>Ga0190273_10000088_pt1 | contig 49844 bp, 48 predicted proteins | sample Popmic504IS_FD_134513 | JGI IMG/M metagenome (GOLD analysis project Ga0190273, IMG submission 134513) | Populus adjacent soil microbial communities from riparian zone of Shoshone River, Wyoming, USA - 504 IS | ecosystem: Environmental > Terrestrial > Soil > Riparian zone > Trees stand | place...
GCCTAAATAGGAACCCTGCCCGAGTCGGCTCGCGCAACCGGCGGAGGCGGGAAATGCTGCTTAGCCTTGGCGACGCAGCACGGCCGGCGCGAAGTCATCCGGGAACGTTTGAGCTCGCGTCACTGCGAAGAGCCGAACAATGCCGATGGTCCTCCCGACGGGACTGCCTGGCGAAGAGCCGGCGGCCCCGAAGGGGCGCCGCCCCTGAAAAGGGGCCGCGCGAGCCACCTCAAAGCCTTCGCAAGCGAAGGTACGGGACCTGACGGCTCTTCGAAAAGCCTGGACGCTTTCGAGTAAGACACGAAAGCAGCAAAATAAGTCGTCCAGCCCCGGATGCCGGTGGCAAGGACGCGCCGGCCGTTTCTTCCGTTGCCAGCGGATGCACTCGCGCGTCCGCGCTTCATCGTCATTCCGGCGAAAGCCGGAATCCAGGAACACGTCCGTTCGAGCCCTCGCACCGCCGTGTTCATGGATCCCGGATCAAGTCCGGGATGACGCCCCCGTTCCGTCCACTTCGTTCACTTCGTCCGATTCCGGACAGGGCAACAGGGTTAACCATCCTCTAACACCCTGGGGATAAAGCGGGCCTCGTTATTGGAACGGGGCGCTTTTCGATGCTGCACAAGTCGATGCTGGGCCTGCCCATGCTGCTTCTGGGAGCCTCCTGCGTGCCGCCGGTCGCGGCCCGGCAGGGGGCCCTGAGCCCCGGCTCGGCGCCCGTCCGCCAGGCCTCGGGCCGGGTCGTGCCGCTGCCGCCGGCCGAGGCAATCGCTCCGGGCCAGGCGGCCGAGCCTTTCGTCGTCGGCGATCGGAGCGAGCGCGACCTCGCCGCGTCGCTGCAATGCCTCACCGCCGCCGTCTATTACGAGGCTCGCTCCGAGAGCTTCGAAGGCCAGCGCGCCGTCGCCCAGGTGGTCCTCAACCGGGTCCGCCATCCCGCTTTCCCGAAGAGCGTCTGCGGGGTCGTCTACCAGGGCTCGAGGCGCCGCACCGGCTGCCAGTTCAGCTTCACCTGCGACGGCTCGCTCGGCGCCCGGCGCGATCCCGCCGCCTGGGCAAGGGCGCGGCGGGTCGCGGGCGCGGCCCTGGCCGGCAGCGTCTACGGGCCGGTCGGCCACGCCACCCATTATCACGCATCCTATGTTCAGCCCTGGTGGGCGGCGTCGCTGACCCGGGCGGTCACGGTCGGCTCGCACATCTTCTACCGCTGGCGCGGCGACTGGGGCGATCCCAAGTCCTTCCGCCGTCCCTATCTGGCGGCCGAGGTGATCCAGCGGACCGTCCGCCCCGACCGGCCGACCGCCCGAATCGCCGAGCGCTCCGATCCCGGCGAGACGACCAGGGCCTTCGGAGTGACCGTCCGCCGCGGAGGACCGCCGCCCCGCTTCCTCGCTTCGGCCGAACCGGAAGCGCCGCCGCTGCGCTCGGCGAGCGCGGCCGGAGTCCGGGTCCATGGCGGGCTTCCCGATTTCGTCGGCGCCGAGCCTGCCGAGGCCGGCACCGAAGTGGCCGTCCGCTGATGTTCCCCTAGCGGACCCTCTTCACATAGACTCGCCCGTCCTCGCGCCTTTCGGTCGCGAAATTGGGCACCGCGTCGATCAGCTCGTGGAGCCCGGCATAGCCGTAGCTCCGGGCGTCGAAGGACGAGCGGTTGCCGGCGCGCTGGCCGACCTCGGAGAGGCTGGCAAAGCCGCGCCCGTCGCGCTTCGAGGCCCGGAAGGCGGCGCCGAGCAACTTGACCAGCTCGTCGTCCACCGCCCTTTTGGGCGCGGGCGGGGCCGCTTCCGCCGCTTCCTGCTCCTGGCTCTGGGCGAGCGCGCCGACGTCGATGAAGCGGCTGCACGCCTGCTGGAAGGAGACCGGCGCCCGCGACGTCCCGAAGCCGTAGACCGGGACCCCGTCCTGCCGGATCCGCATCGCCAGCGGCATGAAGTCCGAATCGCTCGACATGATCCCGAAGCCGTCGACCCGGCCGCCGAACAGGAGGTCCATGGCGTCGATCGTCATCTTCATGTCGGTCGCGTTCTTGCCCTTGGTGAGGTCGAACTGCTGGTGCGGCTCGATGGCGTGGCGGTGGGTCATCTCCGCCCAGCCCTTGAGCGCCGACTTGCTCCAATTGCCGTAGGCGCGGCGGATGTTCACCGTGCCGAGCTCGGCGAGCACGGTCAGGACCACGTCGAGATGGTCGGACGAGGCGTTGTCGGCGTCGATGAGCAGGGCGACATTGCCGTCCTGGCGGTCGGTGTCGGGCATCAGCGCCGGGCGCCGGAATTGAGGCGGGAGTCGAGGCTCCACGGCCCCGGCCCGGCCGCGGCGATGTAGAGGAAGACGAAGCAATAGAGGATCGCCGCGTCGCCGCCGTTCAAGGCGGGGAAGGGGCCGCCCGGCGCGTGGAACATCCAGTAGGCGACCGCCATCTCGCCGGCGAGGAGGAAGGCGACCGGGCGCGAGAACAGGCCGATCAGAAGCAGTGCGCCGCCGACGGCCTCGAGGATTCCCCCGATCCAGAGGAGCGAGAAAGGCGGCGGCGGCGACATGCCTTGCGCCATCGGCGGGAAGCCGAACAGCTTCTGGGTGCCATGCTCCATGAAGATGAGCGCGGCCACGATCCTGAGCACGCTCAAGAGCCGCGGCGCCCAAGTCGCGGGCAGTCCCGGATCGCGCATGAAATTCCTTCCTCCAAAGCGAAGGCCAAGTGCCTAACACCGCTTCGCGCGGCGGGAAAGCGGAGACCGGAAGCCCTTGAGCCGGCGCGATTAATTCGCCACTGGCGCTTTCCGGCATTCTGCGGCAGAAAGCTTGCCATCCCATGGCCGGTGTCCGCAGCCTCTACGACGTCCTCAACGTCGCTCCCGAAGCGGAGCCGGTCGTCGTCGAGGCGGCCTACAAGGCGCTGATCAAGAAATATCATCCCGACCAGGCGGTCGAGGCCCCCGTCTCCAAGGACGCGACGGCGATCAACGAGGCCTTCGCGATCCTCAAGGATCCCGCCAAGAGGGCCGATTACGACCACCGGCTGTGGACCAAGCAGCAGGCGATCCGACTCGCCGAGGCCCAGGTGGCCAGCGCCGGCCGGCCGCCGCGCTACGTCGCCGTCAGCGGCTGGCTGATCGCAGGCCTGCTCGCGGCCGCGCTCGCCGCCGTCGCCATGGGCAAGAGCGTGGTGCCGCCGCGCCTGAGCGAGGTCGCCGAGGCGGCCGAGGTCCACGATTCGGAAGCCCCGGCCCGGGCCGCCGCCCTCAAGGCCGCCGCCGCCGAGGCCGTCCACGACCGGGCCTTGCCCTCCTCGGCCCTGGTCATCGCCCGGGTCCGCGCCGAGCAGGGGATACGCCCGGCGCTCCGTCTCGCGCCGCCCGAGCGAACCACGTCCGGAGCTTCCCGAAGCCGCAAGGCCCGCCCCGCGCCCCGCGCCAGGACCGAGCCGCGCAAGGAAAGCGATTTCCTCGAGCGCCAGGGCTATATTTACTGAAATCCTCCCCATCGCAGATGGGGAGGGGGACCATGCGAAGCATGGTGGAGGGGTAATCGGCGCCGACCTTGGGCGAACAGGCGGCAACCCTCTGAATCTGCGCCAGCTACCCCTCCACCACACTTCGTGTGGTCCCCCTCCCCACGGCTTCGCCGCGGGGAGGATGAAGGGCGCTCACCCCCGGCACGGAACCGCGCAGGGCTTCTGCGGCTCGCCGCGGTTCTTGCGCCGCACCCGGTCCTCGCCGGCGGCGCGCTCGACCTGCGCCTTGAGCCCGCTCTTCTCCTTCCTGTAGCCCTTGGCCTCCAGGCAGTCATAGGCGTTGAGCAGGGCCGCGATCGGGTCCATCCAATATTTGTGATTGGCCTGGCTGGTGCAGAAATCGACGTCGACCTGCTGCTCGGCCAGGGTCTTGGTCGGGTGCGACACCTGCGCCGTGCAGGCGGCGACGGCGAGGGCGAGCAGGGCAAGCGGCACGAGCTTCATGAACGCTCTTCTTGCATCCGGCGGCCCGGACCGCAAATCTGGGGCATGAAACGCGCCCCCGCTCTTGCCCTTATCCTCGTCCTTGCCGCCTGCAACTCCTCGCGGCCGCCCTGGGCCGACGGCCGCATGGTGACCGAGGAACGGCGCGGCGACGGCGAGGCTCAGGATCTCTCGAGGCTCGAGTCGCGCCTGCTCGCCCTCCACAATCGCGAGCGCCGGGCGACCGGGGCAGGGCCGCTGGTCTGGGACTCCGGCCTGGCCGCCGCCGCGGCCGGCTACGGGCGGCCGCTGGAGCGGCTCGGCAAGCTCGCCCATTCGCCTTCGGCCATCCGACCCGGGCAAGGGGAGAATCTGTGGATGGGAACCCGCGACGCCTATGCGCTCGAGGAGATGGCCGGGAGCTGGGCGGAGGAGAAGAGCCTGTTCCGCCCCGGAATTTTTCCCTCGGTCAGCACCAGCGGCAATTGGAGCGACGTCGCCCATTACACCCAGATGATCTGGAAAGGCACGACCCGGATCGGCTGCGCCGTCCACAAGAGCCGGAAGTGGGATTTCCTGATCTGCCGCTATTCCCCGCCCGGCAATGTCGTCGGGCAGAGGGTGCCGTGACTTGCCTCCCCATGGCGCAGCCATGGGGAGGGGGACCAAGCGTAGCTTGGTGGAGGGGTGACCTGATGAGGCCTCGCCCGATCACCCCTCCACCACCTTCGGTGGTCCCCCTCCCCATTTGACGATGGGGAGGCAAAAGGCCTTGTCCGCCCCGTCCAAATCGTCTCAATCTTCCGCCCGACAAAAAGGGAGGGGCGCTTCATGGACCTGTTCGCGCGCAAGGCGGTCGTCGCCGACGAGGATATGGCGCCGGAGCACAGGCTCCACCGGAGCCTCGGCTGGCCGCATCTGGTCGCGCTCGGGGTCGGCGCCATCGTCGGTACGGGCATCCTGACCCTGACCGGGGTCGGCGCCGCCAAGGCCGGGCCGGCGGTCATCCTCTCCTTCGCCATCGCCGGACTGATCTGCGCCTGCGCCGCGCTCGCTTATGCCGAGATGGCGACGATGATCCCGGCCTCGGGAAGCGCCTATACTTATTCCTACGTCGTCATCGGCGAGCTCGTTGCCTGGATCATCGGCTGGAGCCTGATCCTCGAATATTCGCTGGTGGTGAGCGCGGTCGCGGTCGGCTGGTCGGGCTATGCGGCCGGATTCATGGCCAGCATCGGCGCCGCCTTGCCCGACGCTTTGGTGAAGGGGCCGGAGCTGGGCGGGATCCTCAACCTGCCGGCGATCTTCATCATCGCAATCGTCGCCGGCCTGCTCATCTATGGAACGAAGGAGAGCGCGACCATCAACGCCCTCCTGGTGGTGGTCAAGGTCGTCGCCCTCATCGTCTTCGTCGCGGTGACCTTGCCCTATTTCGATCCGGCGCATTTCGAGCCGTTCAGCCCCTACGGCTTTTCCAAGACGGTCGGCCCCGACGGAGTCGAACGCGGCGTGATGGCCGCCGCGGCCATCATCTTCTTCGCCTTCTATGGCTTCGACGCGATCGCCACCGCGGCCGAGGAAGCCAAGGATCCGGGCCGCGACCTCGCCATCGGCATCGTCGGCTCGATGGTGGTGTGCGTGATCATCTACATGGCGGTCGCCGGAGCCGCGATCGGGGCGCTCGCCTACACCCGCTTCGCCGACAGCCCCGAGCCGCTCGCTCTCATCCTGCGCGAGCTCGGCCGGGAATGGCCGGCGCGCTATCTCGCGGCCTCGGCCGTCATCGCTTTGCCGACGGTGATCCTCGCCTTCTTCTACGGCCAGAGCCGGATCTTCTTCGTCATGGCCCGCGACGGCCTGCTTCCGCGCAGCCTCGCCCGGGTGTCGGGCCGGGGCTCGCCGGTCAGGATCACCCTGTTCACGGCGGTGATCGTCGCCGCGCTCGCCGGAATCGTCCCGCTCGCCGAGCTCGCCGCGCTCGCCAATGCCGGGACCCTGACCGCCTTCATCGCCGTCTGCGTCTGCATGCTGATCATGCGCCACCGGGCCCCGGACGCTCCGCGCAAGTTCCGGACGCCCTTGCCGTGGGTGGTCGGGATCTTCGGAATCCTCGGCTGCCTCTACCTCCTCTACAGCCTGCCCTGGGCGACCCAGCGTTACTTCATGATCGCCCATGTCGTCGGGCTGGCGATCTATTTCGCCTACGGTGCGAGGCGGAGCGTGGCGTCGCACGGCTAGCGTTTCCCGGCGGGGAACGCCTCAGGCCGGAGCGAATTCCCCGCTCGCTTCGTCGAGCAGGTGAAGCACCCCGTCGGCGATGGCGAAATAGGCGCCGTGGAGCTTCAGGCGTCCGTCGGCCTCGCGCTCGCTCACCCAGGGAAAGGTGCGCAGGTTGGCGAGGCTGACCCTTACCCCCTCGAGCTCCATCGCCCTGAAATCCACGCCATGGCTTGCGCGGACCTTGTCGCGCGCCTCGCGGAGCATCTCGATCCAGTCGGCGATGAAATGGCCCTCGCCATGGGCGGCATCGTCGAACTGGCCGGTCAAGGCCGCCGCGCAGCCGCCGCAAAAGCCGTGGCCCATCACCACCACCTCCTCGACCTGGAGCTGGGTGACGGCGAATTCGAGCGCCGCCGAGACCCCGTGATGGCCTTTCGTGGTCTCGTAGGGCGGCACCAAAGCGGCGACGTTGCGAACGACGAACATTTCGCCCGGGCCCGAGTCGAAGATCTGGGTCGGATCGACCCGGCTGTCGGAGCAGGCGATGACCATCATCCGCGGGCTCTGGCCTTCGGCCAGCTGCGACCAGCGCTCCCGCTCCCGAGCCCAGCCGGTCTCGCGGAAGCGCCGATAGCCTTCGATGAGTTTACTGATCGCGGCCAAGGTCAGAAATCCCCTCATCCGTTCGGGCTGAGCCTGTCGAAGCCCGTTCCTCGGTCGCGCCTAAGATAAGGGAAGGGCTTCGACAATGGGTCAGGTATGAACTGCCCCCGGCAGTTCATAGCCGTGTCCGGGGGACACGGCGACCTGGCCCATCAGCCCGAACGGTTGGGGTCGAGGTGGCGCAATCCACCCGATGGCGCTAAACAGGCCGCAATTCGGGAGCGAGCCATGGCCAGCGCGAAATTCACCAAGAAGAATGACTCGATCGAGATCCGGCTGCCGGACGGGACCAAGGCCGCGTTCAGGGACAAGTGCCGGCGGGAAGGGCGTACGGCCAGCGAGGCCGTGCGATCTTTCATCGACGAGCAGCTCGATCCGCGAGGAAGCGTTCGCCGGAGCCGAAGGTCGCTCTGGCGTATCGGGCTGGCGGTTGCAGCCGGAGCGGTTCTGGGCGGAGGCCTCGCGGCGCCGTCAATTGCCGCGTCCCTCGATAACAGCCGGTCGGCATTCCGCGCGCTGGACCGCGATCGTGACGGCGCGCTCACCTATGAGGAGTTTCGGTCCAGGTAGGACCGTCCCAAGGCGGCCAAGTCCGCCGTCGGGACACGTTTTCAGCTTGTCCGGACACGACATCGGTGGCGCTCCAGGGCGATATCGGCTTGGTCGGTGCCATGACCGACAGCCTCGAACCACCCCGGCGGACGAATTGGGCCCGCGAAATACGCAGCTGGGCCGCCCTGCTTCTGCTCGTGGTCGGCTTTCACAGCCTCGTCGCGAAGCCGTTCTACATCCCGTCCGAATCGATGATGCCGGGACTTCAGGTCGGAGACCGGCTCCTGGTCAGCAAATATCCCTATGGCTGGTCCTACGCCTCGGCGAGCTTTCACCTCCTGCCCTTCATCGGAGGGCGGCTGTTCGGCCGGCTGCCCGAACGCGGCGACATCGTCATCGTCTCGCGCACCGAACCCGGGAAAAGCGAGGACCTGATCAAGCGGGTCGTCGGTCTGCCCGGCGACACCGTGCAGATGGTGCGCGGCCGCCTGTGGCTCAATGGCAGGCCCGTCCCGACCGTGGACCTGGGCTACCGCCGGCTTCGGGCCGACTCGAACCTGCGTTGCTCGGCGACCGATCCGGAGGCACGCCCGGGCGAACCCGATTGCCGCCTGCATGTCCTGAGGGAAACTCTGCCCGGCGGACGCTCCTACGAAATCCTCGACCTGTTTCCGAGCCGCCAGGACGACACGGCGCCGTACAAGGTGCCCGCGGGGCATGTCTTCCTCATGGGGGACAATCGTGACAATAGCGCCGACAGCCGGTTCCCCCTGGCATCGGACGGGCTGGGCGGAGCGGTTCCTGTCGAGGCTATCGGCGGGAGGGCCGAATTCGTCACTTTCTCGCTCAAGGGCGAGGCGACGTGGAACCCGATGACCTGGTTCTCGAATTTTCGAGCCGGCCGCTCCGGAGTATCGCTTCGGCCCGAGAAGTGACGCGCCCGGCTTGTTGTTAAGACGGGCGAGCATCGCTATCTGGCCCGCATGAGCGAAGCCGATCCGATCCTTACTCCGCCGCGGCCGCCGCGCCAGCGCAAGCCCGACTGGATCCGGGTCAAGGCGCCGACCAGCGCCGGCTTCGCCGAGACGAAGAAGCTGATGCGAAGCCTCAACCTCGCCACCGTCTGCGAGGAGGCGGCCTGCCCCAATATCGGCGAGTGCTGGACCAAGAAGCACGCGACGGTGATGATCCTCGGCGACACCTGCACGAGGGCCTGCGCCTTCTGCAACGTCAAGACCGGCATGCCGAGGGCTGTCGACCCGCTCGAGCCCGAGCATGTCGCCACCGCCGCCGCCGAATTGGGCCTCACCCACATCGTCGTCACCTCGGTAGATCGCGACGATTTGCCCGACGGCGGCGCGAAGCAGTTCGTCCGGGTGATCGAGGCGCTTCGCCGCAATACCCCCTCGACGACGATCGAGATCCTCACCCCCGACTTCCGCAACAAGCCGGAAAGCGCGGTCGAGGCGATCGTCGCCGCCCGGCCCGACGTCTACAACCACAATCTCGAGACGGTGCCGCGCCTCTATCCGACCATCCGCCCGGGCGCCCGCTATTACGCCTCGCTCCGGCTGCTGGAGAGCGTCAAGCGGCAGGATCCGACCATCTTCACCAAATCGGGGGTGATGGTCGGCCTCGGCGAGCAGCGCCTCGAGGTCCACCAGGTGATGGACGACATGCGCTCGGCCGACGTCGATTTCCTGACCATGGGCCAGTATCTCCAGCCGACTCCGCGTCACGCCAGGGTCGAGGAGTTCGTCACCCCCGCGGCTTTCTCGGCTTATGGCGCGATCGCCCGCGCCAAGGGCTTCCTGCTCGTCGCCGCGAGCCCGCTGACCCGTTCCAGCTACCACGCCGGCGACGACTTCGCGAAGATGAAGGCGGCGCGCCTCGCCCGTCGCCCCAGCGAAGGCTGGGGCCCCAAGGGGTGAAGGGCACCGTGCCTGTTCTCGCTGGGGTCCCGGCCTGCGCTGGGACGACGTAATGCCGCGCCACACCGAGACCCGGCGGATGCCCTACACGCCCGAGCAGATGTTCGATCTGGTTGCCGACGTGAAGCGCTACCAGGAGTTCCTGCCCTGGGTGGCGGCGACCCGTATCCGCTCGGACAGCGAGACCTTGATGATCGCCGACCTCGTCGTCGGTTTCCGCGCGATCAAGGAGACCTTCACCTCGCGGGTCGAGAAGCAGCGGCCGCACCGGGTCCACACCGAATATATCGAGGGCCCGCTCAAATACCTCCAGAACAGCTGGGTCTTCAAACCGGACGGCGAGGGCGGCACCGAGATCGATTTCTGCGTCGATTTCGCCTTCAAGAACCGCCTCTTCGAGAGCCTCGCAGGCCAGATGTTCGACCGCGCGCTGCGGCGGATGATCGGCGCGTTCGAGGATCGGGCAAGGGAGCTGTATGGCCCTTCTGCCTCCCTGCCGCCAGGCGGGGAGGGGGACCAGGCGAAGCCTGGTGGAGGGGTAATTGGCTCCGAATCAACGGGTTCGAGCGCGAACCTCTAACTTTCTCGCGAAGTCACCCCTCCACCAGGCTACGCCTGGTCCCCCTCCCCATCTTGCGATGGGGAGGCAGATTCCACCGGCATCAGCAGCTCCAGCGCGCAGAGCGCCGCCTGGAGCCTCACCCCGCCTCGCCCCAGATCGCCGAAATGCTTCGTGTCGGCGACGATCTCCTTGGGGTCGGCGCCGCGGCGGGCGCGGGCGAAGATCACCGTGCCGACCGGTTTCTTCTCGCTCCCGCCGCCCGGCCCGGCGATTCCGGTGACCGCGACCGCGGTGTCGGCGGCGCAGCGCTTCAGGGCCCCTTGGGCCATGCTCCAGGCGACGGCGATCGACACCGCTCCGAACGTCTCGACCACGTCCTCGCTGACTCCGAGCAGGGCGATCTTGGACTCGTTCGAATAAGTGATGAAGCCCGCCTCGAGCACGTCCGACGAGCCCGGGATCTCGGTCAAGGCGGCGGCGACCAGACCGCCGGTGCAGCTCTCCGCCACCGCCAGCCTCAACCCGGCCGCCCGGCTCGCCTCGACGACCCGGCGCGCCGCCTCGAGCAGCTCGCGGGGGAGGACGGAGTCGCGGACCTTGCTCGCTTTCGAACTCACTCATCCTCCTCCGGTAGCCGGACGGTGGCGATCGCCTGGGCGGCCATGCCTTCGCCGCGTCCGGTGAAGCCGAGGCGCTCGGTGGTCGTCGCCTTGACGCTAACCCGCGCGATGGGAAGCCGCAACAAGGCCGCGACCGAGGCTCGGATCGCCTCGCGATGCGGGCCGATTCGCGGCGCCTCGCAGATCAGGGTGGCGTCGACATGGTCGATCCGCCCTCCGCGCGCCTCGATCAGGGCGCGGACATGCTCGACGAAGAGCGAGGAGGAGGCGCCGCGCCATTGCGGGTCGCCGGGCGGGAAATGGTCGCCGATATCGCCGGCGCCGATCGCCCCGAGCAGGGCGTCGGTGACGGCGTGGAGGAGCACGTCGGCGTCGCTATGGCCCTTCAGGCCGCGCTCGTGCGGGATTCGGATCCCGCCCAGCCACAGCGCCTCGCCGGGCGCGAAGGCGTGGACGTCGAAGCCGAGGCCGGTCCGGCTGGTCAGGTTCGCGGCGAGGCGCGCCTCGGCCCGGGCGAAATCCGATTCATGGGTGATCTTCTCCAGCGCTTCGTCGCCGGGCACCGTCGCCACCCGAAGCCCGGCGGCGCGGGCGACCTGGGCGTCGTCCGTGGCCGGCGGACCGCTCCAATGCCGATGGGCGGCGAGGATCGCCTCGAAGCGGAAGGCCTGGGGAGTCTGCACCCGGACCAGCCCCTCGCGGCCCACGGAGTCGCCGAGCGTCGAGTTCGCCCGGGCGAGCGTATCGACGACCGGCAGCACCGGCACCGCGCCGTCGGCCCCGGCCAGGCCGCCCTGAAGCCGGTCGACGACCGCCGCCGGAAGGAAGGGCCGGGCGGCGTCGTGGATGAAGACGAAGCCCGCTCCGCCCTCCGCGGCGATCGCCTCGAGGCCGCCCCGGACGCTGTCCTGCCGCTCGCGGCCGCCGGCGACCGGGGAGGGGAGGGGACGCCCGCCGATCGCCTCCCGGTAGAGCGCCTCCTGCCCGGCGGCGATCACGACCCTGACGTCGCCGATCCCGGCCCGCTCCAGCCCGTCGATCGCGTGGACGAGCAGGGGCTTGCCGGCGAGTCGGCGATATTGCTTGGGCAGCCCGCCGCCGGCGCGGCTTCCGCTCCCCGCCGCGACCAGAAGGGCGACCATCCTCTCCATGGCGAGCGCAACTAGCGGAGCCGAACCTTGCCCGCCAGCGTCTTTGCCCTTATCTCCGCGCCTCCCATGAGCAAGCGGCCGCCCATCCAGATCGGACCCGTCCGGATCGACTCGCCCGTCATCCTGGCGCCGATGACGGGGGTCACCGACCGGCCGTTCCGAAAGGCGGTGAAGCGCTACGGCGCCGGCCTCACCGTGACCGAGATGATCGCCAGCCAGGCGATGATCCGCGAGACCCGCCAGTCGCTCCAGAAAGCCGACTGGGACCCGATCGAGGACCCGGTCTCGATGCAGCTCGCCGGCTGCACGCCCAGGGAAATGGGGGAGGCAGCGAAGCTCAACGAGGACCGCGGCGCCGCGATCATCGACATCAACATGGGCTGCCCGGTCCGCAAGGTGGTCAATGGCGACGCCGGCTCGGCGCTGATGCGCGACCTGAAGCTGGCCGCCGAGATCGTCGATTCGACGGTGAACGCGGTGAAGGTGCCCGTCACCCTGAAGATGCGGATGGGCTGGGACCATTCCAGCCTCAACGCGCCGGAACTCGCCCGCATCGCCGTCGACCTCGGCGTGAAGATGATCACCGTCCACGGCCGAACCCGCAACCAGATGTACAAGGGCAATGCCGACTGGGCCTTCGTCCGCCGAGTCAAGGAAGCGGTCGACGTCCCCGTCATCGTCAACGGCGACATCTGCACCCTCGACGACGTCGAGACCGCGCTGGCCCAGTCCGGCGCCGACGGCGTCATGATCGGCCGCGGCGCCTACGGCCGCCCCTGGCTCCTCGCCCAGGCGATACACTGGCTCCGCACCGGCGAGCGCCTGCCGGACCCCGGCCTCGACGAGCAGTTCGCCGTGCTAATCGAGCAATATCGGGACATGCTCACCCTCTACGGCCCCGAAATCGGCGTGAACTGCGCCCGCAAGCACATAGGTTGGTACACCCGCGGCCTCCACGGCTCGGCGGAATTCCGCAACGCTTTCAACAAGGAAGGCGACGCGAAGAAGGCGCAGGCGATGCTGTATGAGTTTTATGCGCCTTGGCTAAGCCGGGCGGCAGCTTAATGGCTAAGGCATCTTGAGCGGTCTGCCATTTGGTCAGACCATTCAAATCTAGACTTCCCATAAGTAGTATTCGCAGTTGACGTCCACGGCCTCTGGCCTAAGCTTTCCGTCCCTCGACTCAGATTGATGGGGATCTGATATGAGCCGCCTTATCCACGCTTTCCTTACGTCCGCTTTAATAATTGCCGCGCCGGTGCATATCGTATCGGCGCAGACGGGCACTCGGACGTTCGCTTCCTCCGGTATAATGGATGGACAACATTACACGAGTGTTACGCTTAATTACGATACTCGCCAGGTCACCTACCATTTTACAGATGGTAGTCAGTTTACCGTGGCTCAAGTTGACCCGGTGCTATTCGCAGAGTTGGACAGGGCCCTCAAGCGGCGAGAGACGAATCCTCGGTGAGCTCACGCGCCAACCCCAGGTCGCCTCTAGGCTGATTGCGGCCAAAGGAGCAGCTAGCGCCACATACTGTGTTCTTTTTACCACAGGCTTGTGGTAGCCCTATCGGGTGAACGCCGTAGCGCCAATCAGAACCGAAACCCTGCCCCGTTGGCGACGGCGGCTCGCGATCCTGTTCCGGCGCAGCCGCTTCGTGGCGTTCCTTGAGTTTGGAGCGGTCGCCGCCGTGATCGTGATGGCGGCGATCAGTTATGGCGTGGTGAGCTCGCAAGCGCGCTGGGAGGTCTTGCTCACGCCGCCGCTGGTTGCATTGCTGCTCGTCGCGAATCTGGTGCCGGCGATGGCGCTGATGGTCTTGGTGGCTCGTCGAGTCGCTATGAAGCGCGCCGCTCGCTCCCCGATCGGGGGGAGGGGCCGGCTTCACGTCCGGCTTGCGGCCGTATTCTCGCTGATCGCGAGCGTACCCACGCTGATGGTCGTGGTCTTCGCCTCATTGCTATTCCAGTCCGGGGTCGAATTCTGGTTCTCGAATCGCGCGAGGGGGATGATCGAGAATGCGTCGGGACTGGCCCAGCAAACCTACGCTCAGGAACTCAATCGAGTAAGCCAAGAGACGGTGACGATGAGCGAGGACGTCGTGGGCTTCCTCACTGAGGCGCCTCTTGAAAGTCCTGAATTCTGGGAAGGATTTGCGCGCCAGGTTTACCAACGCAGCCTTTCGGAGGCTGTCATCCTGACGGCTCCTCCCGGCCAAGAGATCAAAACGCTTGTCCTCGTAAATCCGTATGATCGTGCCATCGGTAAGGACATTACGCCGGAGATGTTGGCCGCGGTTCGCGGGGGCAAGGAAAGCGTCGTCGTCCAGCGGGGTGGACGGGTCGGCGCTTTGACTCGGCTGGGAATCGCAAAGGACGCTTACCTGTACGCCGCCAAGGTCGACGATCCGGCGATGGTCGGGCAAGTCCAGCGCGCGAACGCCGTGCTCGCGGACTATCGTGCATTATTGTCTCGAGCCCGGGTGCTGCAGCTTCGGTTTAATGCCGCCTTGCTGCTCGTTTCGCTCCTGATTCTGGCGGCTACCATTTGGATTGCATTGCGGCTTGCGGATCGACTGGTGCGTCCAGTCGGCGATCTGGTCGATGCGGCCAAGCGCATCACCGCGGGCGACCTCTCCGCGCGTGTGTCCGCTTCGAGCGATCGGGATGAACTCGGCGTGCTCGGTACGGCTTTCAATCGCATGACCGGCCGCCTGCAGGAGCAAACTGGGGCCCTCGTATCCGCCAACGCCCAGTTGGAAAGCCGTCGCGCCTTCATCGAGGCGGTTCTGTCCGGAGTCACCGCGGGCATCATCTCGCTCGATCAGGAGCGCAACGTCCGTCTCATCAACAGCTCGGCCGAGATGCTGCTCAAGACCGAGAGAGGCCATGCGGTCGGCCATAAGCTGGCCGAGCTCGCTCCCGAGCTCGACGCGCATCTCGACGGCGACCAGCGCGAGGACATCATCCAGTTCGCCTCGGGCGGCGAGCCGCGCACGCTCGCCGTGAAGCGGGTCCGCGTCGAGGGCGGCCACGTCCTCACCTTCGACGACATCACCGAGCAGTTGCTCGACCAGCGCCGCGCCGCCTGGTCCGACGTCGCGCGGCGGATCGCGCACGAGATCCGCAACCCGCTGACCCCGATCCAGCTCGCCGCCGAGCGGCTGCAGCGGCGCTACGGGAAGGAGATCACCTCCGACGCGGGGACGTTCGAGAAGCTTACGGGCACGATCATCCGCCAGGTCGGCGACCTCCGGCGGATGGTCGACGAATTCTCCTCCTTCGCGCGGATGCCCAAGCCGGTGTTCCGCGAGGAGAAGATCGCCGACATCGTCGGGGAATCCCTGTTCCTCCACCAGGTCGCCCACCCGGATATCGCCTTCACGCTCGACGCGCCCGATCCTTCGCCTTTGCTCGTCTGCGACCGCCGCCAGCTCGGCCAGGCGCTGACCAACGTCATCAAGAACGCGGTCGAGGCGATCCAGCAAAAGCGCGAGGACGGGCGCAGGGAAGGGGACGACCGGGTCGCAGTCGCCATCCGCGACGCGGAGAACCGGATCGTGATCGAGGTCGCGGACACCGGCATCGGCCTTCCCGGCGACCGCGGCCGACTGACCGAGCCCTATATGACCACCCGGGTGAAGGGCACCGGCCTCGGCCTCGCCATCGTCAAGAAGATCGTCGAGGAGCATTTCGGCAATATCGAGTTCGACGATTGCGCCGGCGGCGGCAGCCTCGTCCGGCTGGTCTTCGACGCGGAAGCGCTCGCCCGCCTGACCGCCGCCGCGGACGAGCAACCCCAGAGCATATCGGCAGACGGATAGAAAATGGCCCTCGACATACTCATCGTCGACGACGAACAGGACATCAGGGACCTCGTTTCCGGGGTGCTCGAGGACGAAGGCTATTCGTGCCGGACCGCCGCGAACAGCGGGGAGGCGCTCCAGGCCCTGGCCGACCGGCGGCCGTCCCTGCTCCTGCTCGACGTCTGGCTGCAGGGCTCCAAGCTCGACGGGCTGCAATTGCTCGAGGAGGTGAAGAAGCGCGATCCCTCGCTTCCGGTGCTGATGATCTCGGGCCACGGCAATCTCGACACCGCGGTCGCCGCGATCCGCCAGGGCGCCGCCGACTTCATCGAGAAGCCGTTCGAGGCCGGCCATCTCGTCCATCTCGTCGCCCGAGCCACCGAGACCGACCGGCTTCGGCGCGAGAATGCCAGCCTTCGCGCCCAGATCGGCCAGGACACCGAGCTGACCGGCTCCAGCGTCGCGATCAACGCGGTCCGGGCGACCCTGAAAAGGGTGGCGGGGACCGGGAGCCGGGTTCTGATCTCCGGACCGGCGGGAGTCGGCAAGGAAGTGGCGGCGCGGCTTCTCCACGACTGGAGCAACCGGGCCAAGGCGCCCTTCATCGTCGTCAGCGCCGCCCGAATGACCCCGGAGCGGGTCGAGGAGGAATTGTTCGGGGTGGAGGAGGGGGGCGAGCTCGCCCGGCCCGGACTGCTCGAGCAGGCTCATGGCGGAACCCTGTTCCTCGACGAGATCGCCGACATGCCGATCCCGGCCCAGGCCAAGATATTGCGGGTCCTCACCGACCAGAGCTTCACCCGGGTTGGCGGCCAGCGCATGGTCAAGGTCGACATGCGGGTGGTGTCGTCCACCTCGCGCAACCTCGCCGACGAGATCGCCGGCGGCCGCTTCCGCGAGGACCTCTTCTACCGGCTGAACGTCGTTCCGGTGCACCTGCCCGCGCTGGCCGAGCGGCGCGAGGACATTCCGGCCCTGACCGCCCATTTCGCCGCCCGCTACGCCGCCGAGCAGAGGCTTCCGACGCCCGAATTCTCGACCGACGCGGTCGCCGCGCTCCAGGCCTACGACTGGCCGGGCAACGTCCGCCAGCTGCGCAACGTCATCGAGCGCACCATCATCCTCGCCCCCGGCGCCCGCGTCGGCTGCATCGAGCTCGACATGCTCCCGCCCGAGATCCTCAACGAGCAGGCGAGCCTCAGCTCGGGCGAAGCGGTCAAGGCGATCATGGGGACCCCCTTGCGCGAGGCGCGCGAGACGTTCGAGCGCGAATATCTCAAGGTCCAGATCCGCCGCTTCTCCGGCAACATCTCCCGAACCGCCACCTTCATCGGCATGGAGCGCTCGGCCTTGCACCGCAAGCTCAAGGCGCTGGGCATCGGCGATACGAAAGGCGAGCCGGAGGAATAGGCTTCGCGTGCCCGTCCTTGCCGACCGCAGGCCAATCATTTTTGAAACGCAACGACGCAACGACGCCAAGTATGCGAAAGAGACCTGCCGCTAACGACACGCTCTGAATCGTTGCGTCGTTGCGTCGTTGCGTTGAAAACTGAAGGGCGCAGCGCCGGGAGGATATTCGCTTCGCGAAGGAGGGCACGCTGCTGGCGCGGGAGGGCGAGCGATGCTATTGTTTCGGCAAGGCTGCGCTCCACATTATGAATGACGCCCCTCGCGGGCGCCTTACGCGGACAACGATCCGCCAATAAGGAGAGTGGGATATGGCCGACAAGGTCAACAACCTCCAGGATCTGTTCCTGAACGGCCTTCGCCGCTCGAAGACGCCGGTGACCATGTTCCTCGTCAAGGGGGTCAAGCTCCAGGGCATCATCACCTGGTTCGACAATTTCTCCGTGCTCCTGCGCCGCGACGGCCAGGCCCAGCTCATCTACAAGCATGCCATTTCGACGATCATGCCCGCGCACCCGCTGGACATGGGCGAGATCGAGCGCGCTTTCGAGGAAGGCGGGAGCAGCGCCGGCAAGAAACCGGCCCTCCTCCAGGAGGCGTTCCTCGGCGCGGTCCGGCGCTCGGGCGAGCCCGTCACCATGTTCCTTGTCAACGGAGTCATGCTTCAGGGAGAAATCGCGGCCTTCGATCTGTTCTGCATGCTTCTCCAGCGCGACGGGCTGTCGCAGCTCGTCTACAAGCACGCCATCTCGACCGTGCAGCCGGAACGGCCGGTGAGCTTCATGGAGCAGGATGACGAGGAGCCGGCCGCCTGAGCGTTCCCAACCAGCCGAGCGACGGCGAGTTTACCCGAGGCGCCAAGGCGGTCGTCGCTCTTCCCGACATGAAGGCGGGGCGGGGACGGCGCGACGTCGAGGCGCGTCTCGACGAGGCCGCCGGCCTGGCCGAGGCGATCGGGGTCGAAGTCTCCGACCGGCTCCACTTCCGAATCCGCTCGCCCAAGCCCGCGACCCTGTTCGGATCGGGCCAGGTCGAATCGATCGCCGAGGCGGTGGCGCGCGACGACGCGGAGCTGGTCATCGTCGACGCCCCGATCACCCCCATCCAGCAGAAGAATCTGGAGACCGCGACCAAGGCCAAGGTGATCGACCGCACCGGCCTGATCCTCGAGATTTTCGGCGAGCGCGCGGCGACGGCGGAGGGCCGGCTCCAGGTCGAGCTCGCCCATCTCGACTATCAGGCGGGCCGCCTCGTGCGCAGCTGGACCCACCTCGAGCGCCAGCGCGGCGGCTTCGGCTTCCTCGGCGGCCCCGGCGAGACCCAGATCGAAGCCGACCGCCGGCTGATCCGCGACCGCATGGCGAAGCTGAAGAAGGAGCTCGAGCAGGTCACCCGGACCAGAGCCCTCCACCGCGCTAGGCGCCAGCGTGCGCCCTGGCCCGTCATCGCCCTGGTCGGCTACACCAATGCCGGCAAGTCGACGCTGTTCAACCGGCTCGCCAAGGCGGACGTGATGGCCGAGAATCTGCTGTTCGCGACCCTCGATCCGACGATGCGCGAGATCCCGCTGCCCGGCTTCGACAAGGCGATCCTGTCCGATACGGTCGGCTTCATCTCGGAGCTTCCGACCCAGCTCGTCGCCGCCTTCCGGGCGACTCTGGAGGAAGTGATCTCGGCCGATCTCATCGTCCACGTCCGCGACATCTCCCACTCCGACAGCGATGCCCAGCGCGAGGACGTGGAAGCGGTTCTCAAGGAGATCGGCGCAGGCGCGGAGGGGGGTGCTCCTCTCGTCGAAGCTTGGAACAAGATCGACCTGCTCAACGGGGAAGAGGGCGAGCGCGTTGCGGCCGAGGCGGCCCGGCGCGAGGACGTGATCCGGATCTCGGCGCTTACCGGCGAGGGGCTGGACGAGCTGCTCGAATGCGCCTCGGCGAAGCTCAGCAAGGGCGCCAAGCTGCGCACGGTCACGCTCGGCGCTTCGGACGGGGAGACGATCGCCTGGCTCCACGCCAACGGCCGGATCGAGAGCCAGCGGACTGACGGCGTGGAGACGGTGTTCGAGGTGAGGCTGTCGGAAGCCGACTGGGCGAGGCTGCAGAGCAAGCAGAGGGCCTAACCTGTCCTCCCTGCCGCGAAGCGGTGGGGAGGGGGACCACCCGAAGGGTGGTGGAGGGGTAGTTGGCTCAGCTTGGGAGGTTCTACCGCGATCCTCATCGTTCGGCGCCAGCTACCCCTCCACCATGCTTCGCATGGTCCCCCTCCCCATCTGGCGATGGGGAGGATAATATCCCTTTAGCCCTCTGCCAAAGCACTTCGAGCGCTTCGATATCCATATCTTTAAGCGGCTTGTCGGCAATCTCTTCTACCTTGCGGAAACGCCGCTCGAAGCGTTCCGAGGCTTGGCGAAGCGCCGTTTCGGGGTCGATTTCGAGGTGGCGGGCGTAATTGACGACGCTGAACAGGAGGTCGCCGAGCTCGGCGGCGCGCTCTTCGGCGCTGGCCGCGGACTCGATCTCGGCGAGCTCCTCGTCGATCTTGGCGCGCGGTCCTGAGACGTCGGGCCAGTCGAAGCCGATCCGGGCGGCGCGTCGCTGGAGCTTCTCGGCGCGCTTCAGGGCCGGTAAAGCGAGCGCCACTCCGGCGAGCGCGCTCTTGTCATCGTCTCCGTGGCGCTCGGCGGCTTTCAGCGCCTCCCAGCCGGGGCTGGCGGCCTCGTCGCCGAAGATGTGCGGGTGGCGGCGAATCATCTTGGCGCAGATTGACGCCATGACGTCATCGAGGGCGAAAGCGCCGATCTCCTCGGCCATTCGGGCGTGATAGACGACCTGGAGCTGGAGGTCGCCGAGCTCGTCCTTCAGAGCCTCGAAATCCCCGCGGGCGATCGCGTCCGCCACCTCATAGGCTTCCTCGATCGTGTAAGGCGCGATCGTCTCAAAGCTCTGGGCCTTGTCCCATTCGCAGCCGTCCTGCGGGTCGCGCAGCCGCCGCATGATGTCGACGAGCTCGAAAAGGGAAGTGGACGATTTGGACAGATCGAAAGCCTCTCTCAAAGTGCGATAATATACATTATGTAAAATAGAAGCGGTGGCGGTCGGGCAAGGCCGCTCCCCTCACGGCTTAAGCACCAGCCACTGGCCTTCGACGCCCCAGGCGGACAGCGACGACAGGAAGTTCATGCCGAGCACGTTCGTTTCTCCGAACGCCTCGGCGACGTGGACCGCGACGTCGCGCCGCTCGATCGTCCCGACCTTGAGCCGCCGGGCGCGGGCGCGACGGACCTGGACTACTCCGTTCGCCGTCTGGACGATGGTCGGGAAGCCGCCCGGCTCGATACCGGCCAGAGCCGCCGTGCCGGTCGAGATGCTCGTCACGGTGGCGCCGCTGTCGACCAGGAAGCGGACCGACTTGCCGTTGAGCTCGCCGTTCACCCAGAAATGCCCGTCCATCGACTTGCGGATCCGAAGCTCCTTGCCGGCGGCGACCACCTCCCCCTGCCCGCGTCCCTCGGCCAGCACGCGCTTGCCGAGCGCCATGAAATCGTCTTTGAGCGTGAAGGCGACGAAGGCGGCGAGGAAGATCAGCACCCAGCCGGCGAACATCTTGAGCCCCTGGCCCAGCGGGATCCGGCGCACCATCAGGGCGCTGCCGACGAGCACGAGGATTCCGATCAGATAAAGGAAGCTGGCCGCCTGGTCGCCGTCGTTCACAGCTCGATTTCCATGCCGTCGAAAGCGGGCTCGACCCCTTCCGGCAGCTCATCGACCAACGTGTCGTAATCCATGCTGTTGTCCAGATGGGTCAGCAGCGCCCGCTTCGGCCGAAGCTGGGCGATCCACTCGAGCGCGAGGTCGAGATGCGGGTGGGTCGGATGCGGCCGGCGCCTCAGGCTGTCGACGATCCACAGGTCGACGCCCTGGAATCGAATCTCCATTTCCGGCGTCAATTCGTTGAAATCGGTGGAATAAACGACCGAGGCTCCACCCGCGTCGAAGCGCAGTCCGGCGGTCGTGATGTCGCCGTGCGGCTGGTCGACCACCTGCACCGAAATGCCGTTCAGATTCATGTGGTCGGGCAGCAGATTGCCCTCGGCGACGGCCGGATAGCCGCTCTTGCCGTCGAAGGCATAAGCGAAGCGATGCTTCAGGCTCTCCAGCGTCTCGAGCCGGGCATAGCCGGCCACCGGCTGGCCGCGGGCGTGGTAGAGCTGGCGAAGGTCGTCGATGCCGTGGCAATGGTCGGCATGGTCGTGGGTCCAGATGACCCCGTCGACGCCCGTGACGTTGGCGGCGAGCAGCTGCTCGCGAAGGTCGGGGCCGGTGTCGACGAGGATTCGGGCCTTGTTGTGGCTGATCAGGATCGATACCCGCCGGCGGCGATTCTTCGGATTGGTCGGATCGCACTCGCCCCAGTCGTTGCCGACCCTGGGCACGCCGCTCGAAGTGCCGCTCCCGAGGATTGTAACCTTCATCAGGCAACCTTGTTGAAAAGGTTGCGGAAGTTGGCGGTGGTGCGCTCTGCCAGCGCCTCCACTTCCTCACCGCGCAGAGCGGCCAGAAAGCGGGCGGTGTCGGCGACGAAGGCGGGCTCGCAGGGCCGGCCGCGGTGAGGCACGGGGGCGAGGAAGGGGGCGTCGGTCTCGATCAGGAGGCGGTCGGAAGGGATCATCATCGCCGAAGATTGCAACTCCTTGGCGTTTTTGAAGGTGACGATGCCGGAAATCGACACATAAAGGCCGAGATCCAAGGCCTTGTCGGCGAAATCCTGGCTTGCGGTGAAGCAGTGGATCACCCCGCCATAAGCCCCCTTCCCCATCTCCTCGGCCAGGATCGCATAAGTGTCGGCTTCCGCCTCCCTGGTGTGGACGATGATCGGCAGCCCGGTCTCGCGGGCCGCGGCGATATGAGCCCGGAAGCTGGCGCGCTGCGCCAGGCGGTCGCTGTGGTCGTAATAATAATCGAGGCCGCTCTCGCCGATCCCGACGACCCTGGGATGGGCGGCGCGCTCGACCAGAGTCGCGGTCTGGACGTCGGGATGGGCGTCCGCCTCGTGGGGGTGGATCCCCACCGAGGCCCAGACATCGCTCTCGCGCTCGGCGAGGCCGATCACCTCGACCCATTCCGACTGGCGGGTCGAGATGTTGAGCATGGTGCCGACGCCGGCGGCTCGGGCCCGGGCGAGCACCGCCTGCTGCTCCTCCACCAGGCCCTTGTAATTGAGGTGGCAATGGCTGTCGGTGAACATCCGCGTTCCTTAGGGTCCGGACCCGATACCGGCAATGGCCGCCGAGCGGCGATCAAGGCGGTGGCGGCGGGAATCAATTCTGCTAGGAGCCGGACAAGCGAGTTGATGTACGTTTAGTAGCTTAACCCGCACGCGGGCGCTCGGGCGGGGATCAAATGAAGCCGAAACAGGAATTGCGCGACGAGGACCGAGCCGACCCCGTTCCCGCCTCCGGCCCGGCGCCACGGCTGGCCGTCGTCATCCCCTCCTTTCGGGCGGCGGCCACGATCGGCGCCGTGCTCCGCGCCATCGGGCCGGAGGTTGAGCATATCTACGTGGTCGACGACGGCTGTCCTGACGCCAGCGGCGAGCGCGCGCTCGAGCATGCCGGCGGTCGCCGAATCACCGTCCTCCACAATCGGCGCAACCTCGGCGTCGGCGGAGCGATGAAGCGCGGCTATGCGCAGGCGCTGGCCGACGGCGCCGGGATCGTCGTCAAGCTCGACGCCGACGGCCAGATGGACCCGCGCCACATCCGGCGCCTGATCGCTCCGATCCTGGCGGGCTCGGCCGACTATTCCAAAGGCAATCGCTTCGCTCCGGAGCGGCTGATGCCCTCGGGCAGCTCGCCGCGGGCATTGCAGGCGATGCCGCCCCTTCGCCGCGCCGGCAACATGGCCTTTTCCGTGCTCCACCGGGCCGCGACCGGCTATTGGCGGATCCGCGATCCGGCCAACGGCTACACCGCCAACCACGCCCGGGCGCTCGAGCGGATCGGGCTGGAGGCGCTCGCCGACTGCTTCTTCTTCGAGACCGACATGCTGTTCCGGCTGAACCTCATCGACGCCGTCGTCGCCGACGTTCCGCTTCCGGCCTGCTATCCGGGCTCGGGAAGCAGCCTCAGCCTGCGCCGGGTCGCGCCGCGCTTCGCAATCATGACGGCGAGCCGCCTGGTCCGGCGGCTGCGCTCGAAATATTTCGCCGGGCGGTGGAATCTCGGCTCGGTCAAGCTCGCGGCGGCGATGGCGATGATCGCCGCGGCCGCCGGCCTCGCCGGGTGGCAGTGGCTCGCCGCGGCGACGGCCTGCCTGCTATTCGGCCTCGGCCTGCTTGCGGCCGCCGGCCTTTACGACGCGCACACGGCGCCCCGGGAGCCCCTCTCCCGGCGGAGCTCGCCCTGCTGAATGGCGGCGATGGGGTCGCTGCCGAGCCGCCTCGCCGGCGCCGGACCGCCGTCCCCGGGGCTGGCGGCCCTGCTCATCGCCGCCGGTCACGGTATCTACACGCTCGCCGTCGGGATCAGGATGGCGCCGGACAGCCAGGCCTATGCTTATTGGTCGGCGCGGCTGGTCGAGAGCGGGTTCGACTATCCGACCCTGCTCGCCGAAGCGACCGATGTCGGCTTCCCGCCAATCCTCTATGCCCTGTTCGGGACCGTGCTTGCCCTCCTGCGCCTGGTCTTCGGCAGCGGCTGGGCGTCCGCTTCGATCGTGCTCAACCTGGCCGCCCACGTCGCGCTCGGAGTTCTGGTCGTCCGGCTGACGGCGCGCGTGACGGGCAGCGGCGCCGCGGCCTGGGGCGCGCTCCTGATCTATCTCGGCTGCTTCGACCTGCTCATGTGGGTTCCGTTCGTGCTCTCGGACTCCACCTTCGTCCTCCTGGCCTTCGCCATCTTCACCCTCGCCGCGGCGAGGATCCTGGGCGATTCCAGAGGGTGGGCGGCGGTGCTGGCGCCGGCCGCGGCCGGGGTCTTCTATCGCCCTACCGGCATGGTCCTGCTGCCCGACCTCGCTTGGGCGATCTACCTTTCGAAGACCGGCGGCAAAGCGATGAGGCGCGGGCCGGTCCTCGCCGCGCTCGGCTTCACCGCCGCGGCCGCCGCCCTGGTCTTCGCCTGGCTCGTACAGGAGCCGGGCCGGTGGCCGCTGGACTCGCTCTCGGTCGCCTTCCGCAACGTGGGTGCGGGCTATGCCGTGGGCGAGGTGGTGAGCGGCCGGCCCGAGACCTATCATTCGCCGCCGTCGGCGCTGATCGACTATCTGCTCATCTCCGCCGACCGGTTCGCCCATTTCTTCGCGATCGGCGCCGCCGACTACAGCGCCGCTCACTGGCTGGCCGAGCTGATCTTCTTCCTGCCCTGCTACGCTCTCGCCCTCTGGCTCGCCGTCGCCCTTTGGCGCGGACGCACGGGCCTTGCCGGGCCCGAGCGCAAGGTCTTCCTGGCCGCTTTCGGGGCCGTCTTGTCCTACGCTTTCTTCCACGCTTTGGTTCAGGTCGACTTCGACTGGCGCTACCGGATCCCGATCCTGCCCCATCTCATCCTTCTCGCCGCCGGCGGCCTCGCCGATCTTCTGGGACGGGGCGCCGACCGGTGACCGGAAATGCTCTTTATCTGTTCAGCGTCGACGTCGAGGACCCCCGCCTCGAGCTGCCGGACGGCGATCGCCTGCCGGCGCGGGTGCCTACGCTGGTCGGAGCCTATCTCGATCTCCTGCGCCGGCACGGCGGCAAAGGCAGCTTCTTCTTCGTCGGCGAGGTGGCGCGCCGGCACCCTGGCCTGGTCGCCCGGATCGCCGCGGAAGGGCATGAAATCGGCTGTCATTCCGATTCCCACGTTCCGCTCGACCGGCTCGGCCAGGCGCGGTTCCGGGACGACGTCCGGCGCAACCTGGACGCCCTGCGGGCGGCCGGCGCCGGAGAGATCAAAGGCTATCGCGCGCCCTGCTTCTCGCTCACCGCCGCGACCGGCTGGGCTTATGAAGTCCTGGCCGAGCTCGGCTTCACTTATTCGAGCTCGGTGCTGCCGGCGCGAAGCCCGCTCTACGGCGATCCGCAATTCGGAACCGAGCCGCGCCTGATCGAGGGGATCGTCGAGCTGCCGGTGACCTTGCTCCCCTTCCGGATGCTGAAGGTGCCGGTCGGAGGAGTCTATTTCCGGGTACTGCCGCGGCCGATCCTGCGCCGAGCGCTGGCGACTCTGCGCCGGCGCGGCCAGGCGGTGGCGAGCTACCACCATCCCTATGACATCGACACCGAGCAGAGCTTCACCCATGCCGGCTTCCGGCGATGGGGCCCGTTCGACCTGCTGATGCGGGCGAACCGGGAGGCGGTGCTTCCCCGGCTCGAAATGGCGGCCTCGCTCGGCTTCACCTTCGCCTGCTACGGACCCTATGCGCATCGGGCCGGCGAAGCCCTGCGCTCGGAGCGGGGCTCGAATGGCTGACGAATACCGGTTCGAGATGCTCAAGCATGACGCGCGCGGATATGAGCAGGTTTCCAACCTGTTGCGCCAGGTCTTTCCCAAAGCGCGGCACCTCACCCCGCGCTATCTCGAATGGCATTACGGCCGCAATCCGGACGGCAAGGCGGTCGGCTGCAACGCTTTTGCGGGCGACGATATGGTCGGCCATATGGCAGCTGTCGTCTTTCCCTGCCGTCTGGAGGGAGAGGATCGCCGCGGGATGTATACGGTCAACGGCGCCGTCCATCCCGGGCATCGCGGCCGGCGCCTGCAGAGCCGGATCAGCGCCGCCATGTTCGAGGAAGCGGCGCGCCTCGGCTACGCCTTCTGCCTGGCCACCGGCAACAAGTGGAGCACGGGACCCCTCCTCACCCGATTCCGGATGCTTCGCCCGCTCGAGGCGCGGATCGGCCTCGGCCTGCCGCGGCTCCGCGATAGCGGCCTCGAGCCGAGCTTCGAGCGGACCTGGAGCGAGGAGGCGCTGCGCTGGCGGATGGCCAATCCGGAAGGCCGCTATGCGCAGGTCCGGAGCGCGAACCGTCCGGCCCTCCTGTCGGCGACCGGCCTGCCGGGCGTCGGTGCCATTCTCCACCAGGATCGGGTCATCGAAAGCCCGGCGCCACCTGGCCCGGCGCCGGGACCGCTGCGCCTCTGGCTCGGGCTCGATCCGCGCATCGACTGGAAAGGCTCCGCTTTCCTGCCCATTCCGATGCGCCTTCGCCCTTCCCCGCTCAACCTCGTCTACAAGGATCTGACCGGCGGCGGCTTCCTGCCCGATCCCGACCGGGTGGTGTTCCGGGGAGTCGATTTCGACGCCTATTGAGGAACCGGCGACAGTCACCGTGACTGTCACCAAAAGCCATGTTCGAGGCGGTTACGGCGCTGCCTGCCATCGGCTATGAAGTCCGCCAGGCGAGCCTGGGGAGAGTGCAATGACCGACAACCGCTTCGATCCTTCCGAACCGACGCCGCGAAGCCTCATGCTGGGCGAGGCGATCGACGCCGCGGTGGGCAAGATCACGACCGGGATCGTCATCGCCGGAGCGATCGTCGGGCTCGCCGTCTATGCCCGGCCGGGGCCGCCGCGCTTCGACGCCTTCGCCTTCGGCAACCAGATCGTCCGGGTCGATGGCAAGACCGGCACGATCATCGCCTGCGAAGGACAGCAGACCTGCCAGCTGATCCTCCGCAAGGGCCAGCGGCTGACCAAGATCAAGCGGACGGACGCCCTGCCCGCGGCGGCCGCCGCTAAGCCTCTGCCGGCAGCTCCAGCCGCGGGAAAATAGGAGTCGGCGGCTGCAGGGTGAGACCGGAGGCGGCGAGGCGGGCGTAGCGGCCGGTGTCGGTGAGGGCGGTGAAGTCGCGCTCGTTCGACGGCACGCCCATCTGGTCGAGCAGCTTCGCCGCCGAGCCGGGGACGACCGGGGCGATGGCGATGGCGAGGTCGACGATCGCCTCGCAGAGGGTGGCGAGGACCGCACGCATCCGCTCCGGATCGGTCTTGCGGAGCGCCCAGGGCGCCTGAGCGTCGATATATTGGTTGCAGGCGAAGACGGCCCGGATCCACGCCTCGATGCCCTGGCTGAGCGAAAGGTCGGCGAACAGCGCCGGCACGTCCTTCGCCGTCGCTCGGCGGACGAGATCGAGCAGCTCGGCATCGGCCCCCTCCCCCCGGCCCCCTTCGGGCAGGACCCCGGCGCAATTCTTCGCGATGAAGGACAAGGTGCGCTGGGCGAGGTTGCCGAAGCTGTTGGCGAGGTCGGCATTGACCCGGGCGACGATCGCTTCCGGGCTATAGGTGCCGTCCTGACCGAAAGTGACGTCGCGCATCAGGAAGTAGCGGACCGAATCGGCGCCGAACCGGTCGATCAGCTCGGCCGGATCTACGACGTTGCCGGCCGACTTGGACATCTTCTCGCCGCGCAGGAGGACGTGGCCGTGGCCGAACACCATCCGCGGCAGCTCGATCCCGGCCGACATCAGGAAAGCGGGCCAGTAGACCGCGTGGAAACGCACCACGTCCTTGCCGATGATGTGGATATCGGCCGGCCAGAACCTCTTGTAAGCCTCTGATTCCGTGTCGGGGTAGCCGACTCCGGTGATGTAGTTGGTGAGCGCGTCGAGCCAGACGTACATGACGTGGCGCTCGTCGCCGGGGACCTTCACCCCCCAGTCGAAGCTGGTCCGCGAGATGGAGAGGTCCGAAAGGCCGCCCTCGACGAAGCGCATCACCTCGTTGCGGCGGCTCTCCGGACGGATGAAGCCGGGATTATCGGCATAATAAGCCAGCAGCCTGTCCTGATAGGCGGAGAGCCGGAAGAACCAGCTCTCCTCCACGGTCCACTCGACCGGCGTGCCCTGCGGGGACAGCTTCCCCCCATCCTCGCCGGCGGTCAGCTCGGCTTCGTCGTAATAGGCTTCGTCCCGAAGCGAGTACCAGCCTTCGTAGCGGCCGAGATAGAGGTCGCCCCGGGCCGCCATCGCTTGCCAGATCGCCTGGCTGGCGCGGTGGTGGGCGGGCTCGGTGGTCCGGATGAAGCGATCGAACGAAATCTCAAGCCGCTCATCCATCTCCCTGAATATCGAAGACATTTCATCGGCGAGCGCCGCCGGGCTGATCCCCCGTTCACGCGCCGCCTGCGCCATCTTGAGACCGTGCTCGTCGGTTCCGGTCTGGAAGTAGACGTCGCGCCCCATCGCGCGCTGGAAGCGGGCGATGACGTCGGTGACGACCGCCTCGTAGGCGTGGCCGATATGGGGCAGCCCGTTGGGATAGTTGATCGCGGTGGTGATGTAGAAAGGTTCGGCCATGGCAGGCCCTTAGCGGCTCGGGGCAAGCGATGCGAGCATGCCGGCGAGCTCGAAGACCACGCTTTCCGGCTCGAGCGAGAGGCCGCGGGCGCTCGAGGCCAGGCCCGAAGCGCGTTCCCAGGCCTTCAGCGCCTCGGCCAAAGCGGCGCCCCGCCGCCCCCTCGCCTCGTCGGCGATGACCGAGGGCGCGCGGGCGAGGAAGGCCTCGTAGCGCGGCTGGGCCGATTTGAGGGCGAGGCTCTGGGCGAGCGCCGAGCGCCGGCCGTTGCCCGGATCGCCTTCGCGGACCAGCTCGGCCATGGCCCGGTCGAGGCCGGCGACGTCGAGCCCCCGCCAGGCCAGGGCGAGTCCGGGGGAGCCGTTGCCGGCGGCTGCCAAGTCCCTGATTTCCTTGTCGTCCGCGTCGGGAAGCGAGGCTCGCAGGGCTGACGTCATGGCGTCGTCGTCGAGCCGCGACAGGCGCAGCAGGCGGCAGCGCGAGCGGATCGTCGGCAAAAGCCGCTCGGGCGCGTGGCTGACCAGCAGGAAGACGCTGCTGGGCGGCGGCTCTTCGAGATTCTTGAGCAGGGCATTGGCGGCGCCCCGTTCGAGATCGTCGATCGAATCGACGATCACCACCCGCCACGGGGAGAGCGAGGCGGTGGTGTTGAACAGGCGCTGCAGGCTTCGGACCTGGTCGATATTGATGTTGCGGGCGAGCTCGCCGGTGGCGCTGCTCTCGCGCGGCAGGCGCTCGAGCCGCATCAGATCGGGATGGCTGCCCGCGGCGACGAGGCGGGCGGCGGGATGGTCGTCGGCGACGTCGAGGCCGGGAGCGTCCACCGGCCCCTGCCCCTGGGCGAGCACGCGCTGCGCCGCCTTGTCGGCGAACAGCGCCTTGCCGACCCCGGCGGGGCCCGAGATCAGCCATGCATGATGGAGCCGCCCCGAATCGAGCGAGTCGCGGAAGGCGGCGACGGCGGAATCGTGGCCATAGAGGGGGGTCATGGATGCACCGCGCGGGAGCGACGCAGGCCGTCATCCTGAACTTGTTTCAGGATCCAGTTCGCCGCTGCACGAGCGGTCATCCAGCTGGACCCTGAAACAAGTTCAGGGTGACGGATCGGGCCTAAACTCACAGCAAATCCTCCACGGCGGCGAGAAGCCTTGCCGTCACCTCTTCCGCCGATCCGCTCGCGTCGATTCGGCGGAAGCGCTTCGGCTCCTCGTCCGCGAGGGCGCTGAAAGCCTCGGCTACCCGCTCGTGAAACTCACCTCCCCTGCCCCCGATCCGGTCCGACCCGGCCGCGTCGCGGACGCTGAGGCGCTCGCTCACCGCTTCGGCCGGCAACTCGAGCAGCAAGGTGCGGTCGGGCAGGAAGCCCCGGCTGCCGATTTCGTGAAGCTTGCGCACCGCGTCGACCCCCACCCCCGCCGCGCCGCCCTGATAAGCGAGCGAGCTGTCGAGGAAGCGGTCGCTGAGCACCCAGGCGCCGCGGGTCAGCGCCGGGCGGATGGTCCTCGCGACATGGTCGGCGCGGGCGGCGGCGAAGAGCAGGGCCTCGGCCGCCGGAGTCCAGCGCTCGTCGCCGCCCTCGAGCACCAGGCGCCTTATCGCCTCCGCGCCCGGGCTGCCGCCGGGCTCGCGGGTCTCGACGACCTCGAGGCCGCGGCCGCGAAGCGCCTTCGCCAGGGCCTCGAGCTGGGTCGACTTGCCGGCCCCCTCGCCGCCTTCGAGGCTGATGAAGCGGCCCCTCACCTCAGCCGAACAGTGACGTCAGGCCGTTCCAGATGCGGCCGAAGAAGCCGGCCTCGCCGACCGCTTCCGAGGCGACCAGGGGCATGGTCTGGGGCGGCGTGTCGGCGGTGGTGACGACGAGGTCGGCGACATGCTGGCCCTTGGCGATCGGCGCCTTCAGTGGGCCGTTATAGACGACCTTGGCTCGGATGCTTCCGGCCGAGCCCGCCGGCAGCGTCACGGCGATGCTTCGCGGGGCGACCAAAGGTACCGTGTCGTCGCCGCCGCCCTGGACCTGAGCGTCGGCCACCTTCTCGTTCTGGTTGAACAGAGGCTGCGACTTCCAGGCGCGGAAGCCCCAGTCCATGAACTTGACCGATTCCTCGATCCTCTGGTTGAAGCTGCCGAGCCCGGCGACGACCATGATGATCCGCCTGCCGCCCTGCTCGGCCGAGCCGGTGAAGCCGTAGCCGGCCTCGGCGGTATGGCCGGTCTTGAGACCGTCGGCGCCCTGGACCCTGCCGAGCAGAGGGTTGCGGTTGCCCTGGGTGATCGGGGCTCCGGCGCCGAGGGTCTTGCCCCAGGTGAATTCCTTCATCTGGTAGAATTTCTTGTAGAGGTCGGGAGTCTCCTGGATGGTGGCGGCGGCGAGCCTGGCGAGGTCGCGGGCGGTGGTGAAGGTCACGCCCTCGTCCGGCCAGCCGTTGGTGTTGCCGAAATTGCTGTTGGCCATTCCCAGCCTCTTCGCCTCGGCGTTCATCAGGGCGGAGAAAGCGGGCTCGGTGCCGGCGAGGCATTCGGCGAGGACGACGGTGGCGTCGTTGCCGGACAAAGTGACGATGCCGTGAAGCAGATTCTCGACGCTGACCTGCTCGCCCGGCGACAGGAACATGGTCGAGCCCGCCTCGGGTCCGTGCCACTGGCGCCAGGTTTCGGGGCGCACCTGGCACATCTTGTCCAGCTTGGCCTCGCCCCGCTTGATCATGTGGAAGGCGAGATGGGTGGTCATCATCTTGGCCATCGAGGCCGGCGGGATCCGCCGGTCCGGGTCCTTGGCGTAGAGGATTGCGCCAGAGCTGAGGTCGACCATGTAGGCGACCGGCGCCGGGGTCTCGAAAGGCGGCGCCGCGGCCGTCGCCGGAAGCGCGGCAGCAGCAACGAAAGCTATTGGAAACAGGCTTTTGCGGATCATGGTTGAGACTGGTCCCTTAATGTGAATTCGGCGCGGCCGGAACGTCGGCTCATGCTTAACTCCTGGCCCCGCGCCGCGCCAGATCGGTTGAGAAGAATCGTCACCCCGGACTTGATTGAAGAGCCTCGCCATGCCCCCGGCATGGCTGAGGACGTCCGGGAGACGTCCTCGCCTCTTCAATGGGTCCATGAACACCGCCTCCCGCGCTGGAGTCGCCTCCGTGTTCATGGATGCCGGATCAAGTCCGGCATGACGGTTGAGGCATCAGCGCGCGATCGAGTCGGCGAGCAGCCCGACGGAGAGGGCGTAGAAGTTGGAGCAATTGTAGTCGAGGATGGTGCGGTAGTTGGTGGTGAGCAGATAGGCGGTCGCATTCGGGCCGTCGGGCTCGATCAGCGAGGCCATTTCGGTGTCGCGCGGCCATCCCCCGTAAGGCGCCGCCAGGCCGAGCCGGCGCCACTCGCCGATCGTCAGCCAGCGGCTGTGGCGCTCGAAGACCCGCGGGCAGCGCGGGGCCCGGAGGGTGTTGCGGACGCGGCTCCGGTCGAAGCCCGGCGGGACCCGGACGGCGAGGCCCCAGGGCACGCCCGGCCGCCAGCCCGCGTTGCTCAGGTAATTGGCGATCGAGGCGAGCGCGTCCGGCTCGCTCCGCCAGATGTCCGAGCGGCCGTCGCCGTCGCCGTCCGTGCCGAGCCGGAGCCAGACGGAAGGGAGGAATTGCGGATGGCCGGTAGCTCCGGCCCAGCTCCCTTTGAGCCGGTACCTGGGCACTCCGCGGTCGATCATCTTCAGGGCGGCGACGAACTCGTCCGAGAAGAGCTGCCGCCGGCGGCCGTCATAGGCAAGCGAGGCGAGCGAGTTCAAAAGGTCGAAATTGCCGGTGACCGAGCCGTAGCTGGTCTCGTGGCCCCAGATCGCGACCAGGATCGAAGGCGTGACCCCGTAGCGCCGGCCGATCTCGCGAAGGCGGCTGAGGTTGGCGGCATAATGGCGCTGCCCGTTCGCGATCAATGCCGGGCTGACATGGCGGGCGCGATAGGGGGCGAAGGGCGGGTTGGCATTGCTTCCCGGACGGCCGCCGGGCTGGGCGCGGTCGAGCTCGACGGTGCGCGGGCTGAAAACCAGGGCCGGAAAGACGCTGGAGATCGTCCCGGGGCTGACCCCGGCGCGGCGCGCCTGGGCCTCGAGCTGGGGCAGATAGGCCCTGAAGCCGGACTCGCTGAGCCCGGTCTGTGCGGGTACCGGGCTCGACAGCGGAGCGATCGCCGCCGCCAGCGCCAGCGCCGCTATCCCCCTCAACAAACGCATACAATATCTCCCGCTCGCGCCCCTGATGCCACAGGGCCGCAGGCGGAGATACTCGGCTCGCCGCACGGAAGGCACGAGCGGCCCCGCCGCACTCGTCATTGCGGCGAAAGCCGGAATCCATGAACGCTGCCGTCCGAAAATGCTCGCCGGCATCGTGTTCATGGATGCCGGGTCAAGCCCGGCATGACGAGAAGGCTGTTCAGCCGAAACGATCTTGGGCTAGAGGCTCGGCCATCTTGGACAGGTGGCCGAGTGGTTTAAGGCAGCGGTCTTGAAAACCGCCGTGGGTTCACGCCCACCGTGGGTTCGAATCCCACCCTGTCCGCCAAGCGAAGGGAATGAGATGGCCGAGGCGGCGATTGGCAGGTTCGACTGGGAGGATGCGTTCGCGCTCGAGGCCCAGCTGTCCGACGAGGAGAGGCTCGTCCGCGACACGGCTCGGGCCTATGCGCAGGAGAAGCTCCAGCCGCGGGTGACCGAGGCCTTCCTCGACGAGGATTTCGATCGCTCGATCATGTCGGAGATGGGCGAGCTCGGGCTCCTGGGAGCGACCATCCCGCCCGAATATGGCGGGGCCGGGCTGAATTACGTCAGCTACGGCCTGGTCGCGCGCGAGGTCGAGCGGGTCGACAGCGGCTATCGTTCGGCGATGAGCGTCCAGTCCTCGCTCGTCATGCATCCGATCCATGCCTACGGCTCCGAGGAGCAGAGGCGCAAATGGCTTCCGGGACTGGCGACGGGCGAGCTGATCGGCTGCTTCGGGCTGACCGAGCCCGATGCCGGCTCAGACCCCGGCGGAATGCGGACCCGGGCCGCGAGGATCGACGGCGGCTACCGCCTCTCCGGCTCCAAGATGTGGATCACCAACTCGCCGATCGCCGACGTCTTCGTCGTCTGGGCGAAGTCGGACGCGCATGACGGCAAGATCCGCGGCTTCCTCCTCGAAAAGGGGATGAAGGGCCTCAGCGCGCCGAAAATCGGGATGAAGCTGAGTCTGCGTGCCTCGATCACCGGCGAGATCGTCATGGACGGGGTCGAGGTGTCGGATGAGGCGCTGCTGCCCAACGTCAGCGGCCTCAAGGGTCCGTTCGGCTGCCTCAACCGGGCGCGCTACGGGATCGCCTGGGGCTCGATGGGCGCGGCCGAGGCCTGCTACCAAGCCGCTCGCACCTATACGCTCGACCGCAAGCAGTTCGGCCGGCCGCTCGCCGCGACCCAGCTGGTGCAGATGAAGCTCGCCAACATGATCACCGAGATCAGCCTCGGCCTCCAGGCGGCGCTCAGGGTCGGGCGGCGGATGGACGAGGGCGAGCTGATCCCGGAGACGATCAGCCTGATCAAGCGCAACAATGTCGGCAAGGCGCTCGACATCGCCCGGACGGCACGCGACATGCACGGCGGCAACGGCATCTCGGCCGAGTTCCAGGTGATGCGCCACGCCGCCAACCTCGAGACGGTCAACACCTACGAGGGGACCCACGACGTCCACGGGCTGATCCTCGGACGGGCGATCACCGGGATCTCGGCCTTTTGATGGATAAGCCGCTCGCCGGGCTCAAGGTGGTCGAGCTCGCCCGGATCCTCGCCGGGCCGTGGGCCGGGCAGCTGCTCGCCGACCTCGGCGCGGAGGTGGTGAAGGTCGAGCGGCCCGGGACCGGCGACGACACCCGCCACTGGGGGCCGCCCTTCGCCGCGGACGGGGCCTCGGCCTATTTCCACAGCTGCAACCGCGGCAAGAGCTCGGTCGCCGTCGACCTCGAAACCGCCGAGGGCCAGGCTCGGGTGCGCGCGCTCGCCGCCGAGGCGGACGTGCTGATCGAGAATTTCAAGGTCGGCGGGCTGGCCAGATACGGGCTCGACCACCCTTCCCTCGCCGCGCTCAACCCGCGCCTCGTCTATTGCTCGATCACCGGCTTCGGCCAGACCGGGCCCTATTCGGCCCGGGCGGGCTACGACTTCATCATCCAGGGGATGGGCGGCGCGATGTCGCTGACCGGCGAGCCGGACGGAGCCCCTCAGAAATCCGGGATCGCTTATGCCGACCTGTTCACCGGCCTCTATGCCGGCGTCGCCATCCTCGCGGCGCTGAGGGAGCGGGACCGAAGCGGGGTCGGCGCGCATATCGACATGGCCCTGCTCGACACCCAGGTGGCGGTGCTCGCCAACCAGGCGCTGAACTGGATGGTGTCGGGAGACGTTCCGACCCGGATGGGCAACGGCCATGTCAACCTCGTCCCCTACCAGGCCTTCACGGTCGCCGACGGGGAGATCATCGTCGCCGTCGGCAACGACAGGCAGTTCGAGCGGCTGTGCGGACTCCTCGGGCTCGAAGCGCTTGCGAAGGACGATCGCTTCCGGACCAACCCGGCGCGGGTGGTTAACCGCTCGGCGCTGATTCCGCTGCTCGAGCAGGCGATGCGCGGGCGCGGCCGCCGGGAATTGTCCGAGGCGCTCGAGGCGGCGGGCATACCGGCCGGGCCGATCAACGCCGTCGACTCGGTCTTCGCCGATCCTCAGATCGTCCATCGCGGCCTCAGAATCGAGGGCGAGACGCCGGGCCTCGCCTCCCCGATCGTCATCGACGGCAAGCGTCAGGTGGCGGAAGCGCCGGCGCCCCGGCTTGGGGAGCACAAGGCGTGCTGACCCAATATGGAGTGATCCCGGTCCGGCGGACTTCGGACGGCGCGGTCGAAATACTTCTCATCACCTCGCGAGAGACCCGGCGCTGGGTGGTCCCGCGCGGCAACCCGATTCCCGGCAAGAGCCCGGCCGAATCGGCCGCGCAGGAGGCGTTCGAGGAAGCCGGGATCGTCGGAGAGGTCGAACCGGACACGATCGGTTCCTATGTCTACGACAAGCGCCGGCGCCTGGGCAGCGTGGTGCCGGCTCTCGTCCACCTGTTTCGGATGCGGGTCGCCGAGGAGCGCGACGACTGGCCCGAGAAGGGCCAGCGCGAGCGGCGCTGGTTCGCCGCCGAGGAAGCCGCCGCCGCCGTTCACGAGGACGAACTCGCGCGACTCATCCGAAGCACCGGCTGGGATTCGTCACAAAAGTGAAACAATTTCCCGCGGCCCGTGTTAGGGGGCCGCAAAAGTTCAGGGGGACGAGATGCTGGGCATGCTCCGGGCGCTGATGCCGAAAGAGGCGGGATTCTTCGACATGTTCGAGCGTCACGCGGTGACGCTGGTCGGCGGCGCCGAGGTGATGAGCCGGATGTTCGCCAAGGAGGAGGGCATCCAGGAGGCCTGCCGCCAGATCTCGAACTTCGAGGAGCAGGCCGACGACGTCACCCGCGAGGTGCTTCACGCCGTCCGCAAGACCTTCATCACCCCGTTCGACCGAAGCGCGATCACCGACCTCATCTCGTCGATGGACGACGCCATCGACGAGATGCAGAAGACGGCCAAGGCGATCACCCAGTTCGAGGTCGCCCATTTCGAGCCGCAGATGCGCGACATGGCGGCGCTCGCCGAGCAGGGCGCCAGGCTGGTGGGCGAGGCGATGCCGCTGATGCGCAAGATCGGAAGCAACCACCTCGAGCTCGACCGGATCACCGAGAAGATCGTCCACCTCGAGGAGGAAGCCGATCACCTCCACGACGCGGGCCTGAAGGCGCTTTTCCTCAGGCATCGCGACGGCAATGCGATGGGCTATATCGTCGGCCGCGAAATCTACAGCCACCTCGAACGGGTCCTCGACCGGTTCGAGGACGTGGCGAACGAGATTTCCGGCGTCGTCATCGACCACTCCTGAAGGAGCGCTGACGGATGCACGAGCTGGCCCTGCCGCTGCTCATCGGCCTGATTCTCATCGCCCTGGCGTTCGATTTCCTGAACGGGCTCCATGACGCCGCCAACTCGATCGCGACGGTGGTCGCGACCCGGCTGCTCAGCCCGGTGCAGGCGGTCGCCTTCGCCGCTTTCTTCAACTTCGCCGCTTACTTCCTCTCGCTCGCCTTTCCGAGCCTCCACAAGGTCGCGGACACGATCGGCAAAGGCCTGATCGACAAGGATCTGATCACTCCCGCCGTGGTCTTCGGAGCGCTCATCGGAGCGATGTTCTGGAACGTCGTCACCTGGCTGAAGGGAATCCCCTCATCCTCAAGCCACGCTCTGGTCGGCGGCCTGGTCGGCTCGGGAGTCGCCCATGCCGGGCTTACCGGAGTGCAGTGGACGGGGCTCAACAAGACGCTGATCGCGATCGTCCTGTCGCCGCTGCTGGGGATGATCCTGGCGATGCTGATCATGCTCCTGACGAGCTGGCTCGCGGTCCGGGCGAGCGCTCGCGGCGCGGTGCGGAGCTTCCGGTCCCTCCATCTCGTCTCGTCGGCCGCCTACTCGGTCGGCCACGGCCTCAACGACGCCCAGAAGACGATGGGGATCATCACCGTCCTCCTCTATTCGACCGGCTATCTCTCGGGCGAGTTCCACGTCCCGCACTGGGTGGCGATCTCCTGCTACGTCGCCTTCGGCCTCGGCACCCTCTCCGGCGGCTGGCGGATCATCAAGACGATGGGCACGGGCATCACCAAGCTCTCGCAGCACCAGGGCTTCAGCGCCTCGGCCGGCGGATCGGTGATGCTGTTCACCGCCTCCTGGCTCGGCATACCCGTTTCGACCACCCACACGATCACCGGCTGCATCATCGGCGCGGGGGTCGCCCGGCGAGCCTCGGCGGTACGCTGGGGAGTCGCCCGCAACGTGGTCACCGCCTGGGTCATCACCATCCCGGCCTCGGCGACGGTCGGAGCGATCTTCTACCTGCTGACGACGCTTTTCTAGGTGCCCCCCCCCCCCCGAAGGCCGGGGCCCAGCGGCACGGACGGAAGGATTGGGTCCCGGCCTCCGCCGGGGAACTAGAACTTGCCCCGCACCTGGAACGAGAAGATCGGGCCGATCAGCCGGTCGCGATGCTCGATCTGCTGGATCGGGCCGGTGCGGCGGCCGGCATAGACGGTCCGGTCCCACATGCTGGTGGCGGCGAAGATGTTGCTGATCGTGGCCCTGACGGTCAGCCCCATCACGTCCTTGTGCTCGACATAGGCGCTCGACCAGACCGGGCCCTCCCAGACCCGTCCGACCTCGGTCAGGCGATAGTCCTTGGCATAGAGCGAATAATTGATGTTGCCGCCCCAGGCCCAGTCGCTGTCCGGTATGTCGTGGCGAAGGGTGAGGTCGATAAAATGCAGGAGATTGCCGGAGATCGGGCGGTGCTCGCCGGTGAGCGGGTCCCTGACTCGGGTCTTCTGGGCCTGGGCTCGGAGGTCGAGCTTGGCGCCTTTCCAGCCCAGCGGGTCGAAGTTGAAGGTCGTCTTCCACTCCGCGCCATAAGCGCTGGCCCGGTCGATATTGCCGCGCGACTCGCCGTCGAGGCCGATCGGGATGGTATCTACGATGTCGTCGTAGAGCCGGCCGTAGAGCCGGAGGGTCGTGGTGCCGTAGCGGCCGAGGTTGCGCGTTCCCTCGAGGTCGGCCTCCCAGCTCTGGGTCGGCACGAGCTCGACATTGCCGGCATTCTCGCGGTCGTCGGTGAGGTTCACGGTGGCGAGGAAGTCGCCGAAATTGAGCTGGCCGACCCGGCGCTGGAGCTTGAAGCTGAGGTCGAGGCGGGGAGTCGCCTTCCAGGCGGCGGAGAACAGGCCCTTGGGCCGCCAGAAGGTGCGCGCCAGGCCGCCGGCGCCGATCTGGCGGAGGTTCGAATATTCGCCGCCGGCGGCGAGCTGGACGGTGAGCTTCGAGGAGAGCGGCCGGCCGTGGCTCACCATCACCTCGTAACGGTCCTCCTTGACGGTCGCGGTGCCGCCCGGAAGCTCGATCTCGACGAAGCTCCCGTCCGGTCGCAGGTCAAGGAATTCGGTGACGTTGTCGAGGCTGTTGAACGCCCCCTCGGCCGAGATCTGCCAGTCGCCCTTGCCCCATTTCCAGCGATATTCGGCGCGGCCGATACGCTCCTGGGTGTCGGCGATGTTGAGGAAGCGGTTGCCGGTGTCGGGATCGCCGCTGGCGAATTCGGTGCGCACCCCCTGCTCGAAGGGATCGTGGTCGGAGCGGGCGAGGCCGATCAGCTTCAGGCGGCCGCCGGCCAGGCCGAACTCATAGTCGCCGCCCACCTCCCAGATCCATTCGTCCTCGTCGTTGGTGACCCGGCGGACGCGATCGACCAGGCCCGGCCCGGTGCGGGTGCCGAGCTCGCGATAATCGTAGAAGAAGCCGCGCAGCGAGGCGTTGAGATTGGCGACCGAATCCCCCGGCCCGTCCCAGGTCACCCGGGCGCTTGCGCGGACGTCCTCGCCGCTCCCCGTCCAGACGTCGTGGCGCCGCTCGATCAGCGACCGGTCGGCCGCGTAGACGAGGGTCCGGCCCCCGGCCCCGCTTCGGAAGCTGTTGTTCTGCAAGCCGACATTATAGTCGAACTGGCCGAGCTTGCCGCTCACCGACACCTCGCCCCGGGTCAGCAGCGGCCTGGTGTTGCGCTGGCGGAACTCGGGCCGCCAGGCGAACTGGCCGCTCATCGCATCCGCCTTGACGAAGACGTTGGCGATCTGGCCCGAAAGGCCGGGGACGTTGAGCGTGGCGGCGTCGACGATCTCGATCCGGGTGACGTTCGAGGCCGGGATCCGCCCCAATTCGGTGATCACGTCGTTCGACTTGCCGGAGATGCGCTGGCCGTTGATCAGGACGTTGCCGGTGGCGGCGCCGAGCCCCCTTTCCTGGGTCGCCTCGCGAATGGTGAAGCCGGGGACGTTGCGGAGCATGTCGAGCGCGTTGCGCGGCGCGAAGCGGGTGAAATCGGCGGGAAGGAAGGTCTTGGCCCCCTCGACCGCCGCCGGGAGCGTCGGCTCGGGCGGAGGCGCGTCGCCCGTCTCCTGGGCGAGCGCCGGCGCGGCGATGGCGAGAGCGAGCGTCGAGCCGCCGATAAGCAGAAGCCGTGGAGCTCTCCGGCAAGCGCCCAATTCCATACAACCCCCCTCTGGCTCTTTCGGCCGGCCTGCCACGAACGTAGCAGGAGTCGTGCCAACTCCTTGAACGTGACGGCTTTCGCTCGACTACAGATGTTTTCGTGAACGCCGGCTGACCGGAAAAGCGTTCGATCCCGCACAGGCCGGCGTCCGTGAACGGACAGGTGGGTCATGCGAATATTCCCAGGGGCCTGTGTTCATGGATTCCGGCTTTCGCCGGAATGACGATCAGCGTGCCGGGCGGCGGAAGAGGAGGATCGGCTCGCCTTTGTACGTCGCCTCTTCGCGGCTGCTGAAGCCGCCTTTCTCGGCGATCCGGATCGAGGCCGCGTTGTCGTGGCTGATGATGGCGACGATCTCGCCGCCGCCGAGCGCCTCGTCGGCCCAGCCGAGGGCGGCGAGGACGCCCTCCGTCGCATAGCCCTGGCCCTGGGCCTCCCGGGCCATGATCCAGCCCATTTCCGGAATGCCCTCGATGCTCGGCGTCATGTCGCGCTTGAAGTCGGCGAAGCCGACCTGGCCCAGATAGGCGCCGTCCTGGCGCCGTTCGGCGACCCAATAGCCGTAGCCGAGAAGGGCCCACAGGCCCGGCGAGCCGAGGATCTTGCGCCAGGTTTCCTCGCGGGTCGCGGCGACTCCGCCGAGGTGGCGATACACCTCAGGATCGGTCATCGTCGCCCATTGCGCGTCGAGATCGCCCGCCCGGAAGCCGCGAAGGCGAAGGCGCGGGGTTTCGATGACGGGGGCGGTAGGAGATGTCACGATAATCTCCCCCTGATCCGTCATGCCAGCGAAGGCTGGCATCCCGTGGGGTAAAGAGCGCCTGCATCTTTCACCCCCTGGGGCCCCAGCCTGCGCTGGGGCGACGCCCTTACTTCTTGCTGCCCAGCGTCAGCCCGCCGAAGCGCTTGTTGAAGCGGGCGACCTGGCCGCCGCTGTCGACCATCTTGCCGTGGCCGCCGGTCCAGGCCGGGTGGACCTTGGGGTCGATGTCGAGGGTCAGGGTGTCGCCCTCCTTGCCCCAGGTCGAGCGGGTGTCGAAGGTGGTGCCGTCGGTCATCTGCACCTTGATCATATGGTAATCGGGATGGGCGCCGTTCTTCATGTCTTTGATTTCCTTGGAGTTGGCTGGTTCCGACCAGCCTGGCGGAAAGGCAGGTGCGCCCTGTAGCCAATGCACCTCGAATTGACAAGCCGTGCTGCGGCGCAATACGAGGGGTCAGCGAAGGTGCCCTTCACGCCGTACACGCGGCGGGGGAAGGGTGAAAAGGGAAGCCGGCGAAAATCCGGCGCTGTGCCCGCAACTGTATTCGGCCCGAGCCGTAAGTCAGGAACCTGCCTCTCGCCGTCGTCCGCACCCGGCCGGGACCAGCTGATCGTGCGTGGCATCGAGGGCGATCGCCCGCGATTCCTCCGGGACGACTTCGTGAGTCGTTGGCAAGGAGGACCTTCATGACCTTGATTTTGTTACTGGCGGCCGCCGCTGCACCGCCGCCGCCGCCCGACGAAACCGTCGTCGTCACCGCCGGCGAGCCCGTCCAATTCTCGTTCAACGGGCCGGTCCTGGAGCCGGCGAAGGTCGACGAGCCGTGGACCGGAATTCCGATGGTCGCGGACCTGCTTCGCCTGACCCCCGGAGTGTCGGTCTCGGTCGCGGGTCCACGCGGATCCCAGACCCAGGTCCGGCTGCGCGGAGCCGAAGCCAACCATACCCTGCTCTTCATCGACGGGATCCGCTTCAACGATCCCGCCGCCGGCAACGAAGCCCGCTTCGAGCTCCTCACCAGCGACGGGATCGACCGGATCAACATCATGCGCGGGCCCTCGTCCGCGATCTTCGGGTCGGAGGCGATCGGTGGGGTCGTCGAGGTCTTCACCAATGAGGCCCGCGACAAGCTCCGGGTCGAAGCGCTCGCCGAATATGGCAGCCTCGACAGCGTACGCGGCTCGGTCCGGGCGGCCGGACGGACGGGAAAGCTCGAGCTGGGCGGAACCGCGGCCTGGCAGTCGAGTGACGGAATCGATTCGTTCGGCCCCGGCGGTGAACGGGACGGCTACGAAAATCGATCCGCCAGCTTCAAGGCGGTCGCCCATCCCACGCCCGATATCAAGATCGGCGCCGTCGGGCACTGGATCGAGGCGACGAGCGAATATGACGGGCTGGAACCGGTCGGCTTCCGCCGTGCCGACACGCTCGACGAGACTCACAACCGGATCGCCGCCGGGCGGCTGTGGGGCGAGGTCGATAGCGGGGACTGGTCGGGAAAGCTCGATTCCAGCCTGCTCGCCAGCGCCAATCGCAACCGGCTCGGTGGCGCCCCGCTCAACAGCACGTTCGGACGCCGGTTCACCGCCGACGCCCAGGTGACGAGGTGGCTGGGGGCGCATAGCCTGGTTCTCGCCCTCGACTATCAGGCCGAGGATTTCCGGGCACGCGACCAGGCGTTCTTCGGCGGCACCGACCAGGACCGCGAGCGGGACGTCCTCGCGGCGACCGCCGAGTGGAACGCGAAGTGGAGCGAGGCGCTGACCACCGACCTCGCGGTCCGCCACGACCGGTTCAGCGCCTTTGCCGATTCCACCACCGTCCATGCCAGCGCGGAGGTGCGGCCGGCGCGGCACTGGCGTCTGATCGGAATCTACGCCGAGGGGATTGCCCAGCCGACCTTCTACGACCTCCACGGCTTCTTCCCGGGTTCCTTCAGCGGCAATCCGGCGCTTCGGCCCGAGCGCTCCAGAAGCTTGCACGCCTGGGTGAAATGGCGTGAAAGGCGGCGCGTCTCGCTGGGCCTCAGCCTGTTCACCGCCAGCCTCGAGGACGAAATCGTCGACGTCTTCGACCCCGTCGCCTTCCGTTCGACCGCGGCCAATGCCAGCGGCAGCAGCCGCCGCAAGGGCATCGAGCTCGACGGCGAGTGGCGACCGGGCAAGGCGGTGAATTTCACCTTCAACTACACTTTGCTGGACGCCGAGGAGCGCCAGGTGGCGGGGGGCCTGAAGCTGCGCGAGGTGCGCCGGCCGAGGCACAGCTTCAACCTCGCCGGAAGCGGCCGCTCGGGGCCGGTCACCTGGGGCGCTACGCTCGCTTATGTCGGCGAGCGGGGCGACACGGATTTCGACGTCTTCCCGGCGCGGGCCGTGACCCTCGGTGATTATATGCTGGCGACCGCCCGTCTCGCGTGGCGGATCTCGCCCAGGCTCGAGGCCTTTGCCAGGGCCGAGAATGCCTTCGACTCGCGCTACCAGGACGTCGTCGGCTACCGCACCCCGGGGAGGACGGTCTATGCGGGCCTTCGCTTTCGCCTCCGCGATTAGCCTGGCGCTCGCCGGTACGGCCGGGGCGGCGCCGCGCCGGGTCGCCTCGCTCAACCTGTGCACCGACGAGCTTCTGCTGATGCTCGGCGAGCGGGCGCAGATCGTCTCGGTCACCCACCTTGCCCATCAGCCGGTCGAAACGCCGCTCTGGCGCGAGGCCCGGCGCTACCGGCGCAATGACGGCAGCCTCGTCTCGGTCGCAGGGCTTCGGCCCGATCTGGTCTTGACCATGGGCGGCGGCGCCCGCGACCGGACTCGGATCGCCCGGCGGCTCGGCATCAGGGTGCTCGACCTGCCCTATCCCGGCTCGCTGGCGGATATCGAGCAGTCGGTGCGCAAGGTCTCGGTCGCCCTCGGGCGCGAGCGCGCCGGAGCCGCGGCGCTGGCCCGGATCTCGCGGCTGAAGCGGGGCCGGCCGGTACGCCAGGCCGACACGATCTGGCTCGGCGGCGGCGGCCGGACGGTGGCGGCCGGAAGCCTTGCCGCGCAATGGATGGCGCTGGCCGGCTTGCGCCAGCGCGCCATGGCCGGCGACCGGGTTTCGCTCGAGCAATTGCTGCTCCGCCCGCCGGGCGTGATCCTGCGCAGCGACTATCGAAACGGCCAATATTCGAGCGAGCAGCGCTGGCTCTCCCATCCGCTGGCGCGCCGGGTCCGCAGCGCCCGCACCCTCGCCACCGACGGCCGGGTCTGGACCTGCATGGGACCGCTCCTCGCGGCGGAGATCGAGCGGCTGAAGAGGGCGCCCCGGTGAAGACCCTTCCCTTCCTCCTGCTCGGCGTCGCCTTGCTCGCGGCCTTCGCGGCGTCGCTGGCCGTGCCCTGGCCGCCGATCGCCGCCTTGCTCGGCGAGGACCGGCCGCTTGCGCTCGCCCTGCTCTGGGAGCTGCGGCTGCCGCGGGCTCTGCTCGCTCTCGCCTACGGAGCGATGCTCGGCGCCTCGGGGGCAGCGATCCAGGGCCTGTTCGCCAACCCGCTGGCCTCGCCCGACCTCACCGGAACGACCAGCGGCGCCGCGCTTGGAGCGGTGGTGACCGCTTATCTGCTCGGCTTCTCGGCGCCGCTTGCGCTCGCTTCCGGAGCGGTCGGCGGAGCGCTTGGAGCGCTCTTGCTGCTGCTGGCGCTGGCGGGGCCGCGGGCGGAGACGGCCACCTTGCTTCTGGCGGGCCTTGCGATCAGTGCCCTGGCGGGCGCTCTGACCACCCTCGCCCTCGCCCTCGCCCCCTCGCCCTTCGCTTTCTACGACGCCTATGAATGGCTGATGGGCTCGCTGGTCGACCGGAGCCTCGAGCAGGCAGCCTTCGCTGCCGCTCCGGCCCTCGTCGCCATCCTGCTTCTGCTCAGGCTGGGCCGCCCGCTCGACAGCCTCACCCTCGGCGAGGAGGTGGCCCAGTCCTTCGGCCATGACGTCCGGCGCCTCCGGATCGAGATCGTCTGCCTCACCGCCTTCGGAGTCGGCGCCTGCGTCGCGATCTGCGGGGCGATCGGCTTCGTCGGCCTGGTCGCTCCGATCTTCGCGCGCCGGCTGACCGGCGGCCATCCCGGCCGGGCGATCGCTCCGGCGGCGCTGATCGGCGGCCTGCTCCTGCTTGCGGCGGACCTCGTCGTTCGAAGCGCGCCGCTCGGCCGGACCCTGCCGATCGGAGTCGTCACCGCCTTGCTCGGAGCGCCCTTCTTCCTCTGGCTGGTCGCGCATATGCGCTGGCGGCTGGCGCGATGATTCCGCTGCTCGAGGCCAAAGGCGCGGCCCTCGCCGGCCGCCTCGCGCCGACCGATCTGGCGGTCGGGAGGCCGGAGCTGGTCTGCCTGGTCGGGCCCAACGGCAGCGGCAAGACCAGCCTGCTCCACGCTCTGGCCCGGATCGGCCAGGCCTCGGGGATGGTTCGGATCGGTGGCCGGCGTCCGGAGGACCTGGCTCCGGCCGCGCGGCGGAGCCTCCTCTCCTATTTGCCCGCCTCGCGCGACGTCGCCTGGCCGCTCTCGGCGCGCGACCTGGTCCGGCTGGGGGCGAGCGAGGCGGAGGCCGACGAAGCCATGGCCGCCCTCGATCTGTTGCCCTGGGCGGACCGGCGGATCGACCGGCTGTCGACCGGCGAGCGCAGCCGGGTGCTGATCGCCCGGGCGTTGGCGCCGAAGCCGCTTCTGCTCCTGCTCGACGAGCCGGTCGCCAATCTCGATCCTCTCTGGCAGCTCAGGCTGATGGCGATCCTGCGCCTTGCCGTGGCTGGCGGCCAGGGCGCCGTGGTCGCGATGCACGATCTCGATCTGGCCGCGCGCTTCGCGGACCGGCTGGTGCTGATGGCGGCCGGCGCGATCGTCGGGGACGGCGAGCCGCTGGCGATGCTCGACTCGGCCCGGCTCGGCGAAGTGTTCGGGATAAAGCGAGCCGGCGGGGCCTGGATGCCCCGCGACTAGTCGGCGGGAGGATCGGCGATCATCGCGGTGAAGTTGGTCTCGGCGGCGACCTTGCCGTCGACCAGGACCTTGCCGGCGAACTTGCAGACGCTGCCGCGGTCCTGGACGAGCTCGACCTCGATCCTCAAGAGCACTCCCGGCTCGACCGGACGGCGGAACTTGGCGCTGTCGATCGCCATGAAATAGACGAGCTTGCCGGTGCCGGCGAGGCCAAGCGATTCGACCGCGAGCACGCCCGACGCCTGCGCCATCGCCTCGACGAGCAGGACTCCCGGCATGATCGGCCGGCCCGGGAAATGGCCCCGGAAGAAGGGTTCGTTGATCGTCACCGCCTTGATCGCGACGATCCTTTTCTTCGGGACCAGCTCCTCGACCCGGTCGATGAGCAGGAAGGGATAGCGATGCGGCAGAGCCGCCATCACCCGCCGGATATCGAGCGGGCCGATGGCGGTTTCTGCCGGGTCGGAGCTCACCGGCCCTGCGGCTGCGGCTGCGCCGGCTGCTGCGCCTGCGGCAGCGGGGTGACGCTGACCGACGGCAGCGCCGCGTTGAGCGCGGTGAGGACGTCGGCGGTGACGTCGAGCGCTCCGGCCCGGGCCAGGGTGGCGTTGACGTCGAGCGCGATATTGGCCTGGCGGGCGGTCATCACCTGGGAGATGATCGGGTTCAGCTTGACGTTGATCTGGCGAAGCACGTTGGCGCGGGTCGACTGGATGTTCTGCTCAAGACGCTGCAGCTCCTGATTGGCGGTGTTCTGCCGGGTCTGGAGCGCCTGGGCGCGGGTCTGAAGGGAATTCTCGGCCGCGGTACGAGCGGCGCCCTGCTGGGCGGAGGCGGCCTGGGCGGCCTGCTGCAGCGACTGCATCTCGGTCTGGATGGGCTGGCCGAGCTGCTGGGCGCGCTGCTGGGCCGAGGTGATCATCCCCTGGAGCTGCGTCTGGGCCGCCTTGCAGGCGGTGCAATCGCGATAGATGCGGTCGGTGTCGACGACGACAATGACGGCGCCGGGGGTGCGCTGCGCCTGGGCGACGCCCGGTAGCGCGAGCGAAAGGGCGGCCATGGCCGCTCCGAAAGCGAGTTTGTTCATCAGAATGCGGTTCCTACATTGAAGGTGATCAGCTTGGTGTCATCCCCATCGGCACTTAAGAGCGCCTTGGCTATATCGATCCTGAACGGGCCGAAGGGCGAGTTCCAATTGACTCCGAAGCCGATCGACAGGCGCGGCTTGGGAGTGTCGCCGACAAATTTCTCGTCGAAAGGCTGGATGCCGGGAACGAGGATCGTGCTGGGATCGCAATTGCCGCCTTCGGGACGGGGCGTGGAATTGCCGGCGGTGTCGAAGCAGCGGTCCTTGGTCAGCGGGTCGCCGAAAGGAACGGGATTGGTGACCGGATCCCTCAGTCCGAACAGGGCGCCGACGTCGAGGAATACCGACGGCCGAAGCCCCATTTCGCGAATGCCCGAGCTCATCGGGATTTCGAGCTCGGCGCGGCCGACATAATAAGCCCGGCCGCCGAGCGCGTCCTCGACGATCTTCTTGCGGTCGGTGACGGGCTTGCCGTCGGCATCGAAGGGAATGCGCTGAACCCGGGGGCCGATTCCGCGAATGTCGAAGCCGCGGACCTGGGGCTCGCCCAGGAAGAAGCGGTCGGTGAGGCGGAGCGGATCCTGGTCGGGCCCGGGATTGCTCTCGAAGCTGTGGATATAGCCGCCCTCGAGCGAGAGCGAGAAGATGAAGCCGCCGCGACCGAGATTCCAGAATTTGGCGGCGTTGGCCCGGGTCCGCAGATATTTGACGTCTCCGCCCAGGCCCGCGAAATCCTGGTTGATCGTGAAGCGCTGGCCCCGGGTCGGGCGCAGGCGGTTGTCGGTCGAATCGTAGAGCAGGGAATAGCCGAGCGACGAGGTGGTGCGCTTGCCGACCGCCTCGCACAAATAGCGGCCCACCCGAAGCGGGTCGCAGGCGGCGGGCTGCGGCCCAGCGCCGTCCGGGTCGGTGAAGAAGGTGGCCTTGTCGAGCGTGACGTCATCGAAGTTGAGCCCGTAGCGCAGGCCCAGCTGCATGAATTCGGTGAGCGGCATGCCGCCGCGGATCTGGCCGCCGGTGCTCACCTGCTTGTAGGTGGTGTTGCGGTTGTTGTTGACGAAGTTGAAGTTCGAATAATCGCGGCGGAACAGGTCGAAGCCGACCGCGAAGTTGCGATCGAACAGATAGGGCTCGGTGAAGCCCAGCTCGACCGATTTCGAGTAGCTGGAATAATTGACCGAGGCGCGCAGGGTCTGGGCCATGCCCCGGAAGTTGCGCTGCTCGATCGACAGGTTGAGAAGGAAACGCTCGAGGCTGGAGAAGCCGGCGGAGACCTGGAGCTGGCCGGTGGCCTTCTCCTCCAGCGCCGTCGACAGGATGACCCGGTCCGGGGCGGAGCCCTGGGTCTGCTCGACCTCGAGATTCTCCTGGAAGAAACCGAGCGACTGGATGCGGTCGCGCGAGCGCTTCACCCTGATGGAGTTGAACGGATCGCCCTCGGCGATGCGGAATTCGCGGCGGATCACCTTGTCTCGGGTGAGGGTATTGCCGCTGACGTCGATGCGCTCGACATAGACCCGCGGGGTCTCGGCGACGTTGAACGTCAACGCCATGGTGCGGGTTTCCTTGTCGCGCCGGTACTCGGGCTGGACGTCGGCGAAGGCGTAGCCGAACAGGCCGGCGCTCTCGTTCAGCGACGTGATCGTGTCCTCGACCAGCTTGGCATTGTACCAGTCGCCGTTCTTCATCGGCAGCAGCTTGGTGAGCCCCTCGCCGCTGAAGTCGCGGATCGCGCTCTCGACCTTGACGTCGCCGAACTTGTAGCGCTCGCCTTCCTCGACGACGTAGGTGATGATGAAGTCACGCCGGTCGGAGGTCAGCTCGGCGACGGCGGAGACGACCCGGAAATCGGCATAGCCATGGGTCAGGTAGAACATGCGCAGCTTCTGCTGGTCGAAGGCGAGCCGGTCCGGATCGTAGACGTCGCCCGAACCCAGGAAGCTCAAGAGGCCGGTGCGCTTCGTCACCATCTCGCCGCGCAGCTCGCCGTCGCCGAACTTCTCGTTGCCGAGGATGTTGATCTGGCGGATGCCGGACTTGGGCCCCTCGCTGATCTCGTAGACGACGTCGACCCGGTTCTGCTCGAGCTGGACGATCTTGGGCTCGACCGTGGCGGCGAAGCGCCCCTGGCGGCGGTAGAGCTCGATGATTCGGGCGACGTCGGCGCGCGCCTTGGCGCGGCTGAAGATCTGGCGCGGCGCGAGCCGGATCTCCGGCGTGATCTTGTCGTCCTTGAGGCGCTTGTTGCCTTCCAGTACGATGCGGTTGACCACCGGGCTCTCGCGCACCTCGATGCTGAGGTTGCCGGCATTGTCGCGGATCGCGACATCGGCGAAGAGGTCGGTGGCGTAGAGGTCGCGCAGCGCCTCGTCGAGGCGCTCGCGGTCATAGGCCTCGCCGACCCGGAGCTTGACGTAGGAGACGATCGTCTCGGGCTCGAGCCGCTGGTTTCCGGTCACCGCGATCGAGCGGATCACCGCCGCTTCGGGCTGCGGCGCCGGGGCCACCGGCACCGACTGCAGCGGCGGCGCTTCCTGCGCATGAGCGGGAAGCGCGACTCCGCCGAGAATGGTGCCGACGAGCAGGACAGAGCAAAGCCGCCGGCCGTTCGTAAATGAATTTTTGGGTGTCACGCGTCCCCGCCTCTAGACTGAACGGACGGCGCGAGCGGCCATCCTGTTTCCCTGTCGCCCCTGCCCTGCCCGAACATGCTCAGTCGATCAACCCGCCAAGCTTCGACCACAGGCCAAAAGAGGCCAAATCGTTGAAGGTCACGAGAATCATGAGCGCGAGAAGGGCAGCCAAGCCGGTCCTGAACGCCCATTCCTGTGCCTCCGGCCGCAAGGGTTTCCGGCGGACGGCCTCGATCCCGTAGAAGAACAGGTGGCCCCCGTCGAGCATGGGGATTGGCAACAGGTTGATGAATCCCAGATTAATTGAAATCACCGCGAGGAACCACAGGAAGGCGAGAAGCCCCATGCTCGCCTGCTCGCCCGAGAATTTGGCGATCTTGAGCGGCCCGCCCATTTCCTTGACCGAGCGGCGGCCGGTGACGATCTGGCCGAGCCCCTTGACCGTCGTCGCGACGACGACCCAGCATTGCTGCACCGACGCAGCGACGGCGCCGAGAGGCGAGGCCGGCGTCAGGACCAGCTCCGCATTTTCGATTCCGAGGACCGGACGGCGGGACTTATTCCCGAAGCGATCTTTTTCGTCGATCATTCGCGGTGTGACGTCGACCTGGAACCTTCGTCCGGCTCGGTCGACCTCGAGATCGAGGGGCCCGCCGATCTTCAGGGCGACGATGGGCAATATGTCCTCGAAGCGATCGATGCCCTGGCCGTCGATCCGAATGATGCGGTCGCCCGGACGAAGCCCGGCCTGGGCCGCGGGCGAGGCCTGTCCGAGCTCGCCGAAGCCGCCGATAATCGGCGGAGTCTGGGGGACGCCGTAGGCGTAGTTGAAGCCGGTGAGGATCAGGATGGCGGCAAGGAAGTTGGTCGCGGGACCCGCCAGCACGATCAGGAAGCGCTGCCAGACCGGCTTCGCCTGGAAAGTCTGCGCTCGCTCCTCGGCCGGCAAAGCCAGCCATTCCGGCGAAGGCTGGCCGGCCGGGTTCATGTCCCCGGCGAACTTGACGTAGCCGCCGAGCGGAAGCCAGGCCAGCTTCCAGCGCGTGCCCCTTTTGTCGGTCCAGCCTGCAATCTCCCGGCCGAAGCCGATCGA
>Ga0190273_10000089_pt1 | contig 49727 bp, 59 predicted proteins | sample Popmic504IS_FD_134513 | JGI IMG/M metagenome (GOLD analysis project Ga0190273, IMG submission 134513) | Populus adjacent soil microbial communities from riparian zone of Shoshone River, Wyoming, USA - 504 IS | ecosystem: Environmental > Terrestrial > Soil > Riparian zone > Trees stand | place...
CCGCTCGCGCCGCATCCGCTCATGCCCGAATTCTACAACGTGGAGGACTATCCGGCCCGGGCTCGGCGCAACCGGGAATCGGGAAGGGTCGTCGCCGCGTTCGAGGTGGCGGAGGACGGGTTCGTCGAGGGTTGCCATGTCGTCCAGTCGAGCGGATCCGCCGCGCTCGACGAGGAAAGCTGCGGGCTGCTCGCCCGGCGGCAGCGCTACGATCCGGCCCGCAACCGCGCCGGAACGCCGGTACGGACCGCTCACAGGCATGTCTTCGACTGGATCCTGCCGCCCAACTGATCCGGGCGCCGAGACGCTCGTTCGCCACCCCAAGCTTGACTGGTTGTTCCTATTATGTTCTAATCACGCCATGCGCATTGCCGACGATTCGAGGGCGTTCGGCCTGGCCCTGCTCACAAGGCTCGTGGAGCTTTGCCTGTTGGCGCGCGATCTCGTCGAAGGCCTGTTGAGGACGCAGGATTTTCAGGCCCGATATGCGGGTCTTTCGTGTCTTTTCGGCGGTTTCCAGGCCGAAAAAAAGCGTTTGCCGTGTCCAGGTCGTCCACTTCGTCCGATTTCGGACAGCGGCGACGGCCGGGGGGCTACCGCCCCTGGCTCCGCCAGCGCTTGACGACCCGGGCGACCATCGCCTCCTCGTCGCCGGTCTGGCGCCAGAGCTCGGAGAAGAGCGGGTCGGACGAGGCCGGGCGGCGGTCGCGTTCGAGGTCGTCGAACGAGACCCTTATCGGGATCGAGACGCCCTCGCCGCAGACGATGCACTCGCGGTTGCGCAAGGCCGGGATGACGTCGAGAAAGCCGCGCGCGCCCTCGGGCATCGCCGACTTGACGAAATGCTGGTCGCGCTCGTTGTTGAGGCGCATCGCGATGATCGTTCCGCACTGGGAGAGCACGCCCTCGGCGAGGTCGGACGGCCGCTGGGTGATGAGGCCGAGCGAGACGCCATATTTACGGCCCTCCTTGGCGATCCGCTCGAGGATCTTCCTGACCGACTGGCCGCCGCCGGTCTTGTCGGACGGGATGTAGCGATGCGCCTCCTCGCAGACGAGGAGGACCGGCCGCGGCACCTCGTTCCTCGACCAGATCGCATAGTCGAAGACCAGTCGGGAGAGCACCGCCACCACCACCGAGACGATGTCGGAGGGGACTCCGGAGACGTCGACGATGGAGATCGGCTTGCCCTTGGCGGGGAGCCGGAAGATCTTGCCGATGAAGTTGGTCATCGAATCGGCGATGAGCATTCCCGAGAACATGAAATGGTAGCGGGGATCGGCCTTCAGCTCGTCGATCTTGGTCTTGAGGCGCATGAAGGGCGCGGTGTCGGTCGCCTTGTTGAGGAGTCCCATCTCGCTGTTGATCGCCCCGGCGAGGTCGGACAGGGCATAGGGGATGGGCGAATCGACGGTGAGCTTGAGCATGCCCTCGGCGGCGCGGTTCTTGGCGCGGGCCTGGAGCAGGCACTTGGCGAGGATGTCCATGTCGCGCTGACGCTCGGCGCCGGACGAGGTGACGAACACCTCGCAATGCTCCTCGAAGTTCATCAGCCAGTAGGGCATGGCGAGGTTCTCGACGTTGAACAGCTCGCCGACAGTCTTGAACGCCGCCGAATATTCGCCGTGCGGGTCGATCATGACGATGTGGCCCTCGGGGGCGAGGTCGCAGATGCGGTGCATGATCAGGGCGGCCGAGGTCGATTTGCCGGTGCCGGTCGAGCCCAGGAGGGCGAAATGCTTGCCGAGCAGGGCGTCGACGTAGAGGGCGCCGCGGACGTCCTTGGTCGGATAGACGGTTCCGATCTCGATATGGGCGCGCTCGTCGGCGGCGAACATCTGCCGCATGTCCTGGCCCGAGACCGGGAAGACCTTGGCGCCCGGCGGCGGGTAGCCGGTGATTCCGCGGCGGAAGTTGATCAGCTTGCCGCTCTGCGGGTCCTCCTCGCCTTCGCCGAGGAAGTCGATGTCGGCCGAGACCATTCCGGCCTCGCCGTCGCGAAGGGTGAGGCTCCGGACATTGGCGAGCAGCCAGCGGTTGCCGGCATCGAGCTTGACGTGACCGCCGACCTGGCCGGACAAGGCGATGCTCGGGTCCGGATCGCGGCCGATGTCGGCGAGGCGCGACGCCTCGAGCTCGATCCGGCCGCCGCCGCCGCGGATGTCGACGACCTTGCCGATCGGCTCGTGGCGCACCGGCTGCGGGATCCGCGGCCGGATGGTGGGCGCGAAATCGTCCGCCTCCTCGGGAAGGGTGACGGTCTTGAAGTTCATCATGTCGGTCATGCGAGCGTCGCTGCCCCCGGCTGTTGTCCGGCGCCTTCCTAGCAGCGAGGGGTAAACAACTGCTTTTCCTTGAGGATGGGGATGCGCCCGGGTCTGTTTCCCGGCGAAGGCCGGGACCCAGTCCTTCCGACGGCGCGGCTGGGCCCCGGCCTTCGCCGGGGAGCTACCCCTTCCTGAATACCAGGCTCCCGCCCCAGCCGAGGAGCAGCGAAAGCGCTACCGCGGCGACTCCGTAGGTGAAGGACCAGCGGTCCGCCGCCGCGGCGACGTCGCGTTCGAAGCCGGTCTTGCCGATCCTTATCTCGCGTTGCGCTCCGGCGATCACCCGGCCGTCCTTGATGAGGAAGGTCTCGGCCGTATAGTCGCCGACCGGCACCCGCGCCGGGATCGCGATCCGGCCGCGATAGAGGACGTGGTCGGTGATCCGGACCCCGGTCGGGTCCTCCATGTAGAGCTGCTGGCGCCGCATCAGGTCGACGAGGCCGGCCTCGAAGCGCCGCTGCACCTCGGGCGACTTGCCTCCGCCCGGCGAGAGCGAGAGGTTCTCGAGGCCGAGCTCGTAGATCGCCGCCGTCCGCTCGTCGATCAGCTTCGACAAGGGCCGCGACGAGGCGACGGCGTAGAAGCCCGGCGCCGAGCGGAAGCGGGCGGCCTCGACGTTCATCCAGATCCCGGCCACCTTCTGCTTCTCGCGCACCACCAGCGGCTGGACCGGCCCCTTCACCACCACCGCGATGTCGGCATGCTCGGTGGGCGTCCGGCCGCCCGGATAGAGGATGGCTCCGAACAGCAGAAGCTCGGCGCCGGTGAAGCTGTACTGGATCTCGATCTCGCTCTGCGAGACGTCGGGCACCAGCCGCGGCTTGGCGGCGCCGAGCGCAAGCGGCGCCGCGAGCAGGAGCAGAAGGGCCCGGACCGGGCTCACAGCACCTGCAACGTGTAGATTTCCTCGGGCCGCCAGCCGAGGCCGATCGCCATCCGCACGGCGACGGCGAGGATGATGATGGCGAGGAACATGCGAAGCAGCTCGGGCTTCGCCTTCTGGGCGAGGCGGGCTCCGAACTGGGCGCCGATCACCGAGCCGATGAGGAGCAGGCCGGCCAGAACGATGTCGACCGACTTGGTGGTCGTGGCGTGGATCAGCGTCGTCGCCGCGGTGACGAACAGGATCTGGAGAAGCGAGGTCCCGACCACGACCTGAGCCGACATTCCGAGCAAATAGATCATCGCCGGAACCACGATGAAGCCGCCGCCGACGCCGAGCAGGACGGTGAGCATGCCGGCGCCGAAGCCGAGCAGGAGGGGCGCGAGCGGCGAGATGTAGAGGCCCGACTGGTAGAAGCGCCAGCGCATCGGCAGGGCCGCGATCAGAGGATTGTGGCGCTTGGGCTTCTTCCCATTCTCCTTCGGCTTGAGGATGTCGAGCGCGGTCGCCGATTCCTTGCCCATCATGATCCCGATCGTCCCGAGCAGGACGACGTAGAGAATCGAGATGACGGTATCGATCTGCCCGGCGTCCTGGAGCAGCCTGAACAGGCCGCCGCCGACCAGCGCCCCGGCGAGGCCGCCGGCGATGATCACCGCGCCCATGCGGTAGTCGACGCCCTTGCGGCGGCGGTGGGCGAGAACGCCCGAGACGCTGGTGCCGGTGATCTGGGTCGTCGCCGAGGCGACCGCGACGGGCGGCGGGATCCCGTAGAAAATCAGGATCGGCGTGGTCAGGAACCCCCCGCCCACCCCGACCATGCCGGTGAGCAGGCCGACGACGCCGCCGAGCAGGACGATCGCCAGCGCGTTGACCGACAGGCCGGCGATGGGAAGATAGATGTCCACGCCGCATTGACTAGCCGCTGCGGGCACGGGGCGGAAGGCGGTGGCCTCAGAAATCGGTCGCCAGGGTGACCGTCGGCCCCGAGCCCGGCTCGGCGTTGCCGGCGACTCGCAGGCGCCAGTCGGCGGCGAGGGTGAGGTTGCGGCCGGCGACCGGCAGGCGGAGCGCGGCCTGGGGGCCGAGGTCGAGGCGGGAGAGGCCCGGCTGGGCGGCCGCCCAGGCGCCGGCGCCGAGGCGGAGCTTGCCGGTCAGCGGCAGCGAGAGCCGGGCCGAGCCGTCGCCGAACAGGTCGAGCGAGCGGGCGCCGACCACGCCCGCCTGGACGTAGGAGTCGAGGCGGAAAGGGCCGATCGGGGCTTCGCTCACGCCGCCGTAGAGGGTTAGGGCGAAGGCGGAGCGGCCCTCGCGGCCGAGCGCCTGGCGCCGCTCGGCGAGGAGGTGGACCGGGAGCCGACGCGCGGGTCGCCAGTCGAGGCCGAGCGCGGCCTCGGCGCCCGCCGGCCGCCGGAGCGGGGCGGAGAGGCGGGCGGACAGGGCCAGCGGCCGCTCGCGATCCCGGTTCAGGCGGAAGGTCAGCCGGGCGCCGGCTTGGCTGCCGCCGAGCAGTCCGCCCGCCGCAAGCGGTTCGGAATCGCCCCTCCGGACGAACGCCCAGGCGGAGAGCGACCAGCGTCCCGACGGGGCCGGTCCGGAAGCCGGCGGAACCGGCGCGACGAAGCGCGGCGGCGCGACCGGGGAGGCCCTCGCCGTTGCGATCGTCGAGAGCGGCGCGGGCCGGAGGAGCGACGAAGCCGTCGGGGCTGAGTGCGTAGCGGAGGGCGCCGGGAGCGCCGATACCGGTGAGGAGCGGTCCCGGCCCCTTGCAGCGGCTTCGACGGGGCGGATCGTCGGCTTGTCGCCCTGGATGACGGCGCGGGTGAGGCCGCGGGGCGGCGACCGGGCAGCGGCGGCATCGGCCGGCGGGGTCGACCAGGGCGGAGCGATGATTGCCGTCCTCAGCGCCGCCCACCCTCCCAGCACGATCGCCAGGAAGCGCAGCGGCGCCGAGCGGGTCATGGCGCGGCGCGGCGGACCGGGAAGATATGGGCGGTCTTGTCCCAGCGCGGACGGCCGCCCCGCCTCAGCGCCCGGTAGCGGGACAGAGAGGACGCCGCGGCGAGCATCGTCACGAAATTGCCCACCGCCGTCCGCGGCACCGCCCGAAGGCCTTCCCGCCAGCCATAAGCCGAGGCCGTGAAGGCGGCCCGGACGGCGAGCCGCCAGCCGAGCAGCCCGAAATTCACCGCGAGCAGGACCGAGAGCGTGGCGGGCAAAGGCGAGGGGCCGTCGCCGCCGGCCGCCTGCCACGCCTTCAGCGCCAGCCACAAGGCGAGCGACGCATAGCCGGCGGCGAGCAGGATCGCGGCGAGAAGCGACTGCCGGTCGCGAAGCCGCATCCACCGTTCGGCGAGGCCGCCGCTCCAGCCGAGCCGGTCCCAGCCCGAAAGGGCGATCCCGGTCATCCAGCGCGTCTTCTGCCGGACCGCCGCCGCCAGGGTGCCGGGGAAATATTCGCGGGTGGCGACGATCTCGCCGTCGTCCCCGAGCAACCGGACGAAAGCCATGCGCCCGCCCGCTTCGGCCAGCCTGAGGCCGAGCTCATAATCCTCGGTCAGGCTGTCTGCATCGAAGGGTAGCCCGCCCCGCTCCGCGGCGAGCCGGCCGAGCGCCTCGCGGGCAAAGGCGCACCCGACGCCGGCCGAGGGGAGGCCGGCGCCGAGCGCGCCACGCACGACCATTTCCTTGCCGTGCGATTCGGAAAACTCGTCCGCATAATGCGCCCCGATCCATCTCGAGTTCGGGTCGATGAGCGGGAGGACCGGAAGCTGGACGAGCTCGAAGCGCTCGACCAGGGCGTCGAACAGCCGGAGCTCGGCCGGGTGGACGACGTCCTCCGAGTCGTGGAGGACGATCGCCTTGGCGCGGCGCCCTTCGTCCGCCTCGTCGGCGAGCAGCGCCCGCCACAGCCGGTTCAGGCAGTCCGCCTTGGTCGTCGGGCCCGGCCCGGCGCTCGTCTCCACCCTTATCCGCGGCTCGGCCGACGCGACCTCGGCGGCGGCGGCGACGGTCGCGGGATCGTTGCCGTAGGTGCCGACATAGAGGCGCCAGTCGCCGTCCGGCCAGGCGGCCGCCGCGCCCCGAAGCATGTCCCCGATCACCGCCGCCTCGTCCCAGGCGGGCACGAAGATTGCGAGCCGCCCGGGGCGAGCCGGCGGCGGAAGGTCGGCGACGATCGGGGCCGGTCTCGCCAGGCGACTGGCGCGATGCCCGAGCCACAGCAGATCCACCGCCACCTCGCTGAGGCCCAGGACCAGGAACCCGGTCGCGGCGAACAGCGCGGCTTCCCGCATGATGAAATCCACGCCGCCCGAAAGCGGCCCCGCAATGTCCATGCCTCTGCCCCCTGAGCGGACCGAAGCGATCATCTATTTCAGCGGAAAATTTGCAAGCTTTTTTCCAAAAGCGCGAAATTCGGTTGTGATCGACTATCCGAATAATCGATGAACTTGCAGGACCGCCCTCTCCAGCGCCGCCACAAATTTCACTAACGAATATCGAAATTCCCGATATACTCCTCCCGGCGCTCCCGGCCCGGGGGCGTGAGCAGCGGTCTGGGGGGACAAAGCTCATGCGCTGGATCATCGCGGCGGCAATCGCATCCTGGTTTTTTCTCGCACCGGCCCCGGCCCAGGCCTGGGGCCAGGGCGGCCATTATACGGTCTGCGAGATCGGCTATCTCAACCTCACTCCGGCGACCAGAGCGGCGGTCGACCGGCTGGTCGCCCTCGACGGCCGCTACGCCAGCTTCACCGAGACCTGCACCTTCCCGGACAACAAGCCGGTCTCGCGGCCGAGCGAGCATTTCGCCAATTATTCGCGAAGCGACCGCCGCATCCCGCCCGGCTGCGAGGGCGGACGGCCCTGCGTGCTGAGCGCGATCGACGGCGATCTCGCCATCCTGCGCGACAACTCGGCGAGCGCCGCGCAAAAGTCGACCGCGATCCTCCACATCGGCCACTGGTTCGGGGACCTCCACCAGCCGCTCCACATCTCCTTCGCCGACGATCGCGGCGGCAACTCCATCCTGATCAGCGGCGCCTGCCCGGAAGGCCGCTATCCCGGCAGCCTCCATTCGGTCTGGGACGGCTGCGTCATCGAGCGCAGAGTCTTCGGTCCCGGCACCGACACGGTCGCCCGGGCCCGAGCCGCGGCGGCCATCCTCAATGCCCCGATCACGGACGGGCAGCGCCGCAATTGGGTGCGCTCGAAGCCCTGGCAGTGGGCGGGCGAATCCTTCAAGATCACCGTGGCGAGGGCGACCGGCTATTGCATCAGGAAGTCCGGCGCCTGCTGGTATTCTTCCGACCGGCGGGAGTTCGCGAACGGCGACCCGCAGCGCACCCAGCTCGTCGACGACGCCTATCTCGACCGCGCCAAGCCGATCGTCGAGTCCCGACTTCGGCGCGCCGGAATCCGCCTCGCCGACGCCCTCAACCGCATCTTCGATCCCACCTTCGACGGGTGGCAGCGGTGAAGCGCGGTTACCGTGCGATCCTCGCCGCCGCCTTGTTCGCGGCCCCGGCGCCGCTGCTCGCCGACGACGTCGTCGTCCAGCGCAACGTCACCGTCCGCGAAGCCCCGGCGAGGCGCTCCGAACCGGTCACCTACGTCGCTCCGGGCGACCGGCTCGACCTCCTGGAGGAGGGCGAGCGGCGCAATGGCTATTACCATGTGCGCCTCCCCGACGGTCGCGAGGGATGGGTCTATTACACCTTCGTCCGCCGCGTGGACGAGGAAGAAGCGCCCTCCGGCGCCCCCGCCGTCGGGACCTACAGGATCCATTCTATCGACGTCGGCACCGGCCTCGCCATCCTCGTCGAGGGCTCGGATTTCACCTTGCTCTACGATGCCGGAAGCAACGACGACACGGCGCGCGAGGAGCGCAACCGGGTCACCTCCTATTTGCGGGCGGTCCGGCCGGAGCTCCGGCGGATCGACCATCTCATCCTCAGCCATCCGCACAAGGACCATAGCGAGCTGATGCCCGACGTGGTCGAGGCCTACGAAGTCCTTCACGTCTGGGATTCGGGCTCGGTCAATCCGATCTGCAGCTACCGGGCGCTGCTCGAGGACATAGCGTCGGAATCCGGGTCGACCTACCATCACGCCACCGGCCGGCCCGGGCCGCATCGGGTCAGCTTCGCCGCCAAGACCTGCTACGGCCGGCCCGAACCCGCCGCCACGGTGACGATCGACCGCGCCGAACCGATCGCGATCGGCCAGACGTTCAGGATCGGCGAAGGCGCCGGACTGACCGTGCTTCACGCCGACGGCAATCTGACCGGCCAGTATAACGAGGCGAGCGTGGTCGTCCGGCTCGACCTCGGCCGGCGCCGGATCCTGCTTCCCGGCGATGCCGAGGCCGGCGGCCGCAAGCCGCCGACCGACCCTCCCAATCCGAGGTCGCCCGAGGGCGAGCTGATCGCCTGCTGCGCCGACGCGCTCCGGGCCGACATCCTCGTCGCCGGCCATCACGGCAGCAAGACCTCGTCGCGCACCGCCTTCCTCGATGCGATCGGCGCGTCCCAATTCATCGTGTCGGCCGGCCCGACCAAATACGCCACCGTGACCCTCCCCGACCGGGAGGTGGTCGAGCAGCTGGCCCGGCGCGGCACGGTGTGGCGCACCGACCTGGATGACGAGGCCTGCAAGGTGAACGCAGCCAAGATCGGGCCGGACAACGACAACAAGCCGGGCGGCTGCGACAATGTCCGCATCCTGATCGACGCCGCCGGGGCGATCTCCGCGGACTATTTCCGGCCGGTGGACTGAGGCGCGATCCGGCCACGGGCCCGCGCATCGGGAAGCTGGAAGTCCCGGTTCCCCGCCCGAAACCAAGTCGCTAGGGCGGGGCCATGTCCGACGAAGCAACCTCGCCTCCCCGATCCGCGCTGCGGGCGTTCCTGAGAAGCGAGGCGGCCGGCGGCATCGTGCTGATGGCGGCGGCGGCGCTTGCCCTGGCCGTCGCCAACTCGCCGCTGGCCGAGGCCTATCGGCACCTCCTGCATTTCGAGACCGGGCCGGCGCTGTCGCCGAAGCTCGGGCCGATGACTCTCCATCTGTGGATCAACGACGGGCTGATGGCGGTCTTCTTCCTGCTCGTCGGGCTGGAGATAAAGCGGGAGTTCGTCGACGGGCGGCTGTCGACCTGGGACCGGCGGCGGCTGCCGGTGATCGCGGCGGCCGTCGGAATGGCGGTTCCGGCCGCGATCTTTCTCGCCGTCACCGCGGGGGTGGGCGGGCTGAGCCGAGGCTGGGCGATCCCGGCGGCGACCGACATCGCCTTCGCGATCGGCGTGCTGGCACTGCTCGGCAGCCGGGCGCCGACCTCGCTCAAATTGTTCCTCACCACCGTCGCCATCGCCGACGATCTCGGAGCGGTCGCGATCATCGCTTTCGCCTATACCGCTTCGCTCGATACGGTCGCGCTGGGCGCGGCGGCGGCGATCCTGTTCGTCCTGTATGCGATGGGCAAGAGCGGCGTGCGCCCGCTCTGGCCTTACCTGATCGGCGCCGGCCTGCTCTGGTACGCGGTGCTCCTGTCGGGCGTGCACGCCACCGTCGCCGGAGTGCTCGCCGCCGCCACCGTCCCCATCGTCGCGACTCCCGGCGCTCCGGACTCGGCGGATTCGCCGCTCCACCGGCTCGAGCATGGCCTCAGTCCCTGGGTCGCCTTCCTGATCGTCCCCTTGTTCGGCTTCGCCAATGCCGGAGTCTCCCTGGCGGACGTGGGCTTGGAACGGCTTCTGGCGCCGCTTCCGCTCGGAATCGCCGCGGGCCTGTTCGTCGGCAAGCAGCTCGGTATCCTGGGAGCGGTATGGGTCACCGTCCGCACCGGCCTCGCCTCGCGCCTTCGCGGCGCCACTTGGCTCCAGGTCTGGGGAGTCGCGATGCTTTGCGGGATCGGCTTCACGATGAGCCTGTTCATCGGCGCTCTCGCCTTTCCCGGCGATCCGGCTCGGGTCGAGGAGGCGAAGCTCGGAATCCTCGCCGGTTCCTTGCTTTCCGCGCTCGGCGGCTTTCTCGTTCTTCGGCTTGCCCCGGGCCACCTTCGCCATCAGGAAGAGGAGGAGATGCAGGATGCCGAGATCGAGGGCGACGGCGACGTCGAGCGGCTGGAGGAGCGCAAGGAATGAAGTGGCTGTTCCTGGTGGTTGCGCTCCTCCTCGCCGGCTGCGTCTCGGCCGGCCCGGCCGGTGAGAGCCTCGACGCCATCGCCCGCGACTATGTGAAGCTCCAGCTCGCCATCGGCGAGAAGGAGGAAGGCTATATCGACGCTTATTACGGACCGCCGGAGTGGCAGGCCGAGGCGAAGACCAAGGCGGCGACCCTGCCCGATCTCGCGGCCCGCGCCGGAGTGCTGACAATTCGCCTGCGCAGCCTCGCCGATGCGCGCCTGGAGCCGATGGAGTTGCGGCGCCGCGATTTCCTGATCGCCCAGCTCAAGGCGGCGTCGACCCGGCTGAGGATGATTCAGGGCGAGAAGCTCGCCTTCGCCGACGAGGCGGAAGGACTGTTCGGAGTAAGGCCGGAGCTGAAGCCGCTCAGCGCCTACGATCCGATCCTCGCCCGGATCGAGCGGCTGGTGCCCGGGGCCGGCCGGCTGGCGGACCGGGCCGAGGCTTTCGCGGAGCGATTCTCGATCCCGCGCGGCCGGCTCGAGCCGGTGATGCGCGCCGCCATCGCCGAATGCCGCCGCCGGACGCTCGACCATATCGCGATGCCCGCGGACGAGCGCTTCACGCTCGAATTCGTCACCGGCAAGAGCTGGGGCGGCTACAATTGGTACAAGGGCAACGCCACCAGCCTCATCCAGGTCAATACCGACCTGCCGGTCCGGATCGGCCGGGCCGTCGATCTCGGCTGCCACGAAGGCTATCCGGGCCACCACGTCTACAACGCGCTGCTCGAGCAGAAATTGGCGAAGGGCCGCGGCTGGGTCGAGTTCACCCTCTACCCGCTCTATTCGCCGCAGAGCTTCATCGCCGAAGGATCGGCCAATTACGGCATCGAGCTCGCCTTTCCGGGGCACCAGCAGCTCGCCTTCGAGACTAGCAACCTCTATCCGATCGCCGGCCTGCCGACCGCTGGGGCGGCCGAATATCTCGAATTGGGACGGGCGGTGCAGGCGCTTGCGGGGGCCCGCTTCACCATCGCCGCCGATTATCTCGACCGACGCATCGACCGGGCGAAGGCGGTCGAGCTGACCCGCAAATATCAGCTCGTCTCGGCGGCCCGGGCGGAGAAGGCGGTCGCCTTCATCGACCAATATCGCTCCTACGTGATCAATTACGGCCTCGGCCTCGATTACGTCCGCACCTACGTCGAAAGCTTCGGGGAAGCGCCGGAGCGGCGCTGGCAGGCGATGGAGTCGCTGCTGTCGGGGCCCACCCTGCCAAGCGACCTGGTCGTGCCCTGATGCGAGTCTTCTGGGACGAGCGGCAGCGGCTTCATGCGCCGGCGCAGGAGCTTCACAATGGCGGGTTCGTGCCGTTCGCCGAACATTGCGGACGGGTGGATTCGATGCTCGCGTCGCTCGGGGCGGCCCAGGCCGTCGCCGACCATGGCGAGGACCCGCTGCTGCGCGTGCATCCGCGGCCCTATCTCGACTTCCTCAAGTCCGCCTTCGCCGACTGGCGGGCGGCGGGGCGCCCGGGCGATGCCGCGGGCTATGTCTGGCCGGTGGTCGGCCGCCGCCCGCTCGACCTCGACCGGATCGACGCCCGGCTCGGCCGTTACAGCATGGACGCCTCGACTCCGGTCGCGGAAGGGACTTGGGAGAGCGCCTATTGGGCGGCGCAGACGGCACTTTCCGGGCTCGACTCGGTGCTGGCCGGAGAGAGCGCCGCCTTCGCGCTCTGCCGTCCGCCCGGGCACCATGCCGGCGCGGATTATATGGGCGGCTATTGCTATTTGAACAACGCCGCCATCGCCGCCGAGGCCGCGCGGGCAGCGGGGACCGGCCGGGTCGCCATCCTCGACGTCGATTACCATCACGGCAACGGCACCCAGGACATCTTCCTCGACCGCGGCGACGTCTTCTTCGCCTCGATCCATGCCGATCCGCGGACGGATTACCCCTTCTTCTGGGGCCATGCCGACGAGCGCGGGATCGGGGATGGGGAGGGGGCGACCCTCAACCTTCCGCTGCCGCAGGGCACCGCGATTCGCGAATATGAAGCGGCGCTCGACCGAGCGCTCGCGGCGGTTGCGGACTTCCGGCCCGAACTGCTCGTATGCTCCTTCGGGGCCGACACATTCGCCGGCGATCCGATTTGCTCGTTCGCTCTCGAAACCGCCGATTATGGGCTCGTCGCCCGACGGATCGGCTCGCTCTGCCTGCCGACCCTCGTCGTCATGGAAGGCGGCTATGCGGTGGACGCGCTCGGCGCCAATGTCGGCGCCTTTCTCGGCGGCTTCTGATCGACCACGTCAAATACTGGCGGCCACGGGTTCCGATCCGTCCGTCGAGCGGTGAACAGCCTCACAGGCGACGCGGAAGCGGCCTATGAGCCGGCTCGCTTCGCTGAATGTACAGACATATGCCGCCGCCGCCGCCTCCGTCGCTCTCGATCGATTAGGCGACTGCATCGACCTTCACAGTGCTGCTGCCGGGTAATATTCAGTTAGTAAGACGGTCGATTTGCTGGCACAATCATCCTCGCGCTGAGTCGCGTCAATGTCTCGATGGGGAGGACTTATGAAATCCACTGCAAAGAAATTCACCGCGCAAATTGCCGACCATACGTCGTACGATCAAAGCGAACCTGGCTTCGCCGGCTTTGTTGCGCTTGAATATAATCGGTCGCCGGACCTCGTGTTTCTCGGGGTATACGGGCAGATCCTTGTGCCGAACCCGGGGGTAGAGGTTCAGCTCGTATACGCTCATCCGCAGGGAACGAATCCGGGCATCCTGTTGCTGAACGTCCTTCTGCTTCAGTGGGAGGGAGTCTGGCCGGAGGTACAGACTTGGAAGTCGGCTTATTATCTAGGCGTCGGCACCGCTCCCGGCGCGATCACCGACATCCAGCTCAATGCCCCGTTCGGCTCCGAAACCGTCAAGGTCATCCAGCTCAACTGATCCCGGCCAGCCGCCTCGGCTCAAAGCTTCTCGGTCAGCTCCGGCACCAGCTTGAACAGGTCGCCGACCAGGCCGAGGTCGGCGACCTGGAAGATGGGGGCGTCCTCGTCCTTGTTGATGGCGACGATCAGCTTCGAATCCTTCATTCCGGCGAGGTGCTGGATCGCGCCCGAAATGCCGATGGCGATATAGACTTCGGGGGCGACGATCTTGCCGGTCTGGCCGACCTGATAGTCGTTGGGCGCATAGCCGGCATCGACCGCGGCCCGGCTTGCGCCGACGGCGGCGCCGAGCTTGTCGGCGAGCGGGTCGATATATTGATGGAACTGCTCCGAGGAGCCGAGCGCCCGGCCGCCGGAGACGATGATCTTGGCGCTGGTCAGCTCGGGCCGTTCCGACGCCGCGATCTCGGCGCCGACGAAGCTGGAGAGCCCGGACTCCTCGCCGCCGGGCACCGCCTCGATCTGGCCGCTGCCGCCCTCGGCCGCCGCCTTCTCGAAGGCGGTGCCGCGGACCGTCAGCACCTTCTTGGAGTCGGCCGATTTCACGGTCGCGATCGCGTTGCCGGCATAGATGGGCCGCTGGAAGGTGTCCTCGCCCTCGATGCCGATGACGTCCGAGATCTGCATGACGTCGAGCAGGGCGGCGACCCGCGGAGCGACGTTCTTGCCGGTCGTCGTCGAAGCGGCGACGAAGGCGTCGTGGCCCTGCATCAGGCCGGCGGCGAGCGGCGCGACATTCTCCGCCAGCTGGTGCGCATAAGCCGCGCCGTCGGCGACGTGGACCTTGCCGGCGCCGGCGATCTTCGCCGCCGCCTCGGCGACCCCGCCGACGCCTTCGCCGGCGACGAGCAGATGGACCTCGCCCAGCCTGGCGGCGGCGGTCACCGCGGAAAGGGTGGCGTCCTTCAAATGGCCGCCTTCATGCTCGACGAGAACGAGCGTCTTCATCAAATCACTCCCACGGTCCGGAGGCGGTCGATCAGCTCGTCCACCGATTGCACCTTGATCCCCGCCTCGCGCTTCGAAGGCTCGCGGACGCCGAGCGTGGTCAGCCGCGGCGTCGTGTCGACTCCGTAATCGGCCGGAGTCTTCTGAGCGAGCGGCTTCGACTTGGCCTTCATGATGTTGGGCAGGCTGGCGTAGCGCGGCTCGTTGAGGCGAAGGTCGGTGGTGACGATCGCCGGAAGCTTCAGCCGAAGCGTCTCGAGGCCGCCGTCCACTTCGCGGGTGACGTTGACCGCCTCCCCGTCGACCTCGACCTTCGACGCGAAAGTGCCCTGGGCCCAGCCGAGCAAAGCGGCGAGCATCTGGCCCGTCTGGTTGCTGTCGTCGTCGATCGCCTGCTTGCCGAGGATCACCATGCCGGGCTGCTCCTCCTCGGCGATCTTCGCCAGGATCTTCGCGACCGCCAGCGGCTCGACCGCGTCGTCGGTGGTGACCAGGATCGCCCGGTCCGCGCCCATCGCGAGCGCCGTGCGAAGGGTCTCCTGAGCCTTGGCCGGCCCGATCGAGACGGCGACGATCTCGGTCGCGACGCCCTTCTCCTTGAGCCGGATCGCCTCTTCGACCGCGATCTCGTCGAACGGGTTCATGCTCATCTTGACGTTGGCGAGGTCGACCCCCGTCCCGTCGGCCTTGACCCGCGGCTTGACGTTGTAGTCGATCACCCGTTTCACCGGTACCAGCAGCTTCATTTCAGCTCCTTCTTTCCCGTCATCCCGGGCTTGACCCGGGATCCAGGAACACTGCCCGGCGAGACTTCATGCCGACGTGTTCATGGATTCCGGCCTTCGCCGGAATGACGACTACTCACGCCGCCTCCTTCACCGCCGCGACGATCTTCCTCGCCGCGTCGCCCAAATCGTTGGCGGGAACGATGGCGAGGCCCGAATCGGCGAGGATGCGCTTGCCTTCCTCGACGTTCGTCCCCTCCAGCCGCACCACCAGCGGCACCTTCAAATCCACTTCCTTCGCCGCGGCGATGATTCCGTCGGCGATGATGTCGCAGCGCATGATCCCGCCGAAGATGTTGACGAGGATGCCCTTCACCGCCGGATCGGAGAGGATGATCTTGAACGCCGCCGTCACCTTCTCCTTGTTGGCGCCGCCGCCGACGTCGCAGAAATTGGCCGGCTCGGCGCCGTTCAGCTTGATGATGTCCATCGTCGCCATGGCGAGGCCGGCGCCGTTGACCATGCAGCCGATGTTGCCGTCGAGCTTGATGTAGGCGAGGTCGAACTTCGACGCCTCGACCTCCATCGGATCCTCCTCGGTCTCGTCGCGGAGGCTCTCATATTCGGGATGGCGGAACTCGGCGTTGGAATCGAAGCTCATCTTGGCGTCGAGGACGAGCATCCTGCCGTCCTCGGTGGCGACCAAAGGGTTGATCTCGAGCATCGCGCAGTCGAGCGCGATGAAGGCGTCGTAGAGCTGGCGGGCGAGCTTCTGGCCCTGCTTGTTCTGCTCGCCCTCGAGCCCGAGCGCGAAGGCCAGGGCGCGGCCGTGATGGGGCATGAAACCCTGGCCGGGATCGATCGTGATCGTCGTGATCTTCTCCGGCGTGTCGTGGGCGACCGCCTCGATGTCCATGCCGCCCTCGGTCGAAGCGACCATCGCGACCCGGCCGCTGGAGCGGTCGACGAGCAGGGCGAAATAATATTCCTTGGCGATGTCGACTCCGTCGGTGACGTAGAGGCGGTTGACCTGCTTGCCCTCGGCCCCGGTCTGGATGGTGACCAGGGTCTTGCCGAGCATCTCCTCCGCGTTGGAGCGGACCTCGTCGATCGACCTCGCGAGCCGGACTCCGCCCTTGGCTTCGGAGCCGAGCTCCTTGAACCGGCCCTTGCCCCGGCCGCCGGCGTGAATCTGCGCCTTGACGATCCACAAGGGCCCGGGGAGTTGCTCGGCGGCCGCGACGGCGGCGTCGACGGAAAGCGCCGCATAGCCGGCGGGGACGGGAATGCCCTGCTTCGCGAGCAATTCCTTGGCCTGATATTCATGCACGTTCATGGCCGCGCCTAAAGCACAGGGGCGAGGCAATTCCAAGCGGCGTGCTTCGACGGTAGAACATCGCATTCCGTTGCCGATTGGAAGCGCCTCATGCCGACGACGATCTTCGACTGGATAGCCCGGACGGCGATGCTGGCGATGGCGGGCCTGGTGACTCTCTCCATCCTCGGCGCCATCGCCGCGATGACGAACGATCCCGGGACCGGCTTCGCCGCCGGCGACCGGCCCCTGCTCGAGGCGGAGCGGGCGAAGGAGGCAGAGGCGGTGCCGGCGCCGTCGGCACCTCGGGAGGGTGGTCCGACCGCCGCTGCGCCCACCGGAAGTCAGGACGCCGCCGCGGCGGCGGCGTCTCCGGCGGAGGAAGACGAGGAAGCGCGCTGGCTCGAGGCGATCGCCTACGCGCTGCTGGCGATCGCGGGCATCTGCGCGCTCGGCGTTCTGATGCTGTGGAGCGCTGTCCGCGAGCTTCGGCGGATCGGAAGCTAGCCGCCCAGCGCCGCCAATATCTTGCGCCGGTCGAACAGCCCCAGCTGCTCGGCGAAGAAGCGCTCGAGCAGGGACGAGTCGAGGTCGTACAAAGCGGCCAGCGCCGGGGCGCCCCTGTCGAGCAGGAGCCGGTTGACGCCGCGGTAATACTCGCGGCGCTTCCACAAGGCCGCCGCTTCGGCCTCGAACAGATCGTGAAGCGCCGCTCCGGAGAGGTCGCTCTGCCGGGTGAGGGCGAGTCCGGTGCGCAGGGCGTCGGGGAGCGCCGAGCCGGTGAACGGATGGGAAAAGCCGCCGCGCGCTCCGAGCTTCGCCACCCGGGCGCCGCCGATCCGCCAATAGGCCGCGAAGTCGCCGCCGAGCGCGATCGGCCGCGAGGAGGATTCGGCCTTGCGCGGCTCGCCGTCGTGCCAGCGGCGCCGGCCGACATAATCCTCGATCCGGTCCGGCCCGTCCGCACCGCCCTCGGAGCTTCGCGAATAGTCGATCCGCTCGATCCTGAGCGTATGCCCGTCGATCGGGATGCAGGTGAAATGGCCGCAGCCGCCCGTCTCGAGAGTCAGATCGGCGAGCACCGGCAGGTCGACCCGGTGCGGGTCGGCGAAGCGGCAGGTGCGCGCGGTCCGGTGCCGCCAGGCGATCTCCAGGGTGGTCTGCTGCGCCCAGCCGCGGGCGTCGAGAGCGCCGGTGCCGGCGATCGATTCGCCGCCCGGCAGGAGCAGGCTGTCGTCGCGAATCGCCACGACCTTGGCGTTGCGCGCGCATCGGTCCGGGAGCGCGTCGGCGACGGCCTGGTGGATCGCCTCGGTGGTGACCAGGTGGCTGGCGAGCTTGAGCTTGCGGCTTCGCGAGGGCAGGGCGACGTAGCAGGCGTCCCAGCTCCTGGCGACGACCGGACGGAGCAGGTCGCGCTCCTCCGCCGAGAGGCCCGCGTCGAGGACGAGCATGCCGCTGCCGCCGCCGAACCTGACCTCCTCGCCGACCAGCACCATCGCCGCTTCGGGCCTCAGCCGCGCCATGGCGAGCGCGGCGAAGCACCCCGCGACTCCCCCGCCGGCGATCAGCAGCCCGCAATTTTTGCCTCTGCGCATCGTCACGTGCTTACCGTCCGAGTGCCCGGGAGGCCATGCCCGCGTGACCCACGAGTCGCGAAAGGCCCAAAACGACACGTTTTTTTCGTAACGCTGCCGGAAACGTTCGGTTAGAAACGCGCCGTTCGGGCAACAGGAGGAAGGAATGACCCTGAAGACTTGCTTGCGGGCCGCCGCCTTGGCGGTGCCGCTCCTGGCCGCCGGCCCGGCTTTGGCTCAGGAGACCGAGGAGGGCCGGCCCTACGATCGCAACAGCCTCACGATCGGCCTCGGCGGCGCCTACGTCCCGTCCTATGAGGGCTCGGACGATTATATCCTGACTCCGATCGGCCTCGCTTTCGGCAAGGTCTCCGGCTTCGGCTTCGCCACGCGGGGAACCGCGCTCTACGTCGATCTCATCCCGGACAAGCGCGACGCTCCCGTCGATTTCGATTTCGGCCCGCTCGCCAACGTCCGCCTCGACCGCACCAACCGGATCAAGGACGCCCGGGTGCGGGCGCTCGGCGAGCTCGACACCGCGATCGAGCTCGGCGTCTGGGCGGGGGTCAGGAAGAACGGCGTCCTCCACGAATATGACAGCCTCGGGGCCCGGGTCGCCTGGCAGAAGGACGTCACGGATGCCCACGAAAGCACAATCGTCACCCCGGCCATCGAATATTCCTCGCCGCTCAGCACCAAGACGCTGGTCAGCTTCAGCCTGCAGGCCGAGCATGTCGGCGACGGCTATGCGCGCACTTATTATTCGATCGGCGCCGCCGGCGCCGCGGCCAGCGGCCTTGCCGCCTACAATGCCGACGGCGGCTGGAAGAGCTGGAGGACGACCCTGCTGCTCGGCCAGGCGCTGACCGGCGACCTCAGGCATCCCAAGCTCTCCATGTTCGGCGGAATCGGCTATTCGCACCTGCTCGGCGACATCGCCCGGAGCCCGATCGTCCGGGTCGCCGGCGACCGCGACCAATATTTCGCGACCCTGGGGCTGGCCTATACGTTCTGAGGGTTCCCCTCCCTCGAAGGGAGGGGAGCTACATGAGCTAGTGACACATCCGGAACCACTCGCCATAGTCGAGCGCTATATGGGGCAAGTGCAAAAAACGGAGCCCGCTATGAGAGGATATGCCGGGCTCGCCGTAATGGGGATGATGGTCCTTGCGTCGCCTGCCGCGGCGGTGGACCGATCGGCGGAGGGCGGCGAGGCGAGAAGCTTCGGAGCCGTGCCGGCGCAGAGCCGGCCGAACACCCTGGTTCTGCAAAATGTCGCGCTCGACGCGACGGACCTGATCGAGACGGAGGATCCCTCCGCTCCGCGCCTGTTCGGAAGCCTTCCGGTCGCCGAAAACGTCGCGCTCGGAGTCGGCCTCTTCTCCGTGGTCGGAACGACCGAGAAGGAGCAGATGCGCCGCCGGCTCGATCCCGCCCGCGAGTTCCTCGGTCCTGCCGGCACGCGCGTCGCCGCGGTCGGGATGAGCCTGAGGTTCTGAAGAACCCGTCGCCCCAGCGAAGGCTGGGGCCCCGGGGGGTGAAAGTCGCAGGCGCTTTTCACGCGCTGGGATGCCCGCCTGCGCTGGCATGACGATGATTCCGATATTCGCTTTGCCCTTTCCCCGCGGGCCCGCCTGCGCTAGGAACATGGCGTGAACGATACGCCGGCCGAGGGGGGGATCCGCAAGATCATCCATGTCGACATGGATGCCTTCTACGCGTCGGTCGAGCAGCGCGACAATCCGGAGCTGAGGGGCAAGCCGCTCGCCGTCGGCGGCGGAGTGAGGGGAGTCGTCGCGGCAGCAAGCTACGAGTCGCGAAAATTCGGGATCCGGTCGGCCATGCCCGCCGTCACCGCCCGGCGGCTTTGCCCCGAGCTGATCTTCGTCAAGCCGCGCTTCGACGCCTATCGCGCCGTCTCGCAGCAGATCCGGGCGATCTTCCTGGATTACACTCCACACGTCGAGCCGCTCTCGCTCGACGAAGCCTATCTCGACGTCACCGAGGATCTCAAGGGCATCGGCATCGCCACCGTCATCGCGCAGGAGATTCGAGCGCGGATCAAGGCCGAGACCGGCCTCACCGCCTCGGCCGGGGTCAGCTACAACAAGTTCCTCGCCAAGCTCGCCTCCGATCAGAACAAGCCCGACGGCCTGTGCGTCGTCACCCCCGCGCGCGGCCCCGCCTTCGTCGAGGCGCTCCCGGTCAAGCGCTTCCACGGCGTCGGCCCGAAGACCGCGGAGAAGATGGCTCGGCTCGGGATCGAGACCGGCGCCGACCTCAAGGCCCGGAGCCTCGATTTCCTCGCCGCCCATTTCGGCTCCAGCGCTCGCTATTATCACGACCTCGCCCGAGGCATCTGCAACCGCCAGGTCAAGGCCGACCGGCCCTACAAGTCGGTCAGCGCCGAGGACACGTTCCTCACCGACCTGTCGGACGAGGAGGCCCTGCTCGCCGAGCTCGAGCGGATCGGCCGCCACGTGTGGCAGCGCATCCAGTCCAAGGGGCTGTCGGGCCGGACCGTCAACCTCAAGGTCAAATATGGCGACTTCCAGATCGTCACCCGGGCCCGCTCGCTCGACCGGTGCGTCGGCGGCGAGGCGGAGTTCCTGGCCATGGGCGCCGAGCTGCTGCGCGGGCTCCTGCCGCCGGTGAAGAGCATCCGCCTCCTCGGCCTCGGCCTTTCCAGCCTGGGGGAGGAGACGCGCGAGACACGGCCGCGCGAGCTGGAATTGCCTTTGGCTTGAGGGGTCTAAAGCCCCGTCGCCTCCAGGATCGCCGCATTGACCTGGTTCACGTCATACTTCTCCCGCACCAGCCGAAGCGACTTTTCGCCCATCGTCCGCGCCAGCGCCGGTTCCTCGACGAACCGCCGCATCGCCCGGTAGAGCGCATCGGCGTCCTCCACCGGCACCAGGAAGCCGTTCTCCCCGTCGGCGACGGTGTTGCGGCAACCCGGAGCGTCGGTGGTGATCACGGCCCGGCCCAGCGCCATCGCCTCGAGCACGGTACGCGGAGTGCCCTCGCGATAGGAGGGGAGCACGTAGACGCTGGCCTGGGCGATGGCCGGGCGGACGTCGGCGAGCCGGCCGAGATCCTCGACTCCGCCGGCCAGGATCGAGTCGAGCTCCGCCCGGCCGATCGAATCGGGGGATTCGTCGAGCCAGCCGGCGAGCCTGAACCGCACCTCCGGGAACTCCGTCTTGAGCCGGGCCGCGGCGGCGCCATATTCCCGGATCCCCTTGTCGCGAAGGTAGCGGGCGACCATCAGGAAGGCGGTTTCCGCGGGCAGCGGCTTCGGCTCGAAATGATCGAGATCGACTCCGGAGCCGTTGACGACGAGGCTCGGCTTGCCGGCCGGAAGCAGCCGAAGCCGGCGGAAGTCGCTCCGGTCGTCCTCGTTCTGGAAGATGATCAGCTGGGAGGCGGCCAGGGCCCGCCGGTACATCAGCATGGCGACGAGCCGGATGGCGAGGCGCTTGGGATGGAGGCCGCCGAGGAAGGCATAGCCCATGCCGGTGATCATCGCCGCGAAGCAGGCCACCCCCGCCGCCCGGGCCGCCGCCGCTCCGAGCACGACCGGCTTGATCGTATAGGCGATCATCACGTCGGGCGCGATCCGCTTGACCAGCGCGCTCAGCTGCCGGCCGCTGCGCCAGGTCGCGAGCGGATTGAGGCTGGTCCTTCCGAGCACCACCGGCACCGGGGTCGCCCCTAGCGCGACCAGCTTCGCCGCCACGTCCGGGTCGATGTCGGGCGCCGCGGCGAACACTTCGTGCCCGCGCTCGACCATCGCCGCGATCAGCGGCCCCCGGAAATTGATCAGCGACGGAGCATAGGAGCCGAGCAGAAGCACCTTGCGCCGCTCCGCCCGGTTCGGCCTGGAATCCATCTTACCTCATGCCTCTAGAGCAATTCGACCTCGATCGCCCGGACGACGACCTCGTCCTGCCGGAACCGCCGCTCGAGCTCGGTCCGGTAGCCGCGCCACCAGCCGCGGTCGAGCCAGTCGGCCATCACCTCGAAGATGACGATGTCGTCGCGGTCGGGATTCTCGCCGCCGTCCTTCCACAGCCCCTCGGCGGGATTCCGGGTGAAGGCGGTGACCCCGCCGAAATGCTCGACGAGCTCGTCGCGCACCTGCGCGAGAAGGTCCGCGCCGAAGCTTTTCCCCTCATTGTCGGACAGAGGGAGCAGGATCTCGATGAGGTGCATAAGCGCGCCGACGATAAGCCGGGCGGCCCCGCCACTCCAGCGAAAGCTGGATTCGGAGCTTTCACGGCCTGCGCGATGCGCCTATGCCGTCCGCATCCCCGGGGGACCGCGCGAACGCGGTTGAGAGGCAGCTGATACCGGGTTCCCACAAAAGTAATACTTTTGTGGGGCCCCGTGCTGCGACCCGTCGAACCTGATCCGGCTGACACCGGCGTAGGGAGGGAGTTCGGGTCCGCCCTTTCTCCGTCCCGCTTAAGGAGACAAGAGAATGGCCGACGCCCCCGCCCGCACCGAGCTCCCAAGCCCCGCAGGGACCTTGAACGTCACCACCGGCCCGATCCGCGGCAGCCGCAAGATCCGGGTCGGCCCATTGGGCGTGGCGATGCGGGAGATCGTCCTCGAGCCGAGCTCGGGCGAGCCGCCCTTGCGGGTCTACGACTGCTCCGGCCCCTATACCGACCCCGAGGCCGCGATCGACATCATGAGCGGCCTGCCCGAGCTTCGCCGCGACTGGATCCGCGGCCGCGGCGACGTCGAGGAGGTGCTCCAGCGCGAGGTCAGGCCCGAGGACAACGGCCAGCTCGGTCCCGACCGTTCCGGCGGAGTCCAGTCCTTCCCCAACGTCCGCAGGACGGTGCTGAGGGCGAAGCCGGGCGCCAACGTCAGCCAGATGCATTATGCGCGCAGGGGCATCGTCACGCCCGAGATGGAATATGTCGCGGTCAGGGAAAACCTGGGCCGCGATGCCCTCGCCGCCCAGATCCGCGACGGCCAGGATTTCGGCGCCTCCATCCCCGATTACGTCACCCCCGAATTCGTCCGCGACGAGGTGGCGAGGGGCCGGGCCATCATCCCCTCCAACATCAACCATCCCGAAAGCGAGCCGATGGCGATCGGCCGCAACTTCCTGGTCAAGATCAACGCCAATATCGGCAACAGCGCCGTCGCCTCCGACGTCGCCGCCGAGGTGGACAAGATGGTCTGGTCGATCCGCTGGGGCGCCGACACGGTGATGGACCTCTCCACCGGCCGAAACATCCACGACACCCGCGAATGGATCATCCGCAACTCGCCCGTGCCGATCGGCACCGTCCCGATCTACCAGGCGCTGGAGAAGGTCGGCGGAGTCGCCGAGGACCTGACCTGGGAGATCTACCGCGACACCCTGATCGAGCAGGCCGAGCAGGGCGTCGACTATTTCACCATCCACGCCGGGGTGCGGCTCCCCTACATCCCGATGACGGCGAAGCGGGTGACCGGGATCGTGTCGAGGGGCGGCTCGATCATGGCCAAATGGTGCCTCTCCCACCACAAGGAGAGCTTCCTCTACACCCGCTTCGAAGAGATTTGCGAGATCATGAAGGCCTACGACATCGCCTTCAGCCTCGGCGACGGGCTGCGGCCGGGAAGCATCGCCGACGCCAACGACGAAGCCCAGTTCGCCGAGCTCGCCACGTTGGGCGAGCTGACCCGGATCGCCTGGCGTCATGACGTCCAGGTCATGATCGAGGGCCCCGGCCACGTGCCGATGCACAAGATCAAGGCCAATATGGACAAGCAGCTGGAAGCCTGCGGCGAGGCCCCCTTCTACACCCTCGGGCCCCTGACCACCGACATCGCCCCCGGCTACGACCACATCACCAGCGCCATCGGCGCGGCGATGATCGGCTGGTTCGGCACGGCGATGCTCTGCTACGTCACGCCGAAGGAGCATCTCGGCCTCCCCGACCGCGACGACGTGAAAGTCGGCGTCGTCACCTACAAGCTCGCCGCCCACGCCGCCGACCTCGCCAAGGGCCATCCGGCCGCGAAGATGCGCGACGACGCCCTCTCGAGGGCGAGGTTCGAATTCCGCTGGCGCGACCAGTTCCACCTCTCGCTCGACCCCGACACCGCCGAACAATATCACGACCAGACCCTCCCGGCGGAGGGCGCTAAGACCGCTCACTTCTGCTCGATGTGCGGGCCGAAGTTCTGCAGTATGAAGATAACCCAGGAGGTGAGGGACTTCGCCGCCAAGCAGAACCAGCCCGCCGACGCCTTCCTCGCGGCGGCCGCCACGCCCACCGTTCGCCCTGAGCCTGGCGAAGGGCTTTCCTTCCCAGCCGACGGCGGAGGCAAGGACAATGAGTGGGCTTCGACAGGCTCAGCCCGAACGGGTCTGGAGCAGTCCGAAGCCGAGAAGGGCATGGCCGAGATGAGCGAGAAATTCCGCGAGAAAGGCGGCGAAATCTACCTCCCGGCGGCGGAGTAGCATGGCCGAAGGCGGATGCCTCTGCGGCGCCGTGCGCTACCGGGTGACCGGCGAAGCTGTCGCCGCGACCCTGTGCCACTGCGTCTCCTGCCGCCGAGCCACCGGCGGCGCCAGCGTCGGCTGGGCGGTGTTCGAGAAAGCCGGTTTCGCCCTCCTCCAGGGCGAAGTCCGCGAATATTCCTCCTCGCCCGGCATATATTGGGGTTCCTGCCCGACCTGCGGGAGCCTGGTCACCTACCGCCGCGACTCTCGCCCGGACCACCGGGACATCACGACGGCGACTCTGGACGTGCCGGACGAATTTCCACCGACGGTGGAGATCTGGGTGGCGGAAAAGATCGGCTGGGAGACGCTCGATCCGGCGCTGCCTTACAAATCGCGGAGTTCCATCAACGAATGAGGAAGCGCCCTCATGCCGAAATTCCTGTTCAAGGCGAACGATGACGTTCTTTCCTTCTGCGCTTGCGAAGGTCAGCCGGCCATGTCGAGCGGCCAGCTCGACTGTCCCTGGTGCGGCTGCGGCTGGATGATCTCCTGCTCGAAATGCACCAAATCCTTCACCTTCGCGGAGGTGCGGGAGACCGACATTCCGCTGATCGAGCTCGACCGGCGCGAGGCCGTCGCGCGCGGCCTCACCGACGTTTCGGAGCAGGATATAGCTGAATGGGCCGAAGGCATGGCCGATGCTTTCGCCGGTTTCGAAGCAGGCGACATCGTCGTCTATCTCGACGGCCATTATTGGCATCGCGACTCAGTCGACATCGACTTCGACGGCTACTTCGCCTGCCACCGCCTCCCCCGGCTACCCCACGTCGAAGCGCTGACCGACCCGCCGCTCCTCGTCCGCATACTGGGCGATGTAGACTATTGGATTGACCGCGAGCTGCCGGATCGGGAGTAAGCCGCGGCCGCCTTGAATTCCACTGACACGACCATCTGGACTCCCCTGGGTCCCAACGCCACCGGGCAATATCCCCTCCCGGCCGAAGGCGCCAAGATCGGACTTCCGTTCGATGGGCGGACCCAATTCTGCCCTTGATCGCACCAGAGGCGCCTGCCGCACCCTCTACAGGATGTGCGGCAACTGCCTCGGCACCGAATATCTTGCCGACGAAGCTGTTCCCCCGCAGGCGGTCAAGGCGGCCGTCCCGTTCATGGACCGGCGCGGCCGTCGACACTTACTGCCGGCGCTTCACGGCTGCGCCCCGCTCCGAAGCGGATTCCGCCAACGGGCAACTCGGACGGACCTCGGACACGTCGGGCAGGCGACCCAGACGGACTTCGGACACGCCGGGCAGGCGACCCGGATCGATCTTGGGTCCAGCCGGCAGGATGGCGAAGCCGTTGATCGAACTGGTCGCAAGGCCAGGGCAGGTTAGCGAGCGAGATACCTTTCCGCTGGAGCAGACCGCATTGCCCGTGGTCGGATTCTCCGACCAATCGCCATTCAGGCATGTAATGACGCAGTCGTTCGCGAATTGACGTGGCGTATCCTTCGCACAGAGGGCTTGTTCTGCAAACACCGTGAAAAATATGGCAAGGAAGACCCGCGAAGATAAATGAGGGCGACCCGGCCTATGCGCGGCGACATTGCCATCAAGGCCGAAAATCGGCTGGACGGCGCTTACTTTAAAATTGTCGGACATTGTACTCCTCCCGTCTCGATCCATCTCCGCCATCTAAGGCTGAACTCCTTGAGAGACTCGTGACGGCCGTCACACATCGGAGCTCGGCAGCGGAATCTCGTGGCGGAGCCTTCGGTAAGTTGACGACGGTGCTCTCAATCCCTCGCGCCGAGCCAGGTGGGCGCAAGGGGCGTGGGCGTCAGGAAGCCCGCATCTTGACTCGTTGTTCCTTATATGTTCTACTACCGCCATGGCCGATCCGCCCTCGCCGCCACCCGAATTCATCCCGGTGCCGCTGCGCGCCCGCCGCGACGGTTGGACGCCCGAGCGGCAGTTCGCCTATGTCGTCGCGCTCGCCCGGTTCGGCCATGGCGGGCGGGCGGCCCAGGCGGTCGGGATGAGCGAGCAGAGCGCCTGCCGCCTGCGCCGCCGTCCCGGGGCGGCCGCCTTCAACCGGCTTTGCGAGGCGGCCTGGCTGCTCGCCAAGCAAAGTCGCGCCCGCCAGCGTCTCGTCCAGTTGCGGGCCCGCGGCGGCGGAAGTTTTTCGGCTTCCAGGGAAGCCGAAACTTGAGAAGGTTATGAACCTTCCACCGAAGCGTTCGGCCGGGACGGAGCCGGCACCGGGACCGCGACAGCCGCGACCCCGCCACAGTCGGTTGCCGTCTCCATTAATCCGCCGTTCAACGATCGAAGAGCCTCTTCGCGGGGCGCTTTTCACCAAAAGCTCACAAGTTGCTCATCCGCCCGCCCGCCGCATGTGCCAGTTGGAAGCCTCGCTTGATCAGGTGGAGGTCGTAAAATGCCCAGGAACTTTCTCGTCATCCTGCTCGCCGGCGCCTCGGTCGCGGCCCGGGCGCAGGAGGCGGACGCGCCGAAGGAGGAGCCCGCCTCATCCGAGATCGTCGTCCAGGGCATCAACCCGGACCGCCAGATCGACGATTTCGTCCAGGCGCTCACCGACGCTCCGATCGGCGGGCAGCTGAGCCGCTTCGACTGGGCGGTGTGCCCGGCCGCGACGGGGCTTCCGCAAGCGCAGAACGCCGCCGTCCGGGAACGAATGCGCCGGGTCGCCCGGGCGGCCGCCATTCCGCTGGCGGGGCCAGGGTGCAAGCCCAACGTCCTCCTCATCGCAACGCCCGACAAGAAGGTGCTGATCGAGGGACTCAACCGGAAATACCCATCCTATTTCAGCGGCATCCCCCGCGACAGGGTGCGCGACCTGGCGCGCCGGCCCGGCCCGGCGGCCGCCTGGCACGTGCGGGGGCGGATCAGCGCCGATGCCGAGCTGGTGCCGACGGACGGAGTGAGCGGCCCCCATGTCTACCAGGCGACCCGGGACCCGTCCCGACTGTCCCCCGCCACCCGCCCGCATTTCCTCGGCGCGGTCGTGGTGGTCGAGCATAGCGCGCTCACCGGCCTCACCACCACCCAGCTGGCCGACTATGCCGCGATGCGCGCCTTCGCCCAGACCGAGCCCGGACGGCTCGAAAAAGCGACGGCGCCCAGCATCCTGACGGTTCTGGAAGCGCCGATGGGCACCCCGACGCCGGTCACGATGACGCGATGGGACTTCAGCTTCCTGAAGGCGCTCTACGCCGCGCCGGTCGATAAATATGTAAACGTCCAGCGATCCGCCATCCGCCACCGGGTCAGGAAGGAGCTGGAAAGGGAGCGGCAAGGGTCGGAACGATAGGGGCGTACGGGCGAGCGCCAGCTGTGAGGTCTCCTCCTCGCCGGCTTGCGGACGCAATCGGCTCCGGGGTCGCCACTTATGTCGCCCCCCACGCCACCGAAGTCGAGAAGAAGGAGGCCGTGGAGACGGCGGCGGCCTGGCCCGCTTTCGGCCGCGCCGCGAAGGGCGCTAGACAGCGGCCATGCCGGCTTATGCGTTCCGCCCCGTCACCGCCGCCGACCTGGCCTTGCTGGGCCTCTGGCGCTCGCGGCCGCACGTGATCCGATGGTGGGGCGCGCCGGACCTGGAGCCGGAGGCGGAGAAGCTCGGCGACGAGCGCGTGGCGATGTGGATCGTCGAGCATCTCGGCCGCCCGTTCGCTTATGCCCAGGATTACGGTCCGCACGACTGGCAGCCGCACCCGTTCGAGCATCTGCCGCCGGGCTCGCGCGGCATCGACCAATATATCGGCGAGCCGGACATGCTCGATCGCGGGCATGGCAGCGCTTTCGTCCGGGCCCATTGCGAGCGCCTCTTCATGGCCGGCGCTCCTGCCGTGGGCACGGACCCGCGCCCCGACAATGTCCGAGCCATCCGCGCCTACGAGAAAGCCGGCTTCCGAGCGGTCGCCGGACCTCTCGAAACACGCTGGGGGCGGGCCGTGCTGATGGAGCGGTGGCGATGACGGGATCCGCCGGCCGGGAAGTCCGAGCCCCCGCCTCGGGGAGATTTGCATGACCAGTGCCGCCGACGCCGCACCGCCCTTCTATCACGGCACCCGCGCCGACCTGAAATCGGGCGACCTCATCGCGCCCGGCTACAGCTCCAACTACGGCAAGCGAAAGCAGGCGTCCTGGGTCTACCTCACCGGCACGCTCGACGCGGCGATCTGGGGCGCCGAGCTGGCCGCCGGGGACGGGCGGGGCCGGATCTACGTCGTCGAGCCGACCGGAGCGATCGAGGACGATCCCAATCTGACGGACAAGAAATTCCCCGGCAATCCGACGCTCTCCTACCGTTCCCGCGAGCCGCTCAGGGTCATCGGCGAGGTCGCGGAGTGGCAGGGGCATCCGGCCGAGCAGCTCGAGGCGATGAAGAACCATCTCGAGCGGCTGAACGCGCAGGGCATCGAGGCGATCGACTGAATCGGTCGCCCCCTGGCCCGGATGGACGAAGCAAGAGGCGGCGGAATAGTGACCTCAGGACCGCGATGGATTAGGCTCGCGGCCGACGAATGGATGCCCTCATCCGGGAGGCTTAGGCCATGTCCGATTCAGACGCCCTGAATTCCGTCCGGCACATCTTCGTGCTGATGCTGGAGAACCGGTCCTTCGACCATATGTTCGCCCTGTCGGGCATCCCTGGCATACATGCGGCGACATCCGCGGACACCAACCGCTTCGACGGCGTGACCTACAATTTCCAGGGCGGGGCTCCGGACCGGATGCCGAGCGATCCGAACCATGGCTTCTGTAACGTGCTGACCCAATTGTGCGGGGAACGCGCCGACTGCAGCCAATCGAGCCCATATCCGGCGCGGGACAATTCCGGTTACGTCGCCAATTATGCCACCACCACCGTCAGATCGGGCCTGTTAAGGCGCAAACGGCCGCTGCCCGCGGCCGATCGCGGCAAGGTGATGCTCGGTGTCGACATGCCGGCAGGGTCTCCCGCTTTGCATGCCCTGGCCACGGAATATGCGCTTTGCGACGAATGGTATTCCTCGCTGCCGGGGCCGACCTGGCCCAATCGCTTCTTCGTCCACGGCGCGTCCTCGGACGGACTGGCCGACGCTCCGAGCCTGCCCGACATCATCAAGTGGGAAGCGTTGAAAGGCTTCACCTATCCCAACGGGTCGATCTTCGATCGCCTCGGCTCGGGGAATTACCGTCTGTACCAGCACAAGACCGGTCCGGTCTCGGGCCGGATCCCGCAGGTCGCCGCGCTGAAGGGGATCAGCTATTTCGACGTCCGCAACCTCGACCGCTTCGAGCGTGACCTCTCGAGCGGTTACGGCGCCCGCTATACCTTCATCGAACCGGCCTATGGCGACATCGCGTTCGACACCTATCGTCACGGCTCGTCGCAGCACCCGATGGATGGGCTGGCGGCCGGCGATCGCCTGATCGCCCGAGTCTACGGAGCCATCCGCAACTCCCCTCTCTGGGAAAACAGCCTGCTCATCATCACCCACGACGAGCATGGCGGCTTCTACGATTCCGGAATTCCCCCCCGCCCGGCGCCTCCGCCCGGCGATGGCACCGGCGCCCATCAGAATCCGCATGGATTCGACTTCTCCGAATACGGCGTGCGAGTTCCGGCCGTGGTGGTGTCGCCCTGGATCCCGAGGGGCGGGGTCGATCACCGCATATATGACCATGCTTCCGTGCTCGCGACCGTCGAGCGGCTGTTCCGCTACCGGCCCCTGACCGACCGCGATGCGGGAGCCGAGGATCTGCTTCATCTGCTGAACGGGCCGCTGCGTCCGGAGACCGATTGTCCGCGCGAGCTTCCGGAGCCGGCCGAGCTCGGCGAGGCCTTCGATGACGACGAAGAAATCGGGGCGTTCCCGGAGGAACCGATCGAGGATGGCAGCAACCTGCAGGCCTTCCTGTTCGTCGCTCAGTCGGCGCATCGCGAGATGGTCGGCGATATGGCCGGGCTGACGCGATTCCAGCCGGTTCAGACGAAGGGCGCGGCCCAGTTCTATCTCGAAGAGGTCGTACCCCAGCTCGAGGCTGGCGGCGAAGCCGGAATCCCAGCGTAAGAGGCAGGCTTCGAGGCCCACCGTCCCGCCGCGGTCGGCTCGTCCGGCCCCGGCGGGCCGCTTTCCTCCCCTTCGCGACTCCAGCGGGCGAAACTATCCTGGCTCGGCCGCGGTTGGGACGGGCATGAAACGCATTCTCGCCGCCACGCTCCTGTTTTGGCTTGCTGCCTGCTCGCCGGAGCAGCCGGCGGACGAGGCGCGCAATGCCGCTGGCGGAACTCCATCGCCGGTCGCGGCGTCGCCGTCCCCTGCGCCGACGCCTTCCGTCCCGCCGGCCGCCCCGGCCGGCGACGTCCTCACTCTCGAGGGCCTCGGCGCGCTCCGGATCGGCCAGAAGGTGCCAGCGGGCAGCGGCTGGTCCGAACAGGGCGCGCGGGTTTCGGACGAGTGTAGGACGGTAAGCTCGCCCGTTCATCCCGGAGTCCATGCGATCGTCGAGGGCGGCAAGGTGGCGCGAATCACCCTCGGCCAGGGCTCCGCCGTGAAGCTGGTCGAAGGGATCGGCGTCGGCGCCGCCGAGGCCGAGGTTCGCGCCGCCTTCCCCGGATTCCGCGCGGAGCCGCACAAATATTCGGACCCGCCCGCCAAATATCTGACCGCCCCCAAGGCGGCGAGCGGCGATCCGGCGTTGCGCTTCGAGATCGGCGCCGACGGCAAGGTCGGCCTGATCCATGTCGGCACCGGACCGGTGCTCTTCTATGTCGAGGGCTGCGCCTGACCGCTCCCGGCTAGGCGCCTGTCCGATCGGCCCTCAGGGCCCCTTCACCTCGTTCACGATTACGTCCCAATGCTCCTCGAGCAGGGCGAAGCGACTTTCCTCCTCCGAGTCGAACGCCTTCTTGTCCGGATAGAGGCGCGCCTGGGCCGCGCCCCACAGCCGCTCCCATTCCGGATCCGAGATCGCGGCCGTCGCATCGCGAAAGACGATCGTCACCCTGAAGTCCCAGCGCGGCCCGCCGGCGAGATGGGTGAACGGCTCGTCGACGCGCATCGAGCGGATGAAGCCGGCCTTCAGCATTTCCCGAAGCAAGGGCGCATGGTTCCTCTCGTAGAGCCGCTTGAACTCCACGCTTTGGCCCCACCTGATCCGGTAATAATATTCTACCGTCACGGGCACGTGGGCGGAGGCAGCCGCGCGCGGCTGGGCGGCGGCCGGAGCAGCGGACGCCGACGCCAGCAAAGCCGCGGCAAAAATGGCTCTCATCGATGATCTCCCCCGGGAGGTGGCCGGACGGCACCGAAACGATCCTGCCCATTGGGCCCTACGAACGCAAGACCGGCTCGAGCCGTCCGTAAACCCCTGAAATCACCCATCCGGGCGATAGCTTCGCGCCATCGCGGACCCCATGATCCCCGCTTCGATGTCCGCAAGGAGCCCGCCATGCCGCTCGCCGATGCCCGTCCCGTCGCCATGATCGCCACCGCCGACCGCAAGGCCGCCGAGCCTTTCTACGCCGAGGCTCTGGGCCTGAGGCGCAAGGGCGACGACGGCTTCGCGGCCCTGTTCGATCTTGTCGGCGTGACTCTTCGGCTCACGGAAGTTCCGGGCTATCGTGCCCCGCCCCATCCGGTGCTCGGCTGGGAGGTGCCCGACATGGCGGCGGCCGTCGCGGCACTGACCGCCAACGGCGTAACGATGAACGTCTATGACGGGCTCGGGCAGGACGAAGACGGCATCTGGACGGCACCGGACGGGAGCTGCAAGGTCGCCTTCTTCAGCGATCCCGACGGCAACGGCCTCAGCCTCACTCAGTCCCTCTAGGGGCCCCTTACCGGGCGGGCGCGGCCTTGTTCAGCGCCACGGCCTCCCGGACGAGCGCCTTCAGGTCCTCTTCGCCGATCCGATCGCCTTCGCGCAGATCGATCGCCCGCCGGGTGTTGCCGTCGAGGCTGGCGTTGAACAGGCCCGAAGGGTCGGCAAGCGCGGCGCCCCTGGCGAAGGTCAGCTTGACCTTGTCCCGATACGTCTCCCCGGTGCACAGCAGGCCGGCATGCTCCCACACGGGCACCCCCGCGGGGTTGCTCGGCTTGCGCCATTTCACCGCCTCGACGACCTCCGGATCCGCCTCCCGGATCAGCGCCCGCACCCGCGCCAGCATCTCGCCCCGCCAGTCGCCCAGCGAAGCGATCCGCGCATCGATCGATTCGGAAGGAGTTTCGCCGGCCTTCTTCCCAACCTTCGTCATGTCCGCCATGTCGCTCGTCTCCCGAAAGGGCGAAGGATAATGACGTCGGCCGTAATCTTCCATGCCAACCTCTGCGGCCCCGGGCTCGCCCCGCCGCGACCGCCGCCGCCGGTCCGGAACGCGCCCGGTCCTCGCCGTCGTTGGTCACCCTGTTCACCGACGCGGATTATCCCGACGAGGCGATCCGCAACCACGAGGAGGGAGCCTCAGGATAAATCCAACGTAAAAGCGGCAGAATATCCCTGCGGCGGAGTAATCGTAAGTCAAGGTGGCATGGGTCGAGGACTGGCGCTGAAACTTTCGACGTGTGGTAATTTATCGACGTAAATCGTACGACACCGTCGACTGCCGCGTCGTCAACCCGCTGGACTCCTCGTTTGGAAAACCGCACAAGGGAGGAGTCCCAACCCGTCGGATCTAAGATGGCCAACCTTACCAGGATAGACATCCTTATCCAGACCCGCTCGCACGGCGATGCCGGAACGGACGGTTCGGTCTATCTCGGCTTGGGCGGACGCGAGTTCCGCTGCGACAGTTCGGCGGACGATTTCGAGCGCGGCGCATCGCGCACTTACACATTCGGCGACGGCGCGAACGTCTCCAAGCGCGATGCCAACGATCCGCGCAAGCCCCAGCTGGTCGTCGAGGAATTGGCCGCCTATCCGGCTTATCTTCGCTTCGATCAGGGCAGTTCCGATCATTGGTTCCTGCAGCGCGCGACGGTGCAGCTCAACCAAAACCTCGTGCCGCATTATGAGACGAGGCTTGGAGGGGACGGACTGTGGTTGGGCCGCGATGCCGGCGCCTATTGCCACCTGCACAGGCATGACGACGGGATCGTCGGGATCAATGCCGCCGCCGCGGTGACCGGAGGCGATCGAGGCTGAGTCCACGGGCGCCGTCGCGCTCGAGGAGGGGATGCGACCGCCGAGCCGGCGACCGCGACCGCGGGAGGAGGATTAGCGGGATGACCATCGATCGGATCGACGTCACCATCACCACCGCCTCGGCGGCCCTGTCCCTGAACGCGGGAACCGACGGCCTCGTCTATCTGGGTTTCGGCGGGCGGGAATTCCGTTGCTTTACCCATTCCCGTAATTTCCGGCGGGGTACGACGGATACGTTCACATTCGGGGAGAGCGCGAACATATCCAATCCTGCGGCCAACGATCCCCGCCATCCCGTCATCGAGATACCCTATATGGATTTGTTCCCGGTATACCTGCGGTTCGACCAGGACGAGTCGGACCATTGGCTGCTTCAGCACGTCGCCATGTCGCTCAATGAAGTCGCGCTTTACGAAAGCCGGCTGGGCCCCGAAGGGCTCTGGATGGGCCGGGATACGGGCACCTTCTATCATGTGCCGAGGCGCGATCCTCATCATCACTAGCCGATCGGAAACGCCAGCATGACCCGATCCCTCGCCCACGTGGCGCTGGTCGTCCGCGACTATGACGAGGCCATCGCCTGGTTCACCGGCAAGCTCGGCTTCACCCTGGTCGCCGACCAATACCAGCCCGAGCAGGACAAGCGCTGGGTGCTCGTCGCCCCGCCCGGCGCTCCCGAAGGCTCGACCTCGATCCTCCTGGCGCGGGCAAGCTCGCCGGAGCAGGAGCGGTTCGTCGGCAACCAGGCCGGCGGCCGCGTCTTCCTGTTCCTTGCAACCGACGATTTCGAGCGCGACCATGAGGCGATGCGCGCCCAAGGCGTCATTTTCGTCCGCGAGCCGAAGCAGGCGCCCTACGGCAAGGTCGCCGTGTTCGAAGATCTCTACGGCAATCTATGGGATCTGGTGCAGTTCGCCGGCGGCGGCTGAGGGCGCTGCCACAATCGCAACTCTTCTCCCGCCGCCGCGGCATCGAACCGACACATCCACCGTCCAGACCCGGCGGCCCGCGAGCCCCGGCCGCGGCCCCCGATCATCGACGGAAGGAAAATCGGCCATGAACCCGAACAAGGCCCTGTGGGAGAAAGGCGACTTCACCCGGATCGCCGGCACGATGCGCGAGAGCGGCGAGGCGCTGGTCGATTCGCTCGGCCTGAGCGAAGGCCAAAAGGTGCTCGACCTCGGCTGCGGCGACGGCACTACCGCGCTTCCCGCCGCCCGCGCCGGCGCCGACGTGCTCGGAGTCGACATCGCCTCGAACCTGGTCGCCGCGGGCCGGGGCCGCGCCGCCGCCGCCGGCCTCGACGACCTCCGCTTCGAGGAAGGCGACGCCTCCAACCTCATCGGGCTTGCCGACTGCCGCTTCGATCTCGTCCTCAGCATGTTCGGAGCGATGTTCGCCCCGCGCCCGTTCGACGTCGCCCGCGAGATGGTGAGGGTCGCCCGTCGGGGCGGACGGATCGTCATGGGCAACTGGATCCCGGGCGATCCCACCCTCGTCGCCCAGATCCTGAAGATCAGCGCGGCTTACACCCCGCCGCCGCCCGAAGGCTTCGTCAGCCCCGTCACCTGGGGGATCGAGGACAATGTCCGTGAGCGCTTCGCCGCGGCCGGCGTGGCGCCGGAAAACGTCGCCTTCGAGCGCACCACCTGGATCTTCCGCCACGCCGGCCCACCGGCCGAGTTCCTCGAGATGTTCCGGCTCTATTATGGCCCGACCATGAACGCCTTCGACGCCGCGGCGAAGGCCGGCCGCGAGGAGGCGCTGGCGGCCGAGCTGACCGACCTGTTCGAAGCCCAGAACCGGGCCGGCCCTGGCCGCACGGAGATTCCCGCGACCTACCTCCGGGTGACGGCGACCAAGGCCTGACCGCAGTCCGACGGCCCGAATTGCGCCACAAGCGCGTGACAGGCTGCGCCCCATGACGCTCGGCACACCCGCCGCCCCGACGCTCGACACGCCGCGGCTGATCCTGCGCGGCTGGCGGCCCGAGGATTTCGAGCCCTATGCGGCGATGCTGGCCGATGACGAGACCGCGCGCTTCATCACCGCCCAGGGGCGCGGGCTGAGCCGGTCCGAGGCGTGGAACGAGACGGTCTGGCTGGTCGGTCATTGGCAGTTGCTCGGCTGCGGCATGTTCGTCGTCGAGGAACGCTCGACCGGCGCCTTCCTCGGCCGGGTCGGGCCGCTCCAGCCGCCCTGGTGGCCGGCCTTCGAGATCGGCTGGTCGCTCGCGCCCGGCGCACGCGGCCGGGGCTATGCGACCGAAGCGGCGCGGGCGGCGATCGACTGGTCGTTCGAGACTTTCCCTCTCGACCGGATCGTGTCGATCATCCATCCGGACAACGAAGCCAGCCGCAAGGTCGCCGAGCGACTCGGCCAGCGGCGCACGGGCGAGCGGTTCACGCCCTTCCGCGATCCGTGCGACGTCTGGGAAATGCGCCGCGAGGACCGGCCCCGGCCCTGACTCCGCGGCCGGTGCTCAGCGCATCAGCGCCGGGATGATCCAGACCGCCGACATGGTGACGATAGCGAGCAGGAGGGAGACGAGGAGCACCCATCGAACGACGTGCTCCTGCCGCGCGCCGGTCACCTGTTCGGAATCATAATGCGGGCTGTCGTCGTCCATGGCCGCCACTCCCGTGAGAGGCGGCCGTTCTACGCCGATCGGCGCCGCTTTGCCACCAGGCGCCGCCTCGTAATCGACGGCCCTTTTCGACTCTCCGGTCTTGACGCCGTGGCGGGACGGTGGAACCCCCGGGCCGAGGAGGACCTCCGACATGCGCATCCTGGGTTTGATCGCCGCCACATCGACCTTGCTTGCCGCCTGCGGAAGCCGCGACTCCGGCCCAGCCGCGCCGGGCAATGACAGCGAAGCGCCGGCGGTCGGGGGCACCGCGCCTGCCGCCGCCGCGGAAGCCGGCGGCAAAAGCACCGGGAGCTGGGACCTGCAGTCGAGCGGCGAAGGAGTCGCTCTGGTCATGACGGGCGCGGACCGTCCCGCCATCCGGCTCTTCTGCCCCGCGGGCGGCAAAAGACTGGTGGTCAACGTTCCCGGCTTCAAGCCGGTCGGGAGCGAGGAGCGGCTGTCGTTCGGAAGCGGCGGCGAGGCGGCCGCCCTGGTCGCGGACAGCCGGGGCGATGGGCAGCGCGGCGGCGTTACCGGCACTGGCGCGGTGCCGGACGATCTTGCGGCCCTGGTGGGAGGCCCGGTCTCCGCCAGCTACGGAGCGCAGCGCAGCGGCCCCCATCCGGCGCCGCCCACGGCGCTCGCCCGAGTCTTCGTTACCGCCTGCCGCGAGGGCGCGGCCCCGCCCGCCCCGGCGGCGGCGGCGGCCTCGGCCAGCCCCTGCCTCGTTCAGGACGGCAAGCCGGTCACCGTCGCCGCCCTGCGGGCGGTCGGCACCGAGCCCTTCTGGGGTGCCCGGATCCAGGGCCGCTGCGTCACTTATTCACATCCGGACGACCAGAAGGGCACTCGAATCTGGACCCGCTTCGCTCCGGGACCGGGCGGCGGCCTCTGGTCCGGAACGCTCGGCGGCAAGCGCTTCGAGCTCAGGATCCGGCCCGGGGCCGGCTGCTCGGACGGGATGTCGGACAAACGCTATCCACTGGCGGCCGAGCTCCTCGTCAGCGGCGAGCGGCGCACGGGCTGCGCCGAGCCGGCCTGACTCCCTTTCAGGGAGGGGAATTACCGCCGTCCGCGGCGAACTCCGCTGAAGCGGCGCTCGACTCCAAGCGCCACCAGCATGCCGGTCATCTTGCGGCCCTGGACCCGGCCGGTGACGGTGAACGGCAGCCCAAGCCGTCTGCCCTGGAGCGTGAAGCGCGATCCGGCGAGGGTTCCGGTCGCGGTGGCGCCGCCCCGGTCGTAGACCTGGGCGACAAGCTCGGTTCCGCGCTGCTCGACCGTCATCGAGCCTCGCCGGGTCTCGCCCCGCCGGTTCTTCCAGGTCAGGTCCCAGGTGCCGCCGATGCGCTGCTGAGCGGAAGCGGCCTCGGCGGGGGCCGCCGGCGGAAAAGGGGCTCCGGCGATCCCCGCCAGGCCGGCGAATACGGCAAGGGCCAGGGCGCCCGGGCGAAGGGTCGATTTCATGAGCCCCCCCGGTTCAGGCGTCGGCCCGCTGGGCCAGCTCGATCTCGCCTTCGTCATAGCCGTCCCAATAATGGAGCCGCTCGGCCGCCACCTTGATCAGGGTCAGGCCGGGCGTGTCGATGCCCTGCTTGAACCAGCGGTCGAGGTCCTTGGTCCAATGGTCGGCGAAGCGGCCCTTGTCGCGGATCAGCTCGGCTCGGCCCTCGATGGTGAGGAAGAAGGGACGCATCCCGAGCATTCCCGATTTGGCCTGGTAGGCGAGGCCCACCTGGGGGTCGCCCTCGACGTCGGCGACGGTGCCGCTCTCGTCGCAGGTGAAGAACCAGCTGTCCCCGTCATAGTCGACCTGGCGGTTGTTGCTCATCGGCCGGGCGGCGATCGCTCCGCTCGCGGTTCGGGTGGAAAGTATCGCGAAATCGATGTCCTTCATCTTCTCGGCAAGGTCGGAAAGGCTCTTGTCGGCCATGGCTGCATCTCCTGATCGGGCTTTCGCGGACCAACCGATTGAAGGGCCAAAGGTTCAGCGGCGAGACGGGCCTGCTGCGGCGAGGTCGTCCTGTTCAAAAATCTCGACAGAAGTCTCCGGCCATCTCCGGCTCTATTCGAGAGCGCTCATCCCCGGGCATTCGCGCAGAGCGGCAGCTCCGCCGGGCAGCGCGCCGAGCAGGGCCCGCGCCTTTGCCTTGAACGTCGCCGGGTCCAGCGGCCAGGGGCCGGTGACCTGCGAGGCAGTTTCGGGGAAGAGCAAGGTTGTCACGGCGCTATCGTCGTCAGTCGGCGCAATCCCGAGCGCCTGCAATAGCGCTCGCGACCCTTCGCCGAGCTTGGTGCGCGGTCCGCTGTCGCCGATCACGGCGTACGCCGTCCGCCCGCCCGCCGCCACGACCGCGAGGTCGCCCGCCTGCCAGCGCATTTCTCCCGGGAGCGCGAGGCCGCCGGGCATGACGATGAAGGGGATGCGCGAGGCGTCGGCATAATCGGACTGCTGGTGGCTATCGTTCGGGGCGTTTGGACGCATCAGGATGTTCCGAGTAAGATAGAATTGAAGCCGGTTCCCCGAGGCGTCGCGCTGGCGGATCGGAACCCCGCAGCCCATCTCATTCGCCTTGTTGAACCCGCACGAGCGCGGCTCCACCGCTACGCCGTAGAAGCGCATGCAAAGCCGGCTCGGCCCGCAGGTCGGGAAGTGGGCCTCGCGCACGGCGATATAGTCCCGCTTGCAGAGCCGTGACCGCCGCACGCCGGTGGCGGGGTCGATGCCGTCGAGCCGGCCGACGCTGCCGCCCGCGGCATATTTGTTGGTCAAGCTCCCGTTGCGAAATTCGAGCACGTCACCGCCATTGCAGATATGGTCGAGCCCCGGGTCCGGGCTGTCGTCGGCGTTGCCGCGATGATAGGCCGTCGGAGCTCCGTCATCGTCACGCGCCATCTTCGAGCGGAACAGGATGGCCTTCGGCGCGCCCGCCGTGCGGACGCCGTGGCCGCGAAGGACCTGCGCGAGCTGTGCGTCGGGCACGGCGGCGAGAGGACAGGCTGCGGACGCCGGATGGGCGGCGAGGAGCAGGGCCGCCGCAGCGGCCGACAATTTCGTCGACAGGGGTTTCATGGCACTGAATTCCTCTTGCAACCGGAATCACAAGTCAAAGAAGCGTCTCGATCACGGAGATGTAAAGGCCGCTGCCGTTGAGCACCTTTCCGCTCGGCGACAGGCGGACCTCCTTGAGTCCGACCGAATCCGTCTCGTTGCCGCCGATCGTCCTCAGATATTTGCCCCGGTTGTCGGACCCGACTTCGATGACGATCGCCGAATGCGATTCATAAGCCGTGTGGGTTTTCGCGTAGGCAAAATCGAAGTTGTGCCCACTGCGGTTGTTATGGAGGATGTCGCCAAGCTTGGGAGCATAAGCGGCAACGTCGCGGCCGCGGAAGTCACCGGTGCCGGCTACTGCGTTGGCGATGGCCCAGTGCACGAACCGCGAATGCGCTGGGCGAACCGGAACTGCTGCGCCGTCGCACCGGCCTGCTTGACGCACCACGACACGAAAACCGCCGACCAGGCAACCGACACACCGGGGAAGGTCAGGCCGATGCCAGTCCAGTAGTTCGGGATCTGTTGGCTCAAGGGAGGCTGATTCTCCCGATAAAGGTGATATTTATCATATTGCTTCTGGGCCGCTGTAGCGAGCTGCTTCTGAAAAGTTGTGGACATGGCGCTTCTCCGGTTGATCGGAGAGGCAAGCTTAAGGCCGGTCGCGGAAGGCCCGCGTGACCGCGGACACGCGGGACGTCGACTCTCTCTGCTTAGGCGATGCTCCGCTCGGGTTAGCCCGGCGCGCGTCGAGCGCTGACGATCCGCACCGGCTTCTCGAGCATCTGCCCGCGCATCGGGCCCCGCCCGGCATTGGCGGCGGTCGGCGCGGCGAGGATGTCGCGAACCGCGTCCATCCCCTCCTCGACCCGGCCGAAGGCGGCGAAGCCCGGCTCGCCCGGCCTGGAATCCATCGCCGGCATCGCGCCGCCGACGATGATGAAGAAGTCGCCCATCGCGCCGGCCGGAGCGGCGCGCGCCATCGAGACGGTGCCGTCGACATGCTTGAGTCCGGTCTTGCCGCTCGGCTCGTGTGCGATCGGCGGGAAGGCGCGCCGGGCGCTGTGGCGGATGCCGCCCTGGACGAAGCCGCGGCCGGTGGCGCCCTTGGTCCGGGCCGCCCGGTAGAAGAAGGTGCCGTCGAACCTTTTCTCGTCGACGTAGCGGACGAAGTTCGCCGTGGTGACCGGTGCGCTTTTGTGGTCGAGCGCGAGCAGGATGGGCCCGGCGTCGGTTTCCAATCGGACCCGCACGATATCCGGCAGGGGAGCCGGGAGCGGCGCCGCCGGGGCCGCCTCATTGGCGGTCGCCGGCTCGGCGGGCGGCGAATCGCCGCAGCCGGCCAGGCCGAGGACGATGGCGGAAAGCATCGCAAGGGGTCGAATCATCGTCTCAGTCTGGACGTGGCGGGCCGAGGACTCAATTCGTCGTTCCGGCAAAAAGAAGGGCGCCCCGGCCGAATAGGCCGAGGCGCCCTTCCAAGGCAAAGTGCGCGAAGCCGGATTACCTGTTCATCGCGTAGATGCGGACCACCGTCTGGGTGCGGGCGTCGATCTGGTAGATGTTGCGCCCGTCCGAACGGTAATAGACGTTGGCGCTGTCGCGATACTGGGTGCGGTAGGCGTAAGGCACGCCGCCAAGATCGGCCGAGGCGCGCTGGCCGACGCGAAGGCCGCCATTGCCGGTGACCCGGTCGATTATCTGGCCGACGACTCCGCGGTCCGTGCCCTGCTGGTAGCCCTCGTCATTGTCCCAGCGGCCGTCGCGATTGTAATCGCGGTCGTCATAGCCGTCGCGGTTGGAATCGTAGCGCGAGTCGACGTCCCAGCGGCCGTCGCGATTGCCGTCGCGATCGTCCCAGCCGTCATTGTCGCGGTCGTAGCGCGAATCGACGTCGCCGCGGCTGTAGCGGTCGTCGTCGCGGTCGTAACGATCGTCGTCGCGGCCGTAGCGGCCGTCGGAGCCGCGCTCGGCGACGCGGATGCCCTGGCGAAGCGTGTTGACCCGCTGCTGCAGGTCGGCGCGCTCGCGGCCGCTGATGCCGTCGCGTGCATAAAGCATCTCGAGCCGGGTGAGCTGGCGAAGCTGCTCGCGAAGCGGCATCGCCTCGGCGCGGGTGATGGCGCCGCTTCGGATTCCGGCCTGGAGCCGAACCTGCAGCTGGTCGGCGCGGACTTCGATATTGCCGTTGCCGTAGCCGTTGCCGCCGTAACCGGACTGGGCGAAGGCGGGCGCGGCGGCGGCGATGGCCGAAGTGGCGGCCAAGGCGATGAAGATGAACTTTTTCATGTCGATGCTCCTGTTTCGGGCGCTCCCCAACGCTTGCCCGTCACCCAGCACCCTTTGCTGTGAGGTCAGCCTGAATGGCTTCCACAGGCGAGGTTCATCAGGGTGAGGCCCCTCTCCCGCTTTTTTGCGGGAGAGGGGGGACCCAAGCCGAGGGCTTGGGGGGTGAGGGTCTTGCTGAGGAGTACAGACCCTCACCTCCCACCGCTTCGCGGCGGGCCCCTCCTCTCCCGTCAGAACGGGAGAGGGTTCCAGAGCGATCAGAACGCCCCCGGAACCTCGTGCTGGGCCGCCGTCGGTCGCTTCGGAATCAGCAGCTCCTGCTTGCCGTGCACCGCCTGGGCGGTGATGCCGCCGGCGGCGGCGGCGATCCGGGTACAGGCCCGGCCGGCGAGGAAATCGAGCGCCGCCCGGGTCGAGCTTTCCTGCGGGTCGCCGAGCTGATGGGTGATGTCGTCGCCCGCCTGGCAGCTCGCCTCCACCTTGCTCGCGAGGCCGTCATAATAATCGCCCTGGCGCGCCGCATTCTCGGTCTTGAAGGCGACGACCCGAAGCCGGTCGTCGCACGCCGCCTGGTCGAGCCCGATCTGGCCGACCGGCTTGCCGTAGGTGTTGGTTCCGATCAGCGCCGCATTGGCGTGGTAATAAGGGATGAAGGCGTTGATGATCAGCTCGCTGGCCGAGGCCGAGCCGCCGGTGCCGATGAAGGCGATCCGGGTGGGAGCGATCGATTGCGTCTTCGGCTGGAAGAAGCGGGTCGAGTTGTTCGACGATTTCTCCGGCCGGAAGGTGGTGAAGCTGAACACGTCGCTGGTCGAGCGGTTCGCGCCCATCAGGTCTCCGATCAGCTCGGCGATCGAGACGAGGCCGCCGCCATTGTAGCGCACATCGACGATGATGTCGGTGACGCCCGCGGCCTTGAAGCTGGCGAAGGCGTTGCGAAGCGCCGGATCGGCGGTGTTGATGAAGGTGCGCAAATTGACGTAGCCGGCCCTGCGGCCGCCATCGTCGATGATCTTGGCGCCGTAGCGGCTCGACACCGGGGTCAGCTCGTAATCGGCCTTGGTGACGCTGACCTCGCGGGTACCCGAGGCATTGCTGATCCGAAGCACCCGGGTGACGCCCGGAGTCGACGGCCCGAGCGCGTCGCTCACCGCTTGCGGGCCGCCCGAGGCCATGAGGTTGCTGACCAGCTGCAGATTGCCGGCGCTGGTGCCGACCGCGAGCAGCTCGGTGCCGCGGTCGATCCCGGCCGCGAGCGCTGGAGCGCCCTCGAACGCCTCGGCCACGAAGACCCGGTTCTGCACGGTGTCGTAGGAGAAACGGACCCCGAAGCCGGCGCTCGACCCCGAGTTGAAGAAGGCATTCTCCTCCGCGATCGAGGTCAGATAGGTGAAGAAGCGGTCCCGCCGCTGCGCCCGGGCGGTCGCCGTGAGGGCGTCGAGAAAGTCCTCGACGGTCGAATAAGCGGCCGGGTTGGGGTTGGCTGGAAGGGTCTCCGGAAACAGATACCATTCGCGCATCTGGGCCAGGACCCAGTTCTGCCGGGCGCTGAGCGAGCAGGCGGATGCGGTGGGCGGGGGCGGGGGAGGAGGCACCGATCCGGTCGGCGGGGTACCGCCACCGCCGCCGCCGCCGCCGCCACCGCCTCCTCCGCAGGAGGACAGCATCGCGACGAGGGCCAATGCCGTTCCAAAACGCCAGCGCTTCATCCCCAATCCCCTAAGCTGTACAGATTCTTCAACTATTTAGCGGACTTAGCGGCTCCCGTCAGCTTATATTTTGCGGCGGCCCCGGCGGTCGTTAGGAAGAAGGGCTTTCGCCATAGCCTCCGAGCCTTCCGACATGACCGACCAGACTGGAATCCCGCTCTTTTCCTACGGCACCCTGCGCCAGGAGAATGTCCAGCTCGCGACCTTCGGGCGGCGTCTCGAGGGGCGGCCCGACGCGCTGGTGGGCTTCGCTTTGTCCCCGATGGCGATCACCGACCCCTATGTCGTCGCAACCAGCGGTTCCGCGGTCCATACGATCGCCCGTCCCAGCGGAAATCCGGAAGATCGGATCCCGGGCGTGGCCTTCATCCTCACGCCGGCCGAGATCGAGGCGGCGGACCGCTACGAGGCGGGACCGATCGAGCGCATCCGGGTCCGGCTGGAATCCGGTGCGGAGGCTTTCGTCTATGTCGCGGCGGACCCTGGATCATGAAAAAGGCGCCCCAGCCGAGCTGGAGCGCCTCTTCCTCGGGACATCGGCCGAAGCTCAGTCGACGTCGTAGACCCTCAGCACCGTCTGGGTGCGGGCGTCGATCTGGTAGATGTTGCGGCCGTCGGACCGGTAATAGACGCCGTTGCCGTCCCTGAACCGGTAGCGATATTGCGACGGCACCGAATAGAGGTTGCCGGTCGCGCGCGAGCCGACCCGGAGATTGTAGCAATTGTCGTTGCGGCCGAGCACGCCGTCGATCAGGCCGCCGATGCCGTTGCGGTTATTGGTGTCGCAATAGGCTTCCTCATAGGGGCCGCCGCGGCCGCTATAGACGTCGTTATTGTCGTAGCGGTCGTCCCAGCTGTAGCGGCTGTCACGGTCGTAGCGGCCGTTGTCGGCGATGCGGACGTCCTCGCGAAGATCGCGCAGGCGCGTACGGAGGTCCTGGCGCTCCATCGAAGTGAGGCCGTTATAGCTGTACTCGCGCTCCAGCTGCCTCAACTGGCGCAGCTCCATGCGCAGGTTCCGCGCTTCCGTGCGACTGATGTCGCCGGACGAGATACCGGCCGAAATCCGGGCGTCGAGTCGGGCGATCTGATTGGACATACCCATCGCGCCGCCGGCATTGGCGTTCCAATTATTGTCGTTCCAGCTTTGCGAGGCGGCCGGGGCCGCGACGGCGATGGCGCCGACGGCGGCCATCGAGAGAAGAAGCTTGTTCATGACAGTTACTCCACAACGCCACCCCGCTTCGCCCGACAGAACGATTGGACCGGGCAGGTGTTGCATTTTTGCGGTAGAGCGATGCTCTGGCGCCACGGACGGCGCGGAAGGGAGGCAGGCAATGGGGAGGAACCGACTTTTGGCGGCGGCGGCCCTTCTGATCGGCGGCTGCGGCCCTGGGGTGACGGCCGCCGAGGCGCGGGTGCGGCCCCCGCCGAAGCCCGCCAAAGCGAGGTCGATCCCGTCCGCTTTCCACGGGGTCTACGACAGCTCGCCGGAAGCCTGTGTACGGCCGAGCGACGGCCGCCTCGCCGTCACCGCGCGCGAGCTTCGCTTCCACGAGAGCATCGGGTCGGTCCGCTCCGTGGTCCTGCTCGAGTCCGGCGCGATCCGGGTCGAGGCCGATTACCAGGGCGAAGGCGAGCGATGGCGAAGCAGCCGCGAGCTTCGGCTGTCGAAGAACGGAGCGAAGCTCAGCGTCGGCGGCGACGGCACGCGCTTCGATCGGGTCCGCTGCCGGAAGGGAGGGCGCTAGGCCGGAGTGCGCATCCTGTTCCTCCTCGCCGCCTTCGCCCTTCTGGCGACCTTCGCTCCGCCGGCCCTGCAGCAGCGCGAGGCGCCGCCGGCGGTCACGTTCATCGGCTTCACGCCGCTGGCGCTCCGCGAGGGGGCTCCGGCCGCGAAGCGGCTTGGGCGGCTCACCTATCTCGGGGGATGGGCGCTGACGAGCAACGACGCGCGCGTCGGCGGCCTTTCGGCGCTCCACGTCGAAGCGGGGGAGGCGCTGGCGCTGAGCGACGCCGGCTGGCGAATCCGCTTTGCGCTGCCGCCGGCGCGGGGTCCGGTCAGGGCCGGGATCGCCATGGTCCGCGAGGGGCCGGGCCCGCCCGATGACAAGGTCTATCGCGACGTCGAATCGCTCGCCGTCGCGGCAGGCCAGGTCTGGCTCGGCTACGAGCAGTCCAACGAAGTGTGGCGCTACGACCGGCGGAGCTTCGAGCGCCGTTCGTCCGCGGCGCCGCCGGCCATGCGCGAGTGGAGCGACAATGCCGGCCCGGAGGCGATGGTCCGGCTTGCCGACGGCCGCTTCCTGGTCTTCGCGGAAGGGAATGGCGGCGACAGCGAGGCCGTCCTCTTCGCCGGGGACCCCGCGGTGCGGGGAACCCCCGCGCTTCGTCTTCGCTATCGCCCGCCCGCCGGCTTTCGGGTCACCGACGCCGCCCTGCTTCCGGACGGGAAGCTGATCCTGCTCAACCGCAAGGTCGCGCTGTTCGAGGGCTTCACCGCCCGGCTCACCGTCGCCGCTCTGCCCAGGCTCGAAGACCGGGCCTTGATAACGGGACAGGAGATAGCCGCGTTCGACGGGCCGGTGACCCGCGACAATTTCGAGGCGCTGAGCGTGACGAGGGAGGGCGCGCTCACGATCCTGTGGATCGCGTCGGACGACAATTACAATCCGTTCCAGCGAACCCTGCTGATGAAGTTCGGCTTGGATTAGGCCGTCGTTCCGGCGAAGGCCGGGATCCCGTAGGGTGAAAGGCTCGGCGCCTCTGTCGCGCTGGGGTCCCAGCCTGCGCCGGGACGACGGTTAGGCGGCCGCCGTCTCGCCCTGCTGCTTCTTGGCGATCTCGCGCTTCAGGCGGCGGGCCTTGAGGCTCAGGCTGTCGTCCTTCGACTTCAGGAGCCAATTGTCGAGGCCGCCGACATGCTCGACCGAGCGCAGGCCGTTCATCGACACTCGAAGCTTGACTCCGCGGCCCAGCGACTCGCTCATCAGGGTCACGTTCTGCAGGTTGGGCAGGAAGGTGCGCTTGGTCTTGTTGTTGGCGTGGGAAACGTTGTGGCCCACCTGCCGGCCCTTGCCGGTCAGCTCGCAAATGCGCGACATGATCTCTCGTCCTGGTTTGAAGCGGGGCCGTAAATACGGTCCCGGAAAGCCGGGGCGGATAGCGGCGGACGGCGCTTTCGTCAACCTGAAGCTGGTGACGGCAGCTTCCGAATGGGTCGTTGCGGACCAGCAACCGAATCGCGTACCCGTAGGTTGTAGGATGAACGGAGGAAGCTGATCCATGTTACGCGCTGTCCTGTTATTGGTCGCCCTGATCGTCCTGCTCGTCATCGGCGCGGTCTGGCTCGGCCTGCTCGATCTCAACCAGACCCAGAATGCCCAGGCGCCCAAGTTCGAGGTGAAGGTCAACCCGGTCACCGTCGGAACCACCAACGTCCAGATCGAGGTGCCCAGGGTGGAGGTCGGCGACGGCAACGTCCAGGCCAACGCGCAATAAGAGTGGCTTTTTCCCGGCGAAGGCCGGGACCCAGCCGTTCCGCCGGCGCCGCGGGACCCCGGCCTTCGCCGGGGAGCTGGGGCTTCCCCCATGCGCGACCTCCGTTTAGGCCGGCGGCGTGACCGCCGCTTTCTCCGAACCGATGCGCCGGGCGCTCGACGAGGCGCGCCGCGCCGCCGCCGACGGCGAGGTGCCGGTGGGGGCGGTGGTAACTCGCGCCGGAGCGGTGATCGCCGCGGGCCGCAACCGGATGCGCCTCGACAACGACCCCACCGCCCATGCCGAGCTGGTGGCGATGCGCGCCGCCGCCGCCGCGCTCGGCACTCCGAGGCTCGACGGCTGCGACCTCTGGGTGACTCTGGAGCCCTGCGCGATGTGCGCGGGAGCGATGGCGCTGGCGCGGGTGTCGCGCCTCTATTTCGCCGCGCCCGATCCCAAAGGCGGGGCAGTGCTGCATGGCCCACGGATCTTCGCCCAGCCCACCTGCCACCATGCGCCGGAGGTCTATTCCGGAATGGGGGAGGCGGAAGCGGGGGAGATGCTGCGCGAGTTCTTCAGGGCGCGGCGGCCGTAGGAACGCCTTGTCCCGGCTCCAGCTTCCCGGCTAAGAGGCTGGAGCGCCATGCCGCCCGTCCCCCCCTTGCCGCCATTCCCTTGGTTCGACGTCGTCGTCATCCTGATGCTGATCGCTCTCAACGGAGTGTTCGCGATGGCCGAGATGGCGATCGTCTCGTCGCGCAAGCCGAGATTGAAGGCGATGGCGAAATCGGGGCGATGGGGGGCTCAGACGGCGCTCGACCTCGCCGCCGATCCGGGCCGCTTCCTCTCCACCGTGCAGATCGGAATCACACTGATCGGGATCCTCGCCGGAGCCTATTCGGGCGCCAGCCTCGGCGGCCCGGTCGGGGCTCGGCTGGCGAGGCTGGGCCTGGCACCGGAGACGGCGGCGACGGTAGGCTTCGTCATCGTCATCTTCGTCACCACCTACGCCTCGCTGGTGATCGGCGAGCTCGTCCCCAAGCAGTTCGCTTTGCGCTCTCCCGAGCCGCTCGCGGCGTTCATGGGCCCGCCGATGCTGTGGACCGCCAAGGCGACGGCGCCCCTGGTCTGGCTGCTCGACCGCACCAGCGCGCTGATCTTCCGGCTGCTCAGGATGCGCCGCGACAATGCCAACAAGGTGACGGCGGAGGAGCTTCATCTGGTGGTCGCGGAGGCGCACCATGCCGGAGTGCTCGAGGAATATGAGAGGGCGATCATCTCGGGCGTGGTCCGACTCGCCGACCGGCCGGCGCGGGAGGTGATGACTCCGCGAACCGACGTCGACTGGATCGACGCTTTGGCCAGCGCCGAAGAGATCCGCCAGGCCCTGATCGAGACTCCCCACAGCCGGATCCCCGTCGCCGAGGGCTCGGTCGACAAGCTGATCGGGATCGTCCGCGCCCGCGACCTCGTCGCCGCCCTGATCGAGGGCCGGCCGCTCGACATGCGCGCCTTGAGCTGCGCGGCGCCGGTCGTTCCGGACCAGATGGACGCCATGGACGCGCTCGCCGTGCTTCGCCAGAGCGAGACCCGAATGGCCTTCGTCCACGACGAATATGGCCATTTCGAAGGCATCGTCACCTCCGCCGACCTGCTCAACGCGATCTCGGGCGTCCTCGCCGGCGGCTTCGAGGGCGGGCCGGAGGCGCCCTTGGTCGAGCGCGAGGACGGCAGCTGGTGGGTGTCGGGCTCGCTCTCCGCCGACGCTTTGTCCGACCGGCTCGGAATCGGCCTGCCCGAGGATCGCGACTATGCGACGACGGCCGGCTTCGCGCTCTCGGTCCTGAAACATATCCCCGAAGTCGGCGAGCGCTTCGCCTTCGGCGGCTGGCAGTTCGAGATCGTCGACATGGACGGCTTCAAGATCGACAAGCTGCTCGCCAGCGAAGTGGTGAGGAAGAGACGGGGAGGGTGAAGGGCTTGAAGGTCGTCATGCTGAACTTGTTTCAGCATCCAGCGACGAGCCGCTGGGCGGGTGGAGGACTGGACCCTGAAACAAGTTCAGGGTGACGGCGGTGGCGCTTCCGGCCTGATCGTTCTTCTAACTCCCCAATTTCCCGAACTTCGCCTCGAATCCGTCCGTATCCCCGCGCTCCAGGTAGCAGGCCTGCTCGACCAGACGGTCGCGGGCGATGCGGCCCTCGAAGGCGCCCATCCTCTTGTCCAGAAGCGCCACCTCGTTTTCAGTGAGTCCGGCGAGCTGGTCGAAGCGGGTGATGCCGAACTCGTTGAGCTGGGCGGCGAGCTTGGGTCCGACCCCCTTGAGGAGCCGGAGGTTGTCGGGCGGTCCGCTCGGCCCGGGGATGTTGGGGTGGGCATCGACTCCCAATATCTCGCCGGCGACGTCCTGGGTCGCGGCTGCGAACTCGTCCTGGAGGCCGTTGCCCTCCGGTCCGTCGGTGCGGCGGTTCGAGCTCGGGTCCGCCGAAGTCCCGCTTCTTCGGAAGGCCCAGAGCGCGACCGCGAGGCCGATCAGCAGTGCGATGACGATGAGGATGAGATTGTCTTGAGCGACGGTCCACATGGCTTGGTCGGATCCTTCTGCGGGTCAGGCGAAGCCCTCGCGCCGCCGCCGGCCCCAGAGGAGCCAGCCGAGGCCGAGGCCGATGAAATAAGCGAGCGCGGCCAGAGCCAGCGTCTCGAGCAGAAGCGGAGTGATCCTTCGGCCCGGCTCCGGCTCGTCCGCCCAGCGCACCCAGCCGATTCCGTCGACGTCGCGGACATAGTCGCTGACGCCCTTCTGGCTGCCGAGGCCCTCGCGCTGGAGAGCGTTGACCGGGCCGCTCAGCGTCGCCGCGCGGGCGAGGGGGTCGCGCGAGAGGCTCACCTTGATGTCGGCCAGCTCGGATTTGGCGACCTCTTGCTCCGCCTCGGCCTGGAGCCGGCCGATCAGCCGTTCGCCATTGCCGAGAGGGCCGTGCCAGATCCAGCCGACCAGCAGCGCCACGACAAGGCCGATCAGGATCTTCATCTCGCGTCTCCCGACCCGTCATTGTTCCAGAAGCGGCGCCGGATCAAGGGAGCAAAGGCGCTTC
>Ga0190273_10000090_pt1 | contig 49148 bp, 52 predicted proteins | sample Popmic504IS_FD_134513 | JGI IMG/M metagenome (GOLD analysis project Ga0190273, IMG submission 134513) | Populus adjacent soil microbial communities from riparian zone of Shoshone River, Wyoming, USA - 504 IS | ecosystem: Environmental > Terrestrial > Soil > Riparian zone > Trees stand | place...
AGCTGATCGGCCCACACTGCCGGCAAATCCGCGGAAGGCGCGGTCGGGCCTTCCGCCTGTAACCCATGGAGAGTGAAATGACCGACCCCGATCGCGAGCGCGAGATCCCGCGGGAAACGGTGCACGACACCGAGCGCACGACCATCATCCAGACCGACGGCGGCAACCGGGGCGGCGGCGGCGTGATCCTCGCCGTCGTCCTGATCCTCGCCTTGCTCGCGGTGCTCTACTTCGTGTTCAGCGGCGGCTTCAACCGCGCCGCCGACAGCGTCGGGGTCAACGTCAACGTCGAGACTCCCAAGGTCGAGATGCCGAACATGCCCGACAAGATCGAGCTGAACGTGCCGGACAAGATCGACGTCACCACCGACGGCGGCGGCAACAAGTCGAAATGAGGGTTGCCCGGGTGAATGGCGGCTGACGGACCCATTCAGCAATTTATCAACCGAATCAATGCATAAGCGCAGGGTCGGTCCGCGGATCGACCCCTCGAGTCGCGTAACGAGGGAGGGGCCGGCGTCCGCAAGGATGCCGGCCCCTGACCTTTTGGGTCCCGTCATTCCGGCGAAAGCCGGAATCCGTGAACACCGGTCTGCGGGGATAATCCGCCGGCCCCCGTGTTCATGGATGCCGGATCAAGTCCGGCATGACGGATCAGTCTTCCGCCGGCGCGTTGGGATTGTCACCGGTCTCTTCCTCGCCGAGCCGGCCGTGGCCGTGATAGGGCATTTCGGTCTGGCCGCCGCTTCCGGTGAAGCCGTCCTTGCCGCCTTGCTTGCCGCTGTGCGGATTGGGATAGGCGCCGCCGCCGGACTCGCCGCCGCCGCCTCGCCCGCTCTGCTTCCCGTCGTGGCTCGATCCGTCACCCATGGCGCTTTCCTCTCACCGGCCTGAATGAGCCGTGGAGCGCGAGGTTCCGAAGCTCAATAGGCGGTGCGCGCCAGCCGCCGTCCTTCGAACGGCGTGCTCCGGCTCATCCCCACCGGCGCCAGCATCGGCGCGGTCCGCGGCCGCTGGCCGATGGCGAGGCCGGCATGGGTGGCCATCACCGCCGCCTCGGCGATGCTCTTCACCCCGAGCTTGGCCATGATGTGCGCTCGGTGCATCTCGACCGTGCGAACGCTGATGCCGAGCTCGTGGGCGACCGTCTTGTTGGAGCGGCCGCCGAACAGAGCCAGCGAGATGTCGAGCTCGCGGGCGGTCAGCCGGGCCAGCCGGTCCTGGGCGATTCGACGCGCCTCCCCCCGCTCCAGCGACGCTTCGAGCGCGGTCCAGGCGGGAACGAGCGCTGCGGCGAGCTTGGTCGCATCGACCGGTTTTTCAAGGAAATCGAGCGCTCCGAGCTTCATCGCCGCGACGGCGATGTCCACTCTGGGCGTGGCGCTCATGGCGAGGATCGGCCAGCCGGTCTCCCGCTGGACCAGGGCCGCCAGGATCTGGAGACCGTCGTCGCAATCGAGGTCGAGCAGGACGCAGCCCGGCATCAGATGGCCGAGTATCTCCAGAAACTCATCGCCGCCGCCGAACGGCCAGGCCTCGGCGCCGATCGACGCAAGATTGATCGTCAGCGACCTCCTCGTCTCGAGATCGTTATCCACCACATACACGGTGCGTTGGTGCGACATAAGCCCGCTCCCCCAAAGGCCCAACAAGACACGGCCACGCACAGTCAACTGTCTGAGTCGACTGGTTAATGCACAACCTAGGAGAAATACGGTGAACGGTAGATTAGCGGGGTCCACCAAGTGTCTGGCATTGTGGACCTTTTTTGCAAGAGAGGGAAGATACCAACTAGGTCCGAATCGACATAACACAGATTAGATTCCGTGCCGGTCTTGCGATGGCGCCTCCCCGTAGAGTCCATAGCGAATCATCGTACCATTACCGATGTACAAGTCCGATCTGAGCCCCGCTCCCGTTAACCATTAAGCTCCACCGGCACCGGCGGATAGCCCGGTGCGGGTAGCGCGTTGCGGGGGGCAGACGGGGCGGTGGAAGTCACACACATCTTCAGCGGGAACGCGCTCGGCGCGCTCGACGAGGAAGGCCGAGTCCGTCTCCCGCCTTTCATCCTGCGCGAGATGGCCCGTCACCAGGGCGGCGGCCGGGTGCTGTTCGGGGTCCATGAAAGCGACCCCTGCCTGACCGGCTACGGCTCGGCCCTGCAGCCGCGGCTCGAGGCCGAGCTCGAGCGCCGCCGGCTTCGCGACGAAACCCTGGGGCGGGCTCCCGACGAGCATCACGCCCGGGCGCGGCGGACCTTCGGCCTGGTCGAGGAAGCGAGCTACGACGAGGACGGCCGGCTGACCCTGCCGCCGCTGGCGCGGCGCCGCGGCGGTCTCGGCCGCCATATCCTGTTCGTCGGGGCGGGCAGCCATTTCGAGCTGTGGGATCCGTCCCTGGCCATGGCCGAGGGCGACGAGGAGCTGCGCTTCGTCGCGCAATACCGGCTCGCCGGCGACGGGGGCGCGGCATTCAATGAGGAGGAGGACGAGGGATGAGCCTGTTATGCGCACTGGGCGGCCATGAAGCGGGGGCCGGGGAAGTCTATAATGGCGGTTATTATTTCTCCCGCTGCCGGCGCTGCGAGCGCGACATGATCAGGAGCGGGGCCGCCTGGCAGATGGTTCCGAGCGGCCACCGGGTCGTCTGGCGGAGCGGCCGGCACCAGCATTCGGTCGAGCCCAGCTTCGCCGGGGTCCTTCCAGTCCTCCACCGCGAGGCCAATTTGCCCGCGGTCCGTCCGCCCTTCGCCTCGTGGAGCCGGGATATCGTCCGGCTGCGGCGCCCCCCCGCCGCCACCGCCGCGGCTTCGGCCGCGGCGGTGCTCGAGAAGGAAGAGCCGCAATATCCCCGGCTCCTCGTCCTCGCCGCTTTGGTCGGGGCCGGGCTGCAGCTGATCTTCAGCCTCGGAACGGGGCGAGGGGGATTGGGCTAGGTTGTTCCCCGGCGAAGGCCGGGGCCCAGCTTCATGGCCGGAACGACTGGCCCCGGCCTTCGCCGGGGATCGATTTGAGCCGGACCCTTGCGCCTCGCGGCGCATTCTGCGCCTTGTCGCGGAGGCAAGGAGACGCGAGCCGAATGAAGCCGATGGGCGAGCAGCATCTGGCCCTCTTGAGGCGCCACATGGTCGAGATCGTCGACCTCCACTTCGACCTCGCCAGCGAAGAGCTCGGCAAGGATTCGGTCGACCCCGATCTGCGCGCCGCCTTGCTTCGCGTTCCCCGCCACCTGTTCGTGCCTCACCAACTCGCCGTCGCCGCCTATCAGGACACGCCGCTTCCGATCGGCTTCGACAAGACCATCTCGCAGCCCTTCATCGGCGCCCTGATGCTCGACCTTCTCGGCCTCGCGCCCGGGCAACGCGTGCTGGAGGTCGGCACCGGCCTCGGCTGGCAGGCCGCGGTGATGAGCGCTTTGGGCGCCCGGGTATGGAGCGTCGAGATCGTCGAGGAGTTCGCCGAAGGGGCCCGGCTTCGCCTCGCCGCCGAGGACCATGACGTCGAGATCCGGGTCGGCGACGGCTCCCGTGGCTGGGGCGAGCACGCCCCGTTCGACCGGATCCTCGTCACCGCCGCCGCCCCCGCCCCACCGACGGCCCTGGGCGAGCAGCTGGCCCCGGGCGGCCGGATGGTGATCCCGCTCGGCGGCAAGGACGTCCAGCAGCTCAGCGTGGTGACCAAGGCCGCCGACGGGATTTTGACGATGCGGGAGATCCTCCCGGTGCGCTTCACCCAGCTCGAGACCGCGACCTGAGACTGAGCAAAAGGCGGCTAGGGACGGTGACGGCGCCAAGCCAAGTCCGATCCCGTCTTTTTTCTTGCCAAAATGAAGATCTGTGATACCCGAATATTATCGGCGCCAATGCCGGCATCGACGGGGTCCAAACCTGTTCGGTGAGTGCGGCGGAGATGATGAAGCTGCCAGGCGCGATACCCTGTCCATAGGGGCTATCGTTATCCATCAACTCCGCCGCACTATTTTGTTCGCAGATAGCGAACCCAAGCGCAACTGAAAAGTACATAGCTTGTGCGTGCATCTTAGCATGTTCGGCTGCATTGCTGCGCGTCTAACCTGCATGAACAAGGCTGTATCTTGCTTAACGATATAGCCCCCTTTGGCGCCGCACTAGTAAGTTGGATACCCAGCATATGGAGCTTATAAAATATAGGATTTGCACCACTGAATCCGGAAAGAACGCCCTGGTTTCCGCCCATCACGCCAGGCCGGTAGCGGTGCTCACCGAAGGGTTTCGCCCTGTCGGAAATAGCGTCCAATCGGTTTGCAACTTGGGATGAGTTTCCTATCCCGATCGCGGTGGAACCGACGCAGTATGTGTCCTCCGGATGTTCGTCGGGACTCTGGCATCGGACGCGTCGCAGACGCGGACACAGATGGATCTACGGACGCCATTGCGTCTGCCGATCGAACCTCCGTCGCGGGTCCGCCTTGAGAATCTGAAGCGATAGCAGACGTTTACGCGTCGTGACTGCCTTTGAAGCGGCAGCATCATCGGCGAAGCGGGCAAGCATGGCTTGTTGAAACCGGTCGACGATCGGCAGGGCATTTGCGCCTGAAAAGCGAATGGAAGCGGAGCCGTTTGCGAGCGGTCGATACGGCTTCGCGGAGGGCGGTCATGGCAAGATTTGGCTAATTCAACACTGGCGAATTCGACCCTTTTTGCTCGTACCGCCGAGGATGGATCATGTCATCATGGCCGAGCAAACCATCCCCCTGGACCGGCCTATCCCGTCACTGGAGCCTCACTTGATGAGCGGCGGATTGAACCAAGGGTCGGTGATTATGGCTCCGGATAAGCGCGGTTCCGTCCGACCGAGCCGACTGGATGAAGCAGTCTCTCGCGATGAACGAGCACATCTTCCAACGCCTGGTGAGCTGGCGATCGACCCATGTCCGGAGGTTGGAAGCATCGGCTTTCAACAAGCAAGGGGGGCTTCTTCGACAAGATGCCGCGGCTGGAAAGCAGCCGGTCAGGCTAGCATCAAGCCGTTCACGATGGGGGGGCGCTTCGCCAAGTTCTCCGGCGAGAAGCCCCGAATTCGTCCCTCCCTCCGAGTCGCTGAGCCCCCCCGAACTCGGTCCCCAAATGCTTTACGCCTTCTTCACCCCCTCCGGCCCATAAAGCCACCCTTCCAGGGGTGGGCAGGAACGAATGCTGCGGGTCTATGCCTGTATCACGGGCGAGCATGATTTCCGGCTGGTGCTCGTCGCCGGCACGATCTGCCTGCTCGCCGCCTTCACCGCTTTCTCGATCTTCGAGCAGGCGCGGCGGGCGGAGCGGCGGCCATGGGCGTGGACCGCGCTGGCGGGCTTCGTCGCCGGCACCGGCATCTGGGCGACCCATTTCATCGCCATGCTCGCCTACCGCCCGCATCTGCCGATCGGCTACGACCTTCCGCTGACCCTGCTCTCGATCGCCGCGGCGATATCGATCACCGGCGCCGGCTGGACCGCCGCGCTGCGCAGCGGCCGCTTCGGTACCCTCGTCGCAGCGACGATGATCGGGGCCGGAATCGGCACCATGCACTTTATCGGAATGGCGGCGGTGAAGCTTCCCGGCCGATTCGCCTGGGACGGGGCCTTGGTCCTCGTCTCGCTGATCCTCGGCATCGCCCTGAGCGCCGCCGCCCTGGCCGAGCACCGGCGCAGGCCCCGGGCACTGCCGTGGCGCCCGGCCCTGCTCTTCACCCTCGCCATTTGCGGCCTCCACTTCACCGCCATGGCGGCGGCCTCGATCCATCCCGACGCCCGGATCGCGGTTCCGCCAGCGGCCATCGACGAGGCCGTGCTCACCCTCGCCGTGGTGGCGATGGCTCTGGTCATCCTCGCCATCGGCTTCATGATGGTGCTGTTCGACCGCAAGCTGGCGAAGAACGCGATCGAGGAGGCGCGGCGGCTTCGCACCTTCGCCGACGCCGCGGTCGAGGGGCTGGTGGTGATCGACGGCGAGCGCCTCGTCGACGCGAACAAGAGCTTCCTCAGGCTCGCCGGCTTCGAGAGCCTCGGCGACGCGCCCGAGCGGCTGTCCGACCTTCTCATCGAGTTCAATCTCTCCGCGCTCTCGATGGCGCCCGACGCTCCCCCGGCCGAATGCCGGCTGCTGCGCGCCGACGGCGAGAGCCGCGAGGTCGAATTGCTTCTTCGTCCCCTGGCCTGGCGCGGCGCCGAGCTTCGGATCCTCGCCGTTCGCGACATTTCCGAGCGCAAGGAGGCGGCCGAGCGGATCGCCCATCTCGCCTTCCACGACTCCCTGACCGGCCTTCCCAACCGCGCCGTCTTCGCCGACCACCTCGAGCGCACCGTCGCCAGGGCCGCCGACAGCGACGAGCCGGTGGCAGTACTGTGCGTGGATCTCGACGGCTTCAAGGCCGTCAACGACCTTTACGGCCACCCCGCCGGGGACGCCCTGCTGATCGCGGCGGCGCAGCGTCTCAGGGCGGCCGTGCGCGGCCACGAGCTGGTCGCCCGGCTCGGCGGCGACGAGTTCGCCGTCGTCCAGGCCGCGGAGCAGCAGCCCGACCATGCGGGCCTGCTCGCCGGCCGGATCCTCGAGGCGCTGGCCGAGCCGTTCGCGATCGGGCCGGACACGGTCCGGATCAGCGCCAGCGTCGGAGTCGCCCTCTTCCCCGCCGACGCCGCCGATCCGGAAAGCCTGGTCAAGAATGCCGACATGGCGCTCTACCGCGCCAAGGCCGAGGGCCGCGGCACCGCCCGCTTCTACGAGGCGGCGATGGACGAGGCGCTCCGCCAGCGCCGCCAGCTCGAGGCGGACCTCAGGCAGGCGATCGGCCGAGGCGAGCTCGCCGTCCATTACCAGCCGCTCGCCGACCTCGGCAGCGGCGCCATCCTCGGCTTCGAGGCCCTGCTGCGCTGGACCCACGGCCGGCTCGGCGAGATCGGCCCGTCGGCCTTCATCCCGCTCGCCGAGGAGAGCGGCCTCATCCTCAAGCTCGGCGAATGGGTGCTCCGCGAGGCCTGCGCCGAGGCCGCGCGCTGGACCCCGGCGCTCAAGCTGTCGGTCAACCTCTCGCCCATCCAGTTCACCCAGGGCGACCTCGCCGCCGAGGTCGAGGCGATCCTCGCCGAGACCGGGCTCGATCCGGCCCGGCTCGAGCTCGAGGTCACCGAAGGGCTTCTGATCAAGGACGCCGAGAAGGCGATCGTCATTCTCGAACGGCTGAAGGCGCTCGGAGTCCAGATCTCGATGGACGATTTCGGCACCGGCTATTCCTCCCTGAGCTATTTCCGGATGTTCCCGTTCGACAAGGTCAAGATCGACCAGAGCTTCATCCGCGACATGATCGAGAACCCGCAGGCGCGGGCGATCATCCGCTCGGTGATCGGCCTCGGCCAGGGCCTGGGGATGCCGGTGGTCGCGGAGGGCGTCGAGACCGAGGCCCAGCTCGAAGCCCTGCGCGCCGAAGGTTGCGACCAGGTCCAGGGCTATTGGATCAGCCGCCCGGGGCCGATCGCCCATTTCGAAGGCGTGGTGATGGACCGGGGGGCGGAACCGGGGATCGGGCGCAAGCGGGCGGGCTAGGATCTCACTGTCCGGAATCGGACGAAGTGGACGAAGTGGACGGAACGGGGGGCGTCATCCCGGACTTGATCCGGGATCCATGAACACTGTCGTGCGAGGGCTCGAACGGACGTGTTCAGGGATTCCGGCTTTCGCCGGAATGACGGCGCGCGGAAGCCTCCGCTGGGAAACGGGGAAGTAGCGGCCGGCGCGTCCTTGCCACGGGCACCCGGGGCTGGACGACTTGTTTGCTGCTTTCGGCTTCACTCGAAAGCGTCCAGGCTTTTCGAAGAGCCGTCAGGTCCCGTACCTTCGCTTGCGAAGGCTTTGAGGTGGCTCGCGCGGCTCTCCCCTCGGAGTGCGGCGCCCCTTCACGAACGCCGGCTCTTCACCGGCATCCCCGTCGGGAGGACCATCGGCATTGTTCGGCTCTTCGCAATGACGCGAGCTCAAACGTTCCCGGATGACTTCGCGCCGGCCGTGCCGCTTCGCCAGGGCCAAGCGGCATTCCGCCTCCGCCGGTTGCGCGAGCCGACTCGGGCAGGGTTCCTACATAGCTCGAGAAAGAGAACAAGTCAAGAACATTCTTGGTTGGCAAGGGTGCCGGCGGGGCTTATGCTGGCGGCGATGCGTCGCCTTCTCCTCGCTCCGGCCGCGGGCCTGCTGCTCTCGGCCGCCGCCCCGCCGGTCTCGTTCACCGCGGTATCGGCCGAATATGCCGAGGCCGCCGGAGAATATCGGCGACTGTGGCAGGCCGAGGGGCCGCGGATCGTGGCGGCGATGGAGGCCGCGACCGGCCTCGCCTTCCCGGCGGCGAGGGTGGACGCGATCGTCTCCGAGGGGCGGCCGATGGCGAGCTTCGACGGCCGCACCATTCGCCTGCGCGCCAGCTATTCCCCGGCCTACAAGAAGGCGACGCTGGCCCACGAACTCGGCCACCGCCTCGCCTTCACCCTTCCCCGCGGCTCCGGCCTCGACGACCACCGCCTGCTCTATCTCTTACTCTACGACGTCTGGACCGACCTCTACGGCCGTGAGTTCGCCGACCGGATGGTCTCGATCGAGCGGCGGATCGGCCCCGCCTACGAAGCGGCCTGGAGCTGGGCGCTCGCCATGACCCGCGAACAGCGCCGGGCGCGGCTGGCGGAGCTTCGGGCTTCCCCTGGCCGACCTAGGAGCTGACGGTGTAAACGGTCTCGCCCATTTCGAAGACGAGCACCGCATGCTCGGAGAAAAGGTAGAGCTGGAGGTCCAATCCGGGCCGGACGTCGGAGCGGATGGTGAGGTCGAAGCGCTGGCTCATCATCCCCCCCTCCCGCACTAGCCGGACCTGGTTGCCGCCGCTGCCGAAGCGGCCGGGCTCGGCCATGTTGCCTCGCCCGATCGCCGCCGCGGGCGGAGCATAGCCGTTGCCGCCGCCGGTCCCGGACACCCTGACGGGCGCTCCGCCATTGACTTGGATGTCGACGGCCGACCGGGTCGCGTTGAAGACGAATATCTGTGCCATGCCCTTCCCCCTGCGATGGACGCTTCGGCCGACGGCGTTACCGGCAAAAGGTAACGGAAGCGTGCCCCGCAACAATCGGTGCCAGGCACCAATTTCCAAGTGCTTGAGATCGCTCGACACACCGTCTTGCCGAACCTGTTCCAGCATCCAGCTCGATGAAGGTCGGGGCGCTCGACCCTGGCCGGCGCTCAGTCGACCGCCAGCCAGACGGCGCCGAGCAGCAGCCCCGCGTTGAGGTAGGCGGTCGAGGAGAAGCCGGGGGCGCGGTAGAGCGGGTGGATCCGGTAGCCGATCCAGAAAATGATCCGGGCGACCACGAAGACGATCGCGGCGGCTCGGATCAGGCCCATATCCTCCGGCGCGAGGCTCGCGGCGAGGCCGAGCAGGCCGCAGGCGAAGAGCAAGGTCTGCTGCGTGGTATTGTCGGCGACCCGGCCGTTGACGACGATCCTGCGGTCCTCCTTCCCGGCGGTCGGGTCGATCGCCTCGCTTGCGAAGCGGGCATTGCCGACCGCCGCGACCATCGCGAACAGGGGGAGAGCCGCGAAGGCGAGCCAGCGCGCGGCGTAGGCGAGCCGGCCGCCGATTGTCTCCACCCCGACCGGAGCCGGCAGCAGGGTCGAGAGCAGCCACATGGCGAGCGCCATCGAGACGATTCCGCTGACGGCGCCGGTGGCGACGATCTTCTGATCACGAGTCATCGTGCAAATCCTCCCCGGTGGGAGATTAACACGTATCAGTCGCCGACGCTTGCCGCCTGCCGGCCTGAATTACCTACCTATCGCCGCTCGAGGGAAGCCACAGCGACCCTGTCGGCCGCGGGACGACTTGTGACGGCTGAGGCTAAGTTTCGTCCGGCTGTGCGCTTCAAAAGCGTCTTAGGAAATACGCTCAGCAACTCGACAGATGGCGTCCCGGCCAGATCGACAATTTCGATCGCCATCCCCTGTGCGTGCCCACCTTATTCTGAAGCTCAAGCGCGATTTTGGCCAGTACATCGCATTCATTCCGAATCACGGCTTGTGCATAAGCTCTCGGATTCTTGATCCAACGATCCAACTCGCGGAGCGGGCCCTCCTCCGTTCCCACGCCCGTCAGGGAGACAAGCGCCACGTAGGCCTTTTCGAGATTGCGCAGGCGGCTATAGGCGGTTGCCATCTCGGGAAGTGGAGTACAGCGCCTGACGATTGCACAAGGATCAATTGCTTCACTCAAAGCTGGAAAATAACGTCTCGGGAGCGCCGACAAGGCGACCGCCACCGCCTCGTGCGCTACCGGGCGCTGCACTGGCTCGCCAGATCTGTACAGCGCTTTAAGTAGTCGCAGCTTGAGCAAGGCGGACTCGCCCTCCTTCTCAATCAGCCCTTTCCCTATGAGCTGCGAAATAATCCGCCGGTAGGAAAATGTATATTCGCCCTGCTCGGCAAGCCAAAGCACCCCGAAGTTTCTTACCGCAACGTACAGCACGTCCGCAGCCCACAGCGCTCCCTTCCCTGTCTGTGGCTGAGAGGTCAGAAGTCCTGCCAGTCGGGCATTCTCACGGATGTCATTCGTATAAAATTGCTTTGGCCGGAATTCTGAGACTATTTGAGAATATCTGCCATGCGCGTCCTTGAGAACCTTCCCTTCCATCTTCAAATGCTGAACGAACAGTGCCCCTCGGCCCGCCAAAGCCTCGAGCTTACGGTAGGTATAGGGCGCGACCGACCACCCTTGCTGAGCCAAGATCTGAGCCCGTCGCCTCAGCGCCGCCGGACGATCATCCACGATTAGGATATCCCGATCGCTGGCCTGATCGTGATCGCCCCGGCTTTGGGACCCGAACAGGACCTCGACGTGTACCCCGTCGTCGACTCTCACCCAGCTCATCTGATGAACCTCTTCACAAGCAACGCGGTATAGATGCCAAGCCATCCGATACCCAGAAAAGCCTCGGCGACGGCCAGCAGCTTAGCTCCCGCCGAAACCGGGGTGATGGAGGAAAATCCCAGAGCGGTAAGCATCGATACCGAATAGAAGATGCTATCGATTACGGTGAGTTCCTCGACTGTTCGCCCATTAATCGCAATGGAGCCCGGCAGGGCCAACGAATTCACGATCGATATACATCCGAAACATGCCAAGGTTGAGAGGATGAATCTGAGTGGGCGATGCCCGAATCCGGCTGAATATTCATAAATATAGCTCGCAATGTTCGACGAGAGGGCCTGCCACTTGGTCAACCTGCCCTGCTTGTAATCATATGCTGTCTGGGCCCGGCGCCATTGCCTGAATGCAAAATCGGCGGCGGCACTCCAATGATATTGTCTGGAATTGACGGCATTCTCATACAGTTCATGGTAAATGTGCAGCACCACGTTTGCCGCAAAATCGCGATAGCTCTTGTCGAAAGAGATCGTACGTGGGTCTAGATAACAATCGTTGAACCGAGCCTTATGCGGGTTGCAGTTGATGAAGGTGCATCTGTGGAACTCGACGTGGTCGAACTCGGCGCCGATGAAAAGACAGTCGCGGAAATGGCATTCCGTGAACGTCACATTCGAGAACTGGGTCTTCGAAAGGCTGACATTCGTGAAATTCACGTTCTTAAGCGACCTGATGGCGACCGGCCACTCCGCAGGCTGGTACAGGACGTTGCGGATGTCGCGCGAATGCTGGAAATGCGCCACGAGAGCCGTCTCGTCGAAGATGTCGACGGGGTTATCCAGCCTGAAGAAGTTCTTTAGCATCGCCGAGCACAACCCCATGGCGGGGCAAACCATGGGTCGGCGCCACGGATCGTCGGCTGCTGGGGTCCCGCGGAAATAAAACCCGCTCAGCGAGGGCAAGTTCCGCGGAGGGGAAACCGTCCCCAAAATATGGACAACGATCCTAGAAAGCCTCCGCCGGAAGCGCCATCAGCGTATCCGAGCCGGCCTCGATCTGGCGCCTGAGCGCCCCCGTCTCCGGCATCATGCGCTGGGCGAAGAAGCGGGCGGTGACGAGCTTGGCTTCGTGGAAGGCCTTGTCGGCGCCGCCGCCGGCGAGCGCCGAGCGACTCGCCTTGGCCATGCGCAGCCACATCAGGCCGAGGCAGACGATTCCCGTGAGCGTCATGTACGGATAGGCCGCGGCGCCGGCGTGGTTGGGGTTGGCGAGGCCGTTCTGCATCAGCCACATGGTCGCGGTCTGGAGGTCGGCGACGCCCTTCTCGAGCGCGGCGGCGACTTCGGCGGCCTCCCCCTCCCCGGCCTTCGCGTCGGCGATCTCCTCGCCGAGCATCCTGAGGAAGGCCTGGATCGCCCGGCCGCCGTTGGCGCCCAATTTGCGCCCGACGAGGTCGAGCGCCTGGATGCCGTTGGTGCCTTCGTAAATCTGGGCGATGCGGGCGTCGCGGACGAACTGCTCCATGCCCCATTCGCGGATATAGCCGTGGCCGCCGTGGATCTGCTGGGCGTCGACCGCGACCTTGAAGCCCTGGTCGGTCATATAGCCCTTGATGACGGGGGTGAGCAGCCCGAGCAGGTCGCCAGCCGCCTCGCGCTCCTCCTCGGTCTGGGCTCGGCGCGAGATGTCAACCTGGAGCGCGCCCCACAGGACGAGGGCGCGGGACGCCTCGTTGAACGCCTTCATCTCCATCAGCATCCGGCGGACGTCGGGATGGACGATGATCGCGTCGGCCTTCGCCCCCTCCTCGCGCTGGTCGGGGACGAGGGCGCGGCCCTGGCGGCGGTCCTTGGCGTAGGCGACGGCGTTCTGATAGGCGACCTCGCCCTGGGCGAGGCCCTGCAGGCCGACCCCGAGCCGGGCCGCGTTCATCATGATGAACATGGCGGCGAGGCCCTTCTCGGGCTCGCCGACCAGCCAGCCGGCCGCCTCGTCGTAATTGAGGAGGCAGGTCGAATTGCCGTGGATCCCCATCTTCTCCTCGATCGAGCCGCAGACGACTCCGTTGCGCGGGCCGACGCTGCCGTCCTCGTTGACCAGGAACTTGGGGACGATGAACAAAGAGATGCCTTTGACGGTGTCGGGCGCTCCGACGATCTTGGCGAGGACGAGGTGGATGATGTTCTCGCTGAGGTCGTGCTCGCCCGAGGAGATGAAGATCTTGGTGCCGCTGATCCTGAAGCTGCCGTCCGGCTGCGGCTCGGCCTTGGTGCGCAGGAGGCCGAGGTCGGTGCCGCAATGCGGCTCGGTCAGGTTCATCGTCCCGGTCCATTTGCCGGCGACCATGTTGGGCAGATATTTCGCCTTCTGCTCGTCCGAGCCCTTGACCAGGATCGAGGCGACCGCGCCGGCGGTGAGGCCGTGATACATTTCGAACGCCTGGTTGGCGGAGAGCAGATATTCGGTGACGGCGGTGGCGACCGTCTGCGGAAGCCCCTGGCCGCCATATTCCTCGGGCGCCGAGAGAGTCGTCCAGCCGCCCGCGGTGAACTGGTCCCAGGCCTGCTTGAAGCCGGGCGGGGTCGAGACGCTGCCGTCGTCGTGGCGGACGCAGCCATGCTCGTCGCCGATCCGGTTCAAGGGCGCCAGGACCTCGGAGGCGAAGCGGCCGCCTTCGGTGAGGATCGCCTCGATCATGTCGGGCGTGGCGTTCTCGAAGCCCGGCAGGTTGGAGTAGCGGTCGATCCCGAGCACCTCCTCGAGGACGTAGCGGGTCTCGCGGACGGGAGCGGTGTAGCTGGGCATGAGCTTCCTCTTATTTGCCGGTGCCGTCGGCCGCCTCGACCATGGCGATGAACCGGTCGAGCTCGGCGATGGTGGCGTCGATGTCGGCGCGCTGCTTGGTCAGGAGATCGATCCGGCCTCGGCATTTCTCGAGAGTGACGCGGCGCTGCGAGGCGCGGCCGTCGCCGAGGTCGTAGAGGTCGATCATCTCGCGGATCTCGGCGAGGCTGAAGCCGACCCTCTTGCCGCGCAGGATCCAGGCGAGCCGGGCGCGGTCGCGCCACGAATAGATCCGGGCGAGGCCCTGGCGATGCGGGGTGATCAGCCCTTCGTCCTCGTAGAAGCGGAGCGCCCGCGGGGTGACCGCGAACTCCTCGCACAGATCGGTGATCGACCAGCTCCGCGCGGTGCGCGGCGGGGCGTCGAAGTCGGAGTGGAGCGCCTGGGGCATGGCGGCGAACTAGTTTACGTTCACGTCAACGTCAATTCCTCCCCGACATTTGTCGGGGAGGGGGACCGCGCGAAGCGCGGTGGAGGGGGTTCTAAGAGGTTGAGAAGAGCCCCTCCACCATGCTTCGCATGGTCCCCCTCCCCTGCGAATGCAGGGGAGGAATTAATCGCAGAGCGGATCGCCGGCGATGTCCGTCGCCTTCTTCGCCTCCGCCTCGCCCGAACCGGCGCGGGTAAAGCTTGCGCCGGCGAAGCTGGCCCGGGCGCCGCAATAATAAGCGCAGCCGAGCGGCAGGGTCGCCGGAAGGGTGACTTTGCCGTCCCGCAAGGTCGCATCGATCGTGCAGGTCTCGTCGCCGGTCATCGTCAGGGTCAGCCGCTCGCCCTCATGCACCGCCCGCCCCGCGCCCGAGCAGCTGTGCAGATTGCCGCCCCAGACGAGCAGGCCGAACTGGGCGCCGCCGCCCTTCTCGACGATGCACATCTGGTTCTTCTGAGCTCCCGAGCCCCCCTCGTAGAGGCCGGTCAGCCGAGTCTCCGCCGCTTTCGGCGACGGCGACGCGCTCGGCCCGCCCGCCGCGGCGCGGCCCGACTCGGGCGCCGACTGGTTGTTTGCCGCCGGGTCGTCACGCCCGCAGGCGGCCAAAGCGAGGAGGATGAGGAGGATTTTCTTCATGGCTTTGTCTCAGGCAAGATTCGCGACGGGGCAAGCCGTTCCATTATCCACATCAAATTAAGCCGCTTGGGGCGACAACGCCGGGTCCCTCGCCTATATGACGCCGGGGCAAATCAGACGAGCGAGCGGGCGATTCCCTAATGCTGACGACGCATCCCTTCGACGACGACAAGCTCCGCGAGGAATGCGGAGTCTTCGGAATCTGGGGCTCGGAGAGCGCCTCGGCGGTGGTCGCCCTGGGGCTCCACGCCCTCCAGCATCGCGGCCAGGAAGCGGCCGGGATCACCAGCTACGACGGCCGCAACTTCCACTCGCACCGGGCGATGGGCCATGTCGCCGGCAATTTCGACACGGCCGACGTGATCCGCCGGCTCGCCGGCCCCGCCGCCATCGGCCATGTCCGCTACTCGACCACCGGCGAGACGGCGCTGCGCAACGTCCAGCCCCTGTTCGCCGAGCTCGCCTCGGGCGGCTTCGCGGTCGCCCATAACGGCAACATCTCCAACGCCATGCGCCTCAGGCGCGACCTCAACCGCCGGGGCTCGATCTTCCAGTCGACGTCGGACACCGAAGTCATCATCCACCTCGTCGCCACCTCGACCTACCGGACCCTGCTCGACCGGCTGATCGACGCCCTGAAACAGGTCGAGGGCGCCTATTCGCTGCTTTGCCTGACCGGCGAAGGCATGATCGCGTGCCGCGACCCGCTCGGAGTCCGGCCTCTGGTCATGGGCCGGCTCGGCGATTCCTACATCTTCGCCTCGGAGACCGTGGCCCTGGACGTCGTCGGCGCGACCTACATCCGTACCGTCGAGCCCGGCGAGATCGTCATCGTCTCCGGCCAAGGCGTGAGATCGCACCGGCCCTTCCAGGACGTCCGTCCCCGCCCCTGCATCTTCGAGCATATCTATTTCTCGAGGCCCGACAGCGTCCTCGACGGCGCCTCCGTCTACCAGGTCCGGAAGGCGATCGGCGCCCAGCTGGCGCGCGAGAATCCGGTCGAGGCCGATTATGTCGTGCCGGTGCCGGACAGCGGAGTCCCCGCCGCGATCGGCTATGCCCAGGAGAGCGGCATACCGTTCGAGCTCGGCATCATCCGCTCGCATTATGTCGGCCGCACCTTCATCCAGCCCGGCGACGCGGTCCGCCACCTCGGGGTCAAGCTCAAGCACAATGCCAATTCCGCCCTCATCCAGGGCAAGAGGCTGGTCCTGATCGACGATTCGATCGTCCGCGGCACGACGTCGCTGAAGATCGTGCAGATGCTCCGCGAGGCCGGCGCCCGCGAGGTCCATATGCGCATCGCCTCGCCGCCGACCCGGCACAGCTGCTTCTACGGGGTCAACACGCCGGATCGCGCCAAATTGCTCGCCGCGCAGATGAGCGTCCCGCAGATGAACGACTATATCAAGGCCGACAGCCTCGCCTTCATCTCGATCGACGGCCTCTACCGCGCCCTCGGCGAGGATTTGCGCGACGAGGCCCAGCCGCAATATTGCGACGCCTGCTTCACCGGCGCCTATCCGACCCGGCTGACCGACCAGGAGGATCTGGAGGCTCCGGACCAGCTTGCCCTGCTGGCGGAGCGGTACGCTTAGGGAAGAAGGGGCTTCGACAGGTTCAGCCCGAACGGGTGGGGAATGCCTCTACCAAATCCGTTCGGGCTGAGCTTGTCGAAGCCCTTCCCTTCCCCCTAGAGCCCCCCAATGATCGACAAATTTCTCCAGGGCCAGACCGCCCTCGTCACCGGCGCCAGCCGTGGCATCGGCGCCGCCACCGCCGAGGCGCTCGCCGCGGCCGGCGCCCATGTCATCCTCACCGCCCGGACGGCCGCCGACCTCGAGCTCGCCGAGGAGCGGATCCACCAGGCCGGCGGCGCCGCCACCATCGCCCCGCTCGACCTCACCGAGACCGACAGCATCGCCAGGCTGGCGACGGCGGTGGCGGAGCGGTGGGGCAAGCTCGACATCCTCATGCTCAACGCCGCGACGCTCGGCTCGCTGACCCCCGTCGCCCAGATCGACGGCAGGGAGCTCAACCGGGTCCTCACCTTGAACGTGCTGGCGAGCCAGGCGCTCATCGCCGGCTTCGACCCATTGCTCAGGCGAAGCGAGGCGGGGCGCCTGCTCGCGGTGACGTCCAGCGTCGGCCGCAATCCCCGCGCTTACTGGGGCGCCTACGGCGCTTCCAAGGCGGCGCTGGAGACGCTCGCGCTCGCTTATGCCGAAGAGGTGAGGAACGTGTCGTCCGTAAGAGTGGCGATCGTCGACCCGGGCTCGACCGCCACGGCGATGCGCGCCCGCGCTTTCCCCGGCGAGGACCCGGCCACGCTCAAGCCGCCGAGCGCGGTGGCGGCGGCGGTGGTGGCGCTGCTGGAGCGAGGTTTCGAGACGGGGGAAAGGCTGGAGGTGCGCTGAGATATGGCAATGCCGAGTTTCACCCAAAGCACCAAAGGACCAAAGAGCCCGAAGCGGTCCCGCCGTCGCCGCCTCTCCGAGACGGTAAGATGAGGGAGCGACCATGTCGCTCCAATCAATCTCAATCGCTGAATCGCGGACATGGCAAATGCCGAAGCCTCTTTGGTCCTTTGGTGCTTTGGGTGAAATCAAGCCTTGGGCCGAACCGCAGAGCTTAGCCCTTCACCAGGGTCACCTGCGCCACGTCGATGCCGCCGCCGCGGAAGCCGCCTTCGCAATACATGAGGTAGTAGCGCCAAAGGCGGTGGAAGGGCTCGTCGAAGCCGGCCGGAAGCCGCCCCTGCGCGACCGCTTCGTCATAGCGGGCGCGCCAGCGCCCGAGGGTCTCGGCATAATGGAGGCCGTAGCCCCGGCGGTCCTGCCAGGACAGGCCCGCCGCCCGGGCGAGACCTTCCAGCCTCGCCTCGCTGATCAGCATTCCGCCGGGGAAGATGTAGGTCTGGATGAAGTCGGCATTGGCGGCATAATCGTCGAACAGGGTCTCGCGGATCGAGATAAACTGGAGGGCGGCGCGCCCGCCGGGCTTAAGCACCCGGGCGATGCTCTCCAGATAAGCGGGCCAATAATCCCGGCCGACCGCCTCGACCATCTCGACGCTGGCGACGGCGTCGAACACGCCCTCGACGTCGCGATAGTCGGTGAGCTCGATGGAGCAGCGGCCGCCGAGCCCGGCCGCCTCAAGCCGCCGCTCGGCATAGGCCTTCTGCTCTTCCGACAAGGTGAGGCCGTTGACCCGGACTCCGTAGTCGCGCGCCGCGGCCTCGGCGAGCGATCCCCAGCCGCAGCCTATGTCGAGAAGCCGCTGCCCGGGCCTGAGCTCGAGCCGGCCGAGGAGAAAGTCGAGCTTGCGCGCCTGCGCCGCCTCCAGAGCCTCGCCGGGCGAAGCTGGGTCGGCGAAGATCGCGCTCGAATAGGTCATGCCAGAGTCCAGCCAGGCCCGGTAGAAGTCGTTGCCGAGGTCGTAATGGTGGGAGATGTTGTCGCGGGCGCCGGCCTTGTCGTTGTCGCGAAAGCGGTGGGCGATGCTGTTGACCAGCCGGAACAGCCCCTTGGCTCGGGCGGTGGCGCCGAGCGTCTCCGCGTTGAGCATGAACAGCTCGAACAGCGGCACCGGATCGGGCGACGACCATTCCCCCTTCTCCCAGGCCTTGTACCAGCCGACCGAGCCCGAGCCGATCAGCCGGCCGAGCGCGCGCCAGCTGTGGAGGTGGACGACCGGGCGCGGCCCCGGCCGGCGGCCGCCGAGGAGGCGGTGCGAGCCGTCCGGCAGAGTCGCCTCGATCGCTCCCAGCTCCAGCCCGCGGTCGATCCGTCCGAGGATGCGCGAGAAGCTCCCCGAAAGCAGATGCGCGAGCAGCCCGCCGCCGGTGGCGAAACGGCGATCGGCGGCGACGAGATGGCGCCCGCGGGGCTGCTGGTTCATGGCGCGCTTGGTGGCGGGGTTGCGCGGGCTGCGCAAGCCCGTCATCCTTTGCCGCGAGCTGAGGGGGACGGACATGACTCGAGTCAAACGGACGATGCTGGCGCTGGTCCTGCTTGAGCTCTTCCTCGCCGGCCTGTGGTATTATCTGGCGCGCGCGCCCGGCGCCGGCCCCGATACGGCGCGGGTCCTCGGCGAGACGATGGGCACGGCAATGGGCGTCGTGCTCGGAATCTCGCCGCTGCTCTACCTGCTGGCCCGAAGCAACGACCGCAAGGCGGCGGCGAAGAAGGGCGACTGACCGCCCGCCATTCAGGCGGCCGGGATCAGGCCGCGGAAGCGAAGGCGGTGCGTTGCTGGCGTTTCCGCCAGAAGTCCGAATCCGGCCAGCGCCGCTCCAGGCCGTAGAAATAATTGCGGTTGATCAGATAGTCGTCGAACCGGGCGCGCATCGCCTCCGCATGGCTGCCGCCGAGCTCGCCGCCGCGGTCGAGCGCCGTCGCGATCAGGCGGGCCGCTTCGAGACCGTCCTCGAGCGCCTTGTAGATGCCCTGAGCGGCGAGCGGGTCGAAGCAGGCGGCGGCGTCCCCGATCGCCAGCCAGCGCGGCCCGGCCACCTTGTCGAGCAGGAAGCTCGGAGCGACCCGAGCGATCCGGCTGCCGGGGAGGAAGCGGCTGCCCTCGAGCCGCTCCGCCAGGTGGCGGGTGGCGAGCGCGGCCGGGAGCCAGCCTTCATCGCGGCTCAGACCATCCGCGGTCACGCGCTCCGGATCGGTGGCGAAGGCGACGGCGAGGCGGCCGCCGGGCAGGCCGGCCGCGTACCACCAGCCGTTCTCGACCGCTTCCAGCAGCGTCAGCTGCGACCGCGACACGGCCCCGGCGGTATCGAAGAAGCCATAGACGAAGGTGAGCCGGTCGAGCGGTACCTGCCTTGCTCCCATGCGGCGGGCGAAAGCGGAGGCGCGGCCGGTGGCGTCGACGACGAAGCGCGCGGACATGGCGCGGCCGTCGTTCAGGAGAAGGCGGTGGCCCTCCTCCCCGTCCGCCGCCGCATCGGCGAGACGCGCGCCCTTCGACAGGTAGGCGCCCGACTCGACGGCATGGCCGCGCAGGAAAGCGTCGAAACCCGCCCGGTCGAGGTGCCATCCCGTTCCCTGCGGATTGAGCAGGAAGTCGTTATGGCCGAGCGTGTCGTTTCCCCAGGCCGAGCAGCTGCCAAGGCAGGGGGCGTGGCCTTGTTCGAGGAATGCCGGCAACAGCCCGAGCCGGCCGAGCAGAAGCCGGGCGTCCGGCGGTATCGTTTCGCCGATGGCGACCGAGTCCGGGCGGGCGGCATCGATCAGGCAGACCGGGCCGACCCCCGCCCGCGCGAGGGCGATCGCGCAGGCCGTGCCGGCCGGGCCGGCGCCCAGGATCGCGACTTCGCAGGCCGGCCGGTATGTGACCGGCATCCGGTCAGTGGCCCGGGACGCCGACATAATTGGGGAAAGGCCATACTTTCTGGCCTTCGGCCGGAAGCTGGCTCTCCACCTCCAGATACCAATTGGCGGGGACGGCGGGCTGGGGGTCGATCGGCTCGACGTTGGGCGGGAAGTCGATCTGCGGCGCCTGAATGATCGTGCCGATCATGTGCCAGTTCGTCACCATGCCCATGGCGTCCTGGTAACGGCCCCAATTCTGCCCCTCGTCCGATTCGGTGCCAGGCCCGCGCACCGACCATTGCTGTTCCATGGCGGCGGGCGGCACGGGCTCGAGCGGCCCCACCTGGTTCATCGCCGCCGCCGCCGTATATACCGCGACCGGCCGCTGCGCCGGCCAGGACCAGAACAGCTGGTTGCTCTGGCCGGGTGCATGGGTGGCGCAGCTGTTGTAGTCGGTGTGCCACGGCAGCGCCAGGAACTTGGACAGATCGCCCGGCTCCAGGAAATCGACCGCGTTCTGACGCGGCACATAGCCCACGCCGAGCACCGGCACGTTGGGCATCACCTGCCCGTAGCCGAGATTCTTCGGGTTGACCCGGAACGGGCCGCTTCCCGAGCTTTGCCACGACTGGATGTAGATGGACGGCTCGCGCATGACGAAGGTCATGTCGATGCCGGGGCTGAAGCGGCCGCCAAGGCAATTCGCGAGAACGGCCATGTCGAGATATTCGCCCGGTCCCGGACTCGGCCCCCCGCTCGCCACGTAAGTGCCATTGCTCCATTGCTCGACGAAGAAATATTGGGTGTCGCGGAGCGAAAGGAATGAATGGCCGGCATCGCCCAGGTGAAGGGGCATGTAAGAGCTGGTCTGCTGGCTGGGGTCGTTCCCATCGCGGAGGATCGGAAAGATCTCCGAACCGTAGGGGTCGGTCGGGGCTTGGACCGCGCCGATCGCGGCGTGGGAAGACGCGCCGAGGGAGCTGAGGTTGATCGCCCATTGCTGCAACGCCGCGCTCTGGAAGATCGGCGCCACCTGCTGGTCGAAAATGGGCTTGTAGGTCGTCACGAACGCGCCATTGCCCACGTCGTAGATTTGCGGCGCGAGGTTGAGGACGGGCGAGCGCACCCAGCTGTCGTAAATATCTTCCCAGAGCGTGACGATGTTGCGGATCTGCGGCGCGAAGGACGGATCGGTGGTGGTCACCCAGGCGCCCGCTACCGGCGCGGTGCTGCCGTCGTTGAAGAAGATCAGCGCTGAGACGGGACCGTCGGAAGTGTCGTCGAGCCATTGGTCGTTGTTGACGTCGCTGCCGACGCCCCCCGGCTGACCGCCGACCAGCCAGGTCACCGCGCGGCCGAAACCGCCGAGCACGAGCAGACGTCCCTTCGCATCGGTGATAAGCTCGCCGAGCGTGTCGATCGGGCCGGAGGGCTCTTCGAGCTCACCGGGAAAGCTCGTGGCCGGAAAGGACTTGGGATAATCGGGGATCTGCTCCACGAACGGAGACCCGTCGGAATAAGTGGCCATGGTCGGCTGGTTGAACCTCACCGGCCCTGCGCTTGCGCCCCCGATCGTGCGCGGACCGGGATCGATGATGAGCCTGGCCGTTCTCTCCAGGCTGGCCAGTGTCGCGATCCTCTGGTTCACCGGCGGCTGGTTCGCGCCGTCGGGCGGGTAGGTCGGAAAGCCGACATTGCGGATCGGCGGGAGATTGCCGTTCTCGTAGCCGCCAATACCCGCCGTCCCCTCGTCCCTTCCGCCTTCGCTGAGTATGAACTGGTTGGCCTTCTTGTTGGCGACGTGGACCGTCCAGAGGATTCCGTCCACGGTCTTGCCGTTGACCATGCTGCCGATGACGATCTCCTTGCCGCCGCCGCGAGGATAGGCTTCCGGACCGTCACTCGGCGGATAGGCGAAGATCCGGAATCGGGCCGCATGACGCTTGAGCGCGCCGTTGGCGTCCCGCAGATCGCTGCTTCGGACCGGATCGCTCTCGGTTCCGGCGCGGATCGGCAGGCCGCCGGTGAGCGCCGAGCCGGGCGCGACCGGGCTCCCCGCCATCGTCTCGGGAGAAATGACATAGTCTTCGCTGTTGCCGACGCGCGCGAAGCCGATAGCCGGATGTATGCGGAATGAGTCCACCACGACGTTTCCCCCGATGATTTTTGCTGAACGATTCTCTCGGCCGGCAAGTAAACGGGGCCGCACGCGATAAGTGCTTAGGTTTATTTAATGTAGAATAGACTGACAGGACTTAATCTGGATTACAAGCACTATTTGAAAGCCAGCTTCAGCACGCATAAGCAATTAAAGCGCGAAGAAGACTCGCCTGAAATCGCCTGGCACCGAAAGTCGGCGGCAGGATCAGATTGCGTGCGGTTCCTTGGTCACCATCCAGCTCTGGCCCTTGGAGACGAGGGCCTGGAGGTCCGGCTTCTTGCCGGCGCTGGCCTCCGCATTCTGGCGCACGACCGCGCTCTCGAAGGTCGGCGCCGGATCTTCGTAGAGCACGCCCAGAGCGGTCGGGAAGGCTCCGAACGGCATCTCGACCAGCATGTGGGCGACCGAGCGGTTCATCGGATCGTGGACGAGCACTCCGGCGGCCTGCCAGTCGCCGCCCTCGACGTCGACGACGGTGAGCGCGAGCGCCTCGCGATCGAGGGCGATGCCCTTCGAGCCGCCGTCGAACAGCATCGGTTCGCCCGGCTTCAGCCAAAGCTGCCGGCCGGCATTGTCCTTGGCGGTGAAGGCGGCGAAGACGTCGTCATTGTAGACGATGCAATTCTGGTAGATCTCGACGAAGCTCGCGCCCTTGTGGGCGTGGGCAGCCTTCAGCACCTCGGGCAGGTTCTTGTGGACGTCGATGGCGCGGGCGATGAAGCGCGCGCCCGAGCCCAGAGCGAAGGCGCAGGGGCTGACCGGCCGGTCGACCGAGCCGAACGGGGTCGAGGGCGAGCGCGTGCCGGCCCTGCTGGTCGGCGAATATTGGCCCTTGGTGAGGCCGTATATCTCGTTGTTGAACAGCAGGATCTGGCAGTCGAGATTGCGGCGCAGAACGTGCATCGTGTGGTTGCCGCCGATCGACAGGGCGTCGCCGTCGCCGGTGATGATCCACACGTCGAGCTCGGGCCGGGCCAGCTTGATCCCGGTCGCGAAGCTAGGAGCGCGGCCGTGGATGGTGTGGAAGCCGTAGGTCTCCATGTAATAAGGGAAGCGCGACGAGCAGCCGATGCCGGAGACGAACACGGTGTTCTCCGGCCGGACGCCGAGCTCGGGCATGGTCCGCTGCACCGCCTTCAGGACGGCATAGTCGCCGCAGCCGGGGCACCAGCGCACCTCCTGGTCGGTGGCGAAATCCTTGGCGGTCAGCTTGGTGATCTCGTTCATGGCATCCTCGTCGCCCCAGCGAAGGCTGGGGCCCCAGGGGGTGAAAGGCAAAGGCGGAGATGCAGCGCTCCATACACGCCGGCGCTCTTCACCCGCCGGGGTCCCAGCCATTGAGTGGGCACGTCCTGTCCCCCGGACAGGACTGGGCAGTGCGGGGCACTGCCCACCCATGCAATCTGGGACGACGGTTTCGGCCCGGTCATTTTCGAGTGTCGCGCATGAGGGAATGCAGCTCCGACCGCAATCGGTGAAACTCGCCTTCGAGCTCGGGCCGGTAACGGTCATAGTCGGACGCCCGCCGAGCGAGCTGGACCTGGAGCTGATTGGTCTCGTCGAAAATCCGGCGCGCTTCGCCGGTCTCGGAAACGTCTTCCACGATGGCCGAGTAAGCTTCGGCGATGAGCCGGGTCAGGGCGACATCGGCATCGGCGCGGGTCGGCAGAGCTTCGCGGCCGGGAGCATCCGTGAACCAGGAGCGCAGGCGAGTCAGCATCCCGGCACCTGCCCTATGGCCACCCGGCCGGCGGCGAAATCCCTTGCGGCGGGCCTGGCGATCCCGTTCATTTCGGCTTGTCCTTGCCGGCGGTGATGACCGCCCCGCCGAAGATCTTTTCCGAGACCTCCGCTTCCATGCGCGGTCCGTCCTTGGCTTTGAAATAGGTCACCATCACGTTCACCCGGACATCCCCGTCGATCACGGTCCAGCTCTGCTTGCGGCCGCTGCCGGCGACATATTCGCCGAAGAAGGTGGTCGCGTTCGGCCATTTGGGGGTCCTGAACGTCCCCTCGCGGACGATCTGGCGAAGGCCCGATTCGTGGAAGCTGCCGCGCACCTGCTCGGCCATGTTTTCGGCCGCCGGCAGCTCGGCGCCGCGGGTCGCCATGACCAGCGCAATCGGATCCTGGCCGAGGCGCCTGGGCATGTACATGACGATCGGCGAATCCGGCATCTTGAGGGCGACGGCGCCGACCAGGGTATCGGGCAGAGCGGCGATGATCTCGGGCGCCGGCTTCAGCCTGTCGGACTTGGGGGCGGGCGGGGCCGAATTCTGGCCGATGCCGATGTCGCGCTCCGTCACCTGAGCCACGACGGGCGCTGCGGCGACGCCGAACGAGAAAGCGAGCGCCAACGCGACACCCGTCGCCCCAGCGAAGGCTGGGGCCCCAGGGGGTGAAAGGTGCAGGCGGGAATGGAGCGCTCCATATACGGCGGCGCCCTTCACCCGCCGGGATCCCAGCCTTCGCTGGGATGACGGATTCGGACCGGTCACCGCAACGCCTCCTCGATCGCCTTCTCGATCTCCGCGATCTTGAAGGGCTGGCCGGAGACCTTGTTCACCGGCCGGGCGTCGACGAGATACTGGTCGCGCAGCAGGGTCTTCAATTGACCCTTGTTCATCTCGGGCACGATGATCCGGTCGTAGGATTTCAGCAGCTCGCCCAGATTCTTCGGCAGCGGCCAGATGTGGCGGATGTGGATGTGGCTGACGTCCTGGCCGCGGCCCCGGGCCCGGCGCACCGCCTGGTGGATCGGGCCGAAGGTCGAGCCCCAGCCGACCACCGCCAGCCGGCTTCCCGCCTCGCCCAGGCAGACCTCCTGGTCGCCGATCGACTCGGCGACTCCGAGCACCTTGGTCGCCCTGATGTCGGTCATCGCCTGGTGGTTGGCCGGTGCGTAGTCGATATGGCCGGTGCCGACATTCTTCTCGATGCCGCCGATCCGGTGGGTGAGGCCCGGGCTTCCGGGCCGGATCCAGACCCGGGCGAGCTTGGAGTCGCGGGCGTAGGGATTGACCGCTTCCCCTTGCGCCGGCGGCTCGTCGTGGAACGCCACCGGGAAGGGCTCGAAGCCCGACATGTCCGGCACCCGCCACGGCTCGGCGGCATTGGCGATATAGCCGTCGGTGAGGAGCATGACCGGGGTCATGTACTGGACCGCGATCCGGCACGCCTCGATCGCGCAGTCGAAGGCGTCGGCCGGCGAGCGCGCGGCGATGACGGGCAAAGGCGCGTCGCCGTTGCGGCCGTAGACCGCCTGGTAGAGGTCCGACTGCTCGGTCTTGGTGGGCAGCCCGGTCGAGGGCCCGCCGCGCTGCGAGTTGACGATGACGAGCGGGAGCTCCGCCATGATCGCAAGCCCCATCGCCTCCATCTTGAGCGCGATTCCCGGCCCCGACGAGGAGGTGACTCCGAGGCTCCCGGCATAGCTCGCCCCGATCGCCGATCCGATCGCGGCGATCTCGTCCTCCGCCTGGAAGGTCGTCACCCCATATTCCTTGAGGCGCGAGAGATGGTGGAGGATGGCAGACGCAGGCGTGATCGGATAGCCGCCGAAGAACATCGGCAGGCCCGCCAGCTGAGCTCCGGCGACGAGCCCGATCGAGACCGCTTCGGCGCCGGTGACGGTCCGGTACAGGCCCGGCTCGGCCGGCGCCGGATCGATATGCCGCTGCGGGATCTGGCCGCCGATCTCGGCGGTCTCGCCATAGGCATGGCCGGCGTTCAGGGCGGCGATATTGGCTTCGGCAAGCTCGGCGGCCTTGGCGAACTTGGTCCGGAGCCATTCGACGATCGGCGCCCGGTCGCGGTCGAACATCCACAGCGCGAGGCCGAGCGTCCACATGTTCTTGCAGCGCAGCGCCTCCTTGTTGCCGAGGCCGAAGGGCTTCACCGCGTCGAGGGTGAGCTGGGAGATGTTGAAGCGGATGACCTGCCAGCGCCCGAGGCTGCCGTCGTCGAGCGGATTGGCCGCGTAGCCGGCCTTGGCGAGGTTGCGAATTCCGAACTCGCCTTCGTCGGCGATGATCAGGCCGCCGGGCTTCAGATCGTCGACGTTGGTCTTGAGCGCCGCCGGGTTCATCGCGATCAGGACGTCGGGCGAATCGCCGGCGGTCTCGATCGCGGCCGAGCCGAAATTGATCTGGAAGGCGGAGACTCCGAAGGTCGTGCCCTGCGGCGCCCGGATCTCGGCCGGGAAATCGGGGAAGGTGGCGAGATCGTTGCCGGCCAGAGCGGTCGACAAAGTGAACTGGCCGCCGGTCAGCTGCATGCCGTCGCCGCTGTCGCCGGCGAAGCGGACGACGACCGCTTCGCAGGCCGTATCGGCGCCGGCTTCCTCGGGCGTCAAATAATGGGTGGCCGTCGCCAATCTGGCTTCCTTCATCGCGGGTTGGCCCATTACCCTAGCGGGGCGGGCCGGGCGCGACAACTCGAAGCGGCATGGGCAACGGCGTTGCGCTTCCTCGTCATGCCGAACTTGTTTCAGCATCCAGCCTGGGGCGAGGCGCCTTGGTGCAGCCAAATGGCGGGCGTCCGTGCTGGCTCCACCCTGCACCCTGAACAAGTTCAGGGCGACGGAAAGCCGGCCGGGCTTGGGACCTTCACTCTATGCGGCCCTGTACGCGAAGCCGGGAGACGGCATCGTCCAGATCGTCCTGGGTCGACTTCAGGTCCCATTCCGCCTGGGAAAGGCAGGTCTTCTTGGGAATTCGGCTTTTCGACTCCCTGTCGACCTTACAGACCTTCTTCACCTTCGGCGCTCCCTCCGCCTTGTCCTTGGCGAGGGCGGCGCCACAGAGCAGAAAAGTCCCGGCGACGGCGGTGATCAGGTTCGACTTCCGCATCGCTTGCCTCCATAATGAAACGGATGGCATCGCCGCTCCGTCGCCCTTATTTCACAGGGCTTAGGAGCAATTTATCTTAACAGACGCGCCGAGACAACTCGCGACGCGCCCGCAAGCGGAGTTCGTATATTACGCGAAGTTCGAATATTTAGTCGATCAATTGCCGCGGCCCATCGCGCTGAGCTTGGCCGCGGCATCGTCCAGGCTTTCCTGGCTCGACCGCCCGTCCCATTCCGCCTGGGTACGGCAGATCTTCTTGGGGATGCGGCTGGTCGACATCCGATCACTCTTGCAGATCTTCTTTTCCTTGGGCGGTCCGTCCGCCTTTTCCTTGGCGACGGCGACGCCGCCGACCAGCATAGTGGCGGCAAGGGCGGCGAACAGGTTCAGATTACGCATTATTTTCTCCAACTCGAAATATCGTGGCCGCTCAGTCGCGGACGTCCTTCGCCTCGCGGGCCTCGCCGGCCTTGCGCTGATTGTCCTCCGCCGTGTCCGAGGGAGGAAGGATGCGGCAAATTCGGCGGGGGGTAATGCGGCCGGACTCCTCGATGGTCCGGCAGACCTTCCTGGGCTTGGGCTGGTCCGCCTTCTCCTTCGCGGAGACGACGCCACCCGTCAGCACGACGGCCGCAATGGCCGCCAGCACGTTGAAATTACGCATTTTCCCTCCGGTCCCGATGTGAGAGCGAATGTCCGAAACGGATGCAAAAGTCAACCAGGCTAAGCCTTTAGCTTTGATTCAAGCAATATCTGCAGCCCAGGTTGGCGGATCGCCGCGGGGGCAATAAGGGAGTGGCTCAAGCCCGGGAGAGACGATGAGCGACCCCTATGTGCGGCCCGACGTCCGCCTCTTCCTCGACCATTACAACAAGCTTCCGGGCCCGCGCGCCCACGAGGCCGGGCCGAACCAGGCGCGCGCGATGATCCTCGCCTCGCGCCACGTCGCCGATGCCGAGGTCGGCGCGCTGGCGCTGATCCGGGACCTGAGCTGCCCCGGGCCGGGCGGGGAGATCCGGCTTCGCCTCTACGATGCGCGGGAGGCTTGCGGGGCCGGCCCGCTGCTCCTCTTCTTCCACGGCGGCGGCTTCGTGTTCGGCGATCTCGACACGCACGAGCCCTTCTGCGCCGAGGTCGCCCGGCAGCTCGACCTGCCCGTGCTCGCCGTCGACTACAGGCTCGCGCCCGAGCACCCCTTCCCCGCCGGCGCCGAGGATTGCATTGCCGCCGCCCGCTGGGCGGCCGCGAGCCCGGCCGGGCTCGACCGGAAGGTGACCTCCCTCGTCACCGCCGGCGACAGCGCCGGCGGCAATTTCACCATCGTCGTCGGCCTCGCCCTGAGGGACGAACCGGCCGCCGTCCCGGTGATCGCGCAATGGCCGATCTATCCGGCCGCCGATCCCGCCAAGGGTTATCCGTCCTACGAGGATTTCGGCGAGGGCTATTTCCTGAGCCATGACGGAATGGCCTGGTTCGACGGCTGCTACCGGCCCGACAAGGCCGACTGGCGCTATTCACCCCTCCTCAAGAGCCAGGCCGGAATGCCGCCGACCTTGGTCCAGACCGCCGGCCTCGACCCGATCCGCGACCAGGGCCGAGCCTATGCCGCTGCCTGCGCGGAGGCCGGGGTGCCGGTCGTCTTCCGCGAGGCGAAGGGCAATATCCACGGCTTCATCAATTTGCGGCGGGCCATTCCTTCCTCGGAAGAGGATATAAGGGCCGGCTGCGAGGCCCTGAAGCTGATCCTCAGGGAGGCGGGAGCATGACCGTCGTCCCAGCGCAGGCTGGGACCCCAGAGGGTGAAAAACGCCGTCGCAAATGGAGCGCTACACAAACCATGTCGTACATCACCCCCCGGGGTCCCAGCCTTCGCTGGGACGACGCGCCATGACCGACGCCGGCTATCGCCCCGCGGTCGGAATCATGCTGATCAACGCCGAGGGCAAGGTCTGGGTCGGGCAGCGGCTCGATAACCGGCTCGAGGCCTGGCAGATGCCTCAGGGCGGCCTCGACCCCGGCGAGGAACCGCTCGACGGGGTGCTTCGCGAGCTCGAGGAGGAGACGGGCATCCGCCCCGGCCTCGTCGAGATAATCGCCCGCCACGGCGAGGAGCTCCGCTACGACCTGCCCGAGGAGCTGATCGGAAAGGTCTGGAAGAAGAAGTGGCGAGGCCAGCGCCAGACCTGGTTCCTCGCCCGCTTCCTCGGCAGCGACGAGGACGTCGACATCGCCACTCCGGAGCCGGAGTTCCGGGCCTGGAAATGGGCCGAGCCGGCGGAGCTGCCGGCGATGATCGTCCCCTTCAAGAAGACGCTCTACGAGCAGGTGCTGGACGCGTTCCGGGACTATCTCTGAGTCCTCCCCTCCCTGCAAGGGAGGGGAGGCCACTGTCCCGCTCGTGCGAGGGGTTTTGCCCGCTCCGATCTCCCGCTAGAGCTTCGCCGATGCGGGGACTTTCCAACGACGAAGCGGCGGCGGTCGAGCGCTCGGCCGGCGAGCCGATGCTCGCTCAGGTCGAGGCCTGGGCGGCGGTGAACAGCGGCTCGCACAATCTGGTCGGCCTCGGCGAGGTCGCCGGCCTCCTCGCCGACGCCTTCGCGGCGCTTCCCGGCGAGCTTGTCCTGCGCGAGCCCGCTCCGGTCGACTCGGTGACTCCGGCCGGCGAGCGCCTCGCCGTCCAGCACGGCCGCAACCTCCATCTCGCGGTCCGCCCGCAAGCCCCGGTGCAGCTGCTCTTCACCGGCCATATGGACACGGTGTTCGCCGCCGACCATCCGTTCCAGGACGTCTTCTGGCGCGACGAGGGCGTGCTCGGCGGGCCGGGGGTCGCCGACATGAAGGGCGGCCTCGCCGTGCTTCTCGCCGCCCTGAAGGCGGTCGAGGCCTCGCCGCTCGCCGCAACGCTCGGCTATGAGCTGGTGGTCAATTCCGACGAGGAGGTCGGATCGCCCGGCTCCGCCGCCCTGATCGCGGAGGCGGCGCTCGGCAAGAAGGCGGCGCTCACCTACGAGCCCGCCGCCCTCCCCGACGGCACCCTGGCCGGAGCGAGGCCGGGAAGCGGCAATTTCTCGCTGATCGTGAAGGGCCGGAGCGCCCATGCCGGCCGCAACCCCGAAGAGGGACGCAACGCCTTGCTGGCCGCGGCCGAGCTGGCCTTGCTCCTCGCCGAGGCCAAGGGAGACGGCCTCAGCGTCAACCCGGCCCGGATCGACGGCGGCGGGCCGAACAACGTCGTCCCCGATCATGCGATCCTGCGCATAAATATGCGCCCGGCGACCCCTGCCGATCAGGCGCGGGCGCAGGCGGCGCTCGAGGAGGCGGTGGCGGGCGTGTCGGCAAGGCGGGACGTTCGCATCGATATGCACGGCGGCTGGGGCCGCCCGCCCAAGCCGCTCGACCCCGCCGCCGGGAAATTGTTCGCCTTGGTCGCGCGCTGCGGCGCCGATCTCGGCCAGTCGATCGGCTGGCGCGACAGCGGCGGAGTCTGCGACGGCAACAATATCGCCGCCCGCGGAGTGCCGGTGGTAGATACGATGGGCGTGCGCGGCGGAGCGATCCACTCGGATTTGGAATATCTGATCGTCGAGAGCCTCGCCGAACGTGCGCGATTGTCGGCCCTCACCATCCTGAGGCTGGCGCAGGGGGAAGGTCTGTGAGCTTCAGGGTGCGGCCGGCGCGAAACGCCGATTTCCAGGCGATCTACGAGATGGCCAAGCTGACCGGCGGCGGGTTCACCAACCTGCCTCCCGACAAAGGCGCACTGGTCGCCAAGCTGACGCGCTCGGAGGAGGCGTTCGCGCACGAGCAGGGCAGCCATGAAGGCGACCTGTTCCTGTTCGTGCTCGAAAATGCCGAGACAGGTCAGGTCCGCGGCACCTGCCAGGTGTTCAGCCGGGTCGGCATGGTCGAGCCTTTCTATTCCTACCGGATCAGCTCGATGACCCAGACCTCGCCGGAGCTGGGCAAGACCTTCCGCGCCGAAATGCTGACCTTGTGCACCGATTTCGAGGGAAGCTCTGAAGTGGGCGGCCTGTTCCTCCATCCGGCCGAGCGGGCGGGCGGCCTCGGCGTGCTGCTGGCGCGAAGCCGCTATCTGTTCATCAAGCTCCATCGCGAGCGCTTTGCCGACCGGGTGCTGGCCGAGCTTCGGGGCGTGATCGACGAAGCGGGCGGATCGCCTTTCTGGGACGCCATCGCCGGCCGCTTCTTCGGAATGAACTTCCAGGAAGCCGACGCCTTCAACGGCACCCACGGCACCCGCTTCATCGCCGATCTGATGCCCAAGACCCCGATCTACACGGCGATGCTCCCGGAAAGCGCCCGGGCGATCATGCGGATTCCGCATCCGTCGGGACGCGCGGCGATGCGCATGCTCGAGCAGGAGGGGTTCGAGGGCGGCTCCTATATCGACATTTTCGACGGCGGGCCGACCATGGCGGCCGCCACCGATACGATCCGCACCATCCGCGAAGCTCGCGAGCTGGTGCTCGAAGCGGTCGCGGACGGCGGCAAGAGGATGATGATCGCCGCTGGGACACGCGGCCGCTTCGCGTCCGGCTACGGCCATGTCGCCATCGGCGACGACGGGAACGCAACGCTCGACCGGGCCGCCGCCGACCTGATCGGCCTGGCGCCCGGGGACCGCTTCCTCGCGATCGGCCGGTAGATGCCGCTCGCCGAGATCAATTTCGACGGAATCATCGGCCCGAGCCACAATTATTCGGGCCTCAGCCTCGGCAATCTCGCCTCGGCGACCAACAAGGGGCTGGTCTCCCACCCCCGCGCGGCGGCGCTCCAGGGGCTGGAGAAGATGCGCCATAATTGCCGCCTCGGCCTACCCCAGGGCCTGCTCCTCCCCCACCGCCGGCCCGACCGCGCCTGGCTCGCCGAGCTCGGCGCGAGGATCGAGGACGTCCCGGCCTCGCTCCGACCCGCCGCTTTCTCCGCCTCGGCGATGTGGGCGGCCAATGCCGCGACCGTCTCCCCTGCCCCCGATACCGGCGACGGCCGCTGCCACCTCACCGTCGCCAATTTGCGGACCATGGCCCATCGAAGCCACGAATGGCCCGAGACCCTCGCCCAGCTCCGCCTGGCCTTCGCCGACGACACGCGTTTCGCGGTCCACCCTCCCGTCCCGCCGACCTTCGGCGACGAGGGCGCGGCCAACCATATGCGCCTGTGCGCCGCGCACGAAGCGCGTGGGGTCGAGGTCTTCGTCTACGGGCTGCGCGGCGGCCCCTTCCCGGTCCGCCAGCATGACGAGGCGAGCCGTGCGGTCGCCCGGCTCCACGGCCTCGATCCGGAGCGCAGCCTGTTCGTCGCCCAGTCTGAGGCGGCGATCGCCGCCGGGGCCTTCCACAACGACGTCGTCGCCGTCGCCAACGAGAATGTGCTCTTCACCCATGAGCAGGCCTTCGAGGCGAGGGCGACCTTCTACGCCGAGCTGAAGCGGCTGCTTCCGGAGGTCGAGATCGTCGAAGTGCCGGCCGGCGCCGTCAGCCTCGAGGACGCGATCCGGAGCTATTTGTTCAACGCCCAGCTGGTCACCCTGCCCACCGGCGGCATGGCCCTGATCCTGCCGGAGGAAGCCCGGGAGACTCCGAGCGTCTGGACCTGGCTCCAGGCGACGGTCTCCGGCAACGGCCCGATCCGCGAGCTGTTCGTCGTCGACGTCCGCCAGTCCATGGCCAATGGCGGCGGCCCCGCCTGCCTGAGGCTGAGAGTGGTCGCCGAGCCTGAGACGGTGGACCCGCGGTTCATGGTGGACGAGGCGAAGCTCGACCGGCTGGCGGCGGTGGTCGAAGCGGAATGGCCGGAGCGTATCGAGCCTGAGGATCTGCTGGATCCGCCGCTGTGGGCGAGGATGGAGGGCGCGAGGGCGGCCTTGCTCGGCGTGCTGGGGCTGGAGGAGCTTCTTTAGCACCGTCGTCCCAGCGAAGGCTGGGACCCCAGGGGGTGAGAGGCGCAGTGTTCTTCACCCGCCGAGGCCCCAGCCTTCGCTGGGGCGACGGCAATCCTACCCCTCCGCGCTCCAGAAGATGTCGATCGGCGAGTCGATTCCGGCGAGCAGCCGGCCGATCGGTGCGGAGGAGAGCGGACCTTCCTTGATCGCCTGCTCGAGCATCGCCCGCTTCTGCGCCCCGGCGATGACGACCATGATCGCCCGGGCCGAGGTGAGGGCCGGCGCGGTCAGGGTGACCCGCTCGACCGGGGCCGTCTCCGGCATCGGATCGGGCTTCACACCGACGGCGCGGCGTTCGCGCGGGCCGGCGACGGCGCGCTCGAGATCGGGGCCCGGGAAGAGGCTCGCGGTATGGCCGTCGGCGCCCATGCCGAGGCAGACGAGGTCGAGCGGCCAGCCGACCAGCGACAGCCGGGCGTCGGCGAGCCGGCCGGCCTCCTGGCGGTCGCCGAGCGCCGCCTCGTCGACCAGCGAGACGAGCTCGGCGCCGCGGGCGGCGAAATAGCCTTCGAGCTTGCGATAGTTGCTGAGCGGATCGCCGAGCGGCACGAGACGGTCGTCGGTCGGCATGATCGTCACCTTCGACCAGTCGATCGCCTTCGACCTGGCAAGCTGGGCGAAGATCAGGTCGGAGGTCGAGCCGCCGGGAAGAGCGATTCGAGCGCCCTTATGAGCCTCGATCGCGCTCTCGATGACGAAGCCGATATCCCCCGCGGCCTGCTCGGCCATCTCCCTGGCGGTGTCGAACTCCCACCATTCGATCTCGTCCATGCTCTTCGTCTCTCCTGCGGCGGCGTCGGCGGCAAGGAACCCGCCGAGCATCAAACCCGTTCCAATTGCGATCGCCTTAGGGAGACATGCCATGCCTGCCAAATCGAAAGCGCAGCAGAAAGCCGCCGGAGCCGCTTTGTCCGCCAAGCGCGGCGACACGCCCAAATCAAAGCTGAAAGGCGCGTCGAAGCAAATGGTCGAATCGATGAGCGAGAAGCAGCTGGAAGAATTCGCTTCGACCAAGCGCAAAGGCAAGCCGGAGCGCGTCGGCGACTAAGACAAATGGATGCCGGCCGATTCTTCGAAAACGCATTGTTTCGCTGATCGTCTAGCGATTTCCAATCAGCATCCTGTCACGCAAAGTATTCGCTAGACGATAGTTAAATTGTGTCTATCATAGATCAAGCGAGTCTGTGGTCCGTCGCTCGCGCGATTATTGCACGCCAAAAGGGGGGCTGCATGTCAGGCATGTTCAGCGGAATTGCGCGCGCGTCGTTGGCCGCGAGCGCGGTGGCGGCGATTTGCGCCGCGGCCATGGCCGGTCCGGCTTCGCAGCCCGGGAAGGCGGTCGCGCAACCCGCGATTCCGGCCATCCAGGTGGTGCCCGTCATTCCCAAGGAGCTCAATCCCGGCGCCGGCGGCGCGCCCGCCGCGACGCTGGCTCAGGCAGCCGCCTTCGCGTGGCAGGAATTCATCGGGCTCAGCTGGCCAGCCGCGACTTCGGACGCCTCGGGCAAGCCGTTGCGCGACACGCCCGATCCCACCTGTCTCCTGGGCGACACCCGAGCGCGGTGCGCGGCCCAGCCGCTCACCTGGCAGACCCTGCGCGGTAAGGCGGAAATCTTCACGAACAATGCCTCGGACCCGAACTACAACAGCCCGCCGAACTACAATGGCCGCTATGCGAGCGGCGATCCGCAACCCTGCGCCGGGCCGGCGCCGGCCCAGGCACCTTGGGTCAATCTCGACGAAACCACCCAGATATTCGAAGACGCGATGTACGCCGGAGTGGCGCCGACGTATACGAGCGTCAACAGCCAGCCCCAGCTGATCCGCTTCCTCGCGAAAGCGAACCGGGCGGAGTTCACCTATTACAACCAGCTTCTGAACCTGCCCGGCGGGATCGGCCCGGTCCAGGCGAACACGAAGGCCAAGCTGAAGACCGTCGGCACGCCGCCACCGGGAAGCCTGACCTATATCAGCCTGCCGACCAACACGATCGAAATGAAGGCCGGATGGCGGATGTTGACCACGACCGAGCAGGCTTCTGGCCGGTTCCACACCGCGCGTGTTCGCTATTACGAGCCCTTCTCATCCCACACTTCGCCGGTAGCGAGCTGCTATTACGAAGGCGTGTGGGGGCTGGTGGCTCTCCACATCATCCAAAAGACGGCGACCGCGCCCTATTTCATCTATGCAACCTTCGAGCAGGCGGACAACATCACCAACGCCGCCGGAGCGCCGATCGAGGACGTCAACGGTGCCGCCCCGGGGGGCGGCTTGCCGCCGACCACTCCGGCCCTCACTTTCCAGGATACGGCGACCGTGTCGGCGTCGAAGGTGCCGCCGCGCGTCATCCGCACCGGCGGTGCGCCTTTCTGCACGCCGGCCAAGAGGCTCTACTATCGGAATCTGATCTCTGCTGCACTGCCGACGGGCGGACCGATCTGCGTGAACAGCCGCTATAATGCGATCCCGGCGACGATCATCGCCGCCAACCAGACAGCGCACGCCGCCATCGCCGCCTACAACAGCAGGAACGGCATCAGGAGCTCGCCCTGGTCCTATTACAAGCTGATCAACGTCCAGTATCGGCCCTACAGCGACGACACCCCCGCTGCGCCTTTCGCCGGAAACGATCCGACCACCGGCAACAATCCGCAGAATTTCTACCTGGCGAACATCGTCGTCGAGACCAACCGGCCGCTCCAGATGTTCAGCGGCAGCCTCGTCAACGGCAATCCCGGCACCGGCTCCAATTCGAACTACGATTCGCAGTTCGGCGGCCCTCCGGGCAACGGGGTGCATCGCAACCTTTATTATTCGCCGCCGGGCATGCTCAAGCCCAAGGGCTACAACATGGGCGGCTGCATGGGTTGCCATGGCGCCCAGGGCCAGGCCGGAGGCGGCGATTTCAGCGTCATCCTGGCCCGGGGGGCTGTCGGCGATCCCGATAACCCGCCCCAGGTGCCCTAGGCACCGCCGCGGCCGTGCCGCGGCGCACAAGTGTATAAGTAGAACCTGCATCCCCAAGGAGAAGCAAGATGGCCTCGAAAGGTACGCTGCACGACGAAATCGCTGGACTGTCATGCCCAAAGTTGAAGCTGAGCTTCGCCAAGAACATTGCTCCTCTGTTCACCGCGACCGACATCAACCACATGAAAAGCGTCACCCAGGGCAGGCTTGACCTTAGCGACTACGGGGACGTGAAAATCTACGCCAGCACGATCTACAACAAGGTTAAAAGCGGCCAGATGCCCCCGCCGGGCGTAGGCGAAGGCCCCTGGACTCCTCAGCAGGTCCAGACCTTCGGATGCTGGATGCAGCAGGGCTGTCCGGCCTGAATCGGCCGGCCCGCGGCCATGGCATAAGCGGCGACGTCGTCCGGGAGACCCCGCGGTTCGAGCTCGCGCGTCTCTTCCACTCCAGGGTGATCCGCGGGCGACGGCGGACGCCCTGGACTCGCAACAAGGTCGAGCGATGTGCCGGAAGACCGGCGGCGAGATCGACGTCCCCGAGCCGCCCACGACTCCGTCCGAAAAGAGGCCGATCTTCTCCCGAAGCTGCCGGAGGCAAGCCCGAGCGCGTGAGCGACTGAATTAGCGGGCTAATCCAGGCTGGTTACCGGGCCGTTCGCCTCACCTGTTCATCGTCCGGCAGCAGCCGCGACCGCATCAGCTCGGGCATGAAAGCGGAGGCGAGCATGGACGCGTGGGCCGAGTTGCCGGAGCCGGGGGCCGAGCGGCCGGACGAAGCCCATCCCCAGGCCCCGATCTGGGCGGAGCCGAGGCACCTGTTCTTCTTCCGGCTCGCCACCCTCATCGGCGAAGGCCTGCAAAGGCCGGTGGAAATACTGGCCCTCGCCGAGAGCGGGGCCATCGTCCGCACCGGCGGGAGCCTGGAGGAAGGCGCTCAGCTGGTGCTCGAGCTCAACTCGCACCATCGCTTCGCAATTCGGGTCGAATGGTCTTCCGACTCCCTGGCCGGGCTCGAGTTCGAGGATCGCGAATATGTCCGGGCGACCCTGGCGGCGCGCGACCGGGCCCACCCCTATAGGGCGCCGCGGCTGGAGCTCGCCGCCGAGGTCGTTCTTCGGCTTGGCGAAACCTGCGTCACCGCCCAGGCCAAGGACGTGTCGGAAGGCGGGATCAAGGTCGAGCTCGCCGAGGCCGGCCATGTCGGCCGCGAGGCGAGCGTCATCGTCCCGGGAATGCCCCCCGTCGCCGGCCGGATCCTGTGGTGCAGAGACGGTCGCGCCGGCATTTCGTTCGAGCGCCCGCTCCCCTTCCGAAGCCTGATCGACTGCCTTACCCGGCAGCCGGCGGCGGCGCAGCCGGGCGCCTAGCAGAGCAGCATTGCTCGACGAGGTGCGCGGTCCAGCGCGTCGTGTCGTCGGGAAGGAAGGCCGGATCGAACTCCCGCACTTCCTCCACCTCAAGGTTTCGACGCGGGCGATAGACGACGTCCCTGACCAGGAAGAAAGCCGAAGGGTCGCCGGGCCGGACCTCTTCCAGCCTTTCGATCGCCCCGTTCGAGACCAGGCCGATCTCCTCCCGAAGCTCGCGGAGCATCGCCTGCTCGGGCGCTTCCCCGCGCTTGCGGCCGCCTCCCGGAACGCGCCAGCCGGGCGCGTAGGTGAGACGGACCAGAACGACCTTGCCGTCCCCGGTCAGAGGCACCGCGTGGACTCCGGAGCGGCCCGAACCGGTCACCTTCCGAAGCGCCAGGCGCAGGCGGTTGAGGAAGGTGAAGACGGTTCGGCGCAGGCTCACGGCCTCAGTCTATCCTGACGCGAAGGAAGAGCATCGCCCCGTTGCGGTCGCCGGCATAGGAAGGCTCGAGGCCCGCGGGAACGAAGTTGAAGGCCCACAGGCCGCCCATCCCAAGCCGGACGTGCGGGGCCGCTCGGAAATCGTGCAAGGCCCCAAGCGACACCTTGCCGACCCGATAGGCGGGCCCGTGGCCGACCCCGCCAAGTTCGTCATTCTCGGTGCGCTCGGCGCGACCGAACAGGGTCCACCGCCCGCGCGACACCGCGCTCTCGAGCAGGAAGGCGTCGAACTGGCCGTGCTCCCGCGAGCGGCGGCCCCAGGCCAGGGTCGTCGACCAACGTGCGCGCCGGCCGAGCGGCTGGTTGTAGAGCGCGCTCGCCGACCAGCGGGTCTGGTCCTCGCCCGGCTCGAGCTGCTCCGGATCGGTGAGATGGGCCCAGCTCGCCTGCAGCGACAAGGCTCGCGCCGGGTTCCAGCTGAGCCGCAGGGCGGTCGAATCGAGCGGCCCGGTCTCGATGTCGAAGCGGCGCTGGTCGGGCTCGCGGCCGTTGAAGCGCGAACCCTCCAGCTTGACGTCGCCCGCGACGATCCCGGCGGTGACCACTCCGAAGGCGATATGGGTCGAATCGAGCCAATGGTGGGTGATCGGCGCTTCCGGCGAAGCCAGCGCCGAGAGCCGGTGCATGAAGGGGGGCGGGCCGAAGGCCGGCTCGCCGGGCAGGCCGGCATAAGCGAAGAGGCTCGTGTCTCCCGAGAGCGGCAGGCTGTAGCTGGCCGACAATTCCATGAAGAGGTCGTGCGGATGCTGGCGGTCGACGAGCGGCGTCGCGCCGTCCGCGGTTTCGCCCGAGGCGAGGAGCAAGGGAAAGCCGCGCCGGCCCATCAGCGGATCGGGACTGAGGCCGGCGCGCAGCTGGAGCGTGCCCGGGCCGACCCGCCGCCGGGCCATCCCCATCGCCATCCCCGAGACGAAGGCCTTCTCCCCGCCCCGCGGTCCGCTTTGCCGGTCATAGACCCCGTAAAGCATGGCGTGGCCCATCAGCGACCAGCGGCCCGCGGTGACGTGAGCGCCGGCATGCGGCGAAGTCTCCGGCTGCCAGGCCGTGCCCGACGCCTCCCGGGTGGTCGAATAAGGCCCAAGCGCGCCGGCCATCGCCTCGGGGTGAAGCGGTTCGGAGGCCGGCGCCTCGCCGGACGCCTGATCCTCGGCCCGGCCGGGTTCGGGTTCCGCCGGTGCGCCATGGCCTTCGTGCTGAGCGACCGCCGGGGCCGCGGCGAGCGCCACGGCCAGGACCCCGGCGGCAAGCTTCACTTTCATCGTCACGCGGGCTGCCGCCCCTGACTCATCAGTGGCCGTCGTGCCCCTTATGGGAGTCCGGCCCGGTCTGGTCGCCCTGTTCCTTCTGCTTCATATGCTCCTCGCAGCAGGCCATCTTGCGGTCCATCTTCTCACAGCAGCAGGGCTTTTCGGCCTTCGGGGCGGACGCGGCCTCGGCGTGCGCCGCGGCCGGAAAGGCGACGGCGAGCGCCACTGCGGCAAGGTACATCTTCATGGTCATTCTCCACCTGAGCGGCCGGGGCGCCGACAGGGCGACGCGATAGGCCCCTCCCCGCGCGCTTGCAACGCCGGCCGCTTTCCCGCACGCCACCTAGGTTCGCAAGTGACGGGAGCAAGGCGATGGGTAGAGCGGTTCGCCGGATCGTGACCGGCCACGACCCGCAGGGCCGCTCGATCGTCCAGGAGGACGGCCCTCCGGCGCGGGTGGCGACCCTCGGCGGCGAGAGCGGCACGACCTTCCACGAAGTCTGGAACACGCGCTCGACCCCGGCTCCCATCGACCGCGCCTCGGGCGAGCCGGCCGAAGCCGGGATCTCGCTTCTGCCGCCGCCGGGCGGCACCCGGATCCGGATCCTCGACATCCCGCCCGACGACGGCACCGTCGCCGCTTTGCCGCGGGAGGCGGTGCGGGCTCTGTTCGAGGCGATCGGCGCCGGCCACGCTTTGGCCGAGAATCCGCCCCACCCGCTGATGCACCGGACCGAGACGGTCGACTACGGCATCGTCCTCGAAGGCGAGCTCGTCCTCATCCTCGACGGGAGCGAGACGATCGTCCGGGCCGGCGACATCGTCGTCCAGCGCGGCACCAGCCACGCCTGGGCCAACCGTTCGGCAAGCAACGCGCGGATCGCCTTCGTCCTGGTGGACGGACGCTTCGAGGAAGGATTGGACTGAATGCACATCACGGCGGACGATCTCGACAGGATCCTCGCGGCGGCGGCGTTCGCAGCGGACAGGCATCGCCTGCAGAGGCGCAAGGACGCCGACGCTTCGCCCTATATCAACCATCCGCTGGCGCTCGCCCACATCCTGTCGCGAGAGGGGAAGATCAGCGACGCGGATATCCTGTGCGCCGCGCTCCTCCACGACACCGTCGAGGATACCGAGACGACCTTGGAGGATCTGGAAGGGGCCTTCGGAGCGGAGGTCGCCGCCATCGTCGCCGAAGTCACGAACGACGAGGCGCTTCCGAAAGCGGAGCAGAAAAGGCTTCAGGTCGCCAATGCCGCTTCGAAATCGCGGGGTGCCAAGCTGGTGAAGCTGGCCGACAAGATCGGCAATCTGAGGGATATCGCGACGACCCCTCCGGCGGAATGGAGCGCTGAAAGGCGCGCCGAATATTATCGCTGGTCGCGCGAGGTGGTCGCCGGCCTGAGAGGGGTCAGCCCGGCTCTGGAGCAGGCGTTCGACGAGGCCTACGAAAGCGGCCTCGCCCGGATCGGCGGCTGACGGAGAAAATTGGCGCGCCCAGAAGGATTCGAACCTCCGGCCCCCAGATTCGTAGTCTGGTGCTCTATCCAGCTGAGCTATGGGCGCGCGGGAGACGGGGACATAGGAGCAAGGGCGGCGGGGCGCAAGTCCGTTGCCGGGCGGAGGCGCTCCGCCTAGGAGGAGCCATGGCCGGCCTTCGCCCTTCCCTCCCGATCCTTATGCCTCTCCTTCTCGCGGCCGGCTGCGCGGCGCCCGGGCCTTATCCTTCGCTGGCCCCGCGCCCAGCCGAGAAAGCCTATGCCGAGGATGCGGAGGAGCGGAAGCCGGTTCCGCAGCCGGACGATCCGGCGCTGGCGGGCGAGATCGACCGGCTGCTCGCCGAGGCGAGGGCGGGCGGCGCCGAATTCGACTCGGCGCTGCCGGCGGCGCAGTCGGCGGCGGGCGCCGCGGGCGCGGCGGGAAGCGACAGCTGGATCGAGGCCCAGCAGGCGCTTTCCCGGCTCGAGGCCGCCCGGGCCCGCACGACCGCGGCTCAGGCCGACCTCGACCGGCTGGCGGTCGAGCGCACCGGCGCCGGAACGCTCGGCTCGGGGGATTCGGAACGGCTGCGGCGGGCGACGGAGGAGATGCAGGCGCTGGCCGACTCCCAGGCCGACCGCCTGCAGCGGCTCGGGGCGAGCCTCCTCAGCCTCTGACCGCCGCCGCGCTAATTGGTGCCTGGCACCAATTTTCCTAATTGGTGCCTGGCACCGATTTTGCGCCGACTTAATCGGTGTCTGATACCGAATTTCAGGCGCCGGCGGTCGCCGCGGCGTGGAGCCTGGCCAGAGCGACATAATGGGCGACCCCGGCCTGCTGGCCGGCGAGCTCCTCCGCGCTCAAATCGCGGACATATTTGGCCGGGCGCCCGGCCCAGAGCTGGCCGGCGGGGATCCGGCGGCCCGGAGCGAGCAGGGCGCCGGCGGCGAGCATCCCCCCGCTTTCGACCTCGCAGCCGTCCATGACGATCGCGCCGAGGCCGACGAAGGCGCGGTCGTGGAGGAGGCAGCCGTGGACCATCGCCATATGGCCGATCAGGACGTCCTCGCCGATGATCGTCGGAAGGCCGGCGGGGTTGCCGGGCCTGGGCGAATCGACGTGGAGGACGCTTCCGTCCTGGATGTTGGTGCGGGCGCCGATCCGGATATGGTTGACGTCGCCCCTCAGCACGCAATTGTACCAGATGCTGGCCTCGGGCCCGATCTCGATGTCGCCGATCAGGACCGCGCCCGGGGCGACGAAGGCGGTCGGATCGACTCGCGGCGCCTTGCCGCCGAACGGGATCATTGTCGCCATTGCTCGCGCCTCATCTCATAGACGATGACCATGCCGTCGGCCCACTGGGCCGTCGCATAGTCGAGATCGGGCCGCCGGGTCATGCCGAGGCGGATCATCAGCCCCCAGCTCGGCGCATTGCCCTCGACGGTGAGGGCGACGACGCGCCCGGCTCCGAGCTTCTCGAAGGCGAAGTCGAGCGAGGCGACCGCCGCCTCCTTCGCATAGCCCTGGCCCCAGGCCTCCTCGCGAAGCCTCCAGCCGACCTCATATTCGCCCTCGACCGGGCTTTCGGGATCGTCGGCGATCTTGAGGCCGCAGAAGCCGAGCAGCGCGCCGTCCGACTTGCGCTCGACCGCCCAGAAGGTGAAGCCGCGGCTCTCCTGCCAGGCCATGAAGCGCTCGCGAACCGCCGTGACCTGCTGCTCGGGTGTGCGCACGCCGCCGAGCCAGCGCATCACCGGCTCGACGTTGAGGTGGCGGATGAAGGGCTCGATATCCTCCTCGCGCCAGTCGCGCAGGATCAGCCGCTCGGTCTCGACGGTCACCGCTTCAGCACCCCCGGAAGCCAGGCCTGCCAATCCTCGAGCAGGGGCAGGATGCTGGCATAATCGTCGGTCCAGCCGGGGAAGCCGGGCCGACCGAGCAGCGGGCGCCAGAGGTGCGCGTCCTCGGCGGTCGCGATCCTCAGGGTCATCAGGGTCTCCTCGTCCTTGGCCATCGCCACCCAGATCGAGCGCGACAGGTTGCGCCCGATCTCTTCGGTCTCCGGCGCATAATCGAAGGCGGCGGCGCGCCAGCCGTCGCGCTTCGCCGCCGCGGCCAGCACCGGCTCGAGGTCGAGATAGCGGTTGGAGATGTGGACGAGCAGAAGCCCGTCCGGCTTCAGAGCCCGGCGGTAGACCTGAAGCGCCTCGCGGGTGAGGAGGTGGATCGGGATGGCGTCCGACGAGAAGGCGTCGACGGCGAGCAGGTCGAGCCGGCCGGCGGGCTGCCTGGAAAGGCTCAGCCGGGCGTCGCCGAGCACGACCTTCGCCTGCGGCGCGCAGCGTGAGAGGAAGGTGAAGTTGGCGGGATTCCTGGCGATCCGGACCATCGCCGGATCGATCTCGAAGAAGGTCCAGTCCTGGCCCGGCCGGGCGTAGCAGGAGAGGGTCCCGGTGCCGAGGCCGACCACGCCGACCGCCGCATTGGGGCCGTGGAAGATGGGCAGCGAGCCCATCGCGTGGCCGACTCCCGAACGGCGCGCGTAATAAGAGGTCGGCTCGGTCTCGCCGCCGGGGGTCAAATTCTGGACTCCGTGAAGGGTGGTGCCGTGGGTCAACTGGCGCGACGGCGGGTGACGGCGGGTGGTGACGGTATAGACCCCGAAATAGGAGCGGGTGCGGATTCCGTCGCGGCTCTCCTGGAGCTTGGTCCAGCCGCCGTAGCTCAGCATCAGTGCGGCCAGGCCCAGCGCGAAGGCGGTCGGCCAGCCGATGAAGGCCAAAGCGATCAGCGAGATCAGGATGCTTCCGATCAGCGCCGTGCCGTCGCTTGTGAACGGCCCGAGATTCCAGTCGACCGCCCAGGATAGGGCAAGGGCGCCGATCACCGCGAGCCAGCGCAGCCGCGCCGGCATGTCCCGGGCCCAGGGGATGAACGGCGCCTGCGGGATCAGAAGCGCCGCGGCGACGATCAGGAGCGGATGCTCATAGGCCCAGTCGAACAGGGTCGGCGCCAGGATGGCGCAGAACATCCCGCCCAGCACGCCTCCGACCGCCATGGCGAGGTAGAAAGCGGTGAGGTGCGCCGGCTCCGGCCGCCGCCGGTACATTTCGGCGTGGAGTGCGACGGCGACGATGAACAAAAGCAGAAGCCCCAGGGTCGCGGTGACGAAGGGAAGATCCGACCCGCCGCTGAAGGCGAAGCCTCCGGCGACGAGGAGGAACAGGGGCGCGACGTTGACGATGAGGTCGGCCGCTCCGCGCCGGTGGGCGAAGGCGATGACGAAGCTCAGCAGATACAAAGCGAGCGGAAGCACCCACAGCAAAGGCACCGCGACGATATCGGTGGTGAGGTGGGTGGTGGTCGAGAGCATCAGCCCGGACGGCACGGCGGCGAGCGCGACCCAGTGGATCAGCCGGCGCCAGGAGGGCGCGGGACCGGTCGCCTTCGGCGTCTCCTCGATCGCCGCCGCCGGGACGGTGAGCGCGCAGGCCACCACCATCAGGACGAGCAAGGCATATCCGGCCGACCAGAGCAGGCTCTGCTGCTCCAGGGTCAGAAGCGGCTCGACCAGCAGGGGATAGGAAAGCAGGCCGGCGAAGCTGCCGAGGTTGGAGGCGGCGTAGAGCGGATAGGGATCGCCGCGGGCGCTCTCCAAAGCGTACCAGCGCTGCATCAGCGGCGCCTGGGCCGAGACGATGAAGAAGAGCGGTCCGATCGAGCTCGCCAGGAACCAGGGCGCCCAGAGGGCCGGCACCGCGTCGGCGGGAAGCACCGCGCCGGAGACCCCGATCGGAAGCCACAAAGCGGCGACCGCGAACAAGGCCAGATGCAGCCCCGCCTGCCGCCGCGGCCGGAGCCGGGTCAGGAAATGGGCATAAGCGTAGCCGGCGAGGAGCAGGCCCTGATAGACCAGCATCGCGCTGTTCCACACCGCCGGCGCTCCGCCCAGCCGGGGAAGCGCCATCCGGGCGATCATCGGCTGGGTGAGGAAGAGCAGGAACGAGCCGGTCAGCACCGTCAGCAGGAACAGCGGCCTGGCGAAGCGCTCCCGGTCGGGGCTCATCTCGGCGGCGACGCTCATTCGGCTTCCAGCTCGGCGGCGAGGCGGGCCAGGACCTCGAGCGTCTCGTCGACATGCTCGAGATGGGTCCGGAACGAAAGGATCGCGCAGCGCAGCCAGTCCGCCCCGCCGATCCGGGTGCCGCTGAGGAACACCCTCCCCTCCTCCTGGAGCCGCTGGAGGAGGCGGCGGTTGAAGTCGTCCGGCTCGCCCGCGGCGGGGCGGTAGCGGAAGGCGACGATCGAGAGGTCCGGAGCGGGTCCCGCCTCCCATCCCGGCATCGCCGACAGCCGCTCGTGGAAATAGCGGGCGAGCGCGATCTTCTCGGACTGAGCCGCCCGGAAGGCCCGGACTCCGGCGAGCTGCAGCGGCAGCCACAGCCTCAGCGCCCGGAAATGGCGGGTCAGCTCGGGCGAGAGATCGCCAGGCGAAGGTCCGACCTCGGTTTCCGCGAACGGACGGATATAATCGGCGCTTGCGCTGAACGCGTCGAGCAGGGTCCCGCCGTCGCGGGCGATAACCGCGCCCGTCCCATAAGGAAGGAACAGGGTCTTGTGCGGATCGAGCGCCACCGTGTCCGCTCGCTCGATCCCGCCGAGCGCGCGCCGCCCCTCCTCGCACAGCATGAACAGGCCGCCATAGGCGCCGTCGACGTGGAACCAGGCGCCATGCCGCTCGCAAAGCTCGGCGATCTCGGCGAGGGGGTCGACCGCCCCGGTGTCGACCGTTCCTGCCGAGGCGACGACCAGCCAGGGCCGGACGCCATCTGCCGAATCCCGCTCCAGCGCCTCGGCGAGCGCGTCGGAGCGCATCCGATGTCGCTCGTCGGTCGCGATCCGCCGCCGCGGCGCCCGCGCCCGGCCGGCGATTCGAAGCGCCTTTTCGACGCAATGATGGGCGGTGGAGCTCAGATAGACGGCGCCGCCGCCCGCCTCGTCCCGGGCTTCGCGAGCGGCGACGATGGCGGTGAGATTGGCCAGGCTTCCGCCCGACGTCAGGGTTCCCGCGGCCGTCGCTGGGAAGCCGATCGTCCGGGCGAGCCAGGCGATGGTCGCATTCTCGAGGCGGACGGCGCCCGGGGCCGCCGGAGCGAAGCCGGCATATTTGTTCGACGCCGCCGCCAGGAAATCGCCGACCGCCGAGTGGAAGAGACCGCCGCCCGGCACATAGCCCATGAAGCGGGGCGAGGCGGTGGCGATCCCCGGCCGGTCGACGCAGCGGTCGAGATAGTCGAGGGTAACATCCGTCGGCCGCCCGTCTTCGTCGAAACCGGGATCGAGCAGGGACTCGAACGGGTCCCCGGCGCCGCGATAGGACGGCCCCTCCGGCAATTCCTCCAGGAAACGCTCGGCATGGGCGATGGCCGACGCCGCCAGGGCCACCCTCTCCCGAGGGCCCGGCTCGAGCGGCGCGGCCTCGGCCTTCAGCCTGACGAGCTCCGCCCGCGCCGCTTCGGTCATGCGCCGAGAAGCCTCGCGGCCACCGGCGCGTGGTAGGTGAGGACGCCCGAGCAGCCCGCCCGCTTGAAGGCCATCAAAGTCTCCAGGACCAAAGCGTCGCGCTCGCCCGCCCCGGCCGCGGCGGCCGCCTCGATCATCGCATATTCGCCCGACACCTGATAGGCGAAGACGGGCACCTCGAAGCGCTCCTTCACCCGCCGGACGATGTCGAGATAGGGCAGGCCCGGCTTGACCATGACGCTGTCGGCGCCCTCCGCGAGGTCGAGCGCGACCTCGCGCAGCGCCTCCTCGGCATTGGCCGGGTCCATCTGGTAGCTCTTCTTGTCGCCCTTCAGGAGGCCGCTCGAGCCCACCGCGTCGCGGAACGGGCCGTAGAAGGCGCTCGCATATTTGGCGGCATAGGCCATGATCTGGACGTTGACATGGCCCTCGCCCTCGAGCGCCCGGCGGATCGCTCCGACCCGGCCGTCCATCATGTCGGACGGGGCGACGATGTCGGCGCCCGCCGCCGCCTGGACGAGGGCCTGCTCGGCGAGCATCGCGCTGGTCGAGTCGTTCACCACATAGCCCGCCTCGTCGACCAGCCCGTCATGGCCGTGCGCCGTATAGGGGTCGAGGGCGACGTCGGTGAGGATTCCGATCTCGGGCGCCGCTTCCTTGACCGCTCGAACCGCTCGGCAGATCAGATTGTCGGGGTTCAGCGCTTCGCGGGCGTCCTCGGTGCGCAATTCGCGCGGCGTGTTGGGGAAGAGGGCGATGCAGGGGATGCCGAGGTCGCGCGCTTCGCGCGCCATTGCACCCAGTCGATCTACCGACCAGCGCGAGACTCCCGGAAGGCTGGCGACCGGCTCCTCAACCCCCTGCCCTTCGGCGATGAACAAGGGCCAGATCAGATCGGCGGGAGTCAGCACCGTCTCGGCGAACAGCGCCCGGCTCCACGCGGCGGCGCGGGTGCGGCGGAGCCGGAGGGCGGGGAAAGCGGCGTTGCTCATGGCCGCGGCTGTAACGCGCCGGGGCGCGGCTGCAAAGCGCGCGGCTGGACTTCCTTGTATCGCAGCCGGAACGATGGCATTCTTCATATCCGAATACAGACTTTTCGAAGCTCACTCTTGGGATGAAAGGGGCAGTCGATGAAGTTCACCAAAACGCTCGCCTTGCGCATCGGGATCGTGGCGGCGGCCATGCTCGCCGGGAGTGGGCCGGCCCAGGCCCAGCCCAATCCGGTCCTCTATCTCACCGGCCTCGAATATTATTCCGCCGGCGGGAAGAACTGGGTCCGCCACCGCTACGACGTGATGAACAAGGACCAGTATCCGGCCGCGATGTTCGCGGCGGCGCCGGCGCTGCCGCCGTGCGGGACCAACACCAATTCGTCGCGCTCCTGGGTAGATTTCTTCGATTCGCGCGGCAAGCGCCTCTACGGCTTCTGCGCGCTCGGCAGCCCGAACGACCTCGGCAAAATCTGGTTTGCGACCGAGGAGGGCACGATCCCGCCCAGCTACGTCTATATCGTCATCAACGACCGCCAGACCAACAAGCAGTACAAGTCGAACCTGGCCGACACGACGCTGTAAGAACGAAATTCCTCCCCGGCATTTGCCGGGGAGGGGGACCAGGCGAAGCCTGGTGGAGGGGTTCTTTCCAGCCTCCGAAGAACCCCTCCACCGCGCTTCGCGCGGTCCCCCTCCCCCGGAAAACCGGGGGAGGAATTCCAGCGTTCGGCACTTGTGCCTCCCCGCGGGCGTTGCCACCTTGTGTCCTTGTCCCGTCCCGTCCCCAAACAAGCCGTCCTCGTCGTCAACGCCCACTCCCGCAAGGGGCAGGCGCTGTTCGAGGAGGCCGCTGCCAAGCTCCGGGCGGCGGGGATCGATCTGACCGCCGCCCACGCCATCCGCGACCCGCGTCGGCTGATGGCGACGGTCAAGGAGGCGGTCCGAAGCGGTGCGCCGATGGTCATCGTGGGCGGCGGCGACGGCTCGCTCTCCGCCACGGTCGACGAGGTGATCGACCGGGACTGCGTCTTCGCCCTGCTCCCGCTCGGCACCGCCAACAGCTTCGCCCGGACGCTCGGCATACCGCTCGACCTCGACGGCGCGATCGAGGTCATCGCCACCGGGCAGCGGCGCCGGATCGACCTCGGCATGATCAACGACGATTATTTCGCCAATTGCGCGGCGATGGGCCTGTCGCCGATGATCGGCGAGGGCGTCCCCCACAAGCTGAAGCGCTATCTCGGCCGGGTCGGCTATCTGATCTGGGCGATCTGGTGCCTGATTCGGTTCCACGCCTTCCGGCTGACCGTCATCGGCGAGGGCTTCGAGGAGAGGTTGTGGGCGACCGAGGTGCGGATCGCCAACGGCGGCCACCACGGCGGGGTCGAGCTGATCGAGAGCGCCGAGGTCGACAGCGGCCAGATCATCGTCCAGGCCGTCGTCGGCCGCCGGGCGTCGAGCCTGATCTGGGACTGGTTCGCCAAATATTTCAAGCTGCCCGCGCGCCACCGGACGACCCGCGAGTTCCACGCCACCGAGCTCAGGATCGAGACCCGGCCCCGCCAGCGCATCTCGATCGACGGCGAGGTGCTGGCGAAGACCCCGATCGTCGCCCGGGTCGCCCAATGCGCGATCGAGGTGGTCGTGCCGGCTTGACCAGTCGTCCCAGCGAAGGCTGGGACCCCGGCGAGGGTTCGAACCGACGGTGGAGCCCCGCCGCCGCCAGTAACGCCCTTCCTTCACTCCCTGGGGTCCCAGCCTGCGCTGGGACGACGGGACCTCACCCCGTCGGGTTGAGCCTTCCGCCCGGCTCCGCCCCCGCCTGGGCCTCCTCGATACATTCCTCCGGATCGGGCGGCGGGCCCATCCGCGCCTTCCGCCAGCCGCCGTGGAGGTAGAAGGCGATCGCCATCGCCATGTTGGCGAAGGAGCTGACCGGGAAGCTCAGCCACAAGGCGTCGGCGC
>Ga0190273_10000091_pt1 | contig 48871 bp, 49 predicted proteins | sample Popmic504IS_FD_134513 | JGI IMG/M metagenome (GOLD analysis project Ga0190273, IMG submission 134513) | Populus adjacent soil microbial communities from riparian zone of Shoshone River, Wyoming, USA - 504 IS | ecosystem: Environmental > Terrestrial > Soil > Riparian zone > Trees stand | place...
GATCTGGGCGTCCGACGGAGTCTCCTTCATGACGGGGAGGAAGTAACTTGAAAGTCGCATGCCTGCGCCTCTACGGGCCGCCCTTCGCCAAGGCAACCGGGCCGGACACGGCTGCGCTGTTGCCGTACCGACACAGCGCCTGAGCAAAGTGGCCCAAGCCCTTGGATAGGCAGTGACAAGAAGCGGAGTCGCTCATAGCGTCCCGCCCACGAACGAAGGCGACAGCCGGGTTCGGGGAGGCTTCGGCCCCGCATCCTCATGCGAGGTGGGATGTGTGCGGGCCGGGCATCTTGACTAAGGGGGTCGGCGCGCAAGCGCCGCGACGGTGCCCGGGCAGCGATGCTCGGGCACTTTTCGTTCGTGGAGAAATCGCCGAAGATCGCCACGAATCGCCATGAAAGGTGGGACCTGGATGCGAAAAGGCCGGAGCTTCCCCGTCGCCGCGGCCCTCCTCGTCCTGCTCGCCGCGGGCTGGTGGTTCGGCTCGCCCTGGTGGACCCTGTGGCGGATGCGCGAGGCGGCGCAGGCCGGCGACGCCGAGGCGCTCGCCGCCTATATCGACTTCCCGGCGCTTCGCGCCTCGACCCGCGCCCGGCTCGCCCCCCGCCTCGGCCCGCTGGGCAGCGCCCTCGCCCGCCCCGCCGTCGACGCCCTCGTCAGCCCGGCCGCGCTTCGCCTGGCGCTGCTGGGCCGGAGCGAGGGCGGCGGCCCGGGCGAGGTCGAGCTGGTCCGGACCGCTGCCGGCGAGTTCCGGGTCGAGCGCGGCGGCCGCGACCTCATCTTCCGCCGCCACGGCCTGGGCTGGAAGCTCGAGGAGATTCGGCTAAGCTCCGCGCCGTGAGGGAGGCGGGATGAGGCTGGGACTGAATTTGCTGGCCGCCGCCGGGCTCGCGGCATCGGCGGCGGCCGCTCACGCCGCGCCGGTCGCGGTCCCTGGTTGCTCGAAATCGGCCGTCGCCGCGGCAGGGGCCGCGGTCCGGACGGCGCGGACGGAGCTTGCCGCGGTCCCGCTGGAAGCGGACGAAACGCAGGTTCCGCCGCCGGCGAGCCAAGCCATCGAAAAGGTCAAGGACCGGCTTCGCGCCTTCGTTCGGGCGGAGATGGCCTGCGCCCCGGCTTCGCCGGACGTCGCGGCGCTGGCCGACGCAATGGCCGCGCGAAGCGGCTTCTTCACCGTCGTCGCCCCCGGTCAACCGGCCCCCGAGCCGCCGGACCGTCACGGCGGCTCGCTCGACTATGCCGTGCACCGGGTCGACGGCCACCCCGCAATGCTCGCCGTGGTCGCGACGCTCGGGATCAAGTGCGGCTCGGATTCGATGCTGATGCTCTACGAGCGGGCGAAGGGCGGCGGCTGGCGCGAGCTGATGGTCCGCCGGGCCGGGCCCTATTCGGAAGTGAAGGGCGGCTGGGGCGACCTTCGCTTCGCCGTCTCGCCGAAGGACGCGCAGGGGCGCTGGTTCGTCGCCACCGTCTCGACCACGCCCTGGTGCACCTCCGCCTGGCAGGGCCTGCCCTTCGAGCTGGCGAGACCGGGTCCGGCGCCGGACCGGCCGAACGTCTTCTTCCGGGGCAAGGGCACGATCTACCTTGGGGACGAGGAAGACCTGGTGGTGCGCGCCGAGCGGGACGCGTTCGAGCTGCGCCACACCGGCGCAAGCCTCGACCCGGCCGTCCACAGCCGCCGCCACGTGCGCCGCTACGCCGTCAGCGGGGACTCGGTGCGCCGGGTGCAGCCGGTGGCGGAAAACGTCCGCGATTTCGTCGACGAGTGGATCGTCTCGCCCTGGCCGGAAGCGAGGGACTGGTCGGGGCGTGACCCGGAGCTGGCCCGGGTGCACGCCCGGCTCCACCCCGATCATTACGGGCCGCTCGACGAGTTCGCCTCGATCCGGGCCTGCGCCGGCGGCCTGACCCAGGTCGAGATCGGCGCAGACGAAGGGCCGGGCTGGTTCTTCCTCGTCCGCGGCGGCGACGACGGCCCGTGGACGATGGAGCAGGTGGCGAGGCGCGCGGCGGCGGGATGCGCCGGGCCGGACCGGCTGGGGCGGGGCGCGGAGTGACCCTTCGACGGCTCGCGGTTCGTCAGCGGCGGCCGCGATGCGGCTCGCAGGCGATGCCGTCGTCGTCGCCGTCCATCTCCGGACGATAGCCGGGCTGGCCCTCATAGAGCGGAGCCAGGCCGGCGGCGCGGACTTCATTGCATCCGGAAAAATAGACCGCGGCCCCTCGCTCTTGCCGGACCGGGGGGTCGGCGGGCGAGTCCAGGGCAACCGCTCGGGGGCCCGCAGCGCCGCGGCTGGGCGCCTTCGCTTGCCTTGCCGCTGGAACCTGGCTGGCGTGCAACGCCTCGCCGCCCCCGGACGGTGCTTCCACCGCGACGATCCGGGCCGGCTCCGCCGCCGGGTCCAGGACGGGAGCCGGAGTGAACCAGAAGACCGCGGCGAAGGTGGTCAGGGCCGCGAGCGGGATGGTAGCGGGATGCATCGCGCCTGAATGGCCCGGCCCGGGTTTCCAAAGTGCTAAGAGGCAGCGTTTGACGGCTATCGAGGATCGCTGCATCCTTTCGCCGGAGGTAGGAGTGGGAAGGATGCGGATCTGGACGGGAGCGGCGCTGGCCGCTCTGACGATCGCGGGCTGCTCGAAACCGGAGGCTCCGGACAAGGCCGCGGCCGACGTCAGGGAATATGCCATTGCCTGGCCCGACCGGGGCGAACCGCCGCGCAACAATTGCGATCCGAAGCCCGGCGAGACGGTCCATGCCGGATCGACCCATGAAATCGCCTTCGACCCGAAACGGCCCGGCGACCTGTGGATATCCGGCCAGAATTACGACTGGCTGGCGCGGGTGATTCCGGCGACCGGCGCGATGCGCTTCATCCATATGCCGGCCGGCAGCGGCCCGCACGGCCTCGAGTTCGACGCCGCCGGGCGGCTGTGGGTGAGCCTCGAATGCGCGGGCCGGCTGATCGCGCTCGACCCGGAGGGCCGCCGGACCGCCGAGGTCCGCCTCCCCGCCGGCACCCGCCCGCACGGCCTCGGCATCGGGCCGGACGGCAGGACGATCTGGTACACCGGCAAGACCGACGGAACGATCGGCCGGGTCGCGCCCGACGGGACGGTGACCCGCTTCGCGCTCAAGGACCCGGCGAGCACACCGATCTACGTCCGAGCCGGGCCGGACGGATCGATGTGGGCGACCGAGCTCACCGGCAACCGGATCGCCCGGGTCACGCCCGAGGGCAGGCTCGTCGAATACGACCTCCTCACCCCGAAGAGCCGGCCGATCGCGATCGTGCCGGGCCCGGACGGGGCGATGTGGTTCAGCGAGGAAGCGGGCAACGAGGTCGGGCGGATCGACGCCGCCGGGATATTCACCACCTACGTCCTGCCGGGCGTGCCGGGCCGGCCCAATCTGCTCCTCGCCGGCCTCGCCTTCGACGAACGAGGAGACCTGTGGGTCCAGCAATATGTCGACCCGAACCATCCTTCACCGGCGGGCGAGGATTATCTCGCGCGCATCGCCGCGGCGGTGCTGAAGGGGCCGCCGCAGGAGTTCAAGCCGGGGCAGTTCGAGCGCTATGCGGTGGGGACGCGGCAGACGGTCATGCACCGCATCGTCGAGGGGCCGGACAAGGCGATGTGGTTCACCGAGATGCATTCGGACAAGGTCGGGCGGCTGGCGGTGCGATGAGCGGCCGTTCGCTCCTCGCCCCGATCGCGTCCGCCGGCGCGGCGCTGGCCGGTTGCGCGCACTCGCCGCCGCCGGAGCCGGTCGCGCTCACCGTCAGCGGGGACGCCAGCAGCTGCGGGTTCGAGGCGGAGGGGCGGGCGTTGACGGCGACGGCGCTGGCGGCGGCGGCACGCGGCTGGCGAGGTCGCAAGGTGCTGATCTTCAGCGGGCTGGACGTCCCCTGCCGCTGCTTCGCCCTGGCAACGGCCTCGCTCGAGCGCGGCGGCCACGACGACGTCACCTTCATCGCCGAGCCGCCGCACCAGCCGTAGCGGCTGCCGCGCCTGCCCTTCGAAACGGCGCCCGGGCGCCGGGAGTCCCGCGGAGGCGCTCGACCCAAGTTGCTAAAACCGCCCTCTGCGCCTACATAGGAAAAGCTGACGTCGCTGCGACGGAATTTGCGGCCCTTCGCGGCCCCGCCTTCCCTTTCATGCTTCTCGCCCATGCCAAGCGGCCGTCGCTCGCGTGGATTTGCAATTTACCGGCCGCTTGGGCCGCGGGAGAATTTGGTTTGGCGAAGGAAGCTACGCTTACCGTCGAGGGCGAGATCGACGAAATCTATCCGGACGGACGGTTCGGGGTGATGCTCGACAACCAGCATAGGGTGATCGTCTATACCGCCGGCAAGATGCGGCGATTCCGGATCCGTTCGGTGGTCGGCGACCGCGTCCATGTCGAGATGACTCCCTACGATCTGACCAAGGGCCGGCTCATCTTCCGCGAGCGCACGCCCGGCCAGGGGCCGAACAGCGGCGCCCGGCGGCCCGGCGCGAAACGATAGACCTTCAAACGACGTTATCGTCCCGAAAGAGCGGGACAGGAGACTTTACCATGGGCGGCACCCCCGACAGCACCCGAACCCCGATCAAGCCCTTCCTGATCAACAAGGACGAGGAAGGCCGGGTCCGGCTGACCCTTCGCGAGACCCGCTATAACGGCCAGGGCTATCCGATCGTCACCACCACCCTGCACGACGAGCCCTTCGCCACCGCCACCGCGGCGCGCGCTTATGCCAAGGAGCATTTCGGCGCCGAGCCGGGGCAGTTCGCGAGCAAATAGCCTCGAGGAGACGCAGGACATCAGTCCTCGGCTTTCGCCCGGACGTCGGGCGCCGCAACTGCCTGTTTCGAGAGAAGGCACCAAGGCCAAGGCACGAAGCCGCCACCGGCGCGAAGCGCCATCCCTCTTGGAGACACGGCCGCTGAAGCATGGACCCGAGGGTCGCTTCGTGCCTTTGCGCCTTCGTGCCTTCCCTCGAAAAAATGATTGGCCTGCGGCCTCGGCGCGTGGGCACGAGAGGCGCAGGCGCTCACCTGCGCCTCAGCGCCGCCTGCGCCGCGGCGAGACGGGCGATCGGCACCCGGTAGGGCGAGGCGCTGACGTAATCGAGGCCGACTTTCTCGCAGAAGGCGATGCTCGCCGGATCGCCGCCATGCTCGCCGCAAATGCCGAGCTTGAGGCCGGGCTTCGCGCCCCGGCCCCGCTCGGCGGCCAGGGCGATGAGCTCGCCGACACCCTCCTCGTCGATCGAGACGAAGGGATCGCGCTCGAAAATGCCCTTCTCGACATATTGGGTGAGGAAACGGCCGGCGTCGTCGCGGCTGACCCCCAGGGTGGTCTGGGTGAGGTCGTTGGTTCCGAAGCTGAAGAATTCGGCCTCGGCGGCGATGTCGGCGGCGCGGAGCGCGGCCCGCGGGAGCTCGATCATCGTCCCGATCAGATAGCTTATGCGCTTGCGCCATTCCTCGAACACGGCGTGGGCGGTACGGTCGATCAGGTCGCGGATGATCTTCAGCTCCGCCCTCGTCGCGACCAGCGGCACCATGATCTCGGGAACCGGCGCCTCCCCTTCCATCGCCACCGCGAGCGCGGCCTCGAAGATGGCACGGGCCTGCATCTCGTAAATCTCGGGATAGGTGATTCCGAGCCGGCAGCCGCGATGGCCGAGCATCGGATTGAACTCGTGAAGCTCGGCGACCCGGCGCTTCAGGGCCTCGACGCTCACGCCCGCGCCCTGGGCGACCTCGGCCAGCTCCGACTCGCCGTGGGGGAGGAATTCGTGGAGGGGCGGATCGAGCAGCCGGATCGTCACCGGCAGCGGCGCCATGATCCGGAAGATCTCCTCGAAATCGGCGCGCTGGGCGGGAAGGAGCTTGGCCAGAGCGGAGCGGCGGCCCGCTTCGTCGCCGGCGACGATCATCTGGCGGACGTTGGCGATGCGCTCGGAATCGAAGAACATATGCTCGGTCCGGCACAGGCCGATGCCTTCGGCGCCGAACTCGCGGGCGGTGCGGCAGTCGAGCGGGGTCTCGGCGTTGGTCCGGACGCCCAGGCGCCGGACCTTGTCGGCCCAGAGCATGATGGTCCCGAAATCGCCGACGAGCTCGGGCTGGACGGTGGCGACGGCGCCGAGCATGACCTCGCCCGAGCTGCCGTCGATGGTGATCGTCTCGCCTTCTCGGACCTCCACGGCGCCGACCCGCATCAGGCGCGCGTTATAGTCGATCGAGATCGAGCCGGCGCCGCTGACGCAGGGCCGGCCCATGCCGCGGGCGACGACGGCGGCATGGCTGGTCATCCCGCCGCGGGCGGTGAGGATGCCCTGGGCCGCGTGCATGCCGTGAATGTCCTCGGGGCTGGTCTCGACGCGCACAAGGATGATTTTCTCGCCGAGGCCGGCGCGCTTCTCGGCACTGTCCGCGTCGAACACGGCCGCGCCCGAGGCGGCGCCGGGCGAGGCGGGCAGGCCCTTGGCGACGACCCGGCGCTCGGCGGCCGGGTCGAGGGTCGGGTGGAGGAGCTGGTCGAGCGCCTGCGGGTCGACCCGGAGAACCGCTTCCTCCTCGCCGATCAGCCCCTCCCCGGCCATGTCGACGGCGATCCGGAGGGCCGCCTTGGCGGTGCGCTTGCCGGAGCGGGTCTGGAGCATGAAGAGCTTGCCGCGCTCGACGGTGAATTCGATGTCCTGCATGTCGCGATAATGGCGCTCGAGCAGGTCGAAGACCCGGGCCAGCTCGGCGAAGACCTCGGGCATCGATTCTTCCATCGACGCGGCTTTGGCGCCGGCGGCCTCGCGGGCCGAGCGGGTGAGATATTGGGGGGTGCGGATGCCGGCGACGACGTCCTCGCCCTGGGCGTTGATCAGATATTCGCCGTAATAGGCCCGCTCCCCGGTCGACGGGTTGCGGGTGAAGGCGACCCCGGTGGCGCTGGTCTCGCCCATGTTGCCGAACACCATCGCCTGGACGTTGACGGCGGTGCCCCAGTCGCCGGGGATCGAGTTGAGGCGGCGGTAGGTCTTCGCCCGGTCGGACTGCCAGGAGCCGAACACGGCGCCGACCGCGCCCCAGAGCTGCTCGTGGACGTCTTCCGGGAAGGGGCGGCCCAGCTGCTCCTCGACCAGCGCCTTGTAGCGGGCGGTGAGGCGCTCCCAGTCCCGGGCCTCGAGCTCGGTGTCGAGATGGACGCCCTTGTCCTCCTTGGCGATCTCGAGCGCCTCCTCGAAGGCGCCATGATCGAGGCCGAGGACGACGTCGGAATACATCTGGATGAAGCGGCGGTAGCTGTCCCAGGCGAAGCGCGCGTCGCCGGAGATTTCGGCGAGGCCGCGCACGGTCCCGTCGTTGAGGCCGAGGTTGAGGACGGTGTCCATCATCCCCGGCATCGACACCCGGGCGCCGGAGCGGACCGAGACGAGGAGCGGATCGGCCGGATCGCCGAAGCGCTTGCCGCAAAGGCCCTCGATATGGGCGAGGCCTTCGGCCACCTGCTCGCGCAGGCTGTCGGGAAAGCTTTCCCCGTCGGCGTAATAACGCGCGCACATCTCGGTCGAGATGGTGAAGCCGGGCGGCACCGGAAGGCCGATCGAGGCCATCTCGGCGAGGTTGGCGCCCTTGCCGCCGAGGAGCTCCTTGTTCCCAGCCTCGCCATCCGAGGCGCCGCCGCCGAAGCGGTAGACGAAGCGGGTCATGGCCGCACTCCGTCATCCCGGCGAAAGCCGGGATTCATGAACACGGATCGAGCAACTTCGGCACCGGCGGTGTTCATGGATCCCGGATCAAGTCCGGGATGACAGACCGAGCGGGTCATTCGGCGGCCTTCGAGCTGTGTCCGGATCCGGACGAAGTGGACGACATGGACGCATGAAGGGCCTTCGCGACGGCCCGCCGCGGCCCGCCTCCTGTCCGGAATCGGGCGAAGTGGACGAAGTGGACTCGAGAACGGACTGTTTCCCGCCTCATCCCTCGATCCTCGAGAAATCGGCGACCCGGTGGACGGCGTCGCGCATCCGGGCGAGCAGGTTCAGCCGGGCCTCCCGTTTCGCGGGATCGGGATCGTTGACCGTGACCTTGTCAAAGAACGAATCGACGGGCGCGCGAAGGCTCGCCAGAGCCGCCATCGCCCTTTCGAAATCCTCCGCCTCGACCGCGGCGCGGGCCTTTGGCTCGGCCGAATCGAGGGCGGCGATCAGTTCAGTCTCCTCCTTTTCGGGCGGGTAGGCAAGTGGTTTGTTCTCGTGCTGTTCCGCTTCCCGGCGAAGGCCGGGATCCAGTTCGGGCTCAGCCTGGGCCCCGGCCTTCGCCGGGGAGCGCTGCGCGTCCCACCCCTCCTTCTTCAGGATGTTGGCCGCGCGCTTGTAGCCGGCGAGGAGGTCGGCGCCTTCGGGCGTCTCGACGAAGGCCTGGAGCGCCTTCACCCGGGCAAGGAGGCGGACGAGATCGTCCTCGCCGCCCAGGGCGAAGACGGCGTCGATGAGGTCATGGCGGACCCCGGCCTCGCGCTGCTGGACCTTGAGGCGGTCGGCGAAGAAATCGAGGAGCTTCCAAACAAGCTGATCTTGAGGAGTGGCAAAGCCCTCACGAAGGGTTTGGAGGCCCAAGCGAGCAGAGCTGAAAAATACACCTTTCGCCTCCGCAGCTCGCTTTCGGTTGTCTGCCGACATAACTGCATTGCCCGCTAGAGACGTAGCTTCGGCGAGCAATGGCAAGAGCTTGAGCCGCAACTGCAGACTCGTAAGTGTGGAGATCCAACCAAGAGCTGCACGTCGCAAAGCAAATGGGTCCTTCGAGCCCGTGGGCTCCAACCGGGCCTCGAAGAAACACGCCAACGAATCCAGCTTGTCCGCCAAGCTCACCGCCACCGTCACCGGCGCCGTCGGCACCTCGTCCCCCTGCCCCACCGGCTTGTAATGGTCGCGGATCGCGTCAGCGACGGCGTCGTCCTCGCCCTGGGCGCGGGCGAGGTGGCCGCCGATGACGCCCTGGAGCTCGGGGAACTCGCCGACCATCTGGGTGACGAGGTCGGCCTTGCAGAGGCGGGCGGCGCGTTCGGCGAGGTTTGCGAGATCCGTCGCCCCAGCGGAGGCTGGGGCCCCAGGGGGATTGGCCGCGGCGGTTTCGCCTCGCTGCTCTGCATCGGCGCCGAGGTTTTCACCCCCTGGGACCCCAGCCTCCGCTGGGGCGACGGGTGTGGCTCCCCGGGACGGATTCGAACCATCACCGCCTACAATGCCCTCCTCGACCAACCATCTCGCCAGCTTGGCGATCCGTTCGACCTTGTCGGCCACCGTGCCGAGCTTCTCGTGGAAGACGATGTCGCCGAGCTTCCTGGACTGCTCCTCGAGCGGGACCTTCAGATCCTGCTCCCAGAAGAACTTGGCGTCGGAGAGTCGGGCGGAGAGGACTCGTTCGTTGCCGGCGACGATCGCGGCGCCGCCGTCGGTGGAGTCGATATTGGCGGTGCAGACGAAAGCGGGAGCGAGGCGTCCCTCCCGGTCGACGCAGGCGAAATATTTCTGGTTGGTCCTCATGGTGAGCTGGATGACCTCGCGCGGCACCTGGAGGAAGGCGGGGTCGAAGCGGCCCATTAGAGGAATCGGCCATTCCGTGAGGCCGGCATTCTCGGCGACCAGGCCCTCGTCCTCGACCAGGGTGAGGCCGGCCTTGGATGCACGACCCTGAGCGAGGCCCCGGATGACCGTCGCGCGGTCCGCGGGATCGATAAGGACATGGCAGGCGTGGAGCTTGTGCGAATAGTCGGCCGCGCTTCCGATGGTGATTGCGCCGGGGTGGTGGAAGCGATGACCGACCGTCGCGGCGCCGCTGCGCACTCCGGCGATCTCGAAATCGACGATCTCCTCGCCGAGCAGGGCGACGATCCCCTGCAGCGGGCGGACCCAGCGCGGGCTTTCGGTCGAGGCCGAGGCGGCGCCCCAGCGCATCGACTTGGGCCAGGGAAAGGCGCGGACGATGGCTGGGATGGCCTCGGCGAGGACGGCGGCGGTGGGCCGGCCGGGTTTCTCGACGATCGCGAAATAGACGCCGTCGCGCTCCTCGAGCTGGTCGCGGCCGAGACCGGTCTTGCGGAGGAAGCCTTCGAGCGCCTGCGGCGGGGCGGAGGCGCGAGGACCCTTGGTCTCCTCGCGCACGGCTGCGGTCTCAGCCGGAAGATTGCGGGCTATGAGGATAAGACGGCGCGGGGTAGCGAAGGTTTCGATCGCCTCGGCGGCCAGCCCAGCACTTGAAAGATGTTCTGAAAAAAGGCGCGCAAGGTCCTGCTGCGCCTTGCCTTGCATGCGCGCCGGGATTTCCTCGGAGAGCAGCTCGAGGAGGAAGTCGGGCATCTAGCCTCTTGCTCCCGCACGCTTCTCCGAAGCTGTTATTTCACCCGAAGCACCAAAGGACCAAAGGGGCCCGAGCGGCGAAGCCGCTCCATATTTTCTCGTGGGCCGGGATTTAAGGGCGCTACGCGCCGGGTTGCGCTGAGCCCTTTGGTGCTTTGGTGCTTTGGGTGAAACCTTCCTCACGCCGCCCATCCGTTCTTTTCCATCCAGGACTGGCAGGCGCCTTTGGCGAGGTCGCGGACGCGGCCGATATAGGCCTGCCGTTCGGCCACGGAGATGACGCCGCGCGCCTGGAGGGTGTTGAAGATGTGGCTGGCCTTGATCGCCTGGTCGTAGGCGGGGAGCGGGAGCTTGGCTTCGATGCAGCGGGCATTCTCCTCCGATGCGTCCTTGAACCAGCGGAACAGGGTTTCGGTGCTGGCCACCTCGAAATTGTACTCGCTGAACTGCTTCTCGTTCTCGAGGAAGACCTCGCCGTAGCTCACCCCCCCCTCCCCGTCTTTGGCGTCGTTGAAGGCGAGGTCATAGACGTTGTCGACGCCCTGGACGTACATGGCGAGGCGCTCGAGGCCGTAGGTCAGCTCGCCGGCGACGGGCTTGCAATCGTAGCCGCCGACCTGCTGGAAGTAAGTGAACTGGGTGACCTCCATGCCGTCGCACCAGACTTCCCAGCCGAGGCCCCAGGCGCCGAGCGTCGGGCTTTCCCAATCGTCCTCGACGAAGCGGATGTCGTGCTTCAGGAAATCGATGCCGATGGCGGCGAGGCTTCCGAGATAGAGGGCCTGAAGGTCGGGCGGGCTCGGCTTCAGGATGACCTGATATTGATAATAATGCTGGAGCCGGTTCGGATTCTCGCCGTAGCGGCCGTCGGTCGGGCGTCGGCAGGGCTGGACGTAGGCGGCCTTCCAGGGATTGGGGCCGAGGCTTCGGAGCGCGGTGGCTGGGTGGAAAGTGCCGGCGCCCATCTCGACGTCGTAGGGCTGGAGGATGAGGCAGCCCTGACGGCTCCAATAATCGTGGAGGGTCAAGATCAGCGACTGGAAGCTGGGGGGCCGGTCCACTTGGCTTCGCACCTGCAACAAAGGGTCGCGACGCTCTGGCGCAGGCGGGGTGGAGGGTCAAGCGGGCGGCTCGCGATTGACCGGCCACGGCAAAAAAGCGATACCCCGAAGGGCGGGCGTAATCGGTCGGGTGGGCGTGATATGAAGTTCAGATTCCTCAGTTTTTCGAGACGCCTGTGGCTTTTACCGCTGGCCGCCCTGGCGTCGGCGCCGGCGGCCGCCGCGCCCTTCGGCAAGGACAGCGCCGGCAAGGCCGCCCCCGCTGCCGCGCCCCAGCCCGAGCCCAGGCCGGCTTTGTGGCTTCTCGCCGACGACGACACCAAGATCTACATGTTCGGGACCATCCACGTGCTTCCGCCGGGCTTCCGCTGGCGCTCGGCGGCGCTCGACAAGGCGGTCGGCGAAGCCGCGGAGCTGGTCGTCGAGACCTATGAGCCGCCGGGGACCGAGGACAGTTTCGAGAATATGGCCGGCTTCTTCGCCGAGAAGCCGGTGCCGATCCTCGAGCGCGTGCCCAAGAAGAAGCGCAAACGCCTCAAGGCGGCGATCGAGGCCGCGGGCGTGCCCTTGCCCATGCTCGACCGGATGCACAGCTGGGCGGCGGCGATGACTCTGGGCATCGCCCAGATGCTTGCCGAATATGGGGTCGACGACCCGTCGGCCGCACCGGGAGTCGAGGACGTGCTCGAAGAGACATTCCGCGGCGCGGGCAAGCCGATCCTCAGCGTCGAGGACGGCAATGCCGTGCTCGCCTCGATGAGCGCGCTTCCGGAGGCGGTGCAGACCGAATTGCTGCTCGAGGCGATCGCTCCGATGTCGGGCGGCCCCGCGGACCTGGGGGTCGGCGAGGCCGACTGGGTGGCGGGCCGGGCCGAGGCGCTCGACCTGGAGAGCGAGGCGGGCTTCCCGCCCGCTCTGTTCGACGTGCTCGTGCGCCGGCGCAACGCCGCCTGGACGTCGTGGCTGGAGGAGAGGCTGAAGAAGCCGGGGACCCTGCTGTTCGCGGTCGGGGCCGGGCATCTCGCCGGACGCGAGTCGGTGCAGTCGATGCTGGCGAAGCGCGGGCTCAGCGTGAAGCGGGTCGATTGAGGCGGCGCGCCGAGTCATCCCGGACTTGATCCGGGATCCATGAACACGGCCGTCGCGAATAGCCTCAAGCGGCGGTGTTCATGGATTCCGGCTTTCGCCGGAATGACGATTTTTCCCGGACAGAGGTTGAAACTCGAGACTTCGCAGCGAAATGGTGTCCGACACCAAATTTTTTCGGGCGGGAGCAGGATGATGATCGGCAAGACCTGGCTTCGGGCCGCTCTCGCGGGGCTTCTGCCCCTGACCGCCTGCGCCGCCGAGGCGGCGCCGCAGGCGGCGCGGCCGGCGATGTGGAAGGTCGCCGATTCGGACACGACCCTCTACCTGTTCGGGACCATCCACCTCCTCCCCGAGGGCCAGGGGTGGCGGACCCCGGCGATGGACTCGGCTCTGGCCGGCTCGGACGAGCTCGTGCTCGAGGTCGCCAATGTAGATGACATGATGGCGGGCGCTCAGGCCATGGCCAAGCTCGGCATGTCGCCCGGGCTGCCGCCGATCGCCGAGCGGATCCCGGAGGGGAAACGGACGGCGATGCGCTCGATGATCGCCGAGAGCGGCTATCCCGAGGCGATCTTCGACCGGCTCGAGACCTGGGCGGCGGCGATGGCCCTGCTCGGGGTCACCTTCAAGCGGCTCGGGCTCGACCCGTCGCTCGGGGTCGAGCGCCAGATCGGAGCGCCGTTCCGGGCTTCGGGCAAGACCGTGACCGGGCTCGAGACGGTCGAGCAGCAGCTTGGCTATCTCGACACCCTGTCCGAGGACGCCCAGCGGGCCATGCTCCTCTCGGTGGTCGAGGACAGCGCCGAGACGAGGACTCAGTTCAAGGCGATGCTCGCCGCCTGGGCGAGCGGCGACCTCGAGGGGATCGCGCGCACCTTCGACGACGAGACCCAGATGTCGCCCGAATTGAAGACGGCGCTGATGAGCCGGCGCAACGCGGCCTGGGCGGAATGGCTGGCGAAAAGGATGGAGAGGCCGGGCACGGCCTTCGTCGCCGTCGGCGCCGGCCATCTCGTCGGCGAGGGTTCGGTGCAGGCGATGCTGAAGAAGAAGGGGCTGAAGGCGAAGCGGGTGCAATAGCCGCGCTCAGTCGTCGAATTCGAGCTCCGCCGCCGCTCCGCCCGACAGGCCGTTCGGCCTCGGCGGCTCCACATATTCGGGGTCGAGATCGCCGTCGCGGGGCTTGCGGCGGCGAGTCATGAAATGAAGTCCGGCCCAGCCTTTGAAGCGTCCGGCGGCTCGTCTGGAGCGGGGGATGAGTCTCGCCATCGCTCCGCTATAGCATGATAACACACCTCGACCTAATCGGCTGTCACCCTTCCCTTGCCTTCGCGCGGCCCCTCGGCTACAGGCGCGCCTCCCCCGTTCATGGTCATCCCTGGAGGCGTGAGCGCGGGCGTTTGATTCCAAGTTTATCGAAAGGCATGCACATGAGCGAACAGCTTACGCTGTCGGCCGAGACGCGCGAGCGGGCGGGCAAGGGAGCCTCCCGCGCAATGCGTCGCGAAGGCCGAGTCCCCGCCGTCGTCTACGGCAACAAGGAAGAGCCCCTCGCCGTCCACGTCGAGGAAAAGGCATTGATGAAGATGCTGAACACCGGCCACTTCATGAACTCGGTCGTGATGATCGAGGTCGCCGGCGGCACCACCGCCCGGACCCTTCCCAAGGACGTCCAGTTCCACCCGGTCTCCGACCGGCCGCTGCATGTCGATTTCCTTCGCATCTCCGAGCATTCGAAGGTGCACGTCAACGTTCCCATCCGCTTCATCGACGAGGAGAAGTCGCGCGGGCTGAAGCGCGGAGGCGTGCTCAACGCGGTCCGCCACGAGCTCGAGCTGGTCTGCGACGCGGCCGAGATCCCCGACGAGATCGAGATCAGCCTCGCCGGCCTCGACATCGGCGATTCGCTCCACATCTCGGCGGTCACCCTGCCCAAGGGAGTCGAGAGCGCGATCACCGACCGCGACTTCACCATCGCCACCATCGTCCCGTCGTCGGGCGCCAAGATGGAAGCCGAGGATGCCGCCGTCGAGGCGGAGGCTCCGGCTCCTGAGGACGTTCCGGTGATCGGCGAGGACGAAGCCGGCGAAGAGCCGGGCGACGAGTCGAAAGAGGCCTGATTTGGCGCTGCGGAGCTGGCTGGGCGCGCTCTTCGGTCCGCGGACCGTCGAGCTGCCCGGCCAGCCCGCGGACGCTCCCTCAGGCGATTGGGAGGGGTTCGAGCCGGTGCAGATCTGGGTCGGCCTCGGCAATCCCGGCGCGAGCTACGCCCTGCACCGGCACAATGTCGGCTTCATGGCGGCGGACGCCATCGCCGCGACCCACGGCTTCGAGCCGCCGAAGAAGAGCTTCCACGGCTGGGCCCAGCAGGGGCGCATCGGCGGTCAGCGGATCCTGCTGCTCAAGCCCGCCACCTTCATGAACGAAAGCGGCCGGGCGGTGCGTTCGGCGATGGACTTCTTCAAGAAAGAGGTCGGCGACATCACCGTCTTCCACGACGAGCTCGACCTCGCCCCCTTCAAGGTCAAGGTGAAGGTCGGCGGCGGCACCGCGGGCCATAACGGCCTGAGGTCGACCGAGGCCCATGTCGGCAATGCCTTCCGCCGGGTGCGGATCGGGATCGGCCATCCCGGCCACAAGGACAGGGTGACCGGCCACGTGCTCGGCAATTACGCCAAGGCCGAGCAGGACCGGCTCGCCGACATGCTCGGAGCGATCGCCGCCGAGGCCGAATGGCTGGCCAGAGGCGACGACGCCCGCTTCATGAACGAGGTCGCGCTCAGGCTTCAGGACTGAGCGATGCGCCGGCTGCTTTACCTGGGCCTCGGCTTCGCGTCGGTGGCCCTCGGCACGGCCGGGATCTTCCTGCCGCTTCTGCCGACCGTTCCGTTCATGCTTCTGGCGGCCTTCTGCTTCGCCCGGAGCTCGCCCCGGCTGGAGGCGCGGATCCTCGACCATCCCCGGTTCGGGCCGCACGTCAGGGCCTGGCGCGAACGCGGCGCGATCAGCCCGGCCGGCAAGCGCGCCGCCCTCTTCGCCTTCGCTTTCAGCGCGGTCATCGGATTCGTGCTGCTGCCGTTCCCCTGGCTGCTGATTCCCGTCGCCGCCGGCCTGATCGGCGGCAGCTGGATCGCGACGAGGCCGGAGTCTTGACGTCATCCCGGGCTTGACCCGGGATCCATGAACAAGGGCGTCGACGGTTATTCGCAAAGGTCGGTGTTCATGGATTTCCGGCTTTCGCCGGAATGACGGGCTAGCGCGGGTCGCTCTTATCCTCCTTCTGGGCCGTGCCCGGCTCCGCCATGTGGCGGTGCATCTCGGCCGCGAAGCCGCCGCCGAGCACCTGGGCGGCGGCGACCTGGAGCTTGTTGTGGACGCCGTGGATCGCGCTCCGCTCGCCTTTCTTCATCGCGTCCCAGCCGGTTCGGGCGACGTCGGCGGGGTCGTCCTTCTTCATCGTTCCGACCTTGGTGTCCTTGAGGTCGGCGCGCTCGAAGAAACGAGTGTCGGTGGCTCCGGGCTTGAGGCAGGTCACCGTCACCTCGCTGTCCTTGAGCTCGTTGCCGAGCGCGTCGGCGAAGCTGTCGATGAAGGCCTTGGAGCCGTTATAGACCGCCTGGAAGGCGCCGGCCATGTGCCCGGCGATCGAGCCGGTGATGAGGATCCGACCTTCATTCCGGGCGACCATCGCCCGGGCGACCTGCTGGACGAGGTAGACGGTGCCGGTGACGTTGGTGTCGATGACGTGCCGCCACTCCGCCGGGTCCTGATCGAGGAAGGCGCGGCCGAGGCCGTGGCCGGCGTTGGCGACGAGCAGGTCGATTTCGCGGCCGCCGGCGGCGTCGAGCAGCCGGTCCACTCCGGGAAAGGTGGAGAGGTCCGTCTCGACGTTGCGTATCTCCACCCCGTAAGCTTCGAGCTCGCGCGATGCATCGATCAGGGGCGTGTCGGCGGCGACGATCAGGTCGTAGCCGTCCCCGGCGGCGAGCCTGGCCAGCTCGAGGCCGATCCCGCTCGAGGCTCCGGTGACGATCGCGAGCCTGCCTGTTCCTGCCATGGTCCGTCCTCCGTGAAGTTTCTCCTTCAACCTCGTGGGGAGAGACCGGTTCCGATCCTCATTAAGTTTGCAAAACAGCGGGTTGCGGGCTAGCTTGCATGGTCGAAGGGGGAGCGGGCAGTGAGTGGCGCAGGACGATCGATTGCGGCGATGCTGCTGCTGGCGCCGGCCGTGGCGGTGGCGGAGCCGGTCTATTTCCACAAGCCGAACGTGGAGCGGGAGGCCTTCGAGGCCGACCTTTCCGAATGCGTCGAGCTGGCCGGCGGGGTCGACAGGCCGCGCCCCAATATCCCTTATTCGCCGAACGTCTACGCAGCGGCTGCCGGCGCTTTCCTCGCCGGCTTCATGGCCTCGAAGGAGCACCGCCACATGATAAAGAACGTGCTTCGAACCTGCATGACCGACAAGGGCTATCGCCGGGTCGAGGCGACCGATGCGGTGTCGGACGAATTGAAGAAGCTCGACAAAGCGGAGCGGGCGGCGAGGCTGTTCACGCTCGCCGCCTCGCCCGAGCCCGCCGGACAGGTGCTGCCGCAATGAGGTCCCTCGTCCTTCTCGCCGCGGTCGCGCTCGCCGCCGCCTCTCCCGCCGCCGCCAGAACCCTGCCTAAGGTTCCCCCGGCGCTCAATCCGGCCAAGGCCTATATCCTCGTCGAGTACAGGCTGCTCAAGAATCCCTACGGCGGCGGCCTGCCCGGCGCGCGCAAGACGATGCCGCTCAAGGCGGGCCTGGTCTTCGCCCGCTACGATCCGGCGCTCGGCGACATTCGAGGGATGGGCAAGGCACGGGCCAATCCGGTCGCTCCGGGCGAGCAGGCGGCCGAGGGCTTCCGCTCCAAGCCGCTCGCCAAGGGCGCCGGATCGCGCCTGTTCCTGATCGAGGTCGACCCCGGCACCTGGGTCATCCAGGGCTTCGGCGGCACCAGCTTCTCGCTCGGCTCCTACACGTTCGAGCTGGCGCCGGGATCGGTCACCGATCTGGGAATAGTCACCGCCGAGCCGGACTGGGCGGAAGGCCAGGACCCTCCCGACATGGGCTCGCTGATGAAGTCGGCCTTCGCCGGCCCCTTCGGCAAGTCGCCCGACATCGCGCCGATGCGGGCCGTCTTCCGGCCCCGCGCCGCCGGCGACATCCCGCTTCCGGCCGGGATCCCCGCCGCCAAGGTGCGGCCGGTGGAGTTCGTGCCCGGCGCGAAGTTCGGCAATTATTTGGGCGGCCTGGTCAACAAGATCGAGGGCGTCAACGCGGGCCTACGCAAGCCTCACTGGACCAGCTCGACTAACCGGTAATTGCGGATATTCGCCGGACATCTTGCGCGCGCCGGGACCGGGGCGCATAATCCTTCCATGAGGAACCTTGCGCTGCTGGCCCTCTGGGCCCTTCCCGCCGCCGCGGTCGCTTCCGGCTCCGGCATCCCGCTGCAGGCGCTCAACGAAGCCGATGTCGGCGCCGACGCGCTCAAGACCTCCGCCTGCTACGCGCATGACGGCCCGGCCGTCCTGCTCGTCGCGACGAAGAAAAACGCCGTGGTCAATGCCGAAGGGGACCTTCTGCTGCTCGACCGGCTCGACGACGACGGCTTCCCGAGCAGGGGCGCGCGCTACGGCTCCAACACGTTCAAGGTGGTCATCTCGCCCGCGCCGGGCGGGGTCGACGACGTGGCCGCGAACGGGCGGACCGACCAGTCGGCCCAGATCAGCGTCCGCAAGAGCGGAAGCACGTCGAGCATCACGGCGCGCTGGAGCTGCAACCCGCCCAAGGGCGCCTAGCTGTTTCCCGGCGAAGGCCGGGACCCAGTCGAGCCGCCTGTGACGCTGGGCCCCGGCCTTCGCCGGGGAACAGGCTCGCCGCCGTATCCAAGATCGGTTAACCGGACCCGATGCCGATCCGAAAGCTTTTCGCCACGCGCTTCTACGAGGGGACGATTGGCGACTCCGGACTGATCGCCGACCTCGACGCTTCGTGCCGGTCGCTCGCGCTCGAGGACGAGGCCGGGCGGCGCTGGTCGCGAAGCCACGGCTATCGCGGCTATACCTCCTACGCCTCGCTGGACGACCTGCCGCGCCGCGATCCCTCGATCGGCGATCTCGTCCGGCACCTGAACCGCCACGTCGCCGGCTTCGCCGCCGAATGCGCCTTCGACCTGGGCGGCCGCAGGCTTCGGCTCGACAGCCTGTGGGTCAACGTCCTGAACCCCGGGGGCAGCCATTCCGGGCATATCCATCCGCACAGCACCATCTCCGGCACCGTCTATGTGGCCGTCCCGCCCGGCTCGGGCGCGCTCAAGCTGGAGGATCCGCGGCTGCCAATGATGATGGCGGCGCCGCCCCGCCGCGACGATTCGCCCGAGGACCTCCGGACCTTCGTCTATGCCGAGCCCTCCCCCGGCGCGGTCTTCCTGTGGGAGAGCTGGCTGCGGCACGAGGTGATGCCCGGCACCGGCAAAGGGGAGCGGATCAGCATCAGCTTCAACTACCGGCTGTGACCGGGGCGATCCCCGGACCGTGCGACGTCGGCCTCGCCGCCCAAGCCAAGGCACGGCCGTGCCCAAGCCGGAAATGGACCCTGGTGGCGTCGATCCTCGCCTCCAGCCTGTCGTTCATCGACGGCTCGGTGGTCAACGTCGCGCTTCCCGCGATCGGCGCCGATCTCCACGCCCGAGCCTCCGGCCTGCAATGGATCGTCAACGGCTATCTGCTGCCGCTGAGCGCCCTGCTCCTGCTCGGCGGGGCGGTCGGCGACAAGTTCGGACGGCGGCGGCTCTTCCTGCTCGGCATCGCGCTCTTCGGCCTGGCTTCGGCCTTGTGCGCTCTCGCCCCGTCGCTCGAGCTTCTGATCGTCGGCCGGGCGCTGCAGGGAATCGCCTCGGCGATGCTGATGCCGAACAGCCTTGCCCTGCTCGGCGCCGCCTTCGCCGGCGAGGCGCGCGGCCGGGCGATCGGCACCTGGGCCGCGGCGGGCGCGGTCGCCGGAGCGGTCGGGCCGCTGCTCGGCGGCTGGCTGGTCGAGGCGGTCGGCTGGCGCTTCATCTTCCTGGTCAACCTGCCGCTCTGCGCGGGCGCGTTATGGCTCGGCTGGCGCCACGTCGCCGAGAGCCGCGAGGAGCGCTCGGCACCGCTCGACGCGCTCGGCGTGGCCGTCGCGACGCTCGGGCTCGGGGCGGTGACCTGGGGCCTTACCCTGTTGTCGGGAGGCGGGAGCGGCGAGGAGGGATGGCTCGCGACCGGCGCGGGCGCTGCGGCCCTGCTCGCCTTCCTCGGTATCGAGAAACGGCGCGGCGACCGGGCGATCATGCCGCTCGCCTTGTTCGGCACGGCGAGCTTCGCCGGCCTCAGCCTGCTCACCTTCTTCCTCTACGCGGCGCTCGGCGGTCTGTTCGTCGCCCTGCCCTTCGTTCTGATCGAGCTTCGGGGCTATTCGCCCGTCGCCGCCGGCGCCGCCTTGCTGCCCCTGCCGGCGGTGATCGCGCTCGGCTCGCGGCTGATGGGGCGGGTCGCGGCGCGGACCGGTCCGCGGCGGCCGCTCACCCTCGGGCCGCTGATCGTCGCCGCCGGCTTCGCGCTCGCCGCCCGGATCGGCGGCGGCGGCTCCTACTGGACGACGGTGATGCCGGCGGTGCTGGTGATCGCGATCGGCATGGCGGGCGCGGTGGCGCCGCTGACGACGGCGGTGATGGCCTCGGTCGACCGCGACCATGTCGGAACCGCCAACGGCTTCAACAGCGCCGTGGCGCGGACCGGCGGCCTGATCGCGACGGCCCTGCTGGGATCGGTGCTGGCGGCGCGGGGAACGGCGCTGGCCGAGGCGTTCGCGATCGCCTCCTACGTCGCGGCGGGTGCCGCCGCGACCGCGGGCCTGGCGGCCTTGAGCCTGCTCAAGCCGCGGGAAATCCGTACCCCCGATACCCCCTGAGCCTGCCGCGCTTGCAACGGCGAACCCAGTCTGTCGGCGGCGGGATTGGGAAGGCGAGGTGGGACACTTCGAACTCGGCTATAATAAGAAAATTGCTGCTCAATCGCTTCGGTGCTAAGCTCAATATTGTCTATAGTTCCAGCTTACGCTTTTCCTAACGATTTCGATAAAACTAGGGGGATTTGTCATGGGTAACAAGCCATTTTCTGGAGTTGAGCTTCTGGAAGCAGTTCGGGCCGGCACGGTGACTCAGCCCCTGCTGACCTTAAATGGCATGCTAGAGCCAGGCCAGAATCCCGACCATATTCTGTTCTCTTTATCGAGTTGCGACGATTGGATAACAATTCCGTCCAGCATGATCGCGAGCGGTGCTTATCTCGGGAAAAACCGCTGCGGCGAAGACCATTTCCATCCGGTTTACAGCCTGACTTTCGGGGAGCCCGAGGATCCTGTTGCCCAGGCTCTCTATGCTCTGCTTATCGCTTCGGTGATGCGGTTGTAGCGGACGATGCAATTTCTCCCGGCGGGGCGGTATCGAACTGGATGCTGAAACAAGTTCAGCATGACGATGAGGCTTAGGGCAGCCAGCTATATTCCCAGCGCCAGGGAAGGCCGGTGTCGCCGAGGATCGACTCGACCAGGCCCGGAAAGGCGGCTTCGGCCCGGACGTCGTTCGACAGGAGGACGACGCAGCGGCGGCCGCGCTCGAGGCAGACCCAGATGTTGCCCGTGCTGTCGTTGTGGCCGCCCTTGAAGAAGCCCCGCCCCTGCGGCCCCGCGAAGGTCACCACCCCAAGCCCCGCCGCCAGGCCCTTCCACCTTTTGCCGGGCTCGGCTTCCGGGACCAGGGTCGGGAATTGCGCGGCGGAGGTGATCGGAAGCTGCGCCTTGAGCATCTCCGCCCGCGACGAGCGCTTCAGCCCCTCGCCGCGCATGAAGGCGGCGGCGAAGCGGGCGAAGTCGGCGACGGTCGTGTCCATCGAGCCGGCGGCGCGGACCCGGCCGCGTTCGTCGTGCGGCTCGGCCGAGCCGTCCGCCTTCCAGCCGTCGGCGAGGTTGCGGGCGAAGTCCGGGCGCCAGACCATGCTCGTGTTCTTCATTCCGAAGCGGTCGAACACCCGCCTTTGCATCTCCGCGCCGAGATCGAGGCCGAGCCCCTTCTCGATCGCGAACTGGAGGAGGATGATGCCCGCGCCCGAATAAGCGTAGCGGCTTCCCGGCTCGAAGTGGAAGCGCAGCTTCCGGTCGGGCTCGTCCCAGGAGAAATTGGGCCAGCCGACGCTGTGGGTGAGGACATGCCGGGCCGTGACCCGGCGCCAGCGCTCGTCGCCGGCGAGATCCCCCCAGGCGCCGTAGGCGTCGAGATTGCCATATTCGGGCAGCGGGCGCGGCAGATACGCTGCGAGCGGCCGGTCGAGATCGAGCCTTCCCTCCTCGACCAGCTGCATGACGGTGTAGGCGAAGACCGCCTTGGTCAGCGAGGCGCCGTACATGATCGTGTCGGTCTCGAGCGGGTCGCCGGCGGCGTTGCGGGCGCCCCAGGCTTGGACGAAGACGGGCTTGCCGTCCTCGATGACGGCCATGGCGAGGCCGCGGGCGCCGGTGCGGGCCATGGCGGTGCGGACCTCGGAGTCGACTTTCTCGGTTGTCACCCGGCCCTCCGCGGATTGGGGCATCACGGCCACCGCCAGTCCCAGCCCGAGCGCCAACGCTTTCGCTTTGATCATGCTACAAGTGTAACAGCCTTGCCCTACCCTGTCACCCTGAACTTGTTTCAGGGTCCAGTTTCGAGCATCGGGGCGGCTCGAAACTGGATGCTGAAACAAGTTCAGCATGACGACGTGCGGAGAAGTGAGAGGCCATGGGTTTTCGTTGCGGTATCGTCGGGCTTCCCAATGTCGGCAAGTCGACCCTGTTCAATGCGCTAACCGAGACGGCGGCGGCGCAGGCGGCCAATTACCCCTTCTGCACGATCGAGCCCAATGTCGGCCGGGTGGCGGTGCCCGACCCGCGCCTCGACGAGATCGCCAGGGTCGCCAAATCGGCCCAGGAGATCGAGACCCAACTCGAATTCGTCGACATCGCCGGGCTGGTCCGCGGCGCCTCCAAGGGCGAGGGGCTGGGCAACCAGTTCCTCGGCAACATCCGCGAGGTCGACGCCATCGTCCACGTGCTGCGCTGCTTCGAGGGCGGCGACGTCACCCATGTCGAGGGGCGGGTCGATCCGGTCGCCGACGCCGACACGGTCGAGACCGAGCTGATGCTCGCCGACCTCGACAGCCTCGAGAAACGGGTGCCGGCCCTCGTCAAGAAGGCCCAGCAGGGCGACAAGGAGGCTAAGGTCCAGGCCTCGGTTCTCGGCCAGGCGCTCGAGCTGCTCCGCGACTCGAAGCCGGCCCGGCTGACCCAGCCCAGGGACGCCGAGGAGAAGCTTGCGCTGGAGCGGGCGCAATTGCTCACCGCCAAGCCGGTCCTCTACGTCTGCAACGTCGACGAGGGCGACGCGGCGTCGGGCAATGGCCACAGCGCGCGGGTGTTCGAGAAGGCGAAAGCGGAAGGGGCCGGAGCGGTCGTCATCTCGGCGGCGATCGAGGCCGAGATCGCGACCATGGACCCGGCCGACCGGCCCGAATTCCTCAAGGACCTGGGCCTGGAGGAGACCGGTCTCAGCCAGGTGATCCGCGCCGGCTACGACCTCCTTCATTTGATCACCTTCTTCACCGCCGGCCCCAAGGAAGCCCGCGCCTGGACGGTCGAGAAAGGCGCCAAGGCGCCGCAGGCGGCGGGCGTGATCCACACCGATTTCGAGCGCGGCTTCATCCGCGCCGAGACCATCGCTTATGAGGATTTCGTCAAACATGGCGGCGAGGCGGGGGCCAAGGAAGCGGGCAGGATGCGCTCGGAGGGCAAGGACTATGTCGTTCAGGACGGCGACGTGATGCTGTTCCGATTCAACGTGTGAGCAGGGAGCGGCGCCTGCTCCAGCTCGCGGTGGCGCTCGGCTGCGTCGTGCCGGTCGCCGCCGGGGCCGTCGGAATCATGCACGGACCGGAAATGCTGCGCGGTGTCGGCGACGGCTCGCCGGCCGACCTCGACAGCCATTTCCGCTACCTTTCCGGCCTGCTCCTCGCCACCGGCATCGGCTTCGCGACCTGCATCCCCGGGATCGAGCGCAAGACGGCGCGGTTCCGGCTGCTCGCCTTCCTGGTCTTCGTGGGCGGGCTCGGCCGGCTCCACTCGCTGGTATCGGTCGGAATGCCCGGCGATGGACATGTCTTCGGACTCGCGATGGAGCTGGTCGCCGTGCCGCTGCTCGTTCTCTGGCAGGCGCGGGTCGCGGGAAGGCCGGAATGAACCTCTACAGCCTGTTCCGTTCGCGCTTTCCGGCCGATCGGCAAGCGCCCTTCCTGATCGAACCGGACGGAACCGAGCTCTCCTACCGAGCGCTGGAGGAACGCACCGGACGGCTCGCCGCCCGGCTCGCCGAACTCGGCGTCGTCCCCGGCGACCGGGTCGCGATCCAGGCGGAGAAGAGCGTCCCCGGCCTTCTCCTCTACCTCGCCACGCTTCGCGCCGGCGCGGTCCACCTGCCGCTCAACCCGGCTTATACCGCCTCTGAGATCCGCTATTTCCTCGAGGATTCGGAGCCGGCCTTGTTCGTCGGCGACCCCGCGCTCGGGACCGGGGCCCGGCGGTCCAAGACTGTGGCGGCGCTGGCCGAAGGAAGGCCCCGGTCAGGCGTCCATTTCGAGGACGTCGCTCGAGGCCCGGACGACCTCGCCGCCATCCTCTACACGTCGGGCACGACCGGCCGCTCCAAGGGCGCGATGCTGACCCACGCCAACCTCGCCTCGAACGCGGAGACCCTGCGCGAGGCGTGGCGGTTCACGGCGGCGGACCGGCTGCTCCACGCTCTGCCCATCTTCCACACCCACGGCCTGTTCGTCGCCACCAACACCATTCTGCTGGCGGGGGGCTCGATGCTGTTCCTGCCGGCCTTCGACCTGGACGAGATCGTCCGGCTGCTGCCGCGGGCGACGGCAATGATGGGGGTACCGACTCATTATACCCGATTGCTCTCGCGGGCCGACCTCGGCCGCGACCTGGTCGGCCACATGCGGCTGTTCGTGTCCGGCTCGGCGCCGCTCTCGGCCGAGACCCACCGCGAGTTCGAGGCGCGCACCGGCCATGCCATCGTCGAGCGCTACGGCATGACCGAGACCAGCATGAACACGTCCAACCCCTATGAGGGGCCGCGGGTGCCGGGAAGCGTCGGCCCGCCCCTCCCGGGAATCGAGATCCGGATCGCCGATCCCGCGACCGGGGCGGAGCTTGCGCAAGGCAAGGTCGGCGGGATCGAGATACGAGGCCCCAACGTCTGCAAGGGCTATTGGCGGATGCCGGGCAAGACGGCCGAAGCGTTTCGCGGCGACGGCTTCTTCATCTCCGGCGACCTCGGCCTGATCGACGAGGCCGGCTATGTCCGGATCGTCGGGCGGGAGAAGGACCTGATCATCACCGGCGGCCTCAACGTCTATCCGGCCGAGGTCGAGGCGGCGATCGAGGCGCTGCCCGGAGTGGCGGAATGCGCCGTGATCGGAGTGCCGCATCCGGATTTCGGCGAGGCCGTGGTGGCGGTGGCGATCTCTCATCCGGGGGCCGCGCTCGGGGAGCAGGCGATGCTGAGCGCGCTGGCGAAGAGCCTCGCCGGCTACAAGCGGCCGAAGCGAATCTTCCTCGTCGACGCCTTGCCGCGCAATGCGATGGGCAAGGTCCGGAAGAATTTGCTTCGTGAGCGCCATGCGGCGGTCTTCTCGGCATTCTAGCGAGGCGCCTCTTCGCCGGCCTTCCGGTGTGACGCCCATCTCGGTCTGTGATATTCCGGGCCCGTAAATGTCGCCACCATCGAAGGAGAGACGACATGAATCGCTACGTCGGAATTGGCGCCCTGGGAGTAATCTGTCTCGCGTCCGGGGCGGCAAGCGCTTTTCAGAACTACCAGGTCTATGGGCTCATCGGACAGAAGTGGGCGAAGCTGAACGGAGCGGCGGGGCCGCTCGGCGCGCCCCGCAGCTCCGAGGCCGATACCGGCGACCGCCTGGGCCGCTACAACGACTTCCAGCACGGCTTCATCTACTGGCGGCGCGGCACGCCAGAGGCCTTCGCCGTTTACGGGCTGATCGGCCAGAAATGGAACGCGCTCGGGCGGGAGCGCGGCTTTGGCTACCCGACCACGGACGAGCGGGTGGGTCCGAGCGGCGGCCGCTACAACCATTTCGACAAGAATGCGACCATCGCCTGGCATCCCGCCACCGGTGCCCATGTGGTCCACGGGCTGATCCGCGACGAATGGCTGAAAAGGCAGTCGGGGCTGAGGCCGGGCGACCGCTGCGGCTATCCCAAGACCGACGAGTACCAGCAGGGCGTCTATCGCCGAAGCAATTTCCAGAAGGGCTACATATTGTGGCGACCCGGCTGGGCAAAGGCGCAGGCCCATTGCGCGGTGACGATCGACGACGGGCCGGTGCTCAATCCGGTCGACGACTGAGGAGCCCGCCGAGCCCGCGCCGCCGGCTTGAGGCTGCGCTTCTCGACGATCCGCTAGTCGACACCGTGAGCGTCGAGCCAGGCGAGTACGGAGGGCATGTCGCGTTCGCGGGCCTGCTGGCGCAGGGTCTTGCCGTCGTAATAACGGCCCTTGGGATCGGCCCCGGCATCGAGCAGCCCGAGCACGATGCGGTCGTTCCAGGAGGAGAAAGCGGGACTGTTCCCCTTCTTGTCGCGGACGTCGGCGCGGGCGCCGGCCGCGAGCAGATGCTCCTGAAGGTCGGGATCCTCGACCCCGTAAAGGACGGTCTCGCCGGCGTCGTTGGCGGCGTTGATGTCGACCCCGAGCGCGACGAGGGCATCGATCGCCGGCCTCGGATCGACTCCGTCGCACGGTCCGTTGGCCCGCACCGCCGCGATCAGGGCGGTGCCGCCGGAGCGCTCCCCGCCCCGGGTCCGGGCCCGGGGATCGACTCCCGCCGCGACGAGCTCCCGGGCGACGGCGGGATCGCAGCCGCCCGCGCCCTCGGGGAAGGCCAAAGAAAGCTTCTCCTTCGGAATTCGGGCCAGCCAGCCGCGCCCGGCGAGATGGGCGAACAGCGCCGGGCGATGACGGCCGATCGCTCCGACGAGCAGGGTCTCGCCCAGCGGCGTGGCCGCCTCGCCGCTGTCGAAGACGATGGCACGGTCCGGCGACACCCCCGCTTCGACGAGGCCGACGATAAGCCCGTCGGGGGCGTCACCCGCCAGAGCCAGATAGGCGGCGAGCTCGGCCGCGCGCTGCGAGCGGAAGTCGAAGCCTTCCGCCTTGAGCGCGGCAATGCTGCTCTCGTCGCCGGTCACCCAGCGCGCCGTCCCGGCGGCCTCGTCCACCGCCTCTTCCAATTCCGTCACCACGGGCGGCATGCCGGCCATCCGGCCGGCATAGTCGGTGACCGTCCAGCTGCGTCCGCCGGTCTCGAATCTGAGCACATAGGTCGGAAGGTCGGTGACGGGCGCATTATATTCAGGCCCGAGGCCGAAGAAATCCGCGGCTCGGAACCGTTCGATCAGCGCGTCGAGAGTCGCTCGCTCGATCCGGGCGCGATGCTCGCCGGGGAGAAGCACGCCCCGCCCCGGCCCATATTGGCGATGCGCCCCGCCGCCGCCTTTCAGCGCCGGCGCCCGGGTGGTGAAGAAGATCGCGCCGCTGCCGTCGATCGTCACCGAATAATCCGGGCAGGAGCCGAAGCAGGCGGAGCGCGTGAGGCCGATCTTGAGGGTCGGATAGTCGACGGCCGGAAAAGGCGCGGCGGGACCGCGCTTCCCGGGCGCGGTCCGATACGCGATGGTGACGGTGCCGCGCGCTGCCACCGCCTCGCCTCGGTAAAGAAAAGGCCGGAATTTCCACCCGCGCACCGCGGCCAGCGCCGGCTTCGGGTCCGATCCCTCGAAATTACGCTTCCCGTCGGCCTCGGCGGCCACGACCTCGCCTTTAGGGGAGACGGTGACCATGATGTCGGCGCCGGACATGGCCGGGCCGGCCGATGCGGGCACGGCGACGTTGGTCTCCCCGGCCAGGCGATGCCGGGCCAGGGTGGCCTCGTCGAACACGATCGGCGGGCGCGGCGCAGCGGCCGCGCCGGCCGTGGAAAGTGCCAAAGCGAGGAGGAACGAGCACTTCACCTGGCAAGGGCGGCCGGCGAAGCTCAGGGGCTCGTCCCGCCCGCCAGCGGCAGGGCGGCGTTGATCATCTGGCCGCTATGGTTGCCGAAGCGCGGCGCCGGCAGGAACCCGGCCGGACGGCGCGGAAGCGCGGCGAGCGCCGCGGGCACCGGAGTCGCCGCGGTCGCGGGCTCGACGAGCAGAGCGTCCGCGACCGTGTAGGCGCGCTTCTCGATATCGGGCGCGCTGTGGATCTCGGCGAGCTTCGGCCAGATCGAGCTTCCATTCTCGGCGCCCATGTAGAGCGTTCCGACATCGGTGATCTCGCCGGCCTTCGCGTCGAACTGCCAGGAGCCGAGGCTGAACGACGTCGTCGGGCTCGAGGCGATGACCCATCGGCCCGGAGTCACCACGACCAGATAGGTGCGGAAATTCCCTTCCTCGGCGAGGAACGGCTTGGCGAGGACCAGCGCCGCCTTGTCCTCGCCCTTGGGCACCGGATTGGACTTGGCGCGGCCCTTGCCTCGAAGGTCCTGCGCCTCCGGATCGTAGCGATAGAAGGAGACCAGGTTCCAGACCTTCTCGTCGCGCTTGCCGAGGCGGACGAGGAGGTAGGCGAGCTTCGGGTCGAGCTTCGCGGGGGCGAGCTTGAGCACCTCCGCCGCCGGAGCGGGCGCCGCGGCGGGGACGGCGAGCGCGGCGGCGAAAGCGGCGATCGCGAGCGCCCAGCGGCTCATGGGACCAGCACCGGCTGCGCGGGAGCGGGCCCCGAGGCCTTGTCCGCCAATTTCTCGCGCATCACCTTCCAATCCCCGGAATAGAGCAGCTTCCCTTCCTCCTTGGTCAGTCCGTAGCGGCCGTAACCCTTGACCTGGAAGCATTTGCGGAAGGCGGCGTCGCCCATATGGCGCCGCTGGCCGGCGCGGATGAAGCCTTGCACGAGGCCCGCCGCGGCGGCCCCGGCGACGTTGGGGGTGTAGATGGAAGGGCCGCGCGGCGGTTCGACGGCGCTCGCCAGATCGCGGCACTCTTCCCAGTCCGCGAGCGCGGCTTCCTTCGAGACCCCGGGCTTGTGGAAGAAGAAATAGTCCGGATCTTCCTCGTCGTCCGCCGCGGCCGCGGGCACGCCCGCGAGCAGGAACGCGATCGCCGCCATCCTCCCGATGCGCATCGGCCTGCCCCCTTCTTTCCAGCTGCGCTTCGGCGGGATGATGACGTCCGCGGCGTCCTCCGGCAAGTGCCTAAGAGAGCGCCTTTTTCAGAAGCTCGTTGACCAGTCCGGGATTGGCCTTGCCCTGCATCGCCTTCATCACCTGGCCGACGAAGAAGCCGAACAATTTGTCCTTGCCGCCGCGATATTCGGCGACCTTGTCGGGATTGGCGGCGAGCACGCCGGCGATTGCCGAGTCGATGGCGCCGGTGTCGCTGGTCTGCTTGAGGCCGCGCTCCTCGACGATATGGGCGGGATCGTCGCCGGTCTCGAGCATGATCTCGAAGACCTGCTTGGCGAGCGTGCCCGAGAGGGTGCCGTCGGCGGTGAGGCGGAGCAATTCGGCGGCCTGGGCGGGGGTGACGGGGCTTTCCTCGATGCCCTTGCCGAGGCGGTTCAAGGCACCGAACAGATCGGAGGTCACCCAGTTGCTGGCGCGCTGCGCATGCTCGTCGCCCAGCTTCTCGAGCAACGCCTCGAACCAGCGCGCCGTCGTGACGTCGGCGGTGAGCACGGCGGCGTTGTAGGCGGAAAGGCCGAGCGCGCCTTCGTAGCGGCGGCGCTTGGCGTCGGGGAGCTCGGGGAGCGAGGCCAGGCAATCCTCGAGGAAAGAGTCGCTCAGCTCGACCGGAAGCAGGTCCGGATCGGGGAAATAGCGGTAATCGTGCGCTTCCTCCTTGGAGCGCAGGCTCCGGGTCTCGACCTTGTCCGGGTCCCACAGACGGGTCTCCTGGACGATCGCTCCGCCCCCCTCCAGAACGTCGACCTGGCGGTTCGCCTCATATTCGATCGCGGCCATGATGAAACGGACCGAATTGACGTTCTTGGTCTCGGTCCGGGTACCGAGCGGGCCGCCGGGCTTGCGGACGCTGACATTGACGTCGGCGCGCATGCTGCCTTGCTCCATATTGCCGTCGCAGCTCCCGACGTAGCGCAGGATGGCTCTGAGCTTCCGGATATAAGCCCCTGCTTCGTCAGGGCTTCTCATGTCGGGCTTCGACACGATCTCCATCAGGGCGACGCCCGAACGGTTGAGGTCGACATAGGAGAAGCTGGGATGCTGGTCGTGCATCAGCTTGCCCGCATCCTGCTCGAGATGGATGCGCTCGACCCCGATCCGCTTGGCGGTCGATTCGTCCTTGTCGTCGAGCAATATCTCGATCTCGCCCTCGCCGACGATCGGATGGTAGAGTTGGCTGATCTGATAGCCCTGCGGCAGATCGGCATAGAAATAATTCTTGCGGTCGAAGCGCGACCAGGAGTTGATCCGCGCCTCCAGCGCCATCCCCGTGCGCACCGCCTGGCGGATGCATTCGGCATTGGGCACCGGCAGCATCCCCGGCATGGCTGCGTCGACCAGGCTGACCTGGCTGTTGGGCTCGGCGCCGAACTCGGTCGAGGCGCCGGAGAAGAGCTTGGCGTTAGAGGTCACCTGGGCGTGGACCTCGAGCCCGATCACCACCTCCCATTCGCCGGTGGCGCCGTGGATCCGATAGTCGCTCATCGATAGCCTTCCGGGATTCGCTCGGCCCTCGAATAATCGGGGGCGGGCTCGTCGTCGCCTTCCTCGTCGCTGCCGAAGATCCAGCCGAAGAGCATTCCGAAGAAACCCTCGACAGGGTTGGAAACGATGGCCGCCACGGCGACGATACCGACCGCGATCGTCGTCTCCCGCGCGAGATACTCGAAACGCTTGCGCTCGGCTTTCTCGTAGCCGGATTCCTCGCGCTCGATGCCCATCATCTCCGTCACCACCAAGCCTCCGGCCTTGCCGTGAAACCCGCGCGCTCCTCCAGCGCCAGAGCGGCGTTGAGCACGCCCTGCTCGTCGAGGGCCCTTCCGACGAGCTGCAGGCCGAGCGGCAGGCCCTGGTCGTCGAGGCCGCCGGGGACCGAGATCGCCGGCAGCCCGGCGAGGCTGGCGGGGACGGCGAAGACGTCGTTCAGGTACATGGCGATCGGGTCGGCGCTCTTCTCGCCAAGGGCGAAGGCGGCGGACGGCGCGGTCGGCGTCAGGATGAGGTCGCACTGCTCCCAGACCCGCTCGAAGTCGCAGGCGATCAGCGCCCTCACCTTCTGGGCGCGGTTGAAATAGGCGTCGTAGAAGCCGGCCGAGAGGACGTAGGTGCCGATCATGATCCGGCGCTTCACTTCCGGGCCGAAGCCTTCCGAGCGGGTCGCTTCGTACATGTCGGTGAGGTTACCGTTCTCCGGCAGGGCCCGGCGGCCGTAGCGCACCCCGTCGTAGCGGGCGAGGTTGGACGAGGCTTCGGCCGGGGCGATGATGTAATAAGTGGGCAACGCATATTTGGTGTGCGGAAGCGAGACCTCGACGATCTCGGCGCCGGCGTCGCGCATCAATTCGATGCCGCGCTCCCAGACCCGATCGATTTCCTCGGGGACGCCGTCGATCCGATATTCTTTCGGGATCCCGATCCGCTTGCCGCGGACGTCGCTGTCCAGGGCGGCCTCCCAATTCGGCACCGGCAGATCGAGCGAGGTCGAATCCTTCGGGTCGAAGCCCGCCATCGCTTCGAGCAGGATCGCGCAGTCCCTGACGTCGCGCGCCAACGGGCCGGCCTGGTCGAGGCTGGAGGCGAAGGCGACGATCCCCCAGCGCGAGCAGCGGCCGTAGGTCGGCTTGATCCCGGCGATCCCGGCGAAAGCGGCGGGCTGGCGGATCGAGCCGCCGGTGTCGGTGCCGGTGACTCCCGGGGCGAGCCGGGCGGCGACCGCGGCCGCCGAGCCGCCCGAGCTTCCACCCGGGGTGAGCGCTGCGTTGCCGCGGTCGCTCCGGCGCCAGGGCGAGAGGACCGGGCCCCAGGCGCTGGTTTCGTTGGACGAGCCCATGGCGAACTCGTCCATGTTCAATTTGCCGAGCATTCCGGCGCCGGCGGCGAAGAGGTTGGCCGAGACTGTGGATTCGTAGCGCGGCTCGAAGCCTTCGAGGATCCGGCTTCCGGCGGTGGTGGCGACGCCCTCGGTGGCGAACAGATCCTTGATCCCGAGCGGGACTCCCGAGAGCGGCTTCAGATCGCCCGAGGCTCGGGCGGAGTCGGCGGCATCGGCGGCGGCGAGGGCGTGGTCCGGGGTCTCGACCGTGAAGGCGTTGAGGCCCCTGCCCTTCTCGACCGCGTCGCTGAACGCCCCGGCGACGTCGCGCGCGGAGAAGGCGCCGTCGCGAACTCCGTCGCGGATGGCGGCGATGCCGAGATCGGTAAGGGCGGTCATTCGATCACCTTGGGCACGGCGAAGAAGCCGTGCTCCGCGGCCGGGGCGTTGGCGAGGACGTCGTCGCGCTTGCCGCCGTCGGTGACGACGTCGTCGCGCAGGCGGAGCGTGTTGGGGATGACGGCGGTCATCGGCTCGACGCCTTCGACGTCCACTTCCTGGAGCTGCTCGACCCAGCGGAGGATGTTGTTCAGCTCGGGCGCGAGCGCCTCGACCTCGGCGTCGGTGACGGCGATTCGGGCGAGCTTCGCGATGTGGCGGACGGTGGCGGCGTCGACGGACATGGAGGGGCCGCTAGCATCCGCGCTACGGTGCGGCAAGCGAGGCCTACTCGAACAGGCCGCCTTTCGGCTCGCCGCCGACGAACAGCTGCCGGCGGGTGACTTCCCTGATCTCCACGTCGCCCTTGCGGATCGCCTTGCGCTCGCGCCGAAGCTTCGCCGCCTGTTCCTCGGCGAAGGTGCGACCGCTACCGATGACGTTCGGCGAAGAGCGGGAATCGACGTCGCGCCAGCCATTGGCGAAAGGTTCCAGGACGGTCGGCACGACCTCGCAGTCGGTCTGGCGGTCCTGGCCGGTCGCACCGGATCCGGCGCAGCGGTCCATCAGCACCACCGCCCGCTGCTCCCCGGGCTTCAGGAACAGGAGGCATTCGCCCTTGCCCCGGCACACGCCCGGATTTCCGGGACGGCCCAGCACCGCTTGGCGAAGGGCGGGCGGTACCGCAGCGCCGGCCGGGAAGACGCGAACCTCGCGAGGGGCTTCGACATAGGTCTCGATGTCGTTGCGGGCGCCATACCGGCTCTCCGCCGCAAGAGCCGCTCGGGCATGTTCGCGGACCGTGGCGTTCGGGCTTCGCACGAGGCGCTCGAGGGCGCGGCGGCCGGAGGGGCCGAAATCGTAACGCAGGGCCGCCCAGTCGAACTTGTCCGCGGCGATTCGTCCCGATTGAAGCCGGGCGACCTGGTCGCGGGTCGAGATCGCGCCGAAGCTGACGATCGGCAGCGCGAGGAAGAGGGCGACCAGGCAGATGCCGACGGCGATCCTGACGTTGAGGGTGCGGAGCAAGGCCGGCCAGCCGGCGCGGCCGTGGATCACCGCCAGCAGATAGGCGGCCGCCCCGGCGACGGTGATGGCGACGAACACCGCCGCCCACAGCCGGTCGGGGGTGAAGCCGTGCTGGGCGATGCGCTTGCCGGTCGAGACGGCGGCGACGATGGCGAGCGGAAGGACCACCACGGCCAGCGCAGCGGCCGCCCAGCGGACGATCCGGGGACGGGCTTCGTCCTCGTTTGAGCCGCTCCCGACCACGGCGTTGATCAGGACGACGGCGCCGAGGATGCAGACGAGCAGGATCGGGGTGGTCGCGCGGGTCTGCTCCCACAAGGGCTCGAGACCGGTGAAGGGCAGAGCCAGCACGAACAGGACGAGGCCGGCGGCGAGGATCGGCGCGAGGAAAGAGAGGATCGCGGTCGCCACCCGCTGCAGGGTGCCGACGATCTTGTCGCGATCCCGAAGCAGCCCGACCGCCGCCCCGAACGCACCGCCGATCAGGAGCCAGGGAAACCACTCCTCGTCGAGCAGGTCGTGAAGCAGAGCGATTCCAATCAGCTGGAACAGCTCGGAGAGCAGGAGGATGAGCAGGAAGGTGATGAGGACGAAGCCCCAGGCGACGAACCAGAGGACGATATTGGTCAGGATATGGGCGTGGACGACCCTGTAATCGAGATTCCAGCGGCCGGCGTCGCGCGATGCCTGGAAGAGCGGTACGGCGATGACCAGGGCGAGCAGGGCGGAGGCGAGCTGCCAGCCTTCGCCGGCGCCCCAGCTGTCCGGCTGGCCGTTCCAGTAGGTGACGAAGCCGATGACGAGGCCGGCCCCGGCGGCGAAGACGACCGACCAGAGCCAGCGCGGCCTCTCGAGCGAGAAAGCGAAGACGATCCCCCCCGCCGTCAGGGCCGCGGCGGTGCCGAGCCTCAGCGGGTTCTCCGTCCATTGCCAGGCGGCTGGCCCGCGGGTGAGGAGGTGGACGGCCAGCGCCAGTGCGGCGCCGAGCGCCAGCAGCAGCAGCGCTCGAAGCGGCCAGGGCTCGTGATCTACCGGATCCGCCTCGCTCATTTCATTCCTCCCCCGCAACGGCCCTTCTAGCGCTTGCATTCGAATCTACCATCCGCTTGTGCAGCGGCGATGCAGACGGGGAGGATTTGATGCTGGCGCGGCGGTTCCTGTGGGTGGTGGCGGGGCTGACCATGCTCGTCATGACCGCGGCGCTCCTCTACCGGCTGTTCGGGGCGGAGCTGCTCCGCTTCACGATGGTGCCGACGGCCGCGTTCGAAGGCGGGCCGCCCCCCGCACCCAAGGCCTATGCCGACAAGAAACTGTGGATCGCCCGTCCCGACATGGCGAACAGCCCGGCTTTGTGGATGCCGACGGGAATGAAGCTCGAAGGCAGCCCGGCGGCGTCGGCCTTCTTCATCCATCCCACCTCCTATTTGCAGACGTCGCACTGGAACGCGCCGCTCGCCGATACCGAATCGCAGTGGCGGGCGAAGCTGTTCGTGCGGAGCCAGGCGAGCGTCTTCAACGCCGTCGCGGACATCTGGGCACCCAAATATCGCCAGGCCACCTTCGGCGCCTTCCTCACCACCAAGGCCGAGGCCCGCAAGGCGCTCGACTTCGCCTATCGCGACGTCGCCGCCGCCTTCGACCAGTTCCTGCTGGAGTCGCCCAAGGACCGGCCTATCATCCTCGCCGGGCACAGCCAGGGCAGCCTTCACCTGATGCGCCTGCTCGCCGAAAGGATCGCGGGCAGGCCCGAGGCGAAGCGGATCGTCGCCGCTTATGTGATCGGGTGGCCGGTCTCGGTCCCGGCCGATCTGCCCTCGCTCGGCCTTCCCGCCTGCGAGCGGCGCGAGCAGGCGGGCTGCGTGGTGAGCTGGCAGAGCTTCGCCGAGCCGGCCGACCCCAAGCAGGTCACCGACGTCTACGACAAATCCGCCGGAGCGAGCGGGATCTCGAGGGCCGGGTCGCCGATGCTGTGCACCAACCCGCTGACCGGCGCTTCCGGCGGCGAGGCTCCGGCGAGCTCGAATCTCGGCACGCTCGTTCCCAACGAGGCTTTGACCGAGGGCGAGCTGAAGGCGCCGGGGGTGCCGGCGCGCTGCGACGTCCGCGGCTTCCTCCTGATCGGCGAGGACGCGCCCGACCTCGGCCCCTACGTTCTCCCGGGCAACAATTACCATGTCTACGACTACGCCCTCTTCTGGTCCAACCTGCGCGCCGACGCGGCGGCTCGGGTGGCGGCGTGGGGCAAGTGAAGTGAGAAGCGAATATGACTCCCCTCCCTGGAAGGGAGGGGTTGGGGGTGGGTCCGGCCAGAGGCCGGCAGAAACTCCGCTGCCGCAAAAGTCTCGCTGCGCTCGCCTACCCACCCCCAACCCCTCCCTTCCAGGGAGGGGAGTATGATCACCGCTTCCGCCGCCGACTATCGCGATGCGCTGCCGGAGGGCGGCCGGCTGCTCGGCCTCGACGTCGGCACCAGGACGATCGGGCTCGCCCTGTGCGACTCCGACTGGACGATCGCCACCCCCGCCGAACTCCTCCACCGCGGCAAGTTCGGCAAGGACCTAGAGCGGCTTCGGGCGCTGGCCGAGACGCAGCGGGTCACCGGCCTCGTCGTCGGCCTCCCGCTCAACCTCGACGGCAGCGATAGCCCACGCACCCAGTCGGTCCGAGCCTTCGCCCGCAACCTCGAGCCGCTCGGCCTCCCGATCCTGCTGTGGGACGAACGCTGGTCGACCCAGGCGGTGACCCGGACCCTGCTCGACGCCGACGCAAGCCGCGCCCGCCGGGCCGAGCTGGTCGACAAGATGGCCGCCGCCTACATCCTCCAGGGCGCGATCGACGCCTTGACGATGGGCTAACCGCCCACCCGCGCCAGCGCCTCGCGCATCGCGGCTCGGAATTCGGGGCGGTCGTATATGTCGTTGTGGCCGGCGCCGGCGATGGTCTTGTCATAGACCAGGTGCCCGGTCGCCCGGCGCAGGCCCTCGGTGCGGGGCGCCCTGATCAACGAGTCGCGCTCGGCCGCGACGATGGCGGTGGGCACCGGCGAGCCGCGCAGCCACTCGGCAGGCTTCATCTCATGGCGGAACAGCCAGCGTATCGGCAGCCATCCATACTGCCCCGCCGCCACCGCCTTGAGGGAGTCGAAGGGGGTGACGAGGATGAGGCCGTCCAGCCGGCGCTTCGGGGCGAGGCTCGCGGCGACGCCGCTGCCGATGCTCAGGCCCACGGCCACGATCCGGGCGGGGCGCAGCCGCCGAACGGCGAAGTCGTAAACCTCGGGGGCGTCGTCGAGCAGCGCCTGGGCGCTGGAGGCCCCGGTCGAGGGGTAATAGCCCCGATAATGAAATGTCACGACATCGGCTTCCGGATAAAGGCCGTGCAGATAGACGGCGGCGACCTCGCCGTTCCAGCCATTGCCGCCGAAACCCAGGATCAAGGTCCCGGAGGACGGCCTCGCCGGGGGAAGATGGACTCCGTAGAGGCGGTCGCCGTCAGCCGTTTCCAGGGTAAGGTGCTGGGCGCCCGCCGGGAGCGGCCCCGCGCCGCCGACGGAGCCGGCCGGAAACAGGAGCCGGCCCTGGAAGGCGAAGACGATCCCGAGCAGTGCAAGATAGAGGAGCAGCGGGATGAACAGGAGCTTCCACATCCGTCCCTCCTACCGCAAAGCGGCAGCGCGCCATTTCACCGCGAGCAGGCCTCGGTCAGTGCCGGTTCGATCGCGTCGAGGGTGAAGGGCTTGGAGAGGACCGGGACGCTCGCATGCTGGGCCGGCGGCGGCTCGATATGGCCGCCGGTGGCGAGGATGTAGGGGACGCCCTGGGCGGCGAGGCGGTCGGCGACCGGCCAGACCTGCTCGCCGTTCAGATTGACGTCGATGATGGCGATGTCGAAGCCGCCCTGGACAACCCGGGCGAGCGCGTCGGCGACGGTGTCGCAGGTCGCGGCGACGGTGTGGCCGAGCGAATCGAGGAAATCCTCGAGCATCATCGCGATCAGCGGCTCGTCTTCGACGATGAGGATTGAGCGGGCGGTCACGAAGGCTCGCTTAAGGTGTAACTATCGTTTGCGAAACAAGTTTTTTGGTGCGCGTCGTCCCAGCGAAGGCTGGGACCCCATGGGGTGAAGAACACCGCGCCTTTCACCCGCCGGGGCCCCAGCCTTCGCTGGGGCGACGGACTATTTCATGACCAGCGCGTCCCTCGTCGCCTCGGCCAGCTTCTGGACCGAGAAGGGCTTGGCGAGGAAGGCGACGCGGTCGAGGTCGATCGACTGGCGGAGCTGCTCCTCGGCATAGCCGGAGATGAAAAGGATCGGCAGGTCGGGCTGGCGGAGCCGGGCCTCGCGGGCCGTGGTCGGGCCGTCCATGGTCGGCATGACGACGTCCGAGATCATCAGGTCGACCCGTTTCTCACGGTCGAGTATCTCGATCGCCGCCTCGCCATTCTCGGCGAGCAGGACGGTGTAGCCATGGCGGGTCAGGGCCCGTTCGGCGACGGCCCGGACGGTCGCCTCGTCCTCGACGAGGAGGATGGTGCCCGTCCCCCACAGCTCGCCGGCCGGCTCGCGGCCCTTGCGCGCCGGCTTGACCGCCTCGGAGCGGTGGACGGGGAGGTAGATGACGAAGCTCGTCCCCTTCCCCGGCTCGCTCTCCGCGAAGATGAAGCCGCCCGACTGCTTGACGATTCCGTAGACGGTCGAGAGGCCGAGGCCGGTCCCTTTCCCCACTTCCTTGGTGGTGAAGAAGGGCTCGAAGATCTTGGGCAGGAGATGCGGCGGGATTCCGGTGCCGGTGTCGGAGACCCGAAGCGCGGTATAATCGGCGATCGGCAGGATCTCGCTGCCCATGCGGCGGACGTCGTCGGCGGTGACGGCGTAGGTGTGGAGGGTGAGAAGCCCAACGCTCTGCTCGTCCTTGACCGTCATCGCGTCGCGGGCGTTGACGGCGAGATTGACGATCACCTGCTCCAATTGCCCGGGATCGGCGCGGACGGCGCCGAGGCCGCGGCCGTGCTTGACCTGGAGCTTCACCCGCTCGCCGAGCAGCCGCTTCAGAAGGGTCGAGACCTCGGCGATGACGTCGGGAAGCTGGAGGACCTGGGGGCGAAGGGTCTGCTGGCGCGAGAAGGCAAGAAGCTGCCGGGTCAGGCTGGCGGCGCGGTTGGAGTTGGAGCGGATCTGCTGGATGTCGTCATAGTCGCTGTCGCCCGGCGCGTGGCGCATGAGCATGAGGTCGCAATGGCCGATGATGGCGGTAAGGATGTTGTTGAAATCGTGGGCGACCCCGCCGGCGAGCTGGCCGACCGCCTGCATCTTGGTCGCCTGGGCGACCTGGCGCTTCAAGCGGTCCTCCTCGCTATTGTCCTTGAGCGAGAGCAGGACGGCGGCCTCGCCGAGACCGCGGGCGCCGGCCACGGTCAGGGCGACCGGCTCCTCGCTATTGGCCTTGAGCCGGACCGCGACGTCGCCCGAGAGAGAGGCGCCTCGGGCGAAGCGGCGGATCGAATCGGCGACCGCGGCCTTGTCCTCGTCGACGACGAGGTCGCTCGGCCAGGTCGGAGCGGCGGTTCGGGAAAGGCCGGCGGCCCGGCGGAAGGCGGCGTTCAGATAGACGAAGCGGCCGTCGCGGTCGGCCAGGGCCAGGCCGAGCGGCAATATCTCGAGCAGGGCGTTGATGTTGTGCGCCGAATCGCTGCCGATTCCGCCGAGCTCGTCGAGGAGCAGGAACAGGCTTGGGCTGCCTTCCTCCTCCGCGAGCGGCACCTGAAGGATGCGCAGGGCTCCGCCGGCCTTGCCTTCGCGGGCGAAGTGGAACTGGTGCTGCTCGCTCATCACCAGAAGGTCGACGAGCGGAGTGCCGGGCGCGACTTCGGCCTCGCCGCCGGCGCGGGCGTGGAAGGCGGAGTTGGCCTCGAGGATCCGGCCGTCGGCGGCGGTGAAAGCGGCCATCAGACCGGTCCGGGCGAGCCGGCGGCCGATCTCGCCGCCGAGCAATATCCTCGCCTCGGCGGCGGCGTCCTCCTCGTCGGTGCGGGCGAAGCGCCAGAGCAGCGCGCCCTCGCCCTGCCCGGCGGAGCGGACCTGGGCCGACAGTCGAAGATCGCCCGACTCCAGGCCGGCGGCCTCGGCCTCCCCGTCGCGGGCGGCGGCGGCGAGGGCGGCGTTCAGGGCTTCGCCGAACGGAAGCTCGAGCGGCGGGCGGATCCCGAACCAGCTTTCGTAGCGGGAATTGGCGGCGAGCAAGGCGCCGCCGGAATCGGTGACGGCGACGGCGTCGGGCGAGGCTTCGAGGCCGGCCCGAACGAGCGCGAGATCGGTGCCCTGCTCGACGGCCTGCGGCGCGGGCGCGCCGCCGCCCCGGCCGACGAAGAGCAGCGGCAGGCCGATGGCGAGCACTCCGGCGAAGAAGGCGGCCGCGAAAACCGGATTGTTCAAGGCCCAGAGCAGCAAGGCCGCCGAAGCCGCCGCGGCGGCAAGCACGGCAAGCACCCCCAGCCCGAGGCCGGGCCGAGCCGCCGGGACTGTCGCCGCGCCCGCCATCCTACCAGATGCGCACGCGCTGCGCCGGCGCGACATAGAGCGCCTGCCCGGGCTGGACCGAGAAAGCCGAATACCAGGGATCGAGATTGCGAACGACCGCGACCCGCTGCTCGGACGGGCTGTGCGGATCGGTGAGAAGCCGCTGCCTCAGGTTCGCCTCGCGATAATTGCGGCGCCATACCTGCGCCCAGCCGAGATAGAAACGCTGGTCGCCGCTGAAGCCGTCGATGACCCGCGGCTCGGCGCCGCCCAGCGAATGCTTCCAGGCGTCGTAGGCGACGGTGAGGCCGGCGAGGTCGGCGACGTTCTCGCCCATGGTGAGCTTGCCCTGGACGTGCATGCCCGGCAGCGGCTCATAGGCGTCGTACTGGGCGCCGAGGGCGTCGAGGCGCGACTGGAAGCTGGTCACGTCCTGCGGGGTCCACCAGTCGACCAGCCGGCCCTCGCGATTATATTTCGCGCCCTGGTCGTCGAAATGATGGCTGAGCTCGTGGCCGATGACGGCGCCGATGCCGCCGTAATTGACCGCGTCGTCGGCCTTGGGATCGAAGAAGGGCGGCTGCAGGATCGCGGCCGGGAAGACGATCTCGACCATTCCGAAATTGGCGTAGGCGTTGATCTCCATCGGAGTCATTCCCCACTCCCAGCGGTAGATGGGCTGGCCGAGCTTGCCGACATTGTACTGATGCTCGAAATTGGCCGAGCGGATCGCGTTGCCGAGCGGATCGTCGCGGCGCACCTCGAGGCCGGAGAAGTCGCGCCAGCGGTCGGGATAGCCGATCTTGGGGGTGAAGGCGGCGAGCTTGGCGTGGGCCGCCGCCTTGGTCGCGGGCTGCATCCAGTCGAGCTGGTCGATTCGCCGGTCCATCGCCGCGATGACGTTCCTGACGAGCTTGTCGGCGGCCGCCTTGGTCTCCGGCGGGAAGTAGCGCTGGACGTAGATCTTGCTGACCTCGTCGCTGAGCGCGTTGGTGACGAAGGTCACCCCGCGCTTCCACCTCGGCTCCTGCTCGGGGGTTCCGGAAAGGACGGTGCCGTAGAAAGCGAAGGCTTCCTTGTCGAACTTCGCCGGCAGATAATCGGAATAGGTGTCGAGCGAGCGGACGAGGAGCTGGTCCTTGAGCACCTGCAACGGCGCCCGGGCGACGACCGCGGCGATGCCCTTGAGAGCGCTCGGCTGGGCGACGATGAGGTCATCGACGCCGGCGCCGACGCCGCGGAGATAAGCGGCGAAATCGAAGCCGGGGGCACTCTTCGCAAGCGCCGCCAGGGTCATCTTGTTGTAGGTCTTGGTCGCGTCGCGGCTGTCGACCCGGGTCCAGTGCGCTTTGGCGATGTCGGTCTCGAAGGCCACGATCGCCGAAGCGCGGGCCGCCGCGTTGGTCTCGCCCGCCAGGGTTAGGACATTGGTGAGGTGCTTGAGATAGGCGGCCCGGGTTTCGGCCAGCTTGGCGTCCTGCTTGAGGTAATAATCACGGTCCGGCATTCCGAGGCCGGCCTGGAACATCGAGTAAGCGTAGCTTTCCGGATTCTTGTCGTCCTGGCCGACGAAGCCGCCGACCGGGCCCGGTATGCCGTTGCGATCGGCCGCAGCGGCGAGGGCGGCATAGCCGCTCTTCGCCTTGAGGCCGCGTATCTGCGCCAGCCAGGGCTCGATCGGAGCGAGGCCCTTGGCCTCGATCGCGGCTTCGTCGAGATAGGCGGAATAGGCGTTGCCGATCTTGCTGGCCGGATCGTCCTTCACCTCGTCGAGGATCTCGCGGGTGCGCTGACGCGACAGGTCGTCGAGCAGTGAGAACATGCCGTAGCTCGAGCGATCCGACGGGATCGGCGTGTTCTTCGCCCAGGTGCCGTTGGCATGCTGGTAGAAATTGTCTCCGGGAGCGACGCTCCGGTCCATTCCGGCCTCGTCGAAGCCGAAGCTTCCGATCTGCGGCCGGTCCGCCTCGGGCGGCGCCACCGGGCCGACGGCCGCGGTCGAAACCGTCGCGGTCTGCTCGCTCACCTCTGCGGGCGAGACTCCGTTGGACGCGCAGGCGGCAAGGGCGGTCGAGGCGGCGAGCAGGGAAAGAAGTGTGCGCATAGGGTCGGGTTCCGTCCGCGAATGGGGAGAGCGCCGCCGCAATAGCAGCGGCGGCATATCATTCAAACGTCCAGAGGCTCCCGAAGGGTGCGCCGGCGCCATTTGCGCGCGGTCCACCAGCGCCAGACGAGGATCGAGGCGAAATAGCCGATGAGGGCGCTCAGGGAAGCGATGATGAACAGACCGCTGACCGTCGCCAGCGCCGCGTCGGAGAAGAGCCAGGTGAACCAGTCCCGGATCGTCGCCTCGCGCCCCGGAACGCCGGTATGCCCGCCCAGCCCGAGCGAGCTTCCGACGAAATAGGAAGCGGTGAGGATGAAGGGGGTGGTGAACGGGTTGGAGAGGAAGGTCATCAAGGCGGAGACGGGGATGTTGCCGCGGACCGGAATGCAGAGCAGAGCAGAGCCGATGATCTGGAGGCCCGGGATCATCACGAAGATGCCGATCAGCAGGCCGATCGCGACCCCGCGCGGCACCGAGCGGCGGGTGAAGCGCCAGAACTCGCTGTGGAGGACGCGCTGGCCGAACGGCCTGATCCAGCGGTTCTGGGCCAGGCCCTCGCGGGTCGGCATGTTCGCCCGCGCCCAGCGGCCGAGGCGGCCCCCGTCGTCAGCCACGGTCGCGCAACAGCCGGCCCTGCTCCCGCTTCCAGTCCTTCTCCTTCTGATATTCGCGCTTGTCGGGCGCCTTGCGCCCCCTCGCCAGGGCAAGCTCGACCTTGGCCCGGCCGCGGCTGTTGAAATAGATGGAGAGCGGGACCAGCGTCATGCCCTGGCGGGCGACGGCGCCGTGGAGCTTGGCGATCTCGCGCTCGTGGAGGAGCAATTTGCGCGGCCGCTTGGGCTCGTGATTGTGGCGGTTGCCGTGGCTGAACTCGGGGATGTTGGCGTTGATCAGCCAGGCCTGGTCGTCCCTCACCTCGGCATAGCTCTCCGCGATCGAGCCCTCGCCGAAGCGGAGCGACTTCACCTCGGTTCCGGTCAGGGCGATCCCGGCCTCATAGGTGGATTCGACCGCATAATCGAAGCGCGCGCGCCGGTTCTCGGCGACGACCTTCTGCTTGTCGAACGTGGCGGGGCGGGGACGGACCATCAGAGGAGGCCGGCACGTGCAAGGGCGTCGTCCACCGCCTTGCGGCTCGCCTCGGAGGGCGGAGTCATCGGCAGTCGCAGCTCGGCGGAGAGATCAGGTCGAATGCGGCTCAGCGCATATTTGACCGGTCCGGGCGAAGCGTCGGTGAACAAGGCCGCGTGCAGCGGATAAAGCTTGTCCTGGAGTTTTAAAGCGCCCTTCCAATCACCTGACAAACAAGCATTTTGAAATTCCGCGCACAGCCGCGGCGCGACATTGGCCGTCACGGAAATGCACCCCCTCCCGCCCATCGCCGAGAAGCCCAGGGCCATGTCGTCATTGCCCGAAAGCTGGATGAAATCCTCCCCGCAGGCGAGTCGCTGGGCGGAGACCCGCGCCAGATTGCCGGTCGCGTCCTTGACCCCGATCACGTTGGCGATCCTCGCCAGCCGGGCCATCGTCTCGACGGAGATGTCCGTGATCGTCCGCGAGGGCACGTTGTAGAGGATTATCGGGATATCGACCGCCTCGGCGACCGCCGCGAGATGGGCGTAGATGCCCTCCTGGCTGGGGCGGTTGTAGTAGGGTGGGACGTGGAGGGCGGCGTCGGCCCCGGCTTCCTTCGCCGAGCGGGTCAAAGCGACGGCATGAGCGGTGTCGTTGGAACCGCAGCCCGCGATCACCTTGACCCGGCCGCCGGCGCCCTCGATGGCGAGCTCGATCACGCGCCGATGCTCCGCCGAGGTCAGGGTCGCCGATTCGCCGGTCGTCCCGCAGGGGACCAACGCATGGCTCCCTTCGCCCACCTGCCAGCGCACGAAGTCGAGAAAAGCGCGCTCGTCCAACGCTTCGTCCCGGAAAATCGTCACCAGAGCCGGGATCGACCCGCGGAACATCGCAAGACTCCTTCACGTTAGGCTGCAGGCCCGACATTAAGGGGTCGGCCGTTCAGCGCCTGATAAGGAGGGGGTTGGCATTCTGTCCAGCATGCAGAAAAAAGCGTTGGTCCTGAGCCTGTTGGGCGTCTCCGCAATGTCCGTCGCAGCGGTCGCGACGGGGGTGAGGCCGGCGCATGTCGCCAAAATCCTGCCCGTCGCGATGCAGAGCGCCGTCCAGAGCGCGGTCCAGACGCCGCCGCCGCCGCAGGTCCAGCCACGGCCTGCGCCGGTCTATTCCCCGGTCTCGCCGGCGGTCGCGGCCGACATCGCCCGCTGGAACAGCCTCAGGCAGACCGACAGCCTGCCCTTTTCCGCTTATGCCTCCTTCCTGATCGGCCATCGCGGCTGGCCCGGCGAGACGGCGATGCGCAAGACCGCGGAGAAGGCCAATGCCGACGGCGGCGCCGCTTACGAGGTGATCGGCTTCTTCAGCGCCTTCCCGCCGCTGACCCCGGCCGGGCATGCCCGCCACGCCTTCGCCCTGCAGGCCTCCGCGCGGGGCAACGAAGCGCTCGAGGCGGCGCGAAAGGCGTGGACCGGCGGAGTACTCCCACCGACCGACGAGGCCCGGATCCTCGGCCAGTTCGGCGGAGGGCTGACCGGCGCCGACCATGACTCGCGCCTGGAAGCCCTGCTCGGCAATGGCGACACCCAGAGCGCCGCCCGGCAGCTTCCCCTGGCCTCGGCGCAGCGCCAGGCGCTCTACTCGACCCGGCTCGCGCTCCAGACCCGAGCCTCCGACGCCGCCGGCCGGCTTGCAGCGCTCGGGACGGTGGAGGGCGATCCCGGCCTTCTGATGGACCGCGCCAACTGGCTTCGCGCCGGCGGCCAGAGCCTCGCCGCGCGCCAGCTGATGGCGCAGCCGCATCGCCTCTCCAGGCCGCCGGCCAATGCCGAGAAATGGTTCGAGACGATGGTCACGCTCGCCAGGGGCGCCGCCAACGACGCGCAATGGTCGACGGCCTATGGCATCGCCTCGCAGCTCGACGACGCCTATCCGGCCGGGACCGACGTCAGCGCCCGCCCCTATGGCGAGCGCGACGAATATACCAACCTCGCCTGGCTTGCCGGGACCGCCGCCCAGAAGCTCGGCCGGCACGCCGACGCGGCGCGGATGTTCGATCTCTACGGCCGCGCCGCGCGCTCGTCGCAGACCCGGACCAAGGGCTTCTACTGGGCGGCGCGCTCGGCGTTCAACGCCGGCCAGCAGGCCCAGTCCAACAGCTGGCTGGAGCAGGCGGCGGCCAATCCGGACCAGTTCTACGGCCAGCTCGCGCTCGAGCGGCTCGGACGGCGGGTGACCCCGCCCACCCCCGCCACGGCGACTCCGTCTCCGGCGCAGCGCTCGGCCTTCGCGGCCCGGCCCCTGGTTCAGGCGACCAGGGCGCTGGGCGACATGGGCCGGTGGAGCGACCAGTCGCTTTTCGTCCGCGCCATCGCCGAGCAGGCCGAGACCGAGAGCGACCGGATCCTCGCCGCCCAGCTCGGCCGCACGATCGGCCGTCCGGACCTCGGCGTCTGGGTGGCGCGCGAGGCCCGCAACAAGGGGCAGAGCTTCTACGATCCGGCCGGCTTCCCCGAAGTGACCCTGCCGGCCTCCTACGCGCACAACTGGGCGCTGGCCCACGGGATCACCCGCCAGGAGAGCTCGTTCGACCGGGCGGCGGTCAGCCACGCCGGCGCCCGCGGGCTGATGCAGCTGATGCCCGGCACCGCGCGCGAGCAGGCCGGCAAGGTCGGCCTGCCCTACGATTTCGGCCGGCTGACCTCCGACCCGTCCTATAACGTGATGCTCGGCTCGAGCTATTTCGAGCGCCTGCTCAACCAATGGGGCGGCAACGCGCCGATGGCGGTGGCGAGCTACAATGCCGGCGCCGGCAACGTCGGCAAATGGGTGCGCGCCAACGGCGATCCCCGCGGCGGCGCGGACATCGTCACCTGGATCGAGGCGATCCCTTATTCCGAGACCCGCAACTATGTTCAGCGCGTGCTCGAGAATGCGGTCGTCTACGAGGCGATGCGCGCCCAGCGCAGCGGCGGCCGGGCGAACCGCCTGTCCTACTTTCTCGGCAAGAGCGGACCGGGCTGATGATTTGCCTCCCCATGAGTGCAACTCATGGGGAGGGGGACCACCCGAAGGGTGGTGGAGGGGTAGCTGACGAGGCCTTCGCCATTTACCCCTCCACCAGGCTTCGCCTGGTCCCCCTCCCCATCTGGCGATGGGGAGGCAAGCAATGACCGACCGACCGAATTACATCACTCCGGACGGCTACCGAGCGCTTCGCGAGGAATATGAGGCGCTGTTCGCCATCGAGCGCCCCAAGCTCGTGGAGACCATCTCCTGGGCGGCCGGAAACGGCGATCGCTCGGAGAATGGGGACTACATTTACGGGCGCAAACGTCTTCGCGAGATCGACCGGCGGCTCGGCTGGCTGTCGCGGCGGATGAAGGACGCCAGGGTGGTCGATGCCGCCGCCCAGCCGGAGCGGGGCAAGGTGTATTTCGGCGCCACGGTGGTGCTCGCCGACGAGGAGGATAGCCGGCGCACGGTGACCCTGGTCGGAGAGGACGAAACGGATGCGGCGAACGGTCGGATCGCCTGGACCTCGCCGATCGGACGCGCCATCCGCGGCGCCGCGGTCGGCGATTTGCGGAAGGTGACGCTGCCCGGCGGGGAGCGGGAGCTGGAGATCGTCTCGATCGACTATCCAGGGGGCCGCTGACCCAGGCGCTCCCCGGCGAAGGCCGGGGCCCAGTCTGCCGCGGCCTGAGCCGCTGGACCCCGGCCTTCGCCGGGGAGCATTATCCAAAGGCTTCCCGCGCCAGCTTCTCCACCTCGGGATCCGACTCGGGCGGCTCGACCGGACAGGCCGCCTCGAGCGCCTCCGCCACGGCGGTGAGGGCCGCGATCCGGGCGGCTTTCTTGTTGTTGCCGTCGATCACGGTCCACGGGCCCCAGCGCGTGTTCGTGCACTCGAACATATCGCTGGCCGCCGCCAGATAATCGTCGCGCCGGGCGCGGTTGCGGAAATCCTCGGCGGTGACCTTCCAGCGCTTCCAGGGATGATCGAGCCGGGCCTTGAGCCGAGCGTCCTGGGTCTCCCGGGTGACGTGGAAGAAGAGTTTGACGATCGTCGTTCCGTCATAGCTCTGCTGAGCCTCGAACTCGTTGATCTCGTCATAGGCGCGGCGCCACTCGGCCTCGGAGGCGAAGCCCTCGACCCGCTCGACCAGGACCCGGCCGTACCAGCTCCGGTCGAACACCGCGATCTCGCCGGCGCCGGGAAGCTTGCTCCAGAAGCGCCAGAGGAAATGACGGGCCTTCTCCTCGGGCGTCGGCGCCTTGATCGGCCAGACCTGGAAGGCGCGCGGGTCCCATTCCGCGGTCAGGCGCTTGATCGCCCCGCCCTTCCCGGCCGCGTCCCAGCCTTCGCAGACGATCAGGCTTCGGCGCTTGTGGACGATATGCGCGACGAGGATCCGCCCGAGCCGCTCCTGGAGCGCGGCGAGGTCGTCGGAATAATTGCCGCGGTAGCGGGCTCCGGATTGGAAGTCGGGAAGGTCGATCGACATCCGGGTCACCGGGTCGTCGGGCCGAGGATGATGAAGGAGTCGCACTTCTTCTCCTGGAGCCTCGATCCGGCGCGTCCGAGCGCCGAGCGGATGTGGCCGGGGAGCTTCTTCCAGTCCGGCATCAGGAGGACATCGGAGGAGAGTTCCGTCCCGTGCCTGCCCTTCAGCTTGTAGCCGAACGACCGGCGCCCGCGCAGCTCGGGCGCGGCTGCGGGTGGGATCCTCACTGCGAGGACCGAACCGAACGCATCCTTGTCCAGCCAGGAATCGAGGATCGGGAGCGAGACGGGGGGCCCTTCGTCCAGGCTGATGGCGATCGTGGCGGGGGTCGAAACCACCATGGGCCCAACGGGCAGCCGGATGACCTGATCCGTGGACAGACCGTCGGCCCGCCCGCCGGCGAGGTTCCAAATCGCCCTGATCCGGTTGTACCCCGCCCCTCCCAACGGGTCTCGTTCCGACACCTGGTAGGTGAACTGGCCTCCGGTGATTCGATATTGCGGATCGGCCCTGAGAGTCACTTCGCCGACTCCGACTCCATGGAGGCCATCGATAATCGTGAAGGCCTCCGCGGAGCAGGTATAGCCATCGGGCGCTTCGGCGGCCGGCGCGGGCGCTGTGGCGGCCCAGACCAGGGCCGCGAACGATGTGGCTCGTCGATAGACCAAGCACGCCTCCGTGGATCGGGCGGCGAGCTTAGCCGCCCTCGCCACGCCCCGCCACCCTCGGGTGAGCGGTCACTCCGGCGCCACCACCTTCGCCGGGTCCTTCTTCGCCGCGCCGGCCGGTTCGACGATTCGGATGTTGAGCTCCCTGAGCTGCTTCGCGCTGACCACGCCCGGGGCGCCCATCATCAGGTCCTCGGCGCGCTGGTTCATCGGGAAGAGGACGACCTCGCGGATGTTGGGCTCGCCCGCGAGGAGCATGACGATCCGGTCGATGCCCGGCGCCGAGCCGCCGTGGGGCGGGGCGCCGTATTTGAAGGCGTTGATCATCCCTGAGAAATTGGCATCGACGTCCTCGCGGCTGTAGCCGGCGATCTCGAACGCCTTGTACATGATGTCGGGCCGGTGGTTGCGGATCGCGCCGGACGACAGCTCAACGCCGTTGCAGACGATGTCGTACTGGAAGGCGAGGATGTCGAGCGGGTCCTTCGTCTCCAGCGCCTCGAGCTCGCCCTGCGGCATCGAGAAGGGATTGTGGCTGAAGTCGACCTTCTTCGCCTCCTCGTCATATTCGAACATCGGGAAATCGACGATCCAGCAGAAGCGGAACTCGTTTTCATCGATCAGTCCGAGCTGCTCGGCGACCCGAGTCCGGGCGGCGCCGGCGAGCTTCGCCGCCTGGCCTTCCTTGCCGGCGGCGAAGAAGATGCCGTCGTCCGGGCCCAGACCGAGCTCGGCGATCAGCTTGCGCATGCCCTCGTCGCCATGGTTCTTGGCGATCGGGCCGCCCAGCTCGCCGCCTTTCTGGGTGACGTAGCCCAGGCCGGCATGGCC
>Ga0190273_10000092_pt1 | contig 48773 bp, 46 predicted proteins | sample Popmic504IS_FD_134513 | JGI IMG/M metagenome (GOLD analysis project Ga0190273, IMG submission 134513) | Populus adjacent soil microbial communities from riparian zone of Shoshone River, Wyoming, USA - 504 IS | ecosystem: Environmental > Terrestrial > Soil > Riparian zone > Trees stand | place...
GAGGTGCCCGACGCGGATGCGCTCGCCGCGGCGCTGCGCCGTCTCGGCCGATCGCCCGCCGCCGCTACGATCGAAGCGGCATCTCCCGTGCCGCTCTTCACGCCGCGGACCGTGCCGTTCAGGGGCTCGGAGGCGATGCTGCGACGCATCCTCGCTGGGCGGGCCGCGCCTGAGCCCGATTACACTTTGATGCGAGCGGACGCCGAGGAACCGGGCCGCGCCGCGTTTGCGGCCACGCAGCGCCGCCTGCAGCCGCTCGGCGATCCGCAGGCCATCCACTTTCGAAGGCCGGATGGGTGGGGCTTCGACGAGTTCACGCTCGTCTACCCCGATCAGACCCTGGTCGTCGCGATCGGGCTCGACCCGGCCGGCAAGTTCATGGGCCTCATCGGCCCCGACAAGGTGTCGCCCTAACTGTGCCGACGTGTTGACCTGCCTCTCGCCGTTCAAGCGTCGCCGCAGCGTAGCACCGAGCGCGGGAATCGATGTCCCTTCTCCACCCATCGCGGACATCCCGGGCACAAGGCGAGGTGCCGCCGAAGCGGCCCAGCCCGAAGGCGTTGATGTCCTTGTGGCCCTTGTTTCGAAGCGGTGATATTGATTTGAACGCTGGCGTCACCAGCTAAGGGAAGGGCGCGCTTGGCGCCTCATGCGGGCACGGCCCGCCAATAAGGAGAGCGGCGAATGGCCGACAAGGTGAACAATCTGCAGGACATGTTCCTGAACAGCCTCCGGCGGGGCAAGACTCCGGTCACCATGTTCCTGGTGAAGGGCGTCAAGCTTCAGGGCATCATCACCTGGTTCGACAACTTCTCCGTGCTGCTGCGCCGCGACGGCCAGGCGCAGCTCGTCTACAAACACGCAATCTCGACCATCATGCCGGCCAATCCGCTCGACCTCGCCGAGATCGAACGGGTGTTCAACGAGCAGCTCGAGAAGAAGAAGCCCGCCTTGCTGCAGGAGGTGTTCTTGGGCGCCGTTCGCCGTTCGGAAGAGCCGGTCACCATGTTCCTGGTCAACGGGGTCATGCTGCAGGGTGAGATCGTGGCGTTCGACCTGTTCTGCATGCTGCTCCAGCGCGACGGCTTGAGCCAGCTCGTCTACAAGCACGCAATCTCCACCGTTCAGCCGGAGCGGCCGGTCAATTTCATGGAACATGACGAAGAGGAACCAGGCTCCTGAGCGTTTTCAATCGCGACACCGACGACGAGTTCAAGCGCGGGGCTCGGGCGATCGTCGCCTTGCCCGACATGGGCGGCCACAATCCGCGCGACATCGATGCACGGCTCGACGAGGCCGCCGGCCTTGCCGAGGCAATCGGCGTCGAGGTGGTGGAAAAGCTCCACTACCGCATCCGTGGCGCCAAGGCCGGCACCCTGTTCGGCAAGGGCCAGATCGAGATGATCGCCGAGGCGCTCCAGCGGCACGAGGCCGAACTGCTGATCGTCGACGCACCGATCACGCCTATCCAGCAGAAGAATCTCGAAACTGGCACCAAGGCGAAGGTGATCGACCGCACCGGCCTGATCCTGGAGATTTTCGGCGAGCGCGCGGCGACGGCGGAAGGCCGGCTGCAGGTCGAGCTTGCCCATCTCGATTACCAGGCCGGCCGCCTGGTTCGAAGCTGGACCCACCTTGAGCGGCAGCGCGGCGGCTTCGGCTTCCTTGGCGGCCCGGGCGAAACCCAGATCGAGGCCGATCGCCGCCTGATCCGCGACCGCATGGCCAAGCTCAAGAAAGAGCTCGAGCATGTCACCCGCACCCGCAACCTCCACCGGTCGCGCCGCCAGAAGGCACCCTGGCCGGTGATCGCGCTGGTCGGCTACACCAATGCCGGCAAGTCGACCCTGTTCAACCGCCTCACCAACGCCGATGTGATGGCGGAGAACCTGCTGTTCGCGACCCTCGATCCGACGATGCGCGAAATCCCGCTGCCTGGTTTCGACAAGGCGATCCTGTCCGATACTGTGGGATTCATTTCCGAGCTGCCGACGCAGCTCGTCGCCGCCTTCCGCGCGACCTTGGAAGAAGTGATCTCGGCCGACGTCATTGTCCACGTCCGCGACATCTCGCACCCGGACACGGACGCGCAGCGCAGCGATGTCGAAGCCGTTTTGACCGAGATCGGCGCACGCGGGGAAGGGGGCGCGCCGCTGATCGAGGCTTGGAACAAGATCGACCTGCCCGGGGCTGAGGAAGCGGACGCGATCCGCGCCGAAGCCGAGCGGCGCGAAGACGTCGTCGTCATCTCCGCGCTCACCGGCGACGGCGTCGAGGCACTGCTCGAACGCGCCGGCGAGCATCTGCGCAAAGGCGCCAAGGTCCGCCACATCACCCTGGCGGCCGACGCGGGCGAGGCGATCGCCTGGCTTCACGCCAACGGGGAAGTGATCGGCCAGGTGAGCGAAGACATGGAAACCACCTTCGAAGTGCGCCTGTCCGACAAAGACTGGGCCCGCTTCCAGTCCCGCCAAGCGCAAGGCTAGGCACCTAATTCCTCCCCTTCGTGAGATGGGGAGGGAACGGCGCTGGCGGGGCACGAGCGGCGCGCGGCGTGACTGCCCCTCTCCCCGCTCGGCTTGCGCCGAGTCGCCCTCTCCCCAAAGGGGCGAGGGGGCCTGTTCCCTGTCGCCCATGGGCTTAGCTTCCCTCTCCCCTCTGGGGAGAGGGTCAGGGAGAGGGGGAGTCTGTCGACCCCGGGGCGTTTGGTCGCCGTAAACGCGGTTGGGTTCCCCCACTTGCCTCGGACTTTACCGCAGTCACCCCTCCATTACCCTTCGGGTGGCTCCCCTCCCAACCTGCGACGGGGCGGAGCTGGGCTCCCGTTCCTCCCCAAGCTCGCCCTGGGGAGCGGAACCACCCGAAGGGTGGTGGAGGGGTAACTGGCACAGGACTAATCAACCGAACGCCTAGACCTCGCGCTTCGCCTGTTGCCAGAGCGCTTCCAGCGCCTCGATATCCATGTTATTCAATGGCTTGGACGCAATCTCTTCCACGCGACGGAAGCGCTTTTCGAAGCGCGCCGTGGCGCCGCGCAGCGCCGTTTCCGGGTTGATGCCGAGGTGCCGCGCGTAATTCACCACCGAGAACAGCAGGTCGCCAAGCTCCGCCTCCCGCTCCCCGTCGGTGGTGGCGGCCTCCACCTCGGCCATCTCCTCGTCGATCTTCGCACGCGGGCCGGAGATATCCGGCCAATCGAAGCCGACCCTGGCGGCACGGCTCTGTATCTTCTCGGCGCGCTTCAAGGCGGGGAGGGCGAGCGCCACCCCTGCCAGCGCGCTGCCGTCCGCCTTCGAGCCGCGCTCCGCCGCCTTCAACGCTTCCCAGCCGGGGCTTTCGGTCGCTTCGCCAAAGATGTGCGGGTGGCGGCGGACCATCTTGTCGGCAACAGCGGCGAGCACATCGTCCAGGCTGAAAGCGTCAAGCTCTTCCGCAATGGCCGCGTGGTAGACGACCTGGAGCTGCAGATCGCCCAGCTCGTCCTTGAGATCCGCCATATCGCCGCGTGCGATCGCGTCGGCAACCTCGTAGGCTTCCTCGATCGTATACGGCGCAATCGTCTCGAAGGTTTGTTCGCGGTCCCACGCGCAGCCGGTCTCCCGATCACGCAAGCGCCGCATGATCGTCATGAGGGGCGCGAGGCTGCCCCTCAGGCGCTCAAGGCTGCCCATGGTGGGCTTGAGAGTGGCCGATGGAACGCTCAAGCGCCCCAATCCAAAAGTGTGATAATATACATTATGTAAAATACATCTGTGTCATTGTGGGTTGATCGGCTGAGGTCCGCCCTTGAGCGCGCTGCTCGTCTCACGCCTTGAGGATCAACCACTCGCCCTCCACGCGCCATGCGCTGAGCGTCGACAGAAAGTTCATGCCGAGCAGATCGGCACCTGATGCCTCCGCGATGAGGACTGGAAAGTCCGTGCGCTCGATCTCGCCGATGCGAAGCGTCTCCGCGCGGCTGCGCCAGGCTTCGGCCATGCCGTTGGCGGTGTCCATGATTACCGGCGACATGCCGCGTGGCGCCAGGCCGACCCGCTCCGCCGTGTCCTTCGATACCGTGGTAACGGTCGCGCCGCTGTCGATCAGGAACGGCACGTCTACACCGTTGACCCGCGCCGCGACGTAGAAATGGCCGTCCTCGTTCTTGCGGATGCGCACTTCGCCGCCGGCCACCACCGTGTCGCTGCTCATCAAACGCCGTCCGAGCGCCGCGAAATCGTCCTTTAAACTGAAGCCGATGCCGGCCGCTCCGAAGATCAGCAACCAGGCCAGCGCCATCTTCGCTGTCTGCCCGATCGGCACCCGCCGAACCGCGAACGCGCTGCCGACCAGCGCAAGCACGCCGATCAGGTAGATGAAGCGGACCGCGTCGTCGCCATTGCCGCTCAGAGCTTTATCTCCATCCCGTCGTATCCGGGCTCGACCCCCGGCGGCATCTCGGCCAGCAGAGTGTCATAATCCATGCTGTTGTCCATATGGGTGAGGATCGCCCGCTTGGGCTTCAATTGCGCTATCCACTCCAGCGCCTGGCCAAGCGACGGATGGCTTGGGTGCGGCCGCCGCCGAAGCGCATCCACGATCCACAGGTCCGCGCCCTCGAACCGCACCGCCATTTGCTCGGTTAGTTCATGAAAATCAGTGGAATAGACGATGGTCTTACCGTCCGCGTCGAAACGCAGCCCGGCGCTTAGAATATCGCCGTGGGGCTGATCCACCGTCTGCACCGAAACGCCGCCAATGTTGAGGTGATCGGGCAGCAGCTTCCCCTCCACCACCGGCGGATAGCCCGACATGCCCTCGAAAGCATAAGCGAAGCGCTGGCGGATCACGCCGAGCGCATCGCGCCGCGCATAGCATTCCACCGGCCTGCCGCGCGCAAAGTAGAGCTGTCGCAAGTCGTCGATGCCGTGGCAGTGATCGGCGTGGTCGTGGGTCCAGATCACCGCGTCGACCCCGCTCACGTCTGCGTCGAGCAACTGTTCGCGAAGGTCGGGCCCGGTGTCGACCAGGATCTGCGAGCGCTCGTGCTTGACCAGGATCGACACCCGCCGCCGCCGGTTGCGCGGCTGCTTGGGATCACACGCCCCCCAATCGTTGCCGACCCGCGGCACGCCCGACGAGGTGCCGCAGCCAAGGATGGTGACCTCCATCAGCCTCGCACCTTATTGAAAAGCGCGTGGAAGTTCGCGGTAGTCCGCGCGGCAAGCTCCTCCACTTTCTCCCCCCGCAACGCCGCCAGAAAGCGCGCCGTGTCGGCAACGAAGGCCGGCTCGCACGGCCGCCCGCGATGCGGCACCGGCGCCAGAAACGGCGAATCCGTCTCGATCAACAGCCGGTCCGCGGGAATCTCCTTAGCGGTGGCCTGCAAGTCCTTGGCATTCTTGAACGTCACGATCCCGGACAGCGAGATGTAGAAGCCCAGCTCCAGCGCCTCCGCGGCAAAGTCGGCGCTCGCCGTGAAGCAGTGGATGACGCCGGTATAAGCCCCCTTCCCCATCTCCTCGGCCAGGATCGCCAGCGTATCCTCCTCCGCATCGCGGGTGTGGACGATGATCGGCAGCCCGGTCGCGCGCGCCGCCGCGATATGCGCCCGGAAGCTCTCCCGTTGCCGGTCGCGGTCCGAATGGTCGTAATAGAAATCCAGCCCGCTCTCCCCGATCCCCACCACCCGCGGATGTCGCGCCCGCTCAACCAGGGTAGCGGTCTCCACATCCGGGTGCGTATCGGCCTCGTGCGGATGAATGCCGACCGAAGCCCAGACGTCCGCCTCCCGCTCCGCCACCCCGATCACCGCGTCCCATTCGGACGCCCGGGTCGAAATGTTGAGCATGGCCGAAACCCCGGCGGCGCGGGCACGGGCGAGCACGCCGGCTTGATCCTCGATCAGGCCCTTGTAATTGAGGTGGCAATGGCTGTCGGTGAACATCGGCTCCCTTAGCCCCAACTGCCCCCATCTGCGCAAGCCGATCCTCGCGCCCGCACCGCCTCAGGTGCCGTGCAGATAAGGCTGGGGCAGCGACGACACCGTCGCCACGACAAGCTGCCACGCCAGCGGCCCCTGCTTCGGCGTATGCGGATGATGCTCCCGGTCCGGAAAAATGCCGATCCCCTCGAGCGCGATCTCCGTCCCACAGCCGGTGCAGCGGAAGATCCCCCCGCACGGCACGAACGCCGACGGCTGAAAGGTGAGATCGAACGCATTGTTCTTCGAGACGGAGAGGTAGTTCTGGTACTTGTACAGGGCCAACGCGTCTCTCCGGCCGGAAATCTCCGGTGTCCCCTCCGGTGTAAGGGAGGCCCCGGCAAAAGAAAGGGGAGAAGAAGGTTAGCCGTCCGTAACCCACGCAGTTCGACACTATCCGGCACCCGGCCACTGGCGGCATGACGCCAAGGCAGGCATAGCTAGGCCTGCTCGCCAGGGGACACAGCTTTGCAAACCGGCTTCACCGCGCTCGATTGGGGCATCGTCGCCGCCTACGTGCTCGCCCTCGCCGCCGCCGGCCTGCTCTCGACCCGGCGCCAAAAGGACGCGGAGGATTATTTCCTCGCCGGCCACCGCGTGCCCGTCTGGCTGGTCGCGATCTCCGTTCTGTCCACCACCCAGTCCGCCGCGACCTTCATCGGCGCCCCCGATTACGGCTTCCGCGGCGATTACACCTACCTCACCTCCTATCTCGGCGCGGTGATCGCCGCTTTGCTGGTCGCCTGGATCCTGATCCCGCGCCTCTACGCCATGGGCGCCACCACCGTGTACGAGCTCCTCGCTGCCCGCTTCGGCACAAAGGCGATGCGCGCCGCCGGCGGAATGTACCTCGTCGGCCGAGTGCTGGCGAGCGGCGCCCGGCTCTACCTCGCCGCCATCGCCGCCTCGATGATCATCTTCATGGACATCGCGCCCTCCAGCATCTTCGCCTCGAGCCTCGCCCTCGTCGTGCTCGGCATCGCCTTCACTTATCTCGGCGGCCTTCGCTCGATCCTGTGGACCGATCTCCTCCAGGTCGTCCTCTACGTCGGTGCCGCGCTTGTCGTGCTGGTCCTGCTCCTCGCCAGCATCCCCGCTTCGATCCCCGAGATCGTCTCCGGCCTCGTCCACGCCCCCGGTGGCGCGAACAAGCTCCAGCTCCTCGATCTCTCGCTAAACCCCGCCGCCCCCTTCTCCCTCCTCGCGACCCTCACCGGAATTGTCCTCCTCTTCGTCGCAAGCACCGGCCTCGATCAGGACACCACCCAGCGCCTCCTCGCCTGCCCCACCGCCCGCGAGGGCAGCAAGGCGCTGCTCGTCAGCGTCCTCGCCGCCGTGCCGGTGGTGTTGCTGTTCATGGCGATCGGCTCGCTTCTTCACATCGTCTATGAACGTCCCGAGCTGATGGGCTCCGCAGGCTCGGCCCACGCGGCCAGCGCGTTCCAGGGCGAGAAGATCACGATCTTCATGCACTATATCCTGAGCGAACTGCCGCCCGGCGTCCGCGGCCTCGTCGCCGTCGGAGTGCTCGCCGCCGCCGCGGTCAATTCCGGCCTGATCTCCATGTCCTCGGTGCTGATCGAGGATTTCTACCGCCCCTGGATCGGCCGCCGCCGCGTGCTTCCCGAGGCGCATTTCGTCCGCGCCGGCCGCGTCGGCATGATCCTGCTCGGCGCCGCCCTCCTCGCCATGTCGATGCTCTGCTTCTACTGGCAGCGCTACACCCAGGCGCCGCTCCTCACCTTTGCATTGGGCGTAATGACCTTCGCCTATAGCGGCCTGCTCGGCGTCTATTTCACCTTGCTGTTCACCCGCCGCGGCACCCAGGCCTCGGTGCTCTGGGCGCTCGGCGCGGGCTTCGTCGCGATCGCCCTCCAGCAGGCCTATGTCGTCGACATGGCCGGCCTGCCGGCGAGCTGGAAGGCGCTCGCCTTCCCCTACCAGCTCGTCATCGGCACCGCCGTCGCCTTCCTGGTCTGCGCCGCGCCCCGGGGGATCACGCCTCCTGCGGCTGCTCCAGACGCGGAAAGATCGCCACCGGCGGCTGAAGCGTGAAGCCCGAAGCGACCAAGCGCCCGTAGCGGCCCGTGTCGGCCAGCGCCGCGAACGTGCGCTCCTCCGCCGGAATCCCCATCTGGTCGAGCAGCTTGGCCGACGCATTGGGGATCACTGGCGAAATCGCAACGCCAAGATCCCCGATTGCCTCGTACAGCGTCCCAAGCACCGCCAGCATCCGCTCCGGATCGGTCTTGCGCAGCGTCCACGGCGCCTGTGCATCGATATACTGGTTGCAGGCGAACACCGCCCGGATCCAGGCCTCGCAAGCCTGGCTCAGCGCCAGATCGCCGAACAAGGCCGGCATCTCCTCAGCCACCGTGCGCCGCACCAGCTCAAGCAGCTCCGCGTCCGCCGCCTCCCCTCGCCCTCCGGTCGGAAGCACGCCGCCGCAATTCTTTGCGATAAAGGAGAGCGTGCGCTGGGCCAGATTGCCGAAGCTGTTGGCCAGATCGGCATTGACCCGGGTGACGATCGCGTCCGGGCTGTAGCTTCCGTCCTGCCCAAAGGTGACGTCGCGCACCAGGAAGTAGCGCACCGCGTCCACCCCAAATGCGGCCACCATCTCCTCCGGCCCGACGACGTTGCCGAGCGACTTCGACATCTTCTGTCCGCGCAACAGCACATGGCCGTGGCCGAACACCTGTTTGGGCAACGGCAGCCCCGCCGACATCAGGAAAGCGGGCCAGTACACAGCGTGAAACCGCACCACATCCTTGCCGATGATGTGGAGATCGGCCGGCCAGAAACGCTTGTAAGTATCTGAGTCCACATCGGGATAGCCGACGCCGGTCAGGTAATTGGTCAGCGCGTCCAGCCACACATACATGACATGGTTGTCGCTGCCCGGCACCTTCACCCCCCAGTCGAAACTGGTGCGGGAGATGGACAGGTCCGACAGCCCGCCTTCGACGAAGCGCATCACTTCGTTGCGCCGCGCCTCCGGCCGGATGAAGCCGGGATTGTCCTCGTAATGTTGGAGCAGCCGCTCGCCATAGGCCGAGAGCCTGAAGAACCAGCTCTCCTCCACCGTCCACTCGACGGCGGTGCCCTGCGGCGAAAGCTTCTCGCCGCTGTCAGCGACGACCAGTTCTTCCTCGTCGTAATAAGCTTCGTCGCGAACCGAATACCAGCCTTCGTAGCGGCCAAGGTAGATGTCCCCGCGATCCGCCATCGCCTTCCAGATCGCCTGACTGGCTTCGTGGTGCGCCGCCTCGGTGGTGCGGATGAACCGGTCGTGCGAGATCTGAAGACGCTCGTCCATCGCCCTGAAAAGCGACGACATTTCATCGGCAAGCTGCGCCGGGTCGACCCCCCGCTCCCGCGCCGCCTGCGCCATCTTCAGGCCATGCTCGTCGGTGCCCGTCATGAAGAACACATCGCGCCCCATCATCCGCTGAAAGCGGGCAACGACATCGCTGGTGATCGCCTCATAAGCATGGCCGACATGCGGCGGCCCGTTGGGATAGTTGATCGCGGTGGTAAGGTAGAATGGATCGCTCATGCGAGCGCCTTAGCGCGGGAAAATCACGGACGGTAGGGCCAGTTCCTGACTCCCCCTCTCCCTAACCCTCTCCCCAGAGGGGAGAGGGAACACCCACCCTCTCCCCTCCGGGGAGAGGGCGACTCGGCGAAAGCCGAGCGGGGAGAGGGGCAGTCCCGCACCACCCTCTCCCCTCTGGGGAGAGGGCGACTCGGCGGAAGCCGAGCGGGGAGAGGGGCAGTCACGCCGCCCGCCTCTCCCCCCCGGCCAAAGCCGCCAACATCCCGCACAGCTCGAACACCACGCTCTCCGTCTCCAAACTGAGCCCGCGCGCACTCGACGCCAGCCCCTGCGCCCGCTCCCACAACCGCAAAGCCTCACCCAAAGCCGCCCCACGACGCTCCCGCGCCGCCCGCGCGATAAAGCTCGGCACCCGCGCCAGAAACGCCTCGTACCGCGGCTGCGCCGATTTCAGCGCTAACGCCTGCGCCAGCGCCGACCGCTTCGCATTGCTCGCGTCGCCCTCCCGGGCAAGCGCCTCCATGATCCGATCGAGCCCGCTGACGTCCAGCCCTCGCCAGGCCAGCGCCCGCCCCGGCGACCCCTGCCCCGCCGCCACCAGTTCCGCGATTTCCGCCTCATCCGCATCCGGCGCCGCACCCCGCAAGGCTGACGCCATGGCGTCAGGCGCAAGTGCCGAAAGCCGCATCTGCCGGCAGCGCGATCGGATGGTGGGCAGCAGCCGCTCCGGCGCATGGCTGACGAGCAGGAACAGGCTGTGCGGCGGCGGCTCCTCCAGATTCTTGAGCAGCGCGTTGGCGGCATTGCGCTCGAGATCGTCGATCGCGTCGATCACCACCACCCGCCACGGCGACATCGACGCCGTGGTCGAGAACAAGCGCTGCAGCCCGCGCACCTGGTCGACGGTGATCGACCGGGCAAGCTCGCCCGTGCTGCTGCTCTCCTTCACCAGCCGCTCCAGCTTCATCAGGTCCGGATGGCTCCCGGCCGCCATCAACCTTGCGGCCGGGTGGTTGTCGGGAATGTCGAGCCCCGGCGCGTCGACCGGCCCCTGCCCCCGCGCCAGCACCCGCAGGGCGGCCTTCTCGGCAAACAGCGCCTTGCCGATCCCCTCCGGCCCGGCAAGCAGCCAGGCGTGGTGAAGCCGCTGATTGTCGAGGCTGTCGCGAAACGCCGCCACCGCCTCGTCATGCCCATAAAGCGGAGTCACAGCAGATCCTCAAGCGCCGAAAGCAGGCGCGCGGTCACCTCGTCCGGCGTGCCACTCGCATCCACCCGCCGGAACCGCTCCGGCTCCTCCTCGGACAATGCCCGGAACCCCTGGGCCACCCGATCGTGAAAGCCGCCGCCACGCCCGCCGATCCGGTCGGAGCCCTCGGCATCACGCACTCGGAGTCGTCCGCCCGCCTCTTCCGCCGGCAGTTCCAGCAGCAGCGTCCGATCGGGCAAAAACCCTTTGCTGCCCACCGCGTGAAGCGCTCGAATAGCGTCCGTCCCAACCCCTCCAGCCGCGCCTTGATAGGCGATGGAGCTATCCAGATACCGGTCGCACAGCACCCAGGCGCCGCGCTCCAGCGCCGGCCGGATCGTCCGCGCGACATGGTCAGCGCGGGCAGCGGCGAACAGCAAGGCTTCCCCTTCCGCGGTCCAGCGATCCCCCTCCCCTTCGAGCAGCAAGCGCCGGATCGCCTCCGCGCCCGGGCTTCCGCCCGGCTCACGGGTCTCCATCACTTCGAGCCCGCGCCCGCGCAACGCCTCGGCGAGGCGCTTCAACTGAGTCGATTTGCCGACGCCCTCGCCGCCTTCCAGCGTGATGAAGCGCGCGGCCACTTAGCCGAAGAACGAGGCGACGCCCGCCCACAGCCGGCCGAAAAAGCCTGCTTCGCCTACGTCCGCCGCGGCGACCAGCGGCACGGTCTGCGGCGGCGTATCGGGCGTCTCGATCACCAGGTTTGCGATCTGCTGACCCTTCTTGATCGGCGCCTTCAATGGCCCGTCATAGACCACCTTTACCCGCATGCTGGCGGTGTTGGAGCCGGCGGGAAGCGTGACGGCAAGGTTGCGCGGCGCCACCAGCCCCACTTCGTCCTTGGAGCCGAGCTGGACCTGGGCGCTGCCGACCTTCTCGCCGGCCTTGAACAATTCCTGCGCCTTCCACGCGCGGAAGCCCCAGTCCATGAACTTCACCGACTGGTCGATCCGGTCGTTGAAGCTGCCGAGCCCCGCCACGACCATGATGATCCGGCGCCCGCCCTGCTCGGCCGAGCCGGTGAAGCCGTAGCCGGCCTCCGCGGTGTGACCGGTCTTGAGGCCGTCGGCGCCGGCGATCTTGCCCAGGATCGGGTTGCGGTTGCCCTGGGTGATCGCCTGGCCCGAGCCCAAAGTCTTGCCCCAGGTGAAGTCCCGCTTCTGGTAGAAGAGCTTGTAGAGGTCCGGCGTCTCCTCGATCGTCGCCTTGGCGAGGTTCGCAAGGTCCCTGGCGGTGGTGTAGGTGACGCCCTCGTCCGGCCAGCCGTTGGAATTGCCGAAGTTCGAGTTCGCCAGGCCGATCCGCTTGGCCTCCTCGTTCATCCGCGCGGCGAAGGCCGGTTCGGTGCCGGCAATGCACTCGGCAAGCACCACCGAGGCGTCGTTGCCCGACAGGGTGACGATGCCGTGCAGCAAATTCTCGACGCTGACCTGCTCGCCCGCCGACAGGAACATGGTCGAACCCGCCTCGGGTCCGTGCCACTGGCGCCACGTTTCAGGCCGCACTTCGCACATCTGGGCAAGCTTCACTTCGCCGCGCTTGATGAGGTGAAAGGCCAAATGGGTGGTCATCATCTTCGCCATCGACGCGGGCGGGATGCGCCGGTCCGCGTCCTTGGCATACAGCACCGCTCCCGACGACAGGTCGACCATATAGGCCACCGGAGCGGCCGTTTCGAACGGCGGCGCCGCGGCGGTCGCGGGAAGCGCAATTCCGGCCCCAAAGGCCAGCAAAATCAATGCGTTACGGTTCATCATTAAGAGTCCACCCAAACTATCCCAACATCACGCCACGCGGCACCTTCGCCAGCTTAGCCAACCTCGCCCCGCCCCGCTAGCGCTTCACTGCATCGGCCAGCAATCCAACCGACAAAGCATAAAAGTTCGAGCAATTGTAATCCAGAATTGTCCGGTAGTTGGTGGTCAAAAGATACGCCGTCCGCCCCGGCCCATCCGGTTCGATCAGCGACGCCATCTCGCTGTCTCGCGGCCAGGACGCGCTTTGCAGCTGCATGCCCATTCGCCGCCATTCGCCGATCGTCATCCACCGGCTGTGCCGCTCGAACACCCGCGGGCAGCGCGGCGCCCGCAGCCGGCTCGCCACCGCCGCGCGGTTGAAGTCCGACGGCACCGACACCGCGACCCCCCAGGGCGTGTTCGGCTTCCACCCCGACTTCGAGAAATAGTTGGCGATCGAAGCCCAGGCGTCCGGCTCGCTTTGCCAGATGTTCGCCTGCCCGTCGCCGTCGCCGTCAACGGCCAAGCGCAGGTACACCGACGGCAGGAACTGCGGATAGCCCATTGCCCCCGCCCAACTGCTCTTCAGCCGGCTGCGCGGCACGCCACGCTCGATCATCTTCAGCGCGGCGACGAATTCGGACGCGAACAGGTCCTCGCGCCGCCCCTCGTAAGCGAGCGAAGCAAGGCTGTTCAGCACATCGAAATTGCCGGTGATCGCGCCGTAGCTGGTTTCGTGGCCATAGATCGCGATCAGCACCGAGGGTTCCACGCCGTAGCGGCGGCCGATCTCCTGCAGCCGCGAGTAATTGCTCTGGTAGCGGCGCTGCCCGCCGGCGATCAGCGCGGCGTTGACGTGCTGGCGGCGGTACGGCTCGAACGGCGGTGTCGCGGTGGAGCCGGACGTGCCGCCGGGCTGTGCCTGGTCGAGTTCAACGGTTCGGGCGCTGAACTCCAGGGTCGGGAACACCTCCTCCACCGTGCGGCGGCTCACCCCCGCGGCAAGGGCGCGGGCGCGCAAGGTCGGCAGGTAGCTTGAAAAGCCCTCGGCCGTGTAGCGCGAGGACTGGGCCTGGCTGCTCGCGCCTGGCAAAACGAGGGCCAAACCGGCCGCCGCGATCAGAAAAATGTTACGCACTATACTCGCCTCCACTCGCCGCCTGTGATGCCACAGCCGGCGCGGCCGGGGAAACTCGGCTCACCCCGCCGCTTGCACGAACCGCCCGGCGGCGACTAGAGGGCAATGCGCACAAGGACAGGTGGCCGAGTGGTTTAAGGCAGCGGTCTTGAAAACCGCCGTGGGTGGAAGCCCACCGTGGGTTCGAATCCCACCCTGTCCGCCACATGCTTCAAGAGGACCCTGAAATGGCCGAGGTCGGCATCACCGCATTCAACTGGGCCGATGCCTTCGCTCTCGACGCACAGCTTTCCGATGAGGAACGGCTGGTTCGGGACACGGCCGAAGCCTATGCGCAGGAGCGGCTGCAGCCGCGGGTGACGCAAGCGTATCTCGACGAGGATTTCGACCGCGACATCATGCACGAGATGGGCGAGCTCGGCCTGCTCGGCGCGACCGTGCCGGTGGAATATGGCGGCGCCGGGCTGAACTATGTGAGCTACGGCCTCGTCGCCCGTGCCGTGGAGCGGGTCGACAGCGGCTACCGCTCGGCGATGTCGGTCCAGTCCAGCCTCGTCATGCACCCGATCAACGCCTACGGCTCCGAGGAGCAGAAGCAGAAGTATCTGCCCAAGCTCGCCAGCGGAGAGTGGGTGGGCTGCTTCGGCCTGACCGAACCGGACGCCGGCTCCGATCCCGGCTCGATGCGCACCCGCGCGGCCAAGGTGGACGGCGGCTATCGGCTCAGCGGCTCCAAGATGTGGATCACCAACTCGCCGATCGCCGACGTGTTCGTGGTGTGGGCGAAGTCGGACGCCCATGACGGAAAGATCCGCGGCTTCATCCTCGAAAAGGGCATGGCGGGCCTCTCCGCACCCAAGATCGGCGGCAAGCTCAGCCTGCGCGCCTCAATCACCGGTGAGATCGTGATGGACGAGGTCGAAGTGCCGGAAGAGAACCTCCTCCCCCACGTCAGCGGCCTCAAGGGCCCGTTCGGCTGCCTGAACCGCGCCCGCTACGGCATCGCCTGGGGGGCGATGGGCGCCGCCGAGGCATGCTACCACGCTGCGCGCACTTATACGCTGGACCGCAAGCAGTTCGGGCGGCCGCTCGCCGCCACCCAGCTCGTTCAGATGAAGCTTGCCAACATGATCACCGAGATCACGCTTGGCCTCCAGGCGGCGCTGCAGGTCGGCCGGCTGATGGACGCAGGCACTTTGATCCCCGAAACAATCAGCCTGATCAAGCGCAACAATGTCGGGAAAGCGCTCGATATCGCCCGCGTCGCCCGCGACATGCACGGCGGCAACGGCATTTCCGCCGAGTTCCAGGTCATGCGCCACGCCGCGAACCTGGAAACGGTCAACACCTACGAAGGCACGCACGACGTCCACGGCCTGATCCTCGGCCGGGCGATCACGGGCATCGCGGCGTTTTGAGCCCTCCCCGTCATTCCCGCGAAAGCGGGAATCCCGCTTTCCTGGGGGTAACAAGCAAGCATGGATAAGCCGCTCGCCGGGTTGAAGGTGCTGGAGCTGGCGCGAATTCTTGCCGGCCCCTGGGCAGGGCAATTGCTCGCCGACCTTGGCGCCGAGGTCGTAAAGGTCGAGCGTCCGGGCAGTGGCGACGACACGCGCGGCTGGGGTCCCCCGTTCGTGGAGGGCGAAGGCAGCGCCGCTTATTTCCACGCCTGCAACCGCGGCAAAACATCGCTCGCGATCGACTTCGAGACGGAGGAAGGGCGCGAACGGATCAAGGCGCTGGCGGCCCAAGCCGACATCCTGATCGAGAATTACAAAGTCGGCGGGCTGGCCAAATACGGCCTGGATTTCCCTACCCTTTCCGAGCTCAACCCACGCCTCATCTATTGCTCGATCACCGGCTTCGGCCAGGACGGTCCCTACGCGCCCCGCGCAGGCTACGACTTCATGATCCAGGGCATGGGCGGGATCATGGACCTGACCGGCGATCCCGCCGGCGAGCCGCAAAAGACCGGCGTCGCCTTTGCCGACATCTTCACCGGCGTTTATGCCTCTAACGCGATTCTCGCCGCCCTGCACGGACGTGAGAAAAGCGGCCGCGGCTGCCATATCGACATGGCCTTGCTCGACACGCAGGTCTCGGTGCTCGCCAACCAGGCGATGAACTATCTCGTCTCCGGCGAGACGCCCCGCCGCCTGGGCAACGCCCACCCCAACATCGCCCCCTATCAAACCTTCCAAGTGGCCGACGGCTGGGTGATCCTGGCGGTCGGCAATGACGGGCAGTTCGGCAAGCTGTGCCGGCTCCTCGCGCTCCCTGCCCTTTCCAACGATCCGCGCTTCCTCACCAACAAGGACCGCGTCGGCAACCGCGACGCACTGAGCGCCGCACTGGAACCAGCCTTGGCGCAGCGCGGTAAGGACGAGTTGCTGACGGCGCTTGCCGCAGCCGGAGTTCCCGCGGGACCGATCAACAGCGTCGCCGAGGTATTCGCCGATCCGCAGGTGGTCGCGCGCGGGATGCGGCTTAACCTGGACGGCATGCCCGGCATCGCCTCCCCGATCGTAATCGATGGCGAGCGTCAGGTTTCCGACCGGCCAAGCCCCGCGCTTGGAAGCGGTACGGATGGCTTCAGCGGCTAAAGGGGTGGGTCGATGAAGACGGTAATCGGGATATGGAGCGCTGCAACAGCCCTGGCGCTGGCGATCACGCCCGCCGCCGCCGCTCCGCCCGCGCTCAACACAGACGAAATCGCAAGCCCCGCTTACCCAGGAATACTGCCGCTACGCGAACGCGCCAAGCTGCAGGACGCCTGGCTCGCGAAGCGGCTCGAAACCGTGGTGCCCAAATTGATGCGCGAGCAGGGTTTCGATGCCTGGCTGATCGTTGCCCGCGAATATGTCGAGGATCCCGTTCTCGCCACCATGCTCGACGCCGAAAGCATGCACGCGCGTCGTCGGACGATCCTGCTGTTCTTCGATCCCGGCGGCGGCAAGCCGGTCGAGCGTCTGACGGTGAGCCGCTACGGCCTTGGCGGCCTGTTCGCGCCGGCCTGGGACCCGAAGGCGGAACCGGACCAGTGGCGGCGGGTCGCCGCCTTGCTCGCCGAGCGCAAGCCGAAGCGGATCGCGATCAACAGCTCGGCGGCCAGCCAGTTCGGCGACGGCCTGACGCTCAGCCAATATGAGGAACTTGCCGCCGCGCTTCCCCCGGAGCTGCGAGGCAAGCTGGTGCGCTCCGACGCGCTGGCGACCGGCTGGCTCGAGACCCGCATCCCCGAGGAGCTTGCGGTCTACCCCGACATCGTCCGCCTCGCCCACGCGATCATATCGGAGGCCCTGTCTGACAAGGTCATCGTGGCGGGCAAAACCAGCGCCGACGATGTCGTCTGGTGGATGCGCGAGCGGGTGTCGGCGCTTGGCCTCACGGTCTGGTTCCAGCCGTCGATCGGCATCCTGCGGCAAGGCGCAAGCGGCATGCTGGAGGGGGATGAGGTGATCCGCCCCGGCGACATGCTCTGGACGGATTTCGGCGTCACCTATCTCGGACTAAACACCGATACCCAGCACCTCGCCTACGTGCTGAAGCCGGGCGAGAAGGATGCGCCCGCCGGGCTAAAGCGGGGGATGGCGGCCGCCAATCGGGTGCAGGACGTCCTCACCGGCGCGTTCGAAACCGGGCGCAGCGGCAATCAAATCCTCGCTGCGGCCCGCGCAAAGGCGCTCGCCGCCGGGGTCAAGCCAAGCATCTATTCCCACCCGATCGGCTACCACGGCCATGGCGCGGGCAGCAGCATTGGCTTCTGGGACAACCAGCAAGCGGACCCCCGCGGCGAACACCGCCTTCGCCCAAGCACCGCCTGGTCGATCGAGCTCAACGCCAAGGCGCCAGTGCCCGAATGGGGCGGGCAGGAAGTCGAGTTCCGCCTCGAGGAAGATGCCTGGTTCGATGGCGAACGGGTGCGCTACCTCGACGGCCGCCAAAGCCGCTTCCACCTCATCGGCGGCGGCCGCTGAACGCGGCCTTTGGCGCCGCGCTGGCGCCGGCTGCTCCGCCTCGCTAGAGCAACCGCCATGTTCTTCTCCTTCGTCGACGAGCTTCGCGCCGCCGGGATTCCGGCCTCCTTGAAGGAGCATCTAGTCCTCCTTGAAGCGCTGGAGGCGGAGGTGATCGCCGCCCGGCCGGAGGAATTCTACTACCTCGCCCGCGCCACCTTCGTGAAGGACGAGGCTTTGCTCGACCGCTTCGACCAGGTGTTCGGCAAGGTCTTCAAGGGGCTCGAAGCCAGTTACGGGCCGGAGGAAGCGCCGATCCCGGAAGAGTGGCTGAAGAAGGTCGCCGAGCTGTACCTCACGCCCGAGCAGATGGCCGAGATCAAGTCGCTCGGCTCCTGGGAAGAGATCATGGAGACGCTGAAGAAGCGGCTCGAAGAGCAGCAGGGCCGCCACCAGGGCGGCTCCAAATGGATTGGCACTGGCGGCACATCCCCCTTCGGCCATGGCGGCTTCAATCCGGAAGGGGTGCGGATCGGCGGCGAGGGCAAGCACGGCCGCGCGCTCAAGGTGTGGGACAAGCGCGAGTTCCGCAACCTCGACAACAGCCAGGAGCTCGGCACCCGCAACATCAAGGTGGCGCTCCGCCGCCTCCGCCGCTTCGCCCGCGAAGGCGCGGCGGACGAGCTCGACATCGACGGCACCATCGACGGCACGGCGCGCAAGGGCTGGCTTGACATCCGTATGCGGCCGGAGCGGCACAATGCGGTGAGGCTGCTTCTCCTGCTCGACGTCGGCGGATCGATGGACCCGCATATCCGGACCTGCGAGGAATTGTTCTCGGCCGCCACCGCCGAGTTCAAGAACCTCGAATTCTTCTACTTCCACAATTGCCCCTATGAGAGCCTGTGGAAGGACAATCGCCGCCGCTTCTCCGAGCGGACGCCGACCTGGGACGTGCTCCACAAGTTCGGCCACGACTACAAGATCGTCTTCGTCGGAGATGCGGCGATGAGCCCCTATGAGATCACCCATCCCGGCGGCTCGGTGGAGCATTATAACGAAGAGACCGGCGCGGTTTGGATGCAGCGCCTCACCACCACCTATCCGAGCGCGGTGTGGCTCAACCCTACCGCGGAGCAATATTGGAACTACAGCCACTCCACTCAGGTCGTCCGCCAGCTGATGAACGACCGCATGTATCCGCTCACGTTGGCCGGGCTGGACGACGCAATGCGGGCGCTCAGCCGGAAGAGCTGACGCGAGCGCCTTGCGCGCTTTTCACAAGGCTTTAAGCTGCGGACTATATTCGAAAAAAGATGCCGCCACCCTTAGGCAACGCGGCATGAGGAGAAGATATGGCGGAGTCCATTTTCGTGCGGATCCAGAACGTGCTGTCGGCGGGCGCCAACACCACCGTGTCGGTGGTGGAGCGGGCAAGCGGCAGCAGCCTGATGCGCGAGGCGATCCGACAAGTGGCGCGGGCGGAGGATGACGCCCGCGAGTGCCTGGAATCGGCGAAGGCGCGCCGCCTCCACGCGCAGCGTCGGCAGCAGACCCTGGCCGAGCAGGTCGCGACCCTTGGGGAGCAGGCGCGCTTCGCCCTTGGCAAGGACCGGCCGGACCTCGCCGAGGCGGCAGTCGCCCGTCAGATCGACTGCGAGGCGCAGGCGATACTGGCCGCCGCCGCGGAGAAGGATGCGGTTGATGAGGCGGCTCGGCTCGAAGATGGCCTGACCGCGCTTCGCGTACGCAAAAACGACATGCAGAAGGAACTGGCGGCATTCGAGGCCGCGCGAACCGCAAGCACCGGCGGCGAGGCCCGGCCCGCGCCCGACCGGGTTGCACGCCAGGTATCGCGAGCCGAGGCCCTGTTCGAGCGCGCAATGGAAGCGTCGGGAGGCGGCGATCTGGGCCTCACTCCAGCCGGGGACGCCTCGCGGATCGCCGAGATTGAAGCGTTGCGCCGGGAGGCGGCCGTGGCCGGGCGCCTCGCCGCTCTGCGCGCCGGATCTGCCGGGAGCTGAGGAAGTCGGCCGGCCTCAGCCTGCCCGCGCGGAGTTTCCGTAAAGCAGCCATGGCCGCCGCTCCTCCTCCCACGCCGTCTCGTCCGGCATGGTCAGCGCGTCGAGGTCGCCTGCCTGCGAGGCCAGATCGTCCACCCATTCCCGCAGGCCCGGGCCGCCGTTGATCACATCAATGGCGAGCTTGCCGAATTCATATTCGTACGGGAAGTCGCGCCATAGCGGGTAATCCGGGGTGAGGCGGCGGATCGCCTTGAATGCCAGCGCCTGCAAACGCCACGGCTTGAACGCGGCGTGGTCGTAGAAGCCCGCTTCCGCGTGGATCTGGATGCCGCTGTTGAGCTTGCCCTGGTGCTTGTGGAAGGTCGGCTCGAACCAGCAGGGGCGAAGCGCGCAGCCCTCCAGCCACTGGGGCGCGAAGCGGCGCATCTCCGCGAGCACGGCAGCAGCGTCGATATCGGGCGCACCGAACAGCTCCAGCGGCCGGGTGGTGCCCCTCCCCTCCGACAGGGTCGTCCCCTCAAGCATCACCGTGCCGGCATAAGCCCGGGCCATGTTGAGGTTGGCGGCATTCGGGCTCGGGTTGATCCACACCCGCTCCTCCGGCCACCCGAACCCGGGCGCCGCGCCGGGCTGGTAGCCGTCCATCTCGATCACCCGGTAATCGACGTCGAGCTTGAAGTGATCGACGAACCAGCGGCCGAGTTCGCCAAGCGTCAAGCCGTGGCGCATCGGGATCGGACCCGCCCCCACGAAGCTCTCCCAGCCCGGCAGCAGCGTCATGCCCTCGATCGGCCGGCCGGCGGGGTTGGGCCGGTCCAGCACCCACACCGACTTGCCATGCTGCGCCGCAGCTTCGAGGACGTAGAGCAGCGTCGTGATGAAGGTGTAGATCCGGCAGCCGAGGTCCTGGAGGTCAATCAGCACCGTGTCGAACGTGCCCATCGACTGCCCGGTCGGCCGCCGCACTTCGCCGTACAGGCTGAACACCGGAATTCCGTGCTGCGGATCGGTGAAATCGTCCGACTCCACCATATTGTCCTGCTTGTCGCCGCGAAGCCCGTGTTGCGGCCCGAAGGCAGCGGTGACGTTGAGGCCGATGGCTTTTAGGGCGTCCAGGCTGTGGGTCAGGTCGCGAGTCACCGATGCTGGGTGGGCGACGAGAGCGACGCGGCGCCCCTGCAGCGGCGCGCGAAGAGCGGCGTCTTCGAGAAGGCGGTCCAGGCCAGTTTTCATGGCGCGGTTGCTGCCGGGAGTTGCTCGATAAAGCAACTGGGGTGGTGGAAATCAGGCGCATCGCCGGCATGGCTGACGGCCCAAAACGTCCGATTGCCGGTGCGGTTCTGGAGTATCGCGGCGATGTTCATGGTGTAGGGCCCATCGGCGAGCCATGGGGAGACGGCAACCGCCACCTCCAGCCGGTCGGCAGTGACGCGTGTACGTATCTCGGGCGGGCCCGGCACGGCAGCCTGCACCATGCCCGAACGGTAGCCGCGAAATGCGTAAGCCGCCCACTCCCCCGACGGCGCGAAATTCAGCTCAAGATACCCATCCTCATCCTCGCGGCGTAGGAAGAGTTCGAAGCAGGTGCTCTCCCACAGCCCGTCGGTGCGCAGCGGCTCGGCGGGCGGTGGAACAACGATCGCCGAGAGGTCGCCGGTCACCGTGTAACGGACGCGCAGTAGGCTTCGCGAGGGACGATCGAATTCCACCTCGATGCTCCCAAGGCCGAAATTGCCGAACGCCGGATGCGGCCAAAGGCTCGTCTGCATATCGCCTTCCTAGATGACGCGGTGCATGCGTGTCATTACACACGCGCCCATGAGCCAATATCAGTCCGATCTCCTGCGCCTGCTCGAAGAGCGCGGCTACATCCACCAGCTTACCGACGCGGCGGGCCTCGACGCGCTTGCGGCCAAGTCGATCGTGCCCGGCTATATCGGCTTCGACGCCACCGCGCCCTCGCTCCACGTCGGCAGCCTGGTGCAGATCATGATGCTTCGCCGCCTCCAGCAGGCCGGCCACAAGCCGATCGTGCTGATGGGCGGCGGCACCTCCAAGATTGGAGACCCGAGCTTCAAGGACGAAGCGCGCAAGCTCCTCACCGACGATGCGATCAAGGCCAACATCGCCTCGATCAAACGTGTTTTCGAACGCTTCCTGACCTTCGGCGACGGCCCAACCGACGCGGTGATGGTCGATAATGCCGAGTGGCTCGACCGCCTTGAATACATCCCCTTCCTGCGCGAGATCGGCCAGCATTTCTCGGTCAACCGCATGCTGAGCTTCGACAGCGTCCGGATCCGGCTCGACCGCGAGCAATCGCTCTCGTTTCTGGAATTCAACTACATGATCCTCCAGGGCTACGACTTCCTGGAGCTGTCGCGCCGTGCCGGCTGCCGGCTGCAGCTCGGCGGCTCGGACCAATGGGGCAACATCGTCAACGGGATCGAGCTTGCCCGGCGCGTCGACGGCGCCGAGGTCTACGGTCTGACCACCCCCCTCCTCACCACCGCCGATGGTGGCAAGATGGGCAAGACGGAGCGCGGCGCGGTGTGGCTCAACGCCGACCAGCTTGCGCCCTACGATTATTGGCAGTTCTGGCGAAACGCCCAGGACGCGGACGTCGGCCGCTTCCTGCGCCTCTTCACCGATTTGCCGCTGGACGAGATCGCCCGGCTGGAAGCGCTCGAAGGCGCCGAAATCAACGAGGCGAAAAAGGTGCTCGCCGACCTCGCCACCGCCATGGCGCATGGCGAGCAGGCGGCGCGCGAGGCCGCCGAAACCGCACGCCGCACCTTTGAAGAAGGCGCCGGCGGCGAATCCCTGCCGACGCTGCGTGTGCAGGGCGACGGCCTCGGCATCGTCCAGGCGCTGACCGTGCTCGGCTTCGCCGCCTCCAACGGCGAAGCCCGCCGCAAGATCGCGGAAGGCGCGGTGCGGCTCAACAACGTCGTCATCTCCGACCCGGCGTTCACCATCGTGCTGGAGGACGATTCGCCGCTCAGGCTCAGCCTCGGCAAGAAGCGCCACGGGCTTCTCACCCGCTAGCCCTCACCCGCTGCGCAGCAGCCCAACCGCGGCGTCGCGCTCCATCAGGTAAAGCAGCACTCGCGCCGCCTTGCCCCGTTCGCCTTCCAGGCCGCCGTCGCGGTCGACGAGGAGGCGGGCGTCGTCGGTTGCGGTGGGGGCGAGGGCCTGGATCTGCTCGGGGCCGGCGAGACGAAACTGGGCCTCGCCGCTCTGCTTCGTGCCGAGAATTTCGCCGGCCCCGCGCAGCCGCAGATCCTCCTCCGCGATCCGGAACCCGTCATTGCTTTCGCGCAGCAACGCGAGGCGGGCGCGCGATGTTTCCGAAAGTGCCTTGCCGCGTAGCAGCAGGCAGACCGACTTGCCCTCCCCGCGCCCCACCCTCCCGCGAAGCTGGTGGAGCTGGGCGAGGCCGAAGCGGTCCGCGCCTTCGACGATCATCAGGGTGCTATTGGGCACATCCACGCCGACCTCGATCACCGTGGTGGCGACCAGCACCGCGATCTCGGCGCGCTGGAAGGCGGCCATCACCGCGTCCTTCTCCGGCCCCTTCATCCGGCCGTGGACGAGGCCGATCTTGTCGCCGAAGCGCAGGCGCAGCGCCTGGGCGCGCTCCTCCGCCGCGGCCTGGTCCGACGCTTCGCTTTCCTCAACCAGCGGGCAGACCCAATAAGCTTGCCCGCCCCGCGCGATGTGGCGGGAGAGGCCGTCGATCACCTCGGGCAGGCGGTCGGAGGAAAGCACGCGGGTTTCGATCGGCTGCCGTCCGGGCGGCATCTCGTCGAGGCGCGAGACGTCCATTTCGCCATATTGCGTAAGGGTGAGAGTGCGCGGGATCGGAGTCGCGGTCATCACCAAGAGGTGCGGCGGCTTCTCGGCCTTAGCGGCGAGCATCATCCGCTGGGCGACGCCGAAGCGGTGCTGCTCGTCCACCACGGCAAGGCCGAGGCGCCTGTAGGCAACCTTCTCCTGGAAGATGGCGTGGGTGCCGATCAGGATGTTGATGGAGCCGTCCGCCAACCCCATCAGGGTCGATTCCCGCACCCGCCCCTTGTCGCGGCCGGTGAGGATTGCGACCGTAACCGGCACGCCGGCGAGCTGCCGCGACAGGGTCTCGAAATGCTGGCGGGCGAGGATCTCGGTCGGAGCGAGCAAAGCCGCCTGGGCACCGGCCTCCACCGCATTGAGCATCGCCATCAACGCGACCAGCGTTTTACCGGAGCCGACATCGCCCTGGAGCAGGCGAAGCATCGGCACCTCCTGCTGCAGGTCGCCGTCTATCTCTGCGATCGCGCGGCTCTGTACACCGGTGGGGGCATAAGGGAGCTTGAGCGCATTGCGGAGGCGCCCGTCGCCCCTGAGCGGCACGCCCCGTCTTCGGCGCGAGGAGGCGCGGACCAGCATCAAGGCAAGCTGGTTGGCGAACACCTCGTCATAGGACAGCCGCTCGCGGGCAAGGGCGTCTGCCGGGTCGGAATGGGCGCGGACAAGCGCCTCGCGCCACTCCGGCCAGCCGCGGCGCTCCAGCAGGCTCGGCTCGATCCATTCGCCGAGCTCAGGCGTGCGGGCGATGCCCTGCGCCGCGAAGTCGGCAAGACGGCGCGACGTGATGCCTTCCGACAAGGCGTAGACGGCCTCGCGCTCGGGCAAGTCGGCGGCCTCGGCGGGATCGAGCACATGGTCCGGGTGAACCATCTGCAGCTCCTGCCCGTACAACTCCATCCGCCCCGACACGATCTTGGGCTCGCCGAGCGGAAGCTGTTTCTTCGCCCAGCCCGGATTGTTGAAGAACGTCAGGGTCAGGTAGTTGCCGGCGCGATCGGTCGCGTGAACCCGGAACGGGCCGCGGCCGCCCGACTGACGGTAATCGACGGGGGTGACGAGAACGGTGACGACCTGCCCGGCGTCGGCCATGTCGAGCACGTCCACCCGCTTGCGGTCCACCCACGAGACCGGGACGTGGAACAGCAGATCGACCACGCGCTCGAGGCCGAGGCGCTTCAAGGGCTTGGCGACTCCGGGGCCGACGCCTTTTAGGGCCTCCACTTCGGCGAAGAGCGGATTGAGAATGTCGGGACGCAAAAGCCTCTCCCCAGCGGGCGGCGCCCTTGTGTCACCAGCGCGGCGATGGAAGCAAGAGCCCGCGCGCGCCACCGCCCGCTCCGGAGCCGATCGGCGGCATGCCTTCGACCGTGGTGAAGCCGTGCAGCCAGAAGCTGTCGAGTGCGGAAAGCAGCCCAATGGCGAGGAGAAGCGAAGCCGATCCGGCGAAGACCTTGCGCGCGCGGGATTGCCAGGGTTGCGGCACATCCTGCGGCATCACGGCGAGAAGAAGCAAAGGCAGGAGCGGCAGGAAATAGCGGCCCTGCACGCCTTGGACGTAGTCGGCGGCATAGGGGGTGCCGGTGAGGTAGAGCGCGGTCTCGACCAGCACTGCGCCGCCGAGGGCGAGCAGCAACCACCACAGCCTTTGGCCCCAGCTCGCGCGAGGCCCGCCCCCTGAGCAGAGCGCGGCCGCGATCATCAGCCCCGCCAGCGGATATGCGAGAAGTGGAAGCAGGAAGGCGTTCCAGCCCGGCCGGCCGACGATCTGCAGGAGATAGACGGGAAAACGTTCGGTGAAGCTGCCCAGGAGAATGCGGACATACTGCAGCGGGTCCGCCAGGATGATGGCGAGCTGGTCCGCCATCGGCGCGGTGGTCGCCTGAAGGCCGGTCTTCCGCGATACGGTGGTGTAGAGCGACGGCTCGCCACCCGAATACAGCATCCACCCCAGAAATGCGGCGGCCGCGAATGCGGCGGCGACGGCGAACATCCAGAAGCGGCGGTCCCGCGCATTGGCCGGCCACCGCAGCCCAGCAATCAGCACCGGCAGATAAACCCCCTTAGCCATACCGAGGAACGGTGCGGCGGCGAGCAGCGGCCACCCCTTCCGGTGAGCGGCATCGCCCAGCCGCAGCGACAAGGCGAGTGCAAGAAAGGCGAATCCATTGATCGAAGCGTCCGCCGACAACGAGCCGGCCTGAAAGGCGAAGGTCGGCAACGCCGCCGCTGCAAGTAGCGCCGCCCGCCCCCAAGGCATTGCCGCCACCGCGAAGCCGAGCAGCGCGATTGCCGCCAGCGCATTGAACAATCGCCCGAAGTAGAAGCCGCTCAGCCGCGGCAGGCCGAACGCCTCGGCTGCGGCGATCCCCGCCGCTTGCGGAAGATATAGGATGGCCGAGTAATTGGCGAGGTTCGGGAATTGCACAAAGGCAGTGTCGGAGCGCCCAGCATCCTTGCCCCACGCCTGGGCGATCTCCGACGGCGAGGCGCGCCATGCCACGCCGGGGCGCTCCCGCGGAAAGTCGCTACGCGGCAACTCGATGGCATCGCGCGGAAGTACCGCCCCCGTAAGCTCACCCTGGCGCCCGGCGAGCAGGCGCCCTTCCGACAGCAGCACGGCTTTGTACCAATGCTGGTCCTCGTCCGGCGCCTGGAACGGCGGCGTGATGAAAACGAACAGCAGGATCGCCGCGCAAATCGCTGCAAACACGATATTTTCGGCATGCACGGCCAAGCCGCCGCCGCGCTGTGCTGACGCGCGCGCTCCTGCCGATCCCCATCCCATGCACTCTCCCTAAGCCAAAGCTCTGAACACCCCTTTAAGGACAAAGTCCGGGTTCAAACCCGCGGCACAATCGCCTACAGGGCGCTTCCCGCACTTCTCAGCCGGCTGCGTCTCCTCGCCGCCGGCCAATCGGCCATGGAGCTTTATGGACGCCGCCCACCGCCTCAAACGCCTGCGCTTCCGCGCCTGGCACCGCGGCACCCGTGAAGCCGACCTCCTGATCGGCGGCTATTTCGATGTTCACCACGCAAGCTGGACCGCCGAGGAAATGGACTGGTTCGAAACCCTGCTCGAGGAGCAGGATGTCGACATCATGGCCTGGGCCATCGGCGCCGCCGCCCCTCCCCCGGCCTTCGCCGGCGAGATGATGAACCGTCTCTGCACCGTGAACTACATCAAGCACCCAGAGTAAACGTGACCGATCTTCACCGCATCCTCTCGGCAGAAGCGCCGATCACCCTCGCCGGCGCCCCCCAGGGCTTCCTCCCCTGGCTCGCCGCCGATCTCGCCCGCGCCTGCGCCGGAAGAACAGGTGGGGGCCGCGCCGTGTTCATCGCGCCCGACGAAGCGGCGATGCGCCACATCGCCGACGCCGCCGCCTATTTCGCGCCGGAACTGGAAGTGCTCAGCTACCCCGCCTGGGACTGCCTGCCCTACGACCGCAGCTCGCCCTCCCTGCGCTCCTCCTCCGAGCGCCTCGCCACGCTTCACGCCCTGCAGCGCACGGCGGACAAGCCGCAACTCCTCGTCACCACCGTCAATGCCGCCACCCAGCGCACCCTCACGCCCTTCCGGATTCGCCAGCTCGTCGCCCGCCTCGCCCCCGGCGAGCGGATCGACTTGAAGCGCCTCACCAACCTCCTGTCCGCCAACGGCTATCATCGCACCGACACCGTCCAGGACGCCGGCGAATATGCGATCCGCGGCGGCCTCGTCGATCTCTTCCCGTCGGGCGAGGAGCAGGGCCTGCGCCTCGATTTCTTCGGCGACGAAATCGAAAGCGTCCGCCGCTTCGATCCTGCAACCCAGCGTACAACCGAGCGGGTGGAAGGCGGTTTCACCCTCCTCCCCGCCTCCGAGACGTTGCTTGAGGAAGACAGCATCAAGCGCTTCCGATCGCGCTACCGCGAGCGATTCGGCGCCACTGCCACCGGCGACCCGCTCTACCAGGCAGTCTCCGAAGGCCGCCGCCTCGCCGGCCTGGACCATTGGCTGCCCCTCTTCGAGGAGCGGCTCGAAACCCTGTTCGACCACCTCGCCCCCGAAGACGTGATCGTCCGCGACGCCCACGACGCCGGCGCCGCAGATGCGCGCTTCGAGGCGATTGCCGACTATTACCAGAACCGGGTCCGCGCCCAATCCAACGAGCCGGGCAGCTACCGCCCGATCGAGCCCGACACGCTCTACCTCGCGCGCGCCGAGTGGGACCGGATCATCGCCGCCCGCCCGCTCCACCTCGCCACCCCCTTTCACGAGCCGGACAGCGCCCGAGTGATCGATCTCGGCGTCGACAACGCCCGCGACTTCGCCCCAGAACGCTCGCAAAACGCCAATGTCTACGAGGCGGTGGTGGCGCACCTCGCCACCCTGCGCCGCTCGGGCAAGAAGGTCATCCTCGCCAGCTACTCCGTCGGCGCCCGCGAGCGGCTCAAGGGCCTGCTCGCCGAGCACAAGCTCAACAAAACCGCTTTGGCCGAAAGCTGGCAGGAAGCGCAGGGACTCGCCGGGTCGAACAACGTCGCCCTCGCCGTCCTGCCCCTCGATCACGGCTTCACCACCCCCGACATCGCGCTGCTCACCGAGCAGGACATGCTCGGCGACCGCCTGGTCCGCCGCCGCAAGCGCAAGAAATCCACCGACGCCTTCCTGAGCGAGCTCGCCACCCTTTCCCCCGGCGACCTCGTCGTCCACGCCGATCACGGCATCGGCCGCTACGAGGGCCTGACCCGGATTCCGGTCGGCACCTCGCCCCATGATTGCGTCGCGCTCAGCTATGCCGGCGGCGACAAATTGTTCGTTCCGGTCGAGAATATCGACATCCTCTCCCGCTACGGCAGCGAGAACGAAGGCGTAACGCTCGACCGTCTCGGCGGCGAAGCCTGGCAGCGACGCAAGTCGCGGATGAAGGAGCGGATCCGCGAGATCGCCGGCGAACTCATCAAAACCGCCGCCGAGCGCGCCACCCGCGGCGCCCCGCTCGCCGAGCCCGACACCGGCTTCGCTGCCTTCGTCGACCGCTTCCCCTACGAGGAAACCGAGGACCAGGAGCGCGCCATCACCGAGGTCATCGACGATCTCGGCGCCGGCAAGCCGATGGACCGGCTGGTCTGCGGCGACGTGGGCTTCGGCAAGACCGAAGTGGCGCTGCGCGCGGCCTTCGTTGCCGCAATGGCCGGCATGCAGGTGGCGGTGGTCTGCCCGACCACGCTCCTCGCCCGCCAGCATTTCAACAACTTCAAGGAGCGCTTCCACGGCTTCCCTATCGAGATCGGCCGCCTCTCCCGCCTGGTGACGGCGAAGGAAGCCAAGGAAACCCGCGATCTCGCCGCGGCGGGCAAGATGGACATCGTCATCGGCACCCACGCCCTTCTCGCCAAAAGCGTCGAGTTCAAGAATCTCGGCCTCGTCATTGTCGACGAAGAGCAGCGCTTCGGCGTCACTCACAAGGAGCGTCTCAAGGCCATGAAGGCGGACGTCCACGTCCTCACCCTCACCGCCACCCCGATCCCGCGCACCCTGCAGATGGCGATGTCCGGCCTTCGCGAGCTTTCCGTGATCCAGACCCCGCCGGTCGATCGCCTTGCGGTGCGCACTTACATCATGCCGTGGGACCCGGTGGTGATCCGCGAGGCGCTGCTGCGCGAGCATTATCGCGGCGGCCAGGCCTATTTCGTCGCCCCCCGCGTCGCCGATCTCCCCGATCTCGAGCAGTTCCTGCGCGACGAAGTGCCGGAGGTGAAGTTCATCGCGGCCCACGGCCAGATGGCGCCCACCGAAGTCGAGGAGCGGATGTCGGCCTTTTACGACCGAAAATACGATGTGCTGCTCTCCACCACGATCGTCGAAAGCGGCCTCGACATCCCCTCGGCCAACACGCTGATCGTCCACCGCGCCGACCGATTCGGCCTTGCCCAGCTCTACCAGCTTCGCGGCCGGGTCGGACGTTCCAAGACCCGCGCTTACGCCTACATGACCACGCCCGAGACCCGCACCGTCACCGAGAGCGCCGACAAGCGCCTGCAGGTGCTCGCCAATCTCGACACATTAGGCGCCGGTTTCCAGCTCGCCAGCCACGACCTCGACATCCGCGGCGCCGGCAACCTGCTCGGCGACGAGCAGTCGGGCCACATCAAGGAAGTCGGCTTCGAACTCTACCAGTCCATGCTGGAAGAGGCGATCCTGGAGGCGAAGTCCGGCGGCAGGATGAAGGCCAGCGACGACTTCTCGCCGCAGATCACCGTCGATGCGCCGATCATGATTCCGGAAGAATATGTCCCCGATCTCGACCTGCGCATGGGCCTCTACCGCCGCATGAACGAGTTCGACAGCGCGGCCGAGCTGGAGCCGTTCGCCGCCGAGCTGATCGACCGCTTCGGCAAGCTGCCGGGCGAAACCGACAACCTCCTCAAGGTCATCCAGATCAAGCTCAACTGCCGCCGCGCCCAGGTGGTGAAACTGGACGTTGGCCCCAAAGGCGCGCTCGTCCACTTCCACAACAACACCTTCCCCGACCTCGAGGGCCTCATCGCCTATGTCCAGCGCCTGCAGGGCACCGCCAAGCTGCGCCCCGACAGCAAGCTGGTCATCACAAGGAACTGGCCGGACCCGGCAGCGAGGATCAACGGCGCACTGCAACTGTCGAAGGGGCTGGCGCGGATCGTGGGTTGAGGAGACTTGCTCCGAAGAACAACCCCCTCTCCCTTTGAGGGAGTTCGGGGTCGGTTGTGCCCCCGGCACAACCTGAACATCACGGGGTGATGTTCACCCCGAACTGGTTGCGCAGCCTTAGCGAGCTTCTTCAGCGAGCTTAGGCGAAGCTGGGAGAGGGTGACGCTCTCGGAGATTACTCGCCACCGGTGTCACCCTCTCCAACTCCGCCTAAGCGGCAAAGCCGCTAAGGCTCCGTACCCTCTCCCTCAAAGGGAGAGGGAAGCAGTGCAAGCGGAGGATCATTCCAAAATGGGAGGCTCCGCAACCTCGTCCTCGTCCGGCCCGGCGTTGAGCCGGACGCGATGCCAGGAGGGGGCGCTCGCCTCCGCCGGGGCTTCCACCCGCCAGCGGGTTGCGATCAGCGTCAGGATACGTCCGTCGATGCGGGCGCTGCCGCTGCTGCCCAGCAGTTTCGCGGACAAAATCTTGCCGCCGCCGCCCACCAGCAGGCAGGCGTGGAAAGGCTGCTCCAGCGGCGCGTAAGGGTCATAGCCAGGCGGAAGTGGAGCGTGGGCCAGCGGGCCGCCGGGCTGGCTGGTGCGCGGCTCCGGGCAGCTCTTGCGGCGGGCGATGGCCCAGCCGGGATCGTCGACGAAGGGCTTCCATCCGATAAGTAGTTTAACGTCGTAGGTAGCCTCGGGTCTCGGCTTCACCGCGCCGTAGATCGGCCAGGGCGGGGGCTCGGAGACGTTCTCCATGACCGCGAAAAGCAGCAGGTTCGCGATCAGCGATCCGCTCGTGCCGATGGAGAGTGCATCACCGTTCATGCAGGTGATGATACACTATTACATCGCAGGCGGCAAGCGCCGCCGGCTCTGTCAGCCCAAAGCCTTCTTCAGCAACTCGTTGACCACCGCGGGATTACCCTTGCCCGCCATCGCCTTCATCGTCTGGCCGACGAAGAAGCCGAATAGCTTGTCCTTGCCGCCGCGATATTCGGCGACCTTGTCGGCGTTGGCGGCCATGACGTCGGCGATCACCTTCTCGATGGCGCCGGTGTCGCTGGTCTGCTTGAGGCCGCGCTCCTCGACGATCGCGCCGGGGTCCTGCCCCGTTTCGAGCATGATCTCGAATACCTGCTTGGAGAGCGTGCCGGACAGGGTACCGTCGGCGACCAGCTTGAGCAGCTCGGCCGCCTGACTGGGGCTGACCGGGCTGGTCTCAAGCGTCTTGCCGAGCCGGTTCAGCGCCCCGAAAAGGTCCGAAATCAGCCAGTTGGACGCACGCAACGCCTGCGCGTCGCCGACCTCGGCCAGCAGAGCCTCGAACCAGCGCGCCGTCTCGACTTCGGCGGTCAGCACCGCAGCGTTGTACGCCGGCAGCCCCAGCGCGCCCTCGTACCGGCGGCGCTTGGCGTCCGGCAGCTCGGGCAGGCTCGCGCGGCAATCCTGGAGAAACGCGTCTTCGAGCTCCACCGGCAGCAGGTCCGGATCGGGGAAATAGCGGTAATCGTGCGCTTCTTCCTTGGACCGAAGCGAGCGGGTCTCGCTCCTGTCCGGGTCCCAAAGTCGCGTTTCCTGGACAATGCTTCCGCCGCTCTCCAGCACGTCGACCTGGCGGCTCGCCTCATGCTCGATCACCGCCATGATGAAGCGAACCGAATTGACGTTCTTGGTTTCCGTCCGCGTGCCGAACTCGTCGCCGGCCTTGCGCACCGAGACGTTGACGTCGGCGCGCATCGAGCCCTGCTCCATATTGCCGTCGCAGCTGCCGACGTAGCGCAGGATCGCGCGCAGCTTGCGCACATAAGCCCCGGCCTCCTCGGGTGAGCGCATGTCGGGCTTGGACACGATCTCCATCAGCGCCACGCCGCAGCGATTCAGGTCGACATAGGAGTAGCTCGGATGCTGGTCGTGCATCAGCTTGCCGGCATCCTGCTCCAGGTGGATGCGCTCGATGCCGATGCGCTTGGCCGAAGCCTCGTCCTTGGGATCGAGCAATATCTCGATCTCGCCCTCGCCGACGATGGGGTGGTAGAGCTGGCTGATCTGATAGCCCTGCGGCAGATCGGCGTAGAAATAATTCTTCCGGTCGAACCGAGACCAGGGATTGATCTGCGCCTCGAGCGCCATGCCGGTGCGCACCGCCTGGCGGATGCACTCCGCATTCGGGATCGGCAGCATGCCCGGCATCGCCGCGTCGATCAGCGACACCTGCGTGTTGGGCTCCGCCCCGAATTCGGTGGACGCGCCGGAGAAGAGCTTGGCGGCGGAGGTGACCTGGGCATGGACCTCAAGGCCGATCACGACCTCCCATTCGCCCGTGGCGCCCTGGATGCGATAGTCCGACATTACCACCAAGCCTCCGGCCGTGCCTTGAAGCCGGCGCGTTCCTCGAAGGCGAGCGCAGCGTTCAGCACGCCCTGCTCGTCAAGCGCCCGGCCGATAAGCTGCAACCCCAGGGGCAACCCCTGCGCATTCAGGCCCGCCGGGACGCTGATCGCCGGAAGCCCGGCCAGGCTCGCCGGTACCGCGAAGACGTCGTTGAGGTACATCGCAATCGGATCGTTCGACTTCTCGCCGAGCCCGAACGCGGCGGATGGCGCAGTCGGAGTCAGCAACAGGTCCACCTCCTCGAACACCCGCTCGAAGTCGCGCGCGATCAGTGCCCGCACCTTCTGCGCCTGGTTGAAATAGGCGTCGTAAAAGCCCGCCGACAGCACATAGGTGCCGATCATGATCCGCCGCTTGACCTCCTTGCCGAAGCCGGCGGCGCGGGTCGCCTCGTACATGTCCTGGAGGTTGCCGCCCTCGGGCGCCACCCGCTGCCCGTAACGCACGCCGTCATAGCGGGCGAGGTTGGACGAGGCTTCGGCGGGCGCGATGATGTAATAGGTCGGCAGCGCGTATTTGGTGTGCGGCAGCGAGACTTCGACGATCTCGGCGCCGGCATCGCGCAGCCAGGCGATGCCCTGTTCCCAAACCCGGTCGATCTCCTCCGGCACGCCCTCGATGCGATATTCCTTGGGAATGCCGATCCGCTTGCCGCGAATGTCGCCCGAAAGCGCCGCTTCCCAGTTCGGCACCGGCAGGTTGAGCGACGTCGAATCCTTCGGGTCGAACCCCGCCATCGCCTGCAGCATGATCGCGCAATCGCGCACGTCGTGAGCCATCGGCCCAGCCTGATCGAGAGAGGAGGCGAAGGCCACCATCCCCCAGCGCGAGCAGCGGCCATAGGTCGGCTTGATGCCGGTAATGCCGACGAAAGCAGCAGGCTGGCGGATCGAACCACCGGTGTCCGTCCCGGTCACGCCAGGCGCAAGCCGCGCCGCAACCGCCGAGGCCGAGCCTCCAGAGCTCCCGCCCGGAGTCAGCGCCGCATTGCCGCCGTCGTTGCGCCGCCACGGCGACAGCACCGGCCCCCAGGCACTGGTCTCGTTCGACGAGCCCATCGCGAACTCGTCCATGTTGAGCTTGCCCAGCATGCCCGCGCCCGCAGCAAACAGATTGCCCGACACGGTGGATTCGTAAACCGGCTTGAAGCCCTCGAGCATTCGGCTGCCCGCCGTGGTCTGCACACCTTTGGTGGCGAACAGATCCTTGATGCCCAGCGGCACGCCCGACAGCGGTTTGAGTTGACCCGAAGCGCGCGCCGCATCGGCCGCATCGGCCGCCGCCAACGCATGCTCCGGCGTCTCGACGGTAAAGGCGTTCAGCGCCTTCGCCCCCTCAATCGCGCCGATGAAACCTTCCGCCACTTCGCGCGCCGAGAAGCTGCCGTCGCGAACGCCGTCGCGGATCGCCGCAATGCCAAGTTCGGTGACATTGCTCATTATTCGATCACCTTGGGAACGGCGAAAAACCCGTGCTCAGCGTTCGGCGCATTGGCCAGCACGTCCTTACGAATGCCGCCGTCCGTCACCTTGTCCTCCCGCAGCCGCAGGGCGTTGGGGATCACCGCAGTCATCGGCGCGACGCCCGACACGTCCACCTCCTGCAGTTGCTCGACCCAGCCGAGGATGTTGTTGAGCTCGGGCGCGAGCGCCTCGGCCTCGGCATCGCTGACTGCGATGCGGGCGAGACTCGCGATCTTGCGGACGGTTGCGGTGTCTACGGACATGGGAAGCGGCGCTAGCATCCGTGCTGCGCTGCATCAAGAAGCACTCCACTTAGAACGGAGGGCCGACCGGTTCTCCGTCGATAAAGATGCGCCGGGAGGGGACGGTGCGGGTTTCAAGGCTGCCGTTCCGGTATCCGCGGCCGAACCTCGTCCGTTGCTCCTGCGTGTAGGGCTCCTCGGGCGCATTGAGCCACCTTCCCTCCCGCAGAACATAGCGCGTAGGATCGCACTGCCCGCGTGTCCGCATTGTGTCGGTAGCCCTCGGGGAAGACGGAAAGCACAGGTCGTCGAACTGAAGGGCTTCCTGGCCCCCTGGCAGGAGAAAGAAGGTGCAAGGGGAGCTCGCCTTGCACTGACCCTCCCCCAAGGCAGCAGCAAGGCTGAGGGGCAGCTTGGTGCCAGCGGGAAGCACCCGAATTCTGGCCGCCAGGGAGACGGCTCTCTGCGTATCCTGTTGCTCAGGGCTTTGGGCATCCCAGCGCGTCTCCGCTTTGGCCACTGCGTTCGCACGGGCGGCAATCGCCGGATTTCGGTGCGTCTGCAGCCGCTTCAGCGCGGCGCGGCCGGCTTCGCCAAAATCGAAGGCGAGTGCCGCCCAGTCGAACCGTTCCGCCGGGATCCTGCCGGATTCGAGCCGCGCAACCTGATCCCGCGTCGAAAGCGCGCCAAAGCTGACGATCGGAAGCGCGAGGAACAGCGCGAGCAGGCATATGCCGGCCGCCAGCCGGACGTTGATTGCGCGCAGCGGCGTTGGCCAGGCCGAGCGACCGCGGAACAGCCCCCAGGCGTAGCCGAGCGCGATGGCGACGGCGATTGCAACGAACACCGCCGCCCAGAGGCGGCCGGGGGTGAAACCATGCTGCACAATACGCTGCCCGGTCGACACCGCCGCCACGGCAGCGAGCGGCCCCATGGTGGCAATCAGCGCCATGGCCGACCAGCGCAACGCCAGGGCCCTGGCTTCCTCCTCTACCGAATTCCCGGCGACTGCATTGGTAAGGATCACCGCGCCGGTCATGCAGGCAAGCAGTATCGGCGTCGTCGACTTTGTCTGCTCCCATAACGCGTCCAGACCGGTAAACGGCAGGGCCAGCACGAAGAAGACGAGCCCTGCCGCAAGCACCGGCGCAAGCACGGAAAGAATGGTCCGGCCAACCCTTTGCAGAACGGAGGTCATCACGTCGCGGTCGCGCAGCAGCCCGATCGCGCCGCCCGCTGCCGCCCCGGCCAGAGCCACCGCGAACCAGCCCTCCCGCAGCAGGTCCCGCAGGAAGTGCACTCCGATCAGTCCGAACAGCTCGGACAGCAGAAGGGCGAGCAGCATGGTGGCGCCGGTAAAGGCGATGACCGCACCCCCGAGAATGATGTTCGTCCAGGCATGGGCATGCACCGCCGCCGGCACCAGCCGAAGCCGCCCCTCCTCCCGCGCGGCCTGGAACAAGGGCACGGCAATCGCCACCCCGGCGACGGCGGCGGCGAAATGCCAGCCGTCGTCCGCATTCCAGCCATCGGGGCTGCCGTTCGACCAGGCGATGAAGGCCGCGACCACCGCCCCGGAGGCGGCGAACGCCACCGACCAGGGCCAGCGCAGCCGCTCCAGCGAGAAGGCCAGCTCGATGCTGAAGACCGCAACGAGCGCCGCAAGCGCCCCGTCAAGCTGGGTCTGATCGCCGTTGGTGAGGTGGTAAAAGGCGAAGCCCGAGACCGCGCCCAAGGCGGCGAGGATCAGCGCCCGCATCGGCCATGGCGCATGATCCAGCCTGTCGTCCGCCTGCTCCATGCCGCTTCCTCCCCCATATCCCTGCCCGTCAGGGATGCTACAACGCTTGCATCGGCCCATGCCATGCGCTTGTGCAGCCGTGATGCAGGCTTGGAGGATTTGAATGCTGGCGCGGCGGTTCCTGTGGGTTGTGGCGGGGCTGATCGTGCTCGTTCTGGCCGGAGCGGTCGTCTACCGCCTCTATGGCAACGAGCTGATGCGCTGGACCATGGTGCCGGGCAAAGCCTTCGAAGGCGGCCCCGCCCAGGCGCGCGGCGCCTATGACCGCGCCGACATGTGGATCGCCCGCCCTGACATTCCCGAGAACCCTGCCCTCTGGACTCCCCCCGGCGTCGCGCGCAGCGGCAAGACGGAAGCCGCCGTTTTCTTCATCCACCCCACCTCCTTCCTCGAGAAGTCGCAGTGGAACGCGCCGCTCGACGAGGCCGATTCCCAATGGCGCGCCCGCTTGTTCGTGCGCAGCCAGGCCAGCGCCTTCAACGACATCGCGGAAATCTGGGCACCCAAATACCGCCAGGCGACGTTCGGCGCGTTCCTCACCAATCAGGCGGACGCGCAAAAGGCGCTCGATTTCGCCTATCGCGACGTCCTCACCGCCTTCGACGCCTTTGTCGCCAAGGTGCCCAAGGAAAAGCCGATCATCCTCGCCGGCCACAGCCAGGGCAGCCTCCACCTGATGCGCCTTCTGGCGGACCGGATCGCCGGCAAGCCGCTCGCCAAGCGCGTCGCCGCCGCTTACGTCGTCGGCTGGCCGATCTCCGCCACCGCCGATCTTCCCTTCCTCGGCCTTCCCGCCTGCGAGAAGCGCTATCAGGCCGGCTGCGTCCTCTCCTGGCAGAGCTTCGGCGAGCCCGCCGATCCGGCTTTGATCACCGACGTCTTCGACGCCTCGTCGGGCCGCACCGGCCTGCCCCGCGCCGGCTCGCCGATGCTCTGCACCAACCCCCTGACCGGCATCCGCGGCGGCGAAGCCAAGCCGGAAGCGAGCCTCGGCACCCTGATCCCCAACGCCGATCTCACCGAAGGCGAGTTGAAGACACCCGGCGTCCCCGCCCGCTGCGACGTTCGCGGCTTCCTGCTGATCGGCGAAGAAGCCCCCGACCTCGGCCCCTACGTCCTCCCCGGCAACAACTACCACGTCTACGATTACGCCCTGTTCTGGGCCAACATCCGCGCCGACGCCGCCGCAAGGCTGGCGGCGTTCAAGCGTTGAGGCGCGGTCCATCCTCCCAGTCATTCCCGCGAAAGCGGGAATCCCGCTTCTTCCTTCCTCTTGGGCCGCGAGGAAAGAACAAGAAGCGGGACCCCCGCTTTCGCGGGGGTGACGGAGAGTGGACGCGGAGCGGCGGCAAATGATCACCACCAGCGCTCCCGAATATCGCGACCTGTTCCCGATGGGCGGCCGCCTGATGGGCCTCGATGTCGGCACCAAGACGATCGGCATTGCGCTGTGCGATGCCGGCTGGTCGATCGCGAGCGCGGCCCAGCTCCTCCACCGCACCAAGTTCACCGCCGATCTCGAAAAGCTGAAAGCCTTGGCCGCCGCGCAGGACGTGAAGGGCCTGGTCATCGGCCTCCCCTTGAGCCTCGACGGCACCGACAGCCCGCGCACCCAATCGACCCGCGCCTTTGCCCGCAACTCCGCCTCGCTCGGCCTGCATATTCTGCTTTGGGACGAGCGCTGGTCCACCCAGGCGGTCACCCGCACCCTGCTTGACGCCGACGCCTCCCGGGCCCGCCGCGCCGAGCTCGTGGACAAAATGGCCGCCGCCTATATCCTCCAGGGCGCGATCGACGCGCTTACCATGGGATAAACGAATGGCCGATTTCCCGCACCGCCAACTGCTCGGCATCGACCAGCTCTCCCGCGACGACATCCTGTGCGTGCTCGACGAGGCGGAACATTGGGCGCGGTTCAACCGGCAGCCACGCAAGGTCGACGAGCGCCTCAAGGGCCTGACCCAGTTCAACGTCTTCTTCGAAAACTCGACGCGCACGCTGTTCTCCTTCGAAGTCGCCGGCAAACGCCTCGGCGCCACCGTCGCCAACTTCCACGTCGCCGGCTCCTCCGTGCACAAGGGCGAGAGCCTGATCGACACCGCCCTCACCCTTGACGCGATGCAGCCCGACGTGATCGTCGTCCGCCACGGCGAGACCGGCGCGCCCGCCGACGTGGCCGCGGCGGTCAATTGCGCGGTGATCAACGCCGGCGACGGCACCGGCGAGCATCCCACCCAGGCGCTGCTCGATGCCCTCACCATGCGCCGCCGCAAAGGCCGGCTCGAAGGCCTCAAGGTGGCGATCTGCGGCGACATCCGCCACAGCCGCGTCGCCGGCTCCAACATGCGCCTGCTGCCCAAGCTTGGCGCCGAGGTGCGGGTCGTCGGCCCCTCTTCCCTGCTCCCCGACAATACGGGCGGCATCCCGGCCTTCACCGACCTTGAGGAAGGCATCGCAGGCGCCGACGTGGTGATGATGCTGCGCATCCAGCGCGAACGGATGGAACACGCGGTCGAAGGCTCGATCGGCGACTTCCACGCCCTTTACGGCCTCACCCGCGAGCGCCTCGCGTTCGCCGCGCCCGACGCCATCGTCATGCACCCCGGCCCCATGAACCGCGGCGTCGAGATAAGCTCCGACCTCGCCGACGATCGCCACCGCTCCACCATCCTGGAGCAGGTCGAAATGGGCGTTGCGGTACGGATGGCCGTGCTCGATCTCCTCACCCGGCACAAGCAAGCCTGAGGCCGCGAGCAACCCTGGCCTTTATGCGGTAAAGTGATGACGGAGGCGGAACCGTCGCGCCCCGCCGCACGCTTAGCATGGGTTAGTTCACAGGGGGCTCGCGCATGACAAATTCCCTCGCTCCGGTGCTCCTCGTCGAGGACGATCCCCTGATCCTCGAGTCCACCGCCAATCTCCTCTCCGGCAACGGCTGCGACGTGCTGCGCGCCTGCAGCGTCGCCGAAGCCATGATGCTTCTGGAGGCGGGGCCGGTCCCCCCCGTGGTGGTCACCGACATCAATCTCGCCGACGGCTCCAGCGGCCTCGATCTCGCCCGTACCATCGCCGAGCGCTGGCCGGCCACCCGGGTGCTGATCGTCTCCGGCGCCTGCCGCCCCGCGCGCTGCGAATATCCGGAAAACGCCCTGTTCTTCACCAAGCCCTACGCGTCCGGCGCCCTGGTCGCGATGGTGAAGGGCGAGGACTGGTAGCAGCCGCCGGTCTCCGCGCCGCCCCGCTTCGCCCCGCACCTCCCTCCTTAAGGCTGGCAAGCGCGCCGCCCGCTCGCTAGGGCGCCCGCAACCACCCACCGGAGGAGCCCCCATGATCCCCGCCCGCGCCTACGCCGTCCATTCCGCCGAAGACCGCTTCGCCCCCTTCTCCTTCGAACGCCGCGATCCGCGGCCCAACGATGTCGTGATCGCGATAAGCTGGTGCGGGGTCTGCCATTCCGATCTCCACACCGCCCGCGGCGAATGGGCCGGCACCCAATATCCCTGCGTTCCGGGCCACGAGATCGTCGGCGAAGTGACGGCGGTGGGCAACGAAGTCACCAAGTTCGCGGTCGGCGATCTCGCCGCCGTCGGCTGCCTGGTCGATAGCTGCAAATCCTGCGCCTCCTGCCAGGAAGGCCTCGAGCAATATTGCGAGCGCGGCTTCACCGGCACCTATAACGGCCCTGAACAAGGCACCGGCGGCAACACCTATGGCGGCTATTCCGACCGGATCGTCGTGCGCGAGGATTTCGTGCTGAAGATCAGCCACGAAGCCGGCGATCTCGCCGCCGTCGCGCCGCTCCTCTGCGCCGGCATCACCACCTGGTCGCCGCTCAAGCATTGGGGCGCGGGGCCTGGCAAGACGGTCGGCATCGTCGGCATCGGCGGTTTGGGTCACATGGGGGTGAAGCTCGCCAAGGCGCTCGGCGCCCACGTCGTCGCCTTCACCACCTCGCCCTCCAAGGTCGAGGACGCAAAGGCGCTCGGCGCGGACGAAGTCGTTGTCTCCCGCGACCGCGAGGCGATGAAGGCGCAGACCGGCAAGCTCGATCTCATCATCAACACGGTTACTGTCGCCCACGATCTTGACGCTTACGTCAGCCTGCTCCGCCGCGACGGTACCATGGTGATGCTCGGCGCCCCGCCCGAGCCGCACCCGACGCCCTCCACTGGCCTCCTGGTGTTCAAGCGCCGCGCGATTGCCGGCTCGATCGTCGGCGGCATCGCCGAAACCCAGGAAATGCTCGATTTCTGCGCCGAGCACAAAATTGTCTCGGAGGTGGAGACGATCCGAATCCAGGACATCGAGGACGCCTACGCCCGAATGCTGAAGAGCGACGTCAAATACCGCTTCTCCATCGACATGAGCTCGATGGACGGCTGACCCCTATTCGGGAGCGGACACAGCGTCCGCTCCCGAGCTATCAGGTGGCCGCACGCGCACGGGCGGCCTCAGCGGCTAAAAACCCGGGTTCGCGCTCGGGCACCATCCAGCGGCTCTCGTAAATCTCGACGCTCTCGAAGATGCCTTCCGCGAAATAAGGATCGCCGGCGAGGTGCGCATCGAGCGCCGCCCGGTCCGGAACCTCGAACACGAAGATGCTTCCCACCATCTTGCCGCCGTCGAGCAGCGGCCCGGCATAGATCACCGGCGCCTGGTGCGCGGCAATGAAGTCGAGATGCGCCGGGCGATGCCTGAGCCGCGCGCCGCTACCCGCCTTGTCTTTGCCGATGACGACGAAGTTCACCGCTCAGCTCGACCGTTCATGCGCCGCATCGGCGTCGATCGCGCCGCCCGTATCGTCCCGGACCGAGCGCTTCGCTGCTTCGTCGGCCTCGCGGTCGTTGAGGACCGGCTTGCAGGCCGGATCCTCGTCCGGCGCCGCTTTGTTGTCTTTGCTCATCCGATCGTCCTCCACGCTTAATCGGAAAGCAGGAAGCCCTGCTCCTCTTCCACCATGGTGCGCGGATCGGGGAACAGCCGGTTGGCGATGTCCGCCACGTGCCGCCCCTGGAAGCGCGCGCCCTCCAGCTCGTTGCTTGTCGGCTGCCGCGAGCCGTCGCCGCCGGCGATGGTGCTTGCGCCATAAGGCGAACCGCCGGTGATCTCGGTGAGCGTCATCTGCCCCGCGAAGCTGTAGGGCAGGCCCACCGTCACCATGCCGAAGTGAAGCAGGTTGGTGTGGATCGCCATCAAGGTCGTCTCCTGCCCGCCATGCTGGGACGCCGTCGAGGTAAAGGCAGAGCCGACCTTGCCGTTCAGCGCCCCGCGCGCCCACAAACCGCCGGTCTGGTCGAGAAAGTTCGCCATCTGGCTCGCCATCCGCCCATAGCGCGTGCCCACGCCGATGATGATCGCGTCGTATAACGGCAGCTCGTCCACCGTCGCGAAGCCGTGGCGCTGCTCCATCACGTAACCCGAAGCCCGCGCGACCTCCTCCGGCACCAGCTCGGGGACGCGCCGAATATCGACCCGAGCGCCGGTTGATGCCGCACCGTCCGCCACCGCCTCGGCCATCTGCAGGATGTGCCCGTAGGTGCTGTGATAAAGAACCAATATTCTGCTCATGCCCGCACCTTCAAAACCGTGTCGCAGAGGCAAACGCGTACCGGCGGTGCAGGGTCCGGATCAGCGCCGAAGCCCCGCGAAAACATTGCGCCCGGCATAATCCGCCATCGATCCAAGTTCCTCCTCGATCCGGATAAGCTGGTTGTACTTCGCGAGCCGGTCAGAGCGCGCCAGGCTGCCCGTCTTGATCTGCCCGCAGTTCGTGGCGACGGCGAGATCGGCGATGGTGGTATCCTCCGTCTCGCCCGAACGGTGCGACATTACCGAGGTGTAGCGCGCCCGGTGCGCCATGTTCACCGCTTCCAGGGTTTCGGTCAGCGTCCCGATCTGGTTGACCTTGATCAGGATCGAGTTGGCGATGCCCTCCCCGATCCCGCGCGCAAGCCGCTTCGGGTTGGTGACGAACAGATCGTCGCCGACGAGCTGAACCTGGCCGCCGAGCCGCTCGGTAAGCAGCTTCCAGCCCTCCCAATCGTCCTCGCCCATGCCGTCCTCGATCGACAGGATCGGATAATCGCGCACCAGGCCGGCGAGATACTCGACATTCTCGGCCGAGGACAAAACGCTCCCCTCCCCGACCATCCGGTAGGCGCCGTCGCGATAATATTCGCTCGCCGCGCAATCGAGCGCCAGCACCACGTCGTCGCCCGGCGTGTAGCCCGCTTCCTCCACCGAGCGCATGATGAAGTCGAGGGCATCGCGCGCCGAAGCAAGGTTCGGCGCGAAACCGCCCTCATCGCCAACCGCCGTGGACAGCCCCGCATCGTGGAGCCGCTTCTTCAACGTGTGGAAGATTTCCGCGCCGCAGCGCACCGCCTCGCTCAACGAGGCCGCCCCCACCGGCATCACCATGAATTCCTGGAAATCGATCGGATTGTCGGCATGGGCGCCGCCGTTCAGGATGTTCATCATCGGTACCGGCAGCAGATGCGCCGACACCCCGCCGACATAGCGATAGAGCGGCAGCCCCCGCGCATCCGCCGCCGCCTTGGCCACCGCCAGGCTGACGCCCAGGATCGCGTTTGCGCCGAGCCGCGACTTGTTCTCCGTCCCGTCGAGGTCGATCATCAGCGCGTCGATGTCGCCCTGGTCTTCGGCGTCGAGGCCGGTGATCGCCTCGCTGATCTCGCCGATCACCGAGTCCACCGCCTGGCAGACGCCCTTGCCGAGATATTTCTTGCTGTCCCCGTCGCGCTTCTCGACCGCCTCGTGCGCGCCGGTGGAGGCGCCCGAAGGCACCGCCGCCCGTCCCTGGCTCCCGTCCTCCAGCAAAACGTCGACTTCCACCGTGGGGTTGCCCCGGCTGTCGAGGATCTGGCGGGCATGGACGTCGAGAATGGCGGTCATTGTTACGGCCTCGTTTCGAACTATATCGGTGAGACGGCGCTTATCGGCGCGGCGCATGCGACGCAACTTTCGTCGCCGGAAGCCGGAACGACAGGCCCGCCTCACAGGTTTCCCGCACAAGAACCCATAACGAAGCAGTGGAGTAAACGAACCATGGCCCCCCAAAATGAGCTGCCGGAAGGCACCGATCACATCATCAACGGCGCAATGGACACGAGCGGTGCAGGCGCCGGAACCGGCGGCGATGCCGCTGGCGGCAGCGGCGCTTCGGGCGGCCTTTCGGACGGCTCGGCATTGGTCGCCACCGGCGGCGGTGACGACACCGGCGGCACGGCCGGCAGCGGCGGCGGCGGCGGCGGCGCTTCTGGCGGCGGCGTCACCGAACAGATCCGCAGCCAGGCTTACGCCCTGCGCGATCAGGGCGTCGACCGCGCCCGCGAATTCGCCACCGGCGGCAAGACCCGCGCCACCGACGCCCTTGAAGAGCTCTCGCGCGTGTTCGCCGACACCGCCGACACCATCGATGAGCGCCTTGGCCGCGATTACGGCGAATATGCCCGCAAGGCGTCCGACGCCGTCTCCGGCTTCGCGGACACGATCCGCAACAAGGAAGTGGACGACATCTACCAGGACGTCAGCTCTGCCGTCCGCAAGAGCCCCGGAATCGCCCTCGGCGTTGCGGCGGTTGTCGGCTTCGCGCTTGCCCGGGTCGTCAAGGCCGGCCTGAGCGAGGGCCCGAACGGCGGCGGCACCGGCACCGGTACGACCGGCACCGGCACCACGGGTTCCGGAACCACGGGAGCCTGACCTTGAACTCGCCCAGTGGCACTCCGGAGGCGTCGATCGGCGACCTCTTCACCCGCGTGAAGACGGACGGCACGGCCTATGTGAAGGCGGAGATGGGGCTTGTCGGCGCCATCGCCCGCCATCGCGTCGGCAAGGCCCGCAATGGCTTCATCGCGCTGATCGCGGCCTTTCTGCTGCTCAACGCGGCGTTGATCACGCTGATCATCAGCCTCGCCGCCGCCCTTGCACTCAAGGTCGGTCCGATCGCGGCGGGGGCCATCACTTTCGTCGTGATCGCGATCATCGCTTTCATTCTTGTCAAATGGGGCGCCGGCAAGCTCGCCGCGCTTTCGGGCGACGAGGAAGAACGGACGGCCATGGCCGCGGGAGCGAAGCTGTGAGCGGAGCGGAAATCCTGCAAAAGCGCCGTGAGGCCGAGCTCGCCCGGCGGGGCGCCGTGGCGGCACTGGGCGAGCTGCAGCAACGGCTCAAGCCCTCCACCGTCGCCTCCAACGCCTGGGAGGGCGTGACCGACAAGGTCGCCGACGTAACGGACGGCGCGGTGGAAGCGGTGAAATCCCGCCCTGTCGCCGCCGGCGCCGCGGTCGGCGCCCTCACCCTCTTCCTCGCCCGTCAGCCGCTTCGCTCGGCCATTTCCTGGCTGTTCGCCAAGAAGCCGGACGGGACCCTCGTCAACACCCGTCTCGACAACAAAGACGGCCAATTCGACATCACGGCGCCCATCGCCGAACGCAAAGACTGAAGGAGTAAGCGCATGAGCACCACCGACACCCCCGCCACCCAGAGCGCCAACAACAGCGGCGCCGGCACCAGCGGCGGCACGGAAGGCGGCGGCGGCCGTCTCGACAGCGTCCGCCAGACCGCTTCGGACGCCTACGAAACCGCCCGCGACCGCACTTCCTCCGCCTACCAGGCCGCCCGCGAAGCTGCCGGCGGCGCGGTGGAAACCGTCCGCGACACCGCCCGCAGCGCCGGCAAGCGCACTGTCGAAGGCGTCGAAGCCAACCCGCTCGCGGCGTTGGTCGGCGGTCTCGCCCTTGGCGTCATTGCCGGCGCCTTGCTGCCCAAGACCCGGCACGAAGAGAAGGTGCTGGGCTCGGCCGGCCGCAAGGTCACCGACACCGCCCGCCAGGCGATCGATGCCGCCAAGGACGCCGGCCGCTCGCAGATCGACGAACTCGGCCTCAGCAAGGACGGCCTCCAGCGCAAGCTCGGCGAGTTCACCGACAAGGCAGCCGGCGCGGTGCGCAGCTCCGCCGGTGCGGCCACCGGTGCCGTGAAGGGCTCGGGCCAGTAAGATTGGAGGAGACGTCCCGGAAGTTGCTTGTTTTCCGGGGCGTCTCCTCTATCGGCTCCAAGCCATGAGCAAGATGCATCTCGTATTCGGAGGCCGGGTCACCGACCCCCAGGGCCTCGACTTCGATCCCGCGACGATCGACATCGTCGGCATATTCCCCGATTACGCCGAAGCCCTCGAAGCCTGGCGCGGCAACGCCCAGCGCACGGTCGACGACGCCGAGATGAAATACGTCGTCGTCCACCTCCACCGCCTGCTCGAGCCGGAGCTGAAGTAAGCGCCTGGGTCCAGGCCCCAGCCCCAGCGTTTCCAGCGCGCCTCCCCCACTCCGTTCATCTCGAGCGAAGTCGAGAGACACCTCCCGCAAGGCACAGTAAAGCCACCCACTCCGTTCATCTCGAGCGAAGTCGAGAGACTGGAACGAGCACTCCCTGCCAGCGTCTCTCGACTTCGCTCGAGACGAACGGGGTTCCTGCCCACACAACCCCGTCATTCCCCACACCGCTTGTTTCGAGCGAAGTCGAGAAACGAGGACGAGGCACCTTGCCAGCGTCTCTCGACTTCGCTCGAGACGAACGGGGCTCCTGGTCATACAACCCCGCCATTTCCCACCGTTCGTTTCGAGCGAAGTCGAGAAACGCTGCACGGGCCTTTTGTGCAAGAAAGCCCACTCTTCCGTACGTTGCGCGATACTCCCTACCCCGTTCGTTTCGAGCGAAGTCGAGAAACCGCCACAAACACCCCGGCAGTTGGGAAACCCCTAAGCCCCCCGCCACTTCAGCAGAAGCAAAGGCCTGGCAAGCACCACCCCCGCAACAAACCCGCCGATATGCGCGGCAACCGCCTCCCGCGGTCCGCCTGATCCCACCGCAAACGCCACCAGCAACTGCATCGCCACCCAGGCCGCCGCCAGCCACAGCGCGTTCAGCGCAACCGCAAGCGCGTTGCTTCGCACCTTCACCCGGTAGCGTCCGAACAGCATCGCATAGGCGCCGATCACCGCCGAAATGGCGCCGCTCGCCCCCACCATCGGCGCCTGGCTGCCTGGCCCGGCCGCCCATTGCGCCGCCGCCGCCGCAAAGGCGCCGATCACGTACAGGATGCCGATGCCCGTGGCGCCAAGCACCGGCTCCACCGCCCGCCCGCAAATCGCCAGGAAGAGCAGGTTGAACATCAAATGCAGGAAGCCGATGTGCAGGAAGGTCGCGCTCAATGGCGTCAGCCAGACCGGCAGCCCGGGCCAGGTGCCGCCCTCCACCCGCGCCGGGATGAAGCCGCCCCGAAGCACAAGGGCGTCGAACGGCAGTGTCAGCGAGAACAGCCACGCCGCCGCAGTCGCAATCGCGATGCCGACGGTGACCCGGGCCTTGCGAAGATCGTCGGTCGGCCGCACCATGGGGCCCACCGCGCCTAGATGAACTCGACCTTCTCGAGTTCGTAATATTTGTCGCCCGACGGCGTCGACACTTCCACCTCGTCGCCGACGCTGCGCCCGATCAGCGCGCGTCCCAAGGGCGAATTGTACGAAATGCGCCCGATCCGCGCGTCCGCCTCGGTCTGGCCGACGATCTGGTAGACGACCTTCTTGTCGTTCTCGTCGACCAGGTGAACGGTTGCCCCGAATACCGCTTTGTCGCCGGACAGGCTCTTGGGGTCGATCACCATCGCGCGGCTCAGCCGGTCGTCGATGTCGGCGATCGTCGCCTCGACCTGGCCCTGGCGTTCCTTGGCGGCATGATATTCGGCGTTTTCGGACAGATCGCCATGGCCGCGGGCCACCTCGATCGCCTCGATGATCGCCACCCGCTCGATGGTTTTTAGGTGCCGCACCTCGGTCTGGAGGCGGTCATAGCCCTCCTGAAGCATCGGCATCTTATCCACCGTCGCCATATCTCTCGCCTTTCAAAACTCGTTCGCTGCCGGACCCTGGATGAAGCCGGCACCCCTTCTCACTGGAATGTGGGGATCACGTATCGGAGGCGAGATAATAAGACTGGAGGCTCTGAACATCAAGGCTGTGCGATCGAAGCACCCCGATCGCGCGCGTCACCGCCACCGAGGACGCGGCGGTCGTGAAGTAGGGCACCTTGGCCATCAACGCCGACCGGCGGATCGAAGAACTGTCCTTGTGGCTCTGCCACCCTTCCGTGGTGTTGAACACGATGTCGACCCCGCCGTCCTTGATCCGGTCGACGATATGCGGCCGCCCCTGGGCAACCTTGTTGACCTTCTCCACCGCGATCCCCTGTCCCTCCAGGTAATCGGCCGTGCCGCCGGTGGCGAGGACATGGAAGCCGAACTCCGCCATGGCCCGCACCGCCGGCACGATCAGCACCTTGTCGCTGTCCTTCACCGACACGAACAGCGTCCCCTCGGTCGGCAGCAACGTCCCCGCCGCGATCTGCGACTTGAGGAACGCGGTGGCGAAATCCTTATCGATTCCCATCACTTCGCCGGTGGACTTCATTTCGGGCGACAACACCGGATCGACCCCGGGGAAGCGCGCAAACGGGAACACCGCTTCCTTGACGGCGATATGCGGCACGTCCCGGTTGATCGGCAGGAAGCGCATCAGCGGCTCCCCCGCCATCACCCGCGCCGCGATCTTGGCGATTGGCGTCCCGATCGCCTTGGCAACAAACGGCACCGTCCGGCTCGCCCGCGGATTGACCTCGATGAGGTACACCAGCCCGTCCTTCACCGCGAATTGCGCGTTCATCAGCCCGACGACGCCGAGCGCCAGCGCAAGCACCCGCGCCTGCCGCTCGATCTCGGCAACGATCTCCGCGTCCAGGCTGTACGGCGGCAGCGAGCAGGCGCTGTCCCCGGAGTGCACGCCGGCTTCCTCGATATGCTGCATGACGCCGGCGATCACGACGTCCTTGCCGTCCGAAATCGCGTCGACATCCACCTCGATGGCGTCGCGCAGATATTGGTCGATCAGCACCGGGCTGTCGCCGGACACCTGCACCGCCGTGACGATATAATCGTCGAGCTGCGCCGGCCCGTCGACGATCTCCATCGCCCGCCCGCCCAGCACGTAGCTCGGCCGGGTCAGCACCGGATAGCCGATCCGCTCGGCCACCGCGATCGCCTCCTCGCGGCTGCGCGCCATGCCGTTCTCCGGCTGCCGAAGCCCAAGCTTGGTGACAAGGGCGGCGAACCGCTCCCGGTCCTCGGCCAGGTCGATGGCGTCCGGCGAGGTGCCGAGGATCGGAATTCCCTCCTTCGCCAAGGCCGCGGCAAGCTTGAGCGGCGTCTGCCCGCCGAACTGCACGATCACGCCGGCGAGCTCGCCCTTGCTCTGCTCGACGTGGAGGATCTCCAGCACGTCTTCGGCGGTCAGCGGCTCGAAATAGAGGCGGTCCGACGTGTCGTAATCGGTGCTCACCGTTTCCGGATTGCAGTTGATCATGATCGTCTCATAGCCCGCATCCGCCAGCGCGTAGCAGGCGTGGCAGCAGCAATAATCGAACTCGATCCCCTGCCCGATCCGGTTCGGCCCGCCGCCCAGGATCACCACCTTCTTGCGGTCGGAAGGATCGCTCTCATCCTCCGGCGCCCCGAAGCTCGGCGCCTCGTACGTCGAATACATATAGGCGGTGCGCGCCTCGAACTCGGCGGCGCAACTGTCGATGCGCTTGAACACCGGCCTGACGCCAAGCTTGTGCCGAAGCGCCCGCACCTCCTCTTCGGTGGTCGCGCCCGTCATCGCCTTTACGGC
>Ga0190273_10000093_pt1 | contig 48655 bp, 52 predicted proteins | sample Popmic504IS_FD_134513 | JGI IMG/M metagenome (GOLD analysis project Ga0190273, IMG submission 134513) | Populus adjacent soil microbial communities from riparian zone of Shoshone River, Wyoming, USA - 504 IS | ecosystem: Environmental > Terrestrial > Soil > Riparian zone > Trees stand | place...
CGACGCCGAGGTGGCCTAGCACCCGTTCCGCGTGGTTGGCCGAGCCGTTGGTGAACACCAGGCGCCGCCCGGGCAACCGCTCCAGTCCCTCAACCAGCGCCGGGTCCGGCGTGATGCGGTCGAGCGCCACGTCATGCACCTCGGTCAGGAAGCGCTCGGGATCGACGCCGTGGTTGGCCATCAGCCCGGCCAGCGTGGTGCCGTGCTCGTGCAGGTACTTCTTCTGGAGCGCCAAGGCTTCAGTGGGCGGCAATCCGGTCTCTCGCGCCACGAACTCCGTCATCCTGTCTTCCACCAGCGCCATGAACTCGCATTCGGCCGGATAGAGGGTGTTGTCGAGATCGAACAGCCAGGTCGTAACGTGTGTCAGGCCGGCGCTCATCTTTCCCTCCCCTTCATGGGGAGGGTGGCTCGCGAAGCGAGACGGGTGGGGCTGTGTTGATACTCCCCCACCCTGACGAGGCTGGCGCCTCGTCGTCCCTCCCCATGAAGGGAGGGAGAGCTGCGGCGGTGATCATGCTCTGATCAGCGTCCCCGCGCCGTGTTCGCTGAACAGCTCGACCAGCATGGCGTGCGGGCGGCGGCCGTCGAGGATGACCACGGCCTCGACGCCGGCTTCCACGGCGGCGATGGCGGTTTCGAGTTTCGGGATCATGCCGCCGGTTGCGACGCCGTCATCAATGGCGGCCCGGGCCTGCGCGACGGTCATCTGGCGCACCAGCTCACCGCCCGCGTCGAGCACGCCGGCGACATCGGTCAGCAGCAGCATGCGCTTGGCTTTCAGCGCCCCGGCCAGGGCGCCGGCCACCGTGTCCGCGTTGATGTTGTAGGTCTCACCCTCGGCCGAGACGCCGATCGGCGCCACCACCGGCACATAGTCGTGCTCGGCATGGATGAGGGCGTCGATGATCTGCGGGTCGATGTGGGTCGGCTCGCCGACGAAACCGAGGTCGATTTCCTCGCCGACGCGGTTGTTCTTCTGGGCCTTTTCAACGGTGATCAGCCGGGCGTCCTTGCCGGACAGGCCCACGCCGCGCACGTCCGCCTCGCTGCCGGCCAGCGTGATCCAGTTGGCGATTTCCTTGTTGATGGCGCCGGAGAGGACCATCTCGGCCACCTCCATGGTCGGGGCGTCGGTGACCCGCAGGCCATCGACGAAGGTCGACTTCACCCCCGCCCGCTCCAGCATGGCGCTGATCTGCGGGCCGCCGCCGTGGACGACCACCGGGTGCACGCCCAGCAGCTTGAGCAGCACGGCGTCGGCGGCGAACAGCCGCGCGACCTCCTCCTCGCCCATGGCGTGGCCGCCGTACTTTATGACCACCGTCTCGCGGTCGTAGATCTGGATGTAGGGCAGCGCCTCGGCGAGCGTGCGGGCCGTGGCCCACCCCCGCTCCTGGGTCTGTTCGGTCAAGGGCTCTGCTCCCCACTGAGGCGGGCGTGAGATAGCGGAGCGAAAGAAGTCTGTCACGCGCCCTGCGTCCTTCGAGACGCGCTATGCGCTCCTCAGGATGACGAAGTTTGTGCTGAATTCGTCATGGTGAGGAGCGGTCCGTCAGGACCGCGTCTCGAACCACGCGCAGGCCGCCGCGATCTCGGCGCGGAGTTTGGGGATGCCGGCGCCTTTCTCGGAGGATGTAGCCAGCACGCGCGGGAAGGCGGCGGGGCGTCTGGAGACGGCCTTGAGGGTGCGGTCCACCACCTCGTCGACTTCATGCGGCTTGAGCTTGTCGGCCTTGGTCAGGACGAGCTGGTAGGACACGGCGGAGGTGTCGAGCGCGTCGAGCGCTTCGGCGTCCACCGTTTTCAGCCCGTGGCGGGCGTCGATCAGCAGATAGACGCGCTTGAGGTTAGGGCGACCCCGCAGGTAGTCGCGGCCAAGGTTCTGGAAGGTCTTGACCGTTGACTTCGAGGCCTTGGCCCAGCCGTAGCCGGGCAGGTCGACCAGTCGCAGGCGCTCGTCGAGCACGAAGAAGTTCACTTCGCGGGTGCGGCCCGGCTCGTTCGAGGCCCGCGCCAAATGCTTCTGACCGACCAGCGCGTTGATGAGGCTCGACTTGCCGACGTTGGAGCGGCCGGCGAAGGCGACTTCCGGCAGGTCGGGCGCGGGCAGCTGCTCGATCTTTGCCGCGCCCATCAGGAAGGACACCGGCCGCGCGAACAGGACCCGCGCCGACTCAACGTCATCTTCCGTGAAGGTGTCGGTCACCCCGCCGTCCCGGGCTTGGCCGAGAGGCGCGCCAGCATGGTGTCGATCGGGTTCTCGACCTTGAACCGGCGCATGATGAAGTACTGCTGCAGCACCGACAGCAGGTTGTTCCACGTCCAGTAGATCACCAGCCCGGCCGCGAACGGCGCCAGCATGAAGGTGAAGACCAGAGGGAAGATCTGGAAGATCCGCTGCTGCATGGGATCGGGCGCGGGCGGGTTCATCGACTGCTGTAGCCACATGGTGAAGCCCATGATGATCGGCCAAACGCCGATGTGCAGCGAACCGTCCAGAAGCGGGCCGATGCCGGGCGCCGTTGCCGGGTTCCACGGGATGGCGCCGAACAGGTTCCAGATGGTGGTCGGGTCGCGGTAGGACAGGTCGCGGATCCAGCCGAAGAACGGCGCGTGGCGCATCTCGATGGTCACGCTCAGCACCTTGTAGAGCGAGTAGAAGACCGGGATCTGGATCAGGATCGGCAGGCAGCCCATCAGCGGATTGATCTTTTCCTTCTGATAGAGCTGCAGCGTCTCCTGCTGCAGCCTGGCCGGGTCGTCTTTGTACTTGGCCTTCAGCTCCTCGGTGCGGGGCTGGATCTTCTTCATCTTGGTGATGGATTCGTAGCTCTTGTTGGCGAGCGGGAAGAACAGCGTCTTGACCACCACGGTCAGCAGCAGGATGGCCACCCCGAAGTTGCCGACCAGGTGGTAGAACTGCTCCAGCACCCAGAAGATCGGCCGGGTGAAGAACCAGAACATCCCCCAGTCCACCGCCGAGTCGAACCGCGGCAGGCCGAGCTGGGCCTGGTAGTCCTTTAGGATCGGCACCACCTTGGCGCCCGCGAACAGCCGGGTGGTCTCACTGACCTGCCGTCCGGCGGGGATGACGTGCGGCTGGCCGACATAGCTTGCCTCGTAGATATCGACGCCCTGTGCGGGCGTGACCCGGAAGGCGGCGGCGATCTTCTCTTTCTGGTCGGGGATCAGGCCGGCGAACCAGTATTTGTCGGTGATGCCCAGCCAGCCGCCGGTGGAGGTGTGGGTTTCCTCCTTGTCCTTCTTCCAGGCCTTGTACTTCTTCAGCGACAGTTCGTTGTTGAAGACGCCGAGCGCCCCCTCGTGGACGATCTGGCTGCCCTTGGTGTGGGTGTCGGGCAGGCCCTGGCGCTGCACCGAGGCATAGGGCGCCAGCGTCACCGGCGCGGCGCCCAGGTTGGCCACCGTGTCGGCGACCGTGAACATGTAGCGCTCATCGACCGAGATGGTGCGGGTGAAAACCAGCCCCTGCGGCGACGCGTAGGTCAGCACCACCGGCTGGCCGGGAGCCACCGTGCCGCCCTGCTTCACGGTCCAGACGGTGTCGGCGGTTGGCAGGCCGGGCAGGTTCTGGCCGGTCCAGCCGAACTCCGCGAACCAGGCGTTCTTCGCACCTTCGGGACGGAACAGCTCGACCGGCGGTGAATCCTTGGCCAGCGTCTCGCTGTACTGCTTGAGATAGAGGTCGTCGATGCGGGCGCCGCGCAGGGTGATCGAGCCGGACAGCGCCGGTGTGTCGACCGCCACCCGGGGCGAGGCGCCCTTGGCGGCGGCGCGGGTCAGGGCCTGCGGGGCCACCATCGCAGACGGTGTTCCGGCCACCGGCGTCTGGGTCTGGCCGGCGACGGCGGTCTGCGACTTCAGCTCGGCCTGGCGGCGCCTGGCGGCCGGCTCCATGACGAAGAACTGGTAGGCGATCAGGATCACCACCGCACAGACGATGAACACGAGCGTGTTGCGGCTGGAGTCGTTTTGCATGGAGCGGGCTAACCGGTGTGGGAGGGGCTGGACGCGGCGGCTTGGGTAGCGCCGGCGGGGCCGGAGTCTGCGGCGAGGCTTATCAGTGCGCTTTTCACATCGTCAAGGAGACGCTCCCAGGGACGGTCAGTTACGCCGCCCCGGGCGATAAACACATAGTCGCACCCTGGCATGCCGTGGACGGGGATCAGCAGCCGGGCGGCCTCGCGCAGCCGCCGCTTGGCCCGGTTGCGCACCACCGCGCCGCCGATCTTCTTGGTGGCCGTGAAGCCGACGCGGATGAGAGGATCGTCGTCGCCGCGCGGGCGCATCTGCATCAGCACCGCGCCTCTGGGCAGCGCGCGCGCCTTGGCGGCGGCCAGGAAATCCGGCCGCTTTCGCAAACGTTCGATTTTGGGGGCGGCGTCGGTCAGGCCGAGGCCTCGCTGGCTCTAGGCCGTGAGCTTCTTGCGGCCCTTGGCGCGGCGGCGGGCGATGATCTTCTGGCCGTTCTTGGTGGACATCCGCAGCCGCCAGCCGTGACGGCGGGCTCGCACGAGACGCGACGGTTGATAGGTCCGCTTGGTGCTCACCGGAAGGCTCCAGAATACGAGGTGCGCTCGCGGGGGCCGGGCCCTCGCGATTAGGGCGGGTGGATAAGGGAAGGGGCTCCAAGTGTCAACGTTTGGACAGTGAAAACCCCTCGGGCGGTGAGGCCCGAGGGGTTCTGGAACTTAAACGGTGACCGGCTCTAGAGAGCGCGGCGGCCGGCGATGGCGTGATAGATGACCAGCACCACGACGGCGCCGACCGTGGCGACCAGCAGGCTGTAGAGGTTCAGGCCGCTGACGCCGCCTTCGCCGAACTGGTTGAACAGGAAACCGCCGACTACAGCGCCGATGATCCCGAGGACGAGATCAAGGACGAGGCTGCCGCCGCTACGATTGACCACCTTGCTGGCGATGAAGCCGGCAATCAGGCCAAGAACGATCCAAGCTAAAATGGACATTCAGTCCTCCGTTAATTGCGGCAATCTTAGCCGTACGGAAGAAAAGCGCGGGACCGGGCATGGTTCCCGACCCGTTAACGGGCCGGGTTGATCACGGCCTTGCCGATCACCTTGCGGTTGGCGAGCAGATCGAAGGCCTCTCGCCACCGGTCCAGCGGCAGTTCGGCGTGGACGCGCGGGCGGATCTTGCCCTCGTCCGCCAGCTTCCAGACGGCGTCTGCGTTCTCGCGTCCCTTGTCGGGGAACTGGCGGCCGTATTCGCCGGCGCGCACGCCCATGACCGAGAAGCCCTTGATCAGCGGCATGTTGACCGAGACCGTCGGGATGCGGCCGCTGGTGAAGCCGATGACCAGCAGGCGGCCGTCGAAGGCGATGCAGCGGACGCTCTCGTCGAACACGTCGCCGCCGACCGGGTCGTAGATGACGTCGGCGCCGCGTCCGCCGGTGATCTCCTTCACCCGCTCGCGAAAGCCGCCGCTGACATTGACGACGGCGTCGGGGGCGTACTCGTCCGCCACGACCTTCAGCTTTTCGTCGGACGCGGAGGCGGCGATCACCCTCGCGCCCAGCACTTTGGCGAGATCGACGGCGGCGAGGCCGACGCCCCCGGCCGCGCCGTGGACCAGCACCCACTCGCCGGGCTGGAGTTGGGCGCGGCGGACCAGCGCGACATAGGCGGTGAGGTAGGCGGCTCCGTAAGCGGCGGCCTGGGCGAAGGTCAGGCGTTCGGGTTTGGGCTTCAGCGCCTCAGCGGAGAGGACGGCGTATTCGGCAAAGCCGCCGAGTCTCGCGCCGCCCACCACTGCGTCACCGACGTTCCAGCCGCTGACTCCTTCGCCGAGTTCAGCGATTTCGCCGGAGAGGTCGAGGCCCGGCGTGAAGGGCAGCGGCGGTTTGAACTGGTACTCGCCGCGCGTCATCAGCAAGTCGGGAAAGTTGACGCTGGCGGCGCGGACGCGGACCAGCACCTCGCCTGCGCCGGGCGCCGGTTGCGGCACGTCGCGGACGACGCAGCCGGCGTAGTTCTCGGCAAGATTTTCGACGACCAGCGCGCGCATCACCAGATCAGTTAGCCCGCTGACGCGAGGTCAGTGCAACATGCCGTCATACGCCTGCCGCACGAAACCCGCGATTTCGCGGCAAGCCACATCCGCCGCGGGGACCGCGCCCGTGAACGCCGTGAAGCCGTGGGTGAGGCTGTCGTAGCAGCGGTAGATCACCGGCACGCCAGCGTCCTTCAGGCGCTTGGCATAGCACTCGCCCTGGTCGACCAGCGGGTCAAATCCGGCGGTGACGACGATGGCGGGGGCGAGGCCCTTCAGCTTCGGGTTCTTGATCGGCGACAGGCGCACGTCGGCGGGATCGACCTCCGGGCCCATGTAGTGACCCATGAACCAGTCCATGATCTGGCGCGAGAGCGGATAGCTCTCGGCGTAGGTGATCATCGACTGGGTTTCACTGGAGACGTCCACGGCCGGGTAGATCAGCAGCTGCAGCGCCGGCTGAGGCTCGCCGGTGCGCTGCATCTCCTGCGCCAGGATGGCCGAGAAGTTGCCGCCCATGCTGTCGCCGCCGATGGCCGCCACGCCCACCGGCGCCCCGAACCGCGCGGCGTTGTCGCGGGCCCAGCGGTAGGCCGCCAGCGTGTCCTCCAGCCCGGCAGGGTACTTGTGCTCGGGCGCCAGCCGGTAGTCGACCGACACCACCGCGCACCGCGCCACCTTGGCGATGATCGAGCAGAAGGCGTCGCAGGTCTCCAGGTCGCCGATCACCCCGCCGCCGAAGTGGGCGAAGACCATGATCGGAGCCGTCGGGTCCTGGTCCGTGGGCCAGTAGGCGCGCAGCGGCAGGTCGCCGCCGGGGCCGTCGATGGTCAGGTCCTCCACCCGCACGCCCGGCTCGCGCTTGCCGGCGACGCCGGCCAGCCCCTGCGCGCTCGCGGCCCGCGCCTCGGCCGCGCCGAGCGTGTAGAGCGCCGGCAGATGTTTCGCGCCCGCCGTCAGGAACTGGAAGTGCGGGTCCAGCGTGCGCCCGCCCTGATAGACCACGCCTCCGCCCGATAGCAGCCGCAGGATGGGCGTCGGCAGGCTCATCACCGCCTTGACGGCGAATCTCGGGAAGGCGTCAGGCATTGTGGCTCCGGTCAGGGTGTCAGGCGCGGCAGGGCGTTGACCCCGCCGAGGATGAGGTTGACGGCGAATTCCGCCGCGCCCCGGGTGTCGATGGGACGGCGCTCCAGCATCTGCTGGCCGATCTCGCGCGCGATGGCGATGGAGGCGGCCGCCAGGTAGTCGGCGTCGACGTGCGGCGCGTCACCTCGCTCCATGACGGCGGCAAAGCTGTCGCGGACCTCCTCGAAGACGCGGTGCATTTCGGGGGTCTCGACCTGCATGTGCGGCTGGCGCTCGCCGGCCGGGCGGCGGGCCTGCCAGCTCTCGTGCTCATTGGCGACGAACTCGAAGTAGGCGTTTACCGCGCCGCGCAGGTAGGAAGCGAAGTCCTCCGCCGCCTCGAACTGCTGGCGCAGGATCGGGCGAAAACGGCGGGCGCCGTCGTCGGCCAGCGCCTCGAACACCTCCTCCTTGGAGCGGTAGTAGTTGTAGAAGGTGCCGCTCGCCAAACCGGTGCGGCGGATGATGTCGCGCACCGTGGCCGCCTCATAGCCCAGTTCACCGAACACCTCGCGCGCGGCGTCGAGGATCGCCTGCCGGTTGGCGACCTTGGTGCGTTCACGTTTTCCGGTGGCGAGGTAAGCGACTGAGGACATCTGAGATTGTACGCTCGGGCAGGAGGAACTGAAGCTTCGCCATACTGGCGCAGCGAGGGCGTTCTTTCGAGCGGCTTTGTGACGCGCCGTCAACCTTGCGCTATTCGGCGGCCATCGGGACGGGCTGCCCGGCGCGCGGCTCCACGGGCAGCCTGTAGCCGGCCGCACGCGCCCGTTTCTCGCCGCGCGCGATCTCCTTCATCAGGTCGGCGACGTAGTGGTTGAAGTCGACCTGGATGGTGTGACGCTGGGAGCGGTAGTACTGGCCGAGGTGGAATTCCTCGTCCTTCCTGATGACTTGCTCCATCTCCGGAACGCTCGGCGGGCGGTAGCGGCCTGCAAGATAGGCGGCGGCCAGTTTGGCCTGCTGCTCGGCGAAATTGACCAGCGTCGGCAGCGGCTGGGCCAGCGCCATGAAGAACAGGTTGTCGATCCCCGGCTTCATCATCCGCTTGAACAGCGGCAGCCGGTGCTCGGCGTCGGGCAGCAGGGCCAGGTCGTCGAAGAACGGGAACTTCATGTCGTAGCCGGTGGCGAAGACGATCGCGTCCACCTGCTCGGTGCTGTCGTCGGCGAAGCGGACGGTCTTGCCTTCGAGCGCCTTGATGGCTGGCTTGAACTTGATGTCGCCGCAGCCGGCCCGGGTCAGGAACTCGCCCGACACTGAGGGGTGAGCCTCTAGCGGCTCGTGGTCGGGTTTGGGAAGGCCGTAGTCCTCCATCCTGCCGAGCGTCTTCTTGATCATCTTGCGGGCCATGGCGAGGCCCAGCTTGCGCGGCATCCAGGTCGGCATGGAGGCTTTGTCGGCCGGCTTGCCGTTCATGTACTTCGGCAGCACCCACACGCCCCGGCGGGCCGAGACCCACAGGTTCTTCGCGATCGGCCGCTGGGCCAGCTCCGAGGCGATATCCATCGCCGAGTTGCCCATGCCGACGACGACGATGTTCTTGCCGCGCATGTCGACCGGATCGAACGGGTCGGAGTACTCGTGGGCGTGGAAGGCGGCGCCCTCGAACTCGCCGGGGTATTCGGGGATGCGGGGGCTCCAGTGGTGGCCGTTACAGACGAACAGCACGTCGTAGAGCCGCGTCTCGCCGGTGGAGAGGGTCACGCGCCACAGGCCGTCGTCTGTGCGCTGCGCCTTCGTCACCGCGGTGTTGAAGGTGATGGTCTCGCGCAGGCCGAAGTGGTCGACGTAGTCCTTGAAGTACTGGAAGAGCTGGGCGTGGTGCGGGAAGTCGGGCCAGTCGGCCGGCACCGGGAAGTCCTCGAACGCCAGGCGCCACTTGGAGGTGTCGATGTGCAGGCTCTCGTAGCAGGCCGACATGCCGTTCGGGTTCTTGTAATACCAATTCCCGCCGATCTCGTCGGACATCTCGAAGCAGTCGTAGGGGACGCCCTCGTCCTTCAGCCGCTTAGCGGTCGTGAAGCCCGAGCAGCCCGCGCCGATGATGCAGGCCTTCGGCAGCGCTTTGGTCATCGGAGGCTCCCTGATTCAAACAACTGTATCATGGATTTGCGCGCCGTTGACCGTAGGGAGGTCAAGACCCGTTCCCTACACCCGCTTGATCAACTCCATCGCCGCCGCCGGCGCCCGCACCTTCCCCTCGCTGATGAAGAAAGCGAACACATCGCGCGGCTTCTTCTCGGGGACATGGCTGTCCACCGGCGTCAGGTCAGCGGGCACGCCGCCGTCGGCATAGGCCTTGAACCGCTGGGCCCACTTGTCGAGCGCGGCGGGCTCATACCCCGTCGGAATGTCGTCCGAACCGGCCAGCAACCGCGCATAGACAAAGTCCGCCGTCACATCGGGGATGAGCGGGTAGTTCTCGTTCTCCGAACAGCAGATCGCCACCCCATGCCTGCGGCACAGCTGCACGAACTCCGGGACCGCGAAGCTGGCGTGGCGGACTTCGACGCAGTGGCGCAAGCTCACGCCGTCCTGCGCCTTCGGCAGCAGCTCGAGGAAGCCGCCGAAGTCAGCCTCGTCGAACTTCTTGGTGGCCATGAACTGCCACAGGATCGGCCCCAGCCGCTCACCCAGCTCGGTGATCCCCTGGCTGAGGAACTTGCCGACCGACTCCGCGCCCTGGCACAGCTCCCGCCGGTTGGTGCAGAACCGCGAGGCCTTAACCGCGAACACGAACCCCTCGGGCGTCGAGGCCGCCCACTTGGCGAAACTGGCCGGCTTCTGGCTCGAGTAATATGTCGAGTTGATCTCGATCGCCGTCACACGCCGGCTGGCGTAGGCCAGTTCCTCGGCCTGCTTCAGCCCGTCGGGATAAAATACCCCGCGCCAAGGCTCGAACGTCCAGCCGCCGATGCCGGCGCGGATGTGGCCGCTCATTGGCTCTCTCCTTGTGCCTTTTGTATCGAGAGTATCGCATGCCCTCGCCACCCCAAACCCGTCATCCTCGGGCTCGTCCCGAGGACCCATAATCCGGGCGGCGGTGGGTAACGCGTGAGAGCGGCCGGCTTCGTAAAATACCTCCTTCTCCGGTGCGCATGGGTCCTCAGGACGAGCCGAGGATGACGGGGAATGGGAAGGATTATGGAGCGGCGCGGGAGGGAGCGGATAGGCGCAGGTGAGGGTCGGCAAGGGTCGGAAGTATCGCCTTTATCAGTCTCGCTTTACAGCAGCAGGCCGCCGTCTACCGTTATGGTCTGACCCACGATGTAGGCGGCCAGCGGGGAGGCGAGGAAGAGCACGGCGCCGGCCATGTCTTCCGGCGTGCCGAGGCGGCCGAGCGGGATGCCGCGCAGGGCGCCTTCCAAGCGCTCGGGGTTGTCGGTGGTGACGCGGGTCAGCTTGGTGGCGACGAGGCCGGGGGCGACGCCGTTGACGCGGATGCCGTCGGCGGCCCAGGCCTGACCCAGCGTGCGGGTCAGGGCCACGGCGCCGGCCTTGGAGGCGTTGTAGGCGGGGTTGCCGCGCGTGGCGTGGTAGGCGGCGGTCGATGAGATGGTGATTAGCGATCCGCCGCTCGCCTTCAGCAGATCGTGGAAGCGCAGGGCGCAAGCCATCAGGCTGTCGAGGTTAACGGCGACCACCTTGCGGAAGCCCTCCATCTCGAACTCGCCGCGCCGGTAGAGCACCGTGCCTTGGGCGAGAACCAGCACGTCAAGGCGGTCCGGCGCCGATGCTTTAGCAACGGCTTCAGTGTCCGACACGTCGACCTGTTGGTAGGTGAGCCAGGCGAGGTCGGAGCCCTCCTCGCCCGCGTAGTTCTCGGCGCTCGCCCGCGTGCCCCAGACGTGGACGTCGGCTCCCCGGGCGCGGAACGCCTGGGCGATGCCGTTGCCGATGCCGCTGGAGCCGCCGACGACCAGCACGGTCTTGCCGCTGAAATCGAGGTCGCTCATCAAAGCTCTCCCGCGAGGACCGCGGCGAACAGCGCCGGGTCGACGTTGCCGCCGGAGAGCACGATAGCGGTTGTCCTGGCGGCAAGATCAAGCCTGCCCGCCAGCGCGGCCGCCAGCGCCACACAGCCGCCCGGCTCGACCACCAGCTTGAGGGTGGCGAAGGCATAGCGCATGGCCTCGGCCACCTCGGCGTCGGTGACGGTGAGCACGCCGGCGAGCGTCAGGCGGTTGACGGCGAAGGTGATCTCGCCGGGCGAGGGCGATTGCAGGGCGTCGCAGATGGAGCGGGCGGCCGGGTCGATCCGTTCGCGCTTCCCGCTGAGCAGCGAACGCACCGTGTCGTTGAAAGCCGCGGGCTCGACGCCCCAGACCTCGGCGTCGGGGTAGTGATGCTTGACGGCGGTGGAGACGCCGGCGATCAGCCCGCCGCCGCCGACCGGGACAATCACAAAGTCGAGCGGCGCGCCGGCCTGCTCGACCATCTCGATCCCGGCCGTGCCTTGGCCGGCGGCGACCTCGGCGTCGTCGAAGGGCCAGACGATCGTCATGCCGCGCTCGGCGGCGATGGCCCGGGTGACGGCGTCGCGGTCCTCGGTGTAGCGGTCGTAGTGGATGACCTCGGCCCCGTAGGCCCGGGTATTGGCGACCTTCATAGCCGGCGCGTCGGCGGGCATGACGATGACGGCCGGCGCGCCGAGCATCCCGGCCGCCAGCGCCACGCCTTGGGCATGGTTGCCGGAGGAACACGCCACCACGCCGCGTTGGCGTTCGTCGCTGGAGAGCTGGGCGATCTTGTTCATGGCGCCGCGAAACTTGAAGGCGCCGCCCCGTTGCAGGGTCTCTGGCTTGAGCAGCACGCGTCCGCCCAGGCGCTCGTTCAGCGCCGGGCTCTCGATCAGCGGGGTGACGACGGCCAGGCCCGCAAGGCGCTCGGCGGCGGCTTCGATGTCGGCATAGGTGAGGCTGGCCATACGCCTGTCCTAGACCGGAGCGGCGAAAAGCGCGACGGTTGGCACCGTCATTTCGGAGTCCCCCATGAACGCCCTTTCCATCGACCGCGAAGGCTGGACCAGCGCCGGCGAGGCGCTGCTGCCTGGGGCCATCGAGCTGCGCCGCGCGATCCACGCCGAGCCGGAGCTTGGCCTGCATCTGCCCAAGACCACCGAGAAGGTGTTGAAAGCGCTGGAAGGGCTGCCGCTGGAGATCCGGCAGGGACCCTCGACCACCGGCGTGCTGGCCATCCTGCGCGGCTCGGCCAACGGACGCACGGTGCTGCTGCGCGGCGACATGGACGCCCTGCCGCTGGTCGAGGACACGGGGCTGGAGTTCTCCTCCCGCACCCACGGCGCCATGCACGCCTGCGGCCACGACACCCATGTGGCCATGCTGGCCGGCGCGGCGCATGCGCTCTGCGCGCGGCGCGACCAACTGGCCGGGACGGTGATGTTCATGTTCCAGCCGGGCGAGGAGGGCTGGCACGGCGCGCGCTACATGGTCGACGACGGGCTGATCGACCCGCTGCCTGACGCCGCCTTCGCCCTGCACATTAGCCCCAACATGCCGACCGGGGTGTTCGCCAGCCGGGAGGGACCGCTGCTGGCCTCGTCCGACACCATTTCGATCCGCGTCACCGGCGCCGGCGGCCACGCTTCGATGCCGCACGACGCCATCGACCCGATCCCGGTGGCCTGCGAGATCGTCACCGCGCTGCAGAGCTTCATCACCCGCCGCATCTCGGTGTTCGATCCGGCGGTGATCACCATCGCCCAGATCGAGGCGGGCACGACTACCAACATCATTCCCGAGACGGCCACCCTGCGCGGCACCCTGCGGACCCTCTCCGAACACAGCCGCGGCAAGGCGCACGAAGGCATCGTCCAGGTCGCCGCCGGCATCGCCGCCGCCCACGGCTGCACGGTGGAGACGCAGATCGAGCGGGGCTTCCCCGTCACCGTCTGCGACGGCGCGGCGGTGGAGCTGGCCGAGCGCACGGCCAAGGCGCTCTACGGCGAGCAGGCGTGGATCACCATGCCCAACCCGATGATGGGGGCCGAGGACTTCTCCTACGTCCTCAACAAGGTCCCCGGCCTGATGGCCTTCATCGGCGGGGCGCCCGTGGACGTGGCTGACTTCCGCTCCTGCTGCGCGCTGCATTCGAACCGCATGATGATCGAGGAAGCGGTGATGGCTCGCGGCATCGCCATGCACTGCGCGTTTGCAGAGGCGGTGCTGGCGGGGGAGATGGCCGCCTAAGTCGCCAACGCATGGCTCAACAGCCGCCTCAGCGCCCGCTCGTCCTCGAAGCGGGCGCGGACGGGCCAGGCGGTGACGCGGGAGCGCCAGGCGGTCGGCAGGCGCACCCAGTCCTTCTCGGTGGTGATGAGGCCCGCGCGGTGCGTCTCGGCGCGGCGGAGCAGCGCGTCCAGGGTCCCGGCGTCGTACTCGCCGTGGTCTGGAAAGGCGGCGAAGTCGACGAGGTCGCAGCCGGCGGCCCTCAGCGCCCGCTCGACCTTCCACGGCTTGCCGATGCCCGCGAAGCCGAACTGCGGACCCGGCGGCGGGGCGGCGGCGGGCTCCAGCCGGGCGATGAGGATCGGGGTTGAGCCGAACAGGCCGAGCAGCGCCGGGTCGGCTTGCTCCACGTCGGCCGGCAGCAGGACGATGACGGCGTCGGCGCGGGCGAGGCCCTTCTTCAGCGGCTCGCGCATCGGTCCGGCCGGGAAGACCGCGCCATCGCCGAACGGCCACTCCCCGTCTCGGGTCTCGCCGTCGACGACGACCAGCGACAGGGTCTTTTTAAGAGAGGGGTTCTGGTGGCCGTCGTCCATGACGATCAGGGGCGCGCCGTGGGCGACGGCCGCCCTGGCGCCGGTCACCCGGTCGCGGGCGACCCAGACGTTGAAGGTCTTGGCCAGCATCAGCGGCTCGTCGCCGACGTCGGCGGCCGTGTGGACCCTGGGGTCCACCCGCACGGGCCCGGCCAGCTTGCCGCCATAGCCGCGCGACAGGGCGTGGGCGTCGATCACCATCACCGCCAGTTGGACGAGGATCTCGCGCACCACGGGCGTCTTGCCCGTGCCGCCGACGGTGAAGTTACCGATGCAGATCACCGGCGCGCCGGGGTCAATGGGCTTGGCGTGGGCGATCTTCCAGGCGGTGGCGCCCGCCCAAAGCCACGACAGCGGCATCAGCAGGGTGCGCGTGGCGCGCAGGCCAGGCTCACGGCGGTACCACCATCTGGGCGTGGACAGCTTCATCGCGGCAGCAAACGCCGCAGCCGCGCCCAGGTGTCATCCAGCGCGGCGGCGCCCTGGCTGGCGAAGGCGAGCGCGGCGCTCTTCATGGAGGCTCGGCGCGCGGTGTCGGCCAGGAGGTCCGGGATGGCGGCTTTCAGGTCCCAGGCTTCGACGACCAGGGCGGCTCCGGCCTCCTGCATCGCGGCGTAAACCTCAGCGAAGTTGAAGGCGTGCGGCCCGCTCACCACCGGCACGCCAAGCCGGGCCGGTTCGAGCGGGTTGTGGCCGCCGATGCCGGGGCCGAAGCCGCCGCCCATCACCGCCACGTCGGCGACGCTGAACAGCAGGCCCATCTCGCCGAGGGTGTCGGCGACATAGGCCTGGGTGGTGGCGGACAGCGGCTCACCGGCCGTGCGGCGGGCGACGGTGAGGCCTAGCACGGCAAGGGAGGCCGCGACCCCTTCGCCGCGGTCCGGGTGGCGAGGGGCGACGATCAGCAAGGCGCCCGGCGGGGTGGCGGAGGCGATCAGTTCCTCCTCGCCGGGATGGGTGCTGGCGGCGAGGATGACCGGGCGTTTGCCGATGGCCTTCTTCAGCGCGGCCACAGCCTTCGCATCGGCGGCGAGCGGCTCGCCCACAAGCTTCAGATTGTCGACGCCTTCCACATGGCCGCCCATCCATCCGAGCCGCTGGGCGCTGGCGGTGTCCTGCGCGAGGACGAGATCGAAGCAGCCGAGCAGCTTGCGGGCAGCGCCGGGCGCGCGCCGCCAGCCGGTGGCGCTTTCGTCGGTGATGCGGGCCGAGACGAGGGCAAGCCTGACGTTGCGCTTCCTGGCCTCCAGCAGCAGGTTCGGCCACAGCTCACTCTCGACGAAGATGGCGAGGTCCGGCCGCCAGTGGTTCAGGAACCGTCGCGCGACCGCCGGAGCATCGACCGGGGCGAATTGGTGGATGGCTCCGGGCGGCAGGCGCTGGGCCAGTAACTCTGCCGAGGTGACGGTGCCGGAGGTGACCAGCACGGCGGTGTCGGGGCGCTCGGCGCGCAGGCGATCCACCAGCGGCAGGATCGACAGACTCTCGCCGACGCTGGCGGCGTGGAGCCAGACCAGCGGGCCGTCCGGGCGCGGCCGGCTCGCTTGGCCAAGGCGTTCGCCCAGCCGCGCGCTGTCCTCCTTGCCGCGCCTGGCCCGCCCGCGCAGGATCGGTCCCGCCAGCGGCTGGGCGATCGCCGTGACGCCGCGATAAAGGCTGAGGCCCAGGCTCACACCACGTCCGCGGGGGCGAGGCGGCAGGCGCCGCCGGTCTCGAGCTGCAGGGTGGCGTGGCCGATGCCGAACTGCCGCGAGAGACCGGCGCAGGCGTCGTGCAGGAAGGCGTCGGGCTCGCCGCCTTCGGGCCGCAGCAGGTGGGCGGTCAGCGCCGTCTCGGTGGTGCTCATCGCCCAGACGTGGAGGTCGTGCACCTCAGTGACCCCAGGGAGCGTCTCCAGCCAGCCGCGCACTTCCACGGGGTCGATGCCCTTGGGCGCGGCGTCCATCGCCAGGTCGAGCGACTCGCGCAGCAGTTCCCAGGTGCCGAGCACGATGACCAGCGCGATCACCAGGCTGACCAGCGGGTCGATCCACAGCTGGCCGGTCAGGCTGATGGCCAGCGCCGCGACCACCACGCCCGCCGAGATCGCCGCGTCGGCGGCCATGTGCAGGAAGGCGCCGCGCGCGTTGAGATCCTCCTTGCGGGCGCGCATGAACATCATCGCCGTGGCGGTGTTGAGCACCACCCCGACGCCGGCGACGACCATCACCGGCTGGGTGGCGATCTCGTGCGGCTGGCCGAAGCGGTGCACCGCCTCCCAGACGATGATGCCGACCGCGACGAGCAGCAGCACCGCATTGGCGACGGAAGCGAGGATCGTGCCTTTCCGCAGGCCATAGGTCCGGCGTCCGCCTGGTGCGCGCCTCGCCATCGCCGCCGCCCCCCAGGCCATCAGCAGGCCCAGCACGTCGGAGAGGTTGTGACCGGCGTCGGCCAACAGCGCCAGCGAACCGGTGACCAGCCCGGCGATCCCCTCAAACCCCACGAAGGCGACGTTCAGCGCTGCGGCGATGGCGAACAGGCGGCTGTTGTCCGCCGGCGCGTGGTGGTGATGGTGGTGATCGTGCGGCATGGGCTCAGATCATACCTCAGCCGCGAGCGATTCCGCGTGGTCCAGCACGGCGGTCAGCCGCTCGCCCCAGATCGCGGCCAGCGCGGTGTTGTCTTCGTCCTCGTCGGCGAGGAACGGACCGCCCCAGACGATCACCCCCTTGGCGAACGGCACGGGAAAGACGGTGCGGTCCCAGGTCTTCAGCCGGATACAGGGCTTTGAGGCCACCCCGACCATGATCACCGGCGCCTTGGTGAAGCGGGCGAGCACCGGCGCGCCGTCGGCCATCACCTGAGCGGGCCCGCGCGGCCCGTCAGGGGTGATGGCGATGGAGCCGCCGGAGCGGACCCACTTGGCCATGTCGCGGAAGGCCGCCATGCCACCCTTGGTCTTGGCCGGGTCGGTGCGCTTTTGCGAGGAGCCGCGGATGGAGCCGAGGCCGATGCCGGCCATGGTGCGGGCGATCAGTTCGCCGTCGGCCGACTGCGAGATCAGCACCCGCAGCTTGTTGCTGTACTCCCGCGGCCAGACCGCCGGCGCGATCGGCACCAGGCAGTGCCACAGGCACAAGATTACCGGCTTGCCCTCAAGCAGCGCCTGCGCCTTGTCGCGGTCGACGTGGGTCCAGCGCGTGGTGGCGTAGGCGAAACGCAGGTAGGCCGAGACTATCGCGGCGGCCGCCTCGATGACGACGTCCGACCGCAGCAACGCCTTCACCCGGCCGCCTCTTCCGGGATGTGGTCGAGGTTCTGGGCCTTGGCCAGCCGCGCATAGAGGCCGCGCTTGCGGACCAGCGAGGCGTGGGAGCCGGTCTCCACCACCCGCCCCCGGTCGATGACGTAGATGCGGTCGGCGTGGCGCACGGTCGACAGGCGGTGGGCGATGAGGATGGTGGTGCGCCCGGCCATCAGCCGCTCCAGCGCCGCCTGCACCTGCGCCTCGCTCTCGGTGTCCAGCGCGCTGGTGGCCTCGTCGAGTAGCAGGATCGGCGCGTCCTTGAGGAAGGCCCTGGCGATGGCGATGCGCTGGCGCTGGCCGCCGGACAGCCGCGCGCCTGCCTCCCCGACCTCGGTGTCGTAGCCCTTCGGCAGGTCCATGATGAAGTCGTGGGCGGCGGCCTGCCGCGCCGCCTCCTCGATCTCAGCGGGCGAGGCGTTCGGGTGAGCGTAGGCGATGTTGGCGCGGATGGTGTCGTCGAACAGGAACGGCTCCTGGGTGACGAGGGCGATCTGGTCGCGCAGGGAGGCCAGCGTGACCTCGCGCACGTCGACGCCGTCGATGGTCAGCTTGCCGCCGGTGACGTCGTAGAAGCGCGGGATCAGGTTGAGGATGGTGCTCTTGCCGCCGCCCGACGGACCGACCAGAGCCACCGTCTCGCCCTTGCGCGCCTCTAGCGTGACGGCGTCCAGCACCGGGACCTCGCCGCCGTAGGAGAAGGACACGCCTTCAAAGCGGATGGTCGTCGCGCCCTTGGCCAGAGGCTGGGCGCCCGGGGCGTCGCGCACCTCGGCCTCGACGTCGAGGGCCGAGAACAGGCGGCGGGCTGCGACCAGACCCTCGGCCATCACCGTTTGCAGGTTGGCGAGCTGGCGCATCGACTGCGAGGCCATGCCCAATGCGCCCAGGAAGGCCACGAACGCGCCGACGTTCATCGCCCCGGTCAGCGAGCGGTAGCCTGCGTAGGCCAGCACCCCTGCCACCACGAAGGTCATCAGCGTCTCGGTAGCCGGCGCCGCGGCGGCGCGGGCGTTGGCGCCCCTGATCAGGTGGCGCTGGCGGCGTTCGACGACGGTGCGGACGCGGCCCTCCTCATGGTCCTCGCGGTTCTCGATCTTGACGATCTTGATGCCGTCGAGGCTTTCCATGATCGCGGTGGAGAGCGCCGAAGTCTCGGCCATCGCCCCTCTCGCCGCCTTGGTCGTGCGGCGCGAGAACCGGCGCATTATCCAGCCGACGATTGGGGCGACCACCAGCACGGCCAGCGACAGCATGGCGTCGTTGGAGACCATCACCGTCACCGCCCCGATCACCGTCAGCAGGTGCTGTGTGTAGTTGACCACCCCGCTGGTCGCCGCCTCGCGGATCAGGCCGGCGTCATAGAGCACCGAGGAGACGTAGGAACCGCTGTGCTCCGTCCTCAGGCGCGCGAGATCGGCGCGGACCAGCTTGCCGAACAGCTGCACCTGCACCTGGCCGACGATGCCGTTGCCGATGCGGTTGACGACGTAGGACTGCAGCACCTGGGCGATGCCGCGCCCCAGCGCCATCCCGGCGATCATCAGCGGGATGGTCGTCAGCATCCCGGGCTTGTGGTTGACCAGCAGGTCGTTGATCGCCGGCTCAAGGATCTGGATCAGCTTGGCCGAGAAGAAGGCGACGATCACCGCGCAGACGATGGAAACCGTCAACCCCTTCCAGCGCGGCGCCAGATAGGTCCGCAACACCCGCGCGGCCAGGATGCGGTTCGGCGTCTGCAGGCTTGCGTCGGCGCTCATGGGTGAGGGGTCGGCTGGTTGGCGGTGGGTGTCAAGTTAGCGCTTGGGCGCAGCGAGTTTTGCGTTTGGCCCGCCGTCGCCTACTTAGTGCCGCTTGCGATGGAGCGCCATTTGTCCGGCTTTGATCTTTCCACCCCCGGCGGGCGCCTGAAGGCCTATGCCGATTATCTGTGGAACGACCACGCCTATCTGAGGCTCGGCTTCCAGAACGCCCACTGGATCGGCCCGGACCTGGTGCGCACCAACCAGCCCTGGCCCTTCCAGCTGAAGTGGTGGGCCCGGCGCGGCATCAAGACCGTCATCAACCTGCGCGGCGGCTTCGACGGCAGCTTCTATGCGCTGGAGAAGGACGCCTGCGAACGGTACGGGCTGAAGATGGTGGATTTCATCATCACCTCCCGAGAGGTGCCGATCCGTGAGCGGGTGCTGGGGGCGCGGGACCTCTTTCAGTCCATCGAATACCCGGCCCTGATGCACTGCAAGTCGGGCGCCGACCGGGCCGGGATCATGAGCGTCTTCTACCGCCACTTCCACCTCGGCCACCCGATCCATGAGGCTATGAGCGAGCTCGGCCTGCGCACCCTGCATGTGAAGCACGGCAAGACCGGGGTGCTGGACTACGTCTTCGAGCTCTACCTGCTGGAGGGTGAGCCGAAGGGGCTGACCTTCACGCAATGGGTGGAGAGCGACGCCTACGACCCCGTCGCGATGAAGAACGACTTCCGGGCGGCGTGGTGGGGCACGTTGCTGACCGAGAAGCTGGTCCGGCGGGAGTAGCCTGCGTCAGGCCGGCCGCCGGGCCCTCAGCGCCTGGGCGATGGTGCCGTCGTCGAGCCAGTCGAGTTCGCCGCCGACGGGGACGCCTCTGGCCAGCATGGTCACGGTGACGCCGGTCGGGTCGAGGCGTTCGGCGAGGTAGTGGGCCGTCGTCTGGCCGTCGACTGTGGCCGGCAAGGCGAGGATGACTTCGCGGACTTGGCCGTCGCCGGCCCGGGCGGTGAGTTCGGAGACGCGGAGCGCCTGGGGGCCGACGCCGTCGAGCGCCGAGAGGAGCCCGCCGAGGACATGGTAGCGGCCCTTGAAAGCCCCACCGCGTTCCATGGCCCACAGGGCGCCGACCTCTTCCACGACCAGCAACTGCGAGGCGTCGCGCTGCGGGTCGGCGCAGATCGTGCAGGGGCTGGCGGTGTCTAGCGAGCCGCAGGTCCGGCAGATCTTCACCCGGTCGCGGGCGTCGGCCAGCGCCTCGGTGAGGGGGCCCAGCAGCTGATCGCGCCGCTTCATCAGCGCCAGCGCCGCCCGCCGCGCCGACCGCGGCCCCAGCCCCGGCAGCTTCGCCAGCAGGGAGATCAGCCGCTCGATCTCGGGTCCGGCGGACGCTGCCACGCGGCTAGAACTTCAGCCCCGGAATGTTCATCCCGGCCATTGGTCCGGCGGCTTCGTGCATGAGCGATTGCTGCTGGGCCTCGAGCTGGCGCTTGGCGTCGGCGTGGGCGGCGACAATCAGGTCGGCCAGCACCTCGGCCTCGCCGGGCTCCATCAAGCTCTCGTCGATCTCGACCGACTTAAGCTCGTTCATGCCGCTCAGCGTGGCCTTGACCATACCGCCGCCTGACGTGCCGATCATGGTCATTTCGGCCAGCTTGCCTTGCGCTTCGGCGAGCTTGGCCTGCATCGCCTGGGCCTGTTTCATCAGGGCGCCGATGTCTTTCACGAACGCTACTCCTCGTCTTCTTCAACAATGTCGGCGGCGGGCGCCTCGGGGGCGGTGAGCTGGCGGACCTCGACGATCTGGGCGCCCGGGAAGGCGTCCATGACCGACTTGATGAAAGGGTCGGCCTCGATCTCGCTGCGCGTCTGGCGCTCTTCGCGTTTCTGGCGCTCCCATTCGGACTCCGCGCCGCCGCCACCGGCTGTCGCCACCAGCCAGGTCTGGCCGGTCCATTCTTTTAGCCGCGAGGCCAGACGGCGCGTCAGGTCGGCGGGCGCATGGGGCGCCGGTTCGAACTCGATGGCGCCGGGGCGGAAGCTGATCGGCCGCACGAAACGCTCGACGTCGAGCTTCAGGCCGATGTCGCGGCGGTCGGCGATCAGCTTCACGACGTCTTCGAAGGTAGCGAGCGTCGGCGCGGGTTGGCCGGCGGGTTGCTGTTGCGGCAAGGCCATGCCGGCCTGGGCCACCGCGCCGCCCCCTCCTCCACCGGTGCCGGAGGGCGCGGGCGAACCGCCGCCGCCGCCCACCGGCTCGCCGTCGCGCAGCGCCTTCAGCGCCTCCTCCGGACCCGGCAGGTCGGCGGCGTAGCACAGGCGGATGATGGCCATCTCGGCGGCGGCGGAAGCGTCGGGCGCGCGGCGGACCTCGTCGTGGGCCTTGAGGAGCATCTGCCACAGCCGCGACAGCGTCCCGGCCGAGGTCATCGCCCCCACCCCGGCCAGCCGCGAGGCCTGATCCTTGGGCAGGGTCAGGGCGTTCGGCCCGATGGCCTTGGCGATAGAGGCGCCGTGGCAGTGCTCGAGCATATCGAGCATCACCTGGGCCGGATCGGCGCCGAAGCCCCACAGCGAGCGGAAGCTCTCCAGCGCTGGGCCGGTCTCGCCGCGCATGACCTGCTCGAAAAGGCCGATGGTGGCGGCGCGGTCGGCCAGGCCCAGCATGTCGCGGACCACTTCGGCGCTGACCACCTGGCCGCGCTCGGCCTGGACGATGGCCTGGTCGAGCAGCGAAAGGGCGTCGCGCACCGAGCCTTCAGCGGCGCGGGCGATGAGGGCCAGGCCGTCGCTCTCGACCTTGGCGTCTTCCTTGGCGCAGATGCCTTCGAGGTGCTTAAGCAGGATATCGGGTTCGACGCGGCGTAGGTCGAAGCGCTGGCAGCGCGACAGGATGGTCACCGGGACCTTGCGGATCTCGGTGGTGGCGAAGATGAACTTGGCGTGCGGCGGCGGCTCTTCCAGCGTCTTCAGAAGGGCGTTAAACGCCGCCGTCGACAGCATGTGCACTTCGTCGATGACATAGACCTTGTAGCGCGCGTCGACCGGCGCATAGCGCACGCCGTCGAGCAGCTCGCGCATCTCGTCCACCTTGGTGCGCGAGGCGGCGTCGAGTTCGAGGACGTCCATGTGGCGGCCGTCGATGATGGCGCGGTCGTGCCGGCCCTCCTCAGTCAGCTCGACGGTGGGCTGACTGACCGTGTCGGTTTCGTAGTTCAGAGCGCGGGCCAGCAGGCGGGCGGTGGTGGTCTTGCCCACGCCCCGTACGCCAGTGAGCATGAAGGCGTGGGCGATGCGGCCCGAGGCGAAGGCGTTGGTCAGGGTGCGGACCATCGCCTCCTGGCCGATCAGGTCCTCGAAGGTGCGGGGGCGGTACTTGCGGGCGAGGACGGTGTAGGCGGCCCCGACTGCGGTTGCCGTTGAGGTCCCAGCGGCCGTTCCTACCGCGCTGACGATGGTCGGCTCGGGATCCTTGCCGAAGATATCCACTGTGTCGGGATCGCGCTCCGCGGCAGGTTCGTCTTCGAGCGTGATGTCGGTGTCGGTCATGCGCCGCCAACATGCGTCATGCCGGGCGGCCCCTCAAGGGCGCGGTCAGGCTGAGCTGTGGGTAAAGGTGGAGACCGGACAACGACCCGGAGCGTAACTCGTTGTGGCTGCTTCCTTCCGGACCTGACCAGGTTAGCGAGGCGTCCGCCCATCGCCGATCTCCGCGCGCTATATCGCCTCTGGAACCGGCGGGCGCAAGGCGCGCTAGTGCTTGTCAGTGGGGTCGAAGCTGCGCTGCGTCGACTCGGCCAGCGACCGCCAGCGGGCGGAAAGCTCAAGGTAGGCGTCGCGCAGCTTGGGGTTTTGCAGGTGCAAGGCCATGGAATGGGTGTGGTCGGCCATCTCGCGGTAGCGCTCGGCGCGCTCTCCGGGCGGCAGCTCATCAATCGACGCGGACATAATGTCAGGTACCCGACGGTTACTCGTCTTGGGTAACAAATGATCAGCAGCGGTGTTCCCCGGCGGATTCAAAGATTCTTCGAAACTTGCCGCGCGAGAGGCGATGCGCCACCAAGTGGGGCATGGCGCTTTCCTTCTACAGCCACGTCTTCGCAAGCAATCCGCTCGACCGCGCCAGCGACCGGCGGCCGGACGCGGCGTGGCTGGCAGAAAAGCTGGCCGACCCCGCCTCGCTGGCGGTGGCGCTGTGGAACGGCCAGCCGCTTGTCGAGACCGGGAAGGCCGGGACGCCGCAGATCGCCTACCTGCCCGCCGACATGGCGCGCGAGCTCTCCGGCGGGCCCGAGCGGCTGCTGTTCCTGGGCCTGTGGAAGGAAACCGCCGTCTTCGCGCTTGATATGGAGGGCGGGGCCGATCCGGCCGAGGGAGCGCTGCGAGGGCTTGGGCGGTTCGAGGACTTGCGCGGGCTGGCGCTGCAGCTGCCAGCCACCGACGCCGGTATTCTCGCCACCGCCAAGGCTATGTTCGAGTGGCGGCGGAAGCATCGTCACTGCGCGGCGTGTGGGGAGCCGAGCGTCTCCGCCGACGGCGGCTGGAAACGCGTCTGCCCGGTCTGCCACGCCGAACACTTCCCGCGCACCGATCCGGTGGTGATCATGCTCCCGGTCAGGGGCGAGCGCTGCCTGATGGGCCGCCAAGCGGTGTGGCCGAAGGGAATGTTCTCGGCGCTGGCCGGCTTCGTCGAGCCCGGTGAGAGCATCGAGGAGGCTTGCGCGCGCGAGCTGATGGAGGAGGCGGCGCTGCGGACGCTGTCGGTCCGCTACCACTCCACCCAGCCATGGCCCTACCCATCATCGCTGATGATCGGACTGATCGCCGAGGTCGAGAACGAGGACGCCAGCCCCGACCAGACGGAACTGGAGGAAGTCCGCTGGTTCACCCGCACAGAAGCGCGCGCGCTGCTGGCGGGTGAGATCCAGGGCCTGTGGGCGCCGCCGCCTCTGGCGATCGCCCACCACCTGCTCAAGGCGTGGGCCGAAGAAGGCTAGCCGAGAACGGCCATTACCTCGATAGCGGCCCAGGCGATCAGGACCAGCGTCGAGATCGAGAACACCAGGAAACGCAGCATGACGCGGTTGATGGTGTTCTGGATCAGGCTGTGGATCACCCGCAGCACGACGTAGGCCCAGGCCAACGTCACGGCCAGGCCGCTGTCGTTCTGGGCATGCACGGTGAAGAAGGCCAACGCATAGAAGATCGTCGGCTGTTCCATCAGGTGGTTGTAGTTGTCGGCCACCTGCCGCACGCCCGCCGGCAGGGCGTCGAGCGAGCCGGGATGGCGCGCGTCGTCAGGGTTGATGCCGGCCTTCTGCATGGCCGGGATACGCAGGGCGTACATCCAGGCCCAGACGATCAGGGACCAGACGATCAGCGCCAGAACCGCGCCGAGAACGGAGTCGGTGATTGAGATATCCATAGCGTTTGCCTCCCCAGGCTTTTTCGTTCGCAAGGGGGAGGCTAAGCTAGTTTGCGCCGATCCCAAACAAGCGGGTCTACACCCGCTCCCGGAACGGGTCGGCGGGGAAGACGCCGAGGATTTCGAGGCGCTCGGAGAAGAACTTCAGTTCGTCAAAGGCCAGCGCCAGGCCGCGGTCTTCGGGGCGGCCGTCGACCTCGGCGTAGAACAGCGCCGCGGTGAAGGCGCCGTCCTCCATGTAGCTTTCCAGCTTGGTCATGTTGACGCCATTGGTCGCGAACCCGCCCATGGCCTTGTAGAGCGCCGCCGGCAGGTTCCTGACCCGGAAGATGAAGGCGGTGATGCACTTCTGGGTGAAGTCGGGAGGCGGCGGGTCCTTCTCCGCCGTCATGACGATGAAGCGGGTGGTGTTGTGCCGCTCGTCCTCGATGTCGCGCTGGAGGATGTCGAGGCCGTAGATCTCCGCCGCCAGCGCCGGGGCGATGGCCGCGCGGGTGGGGTCGGGATGCTGGGCGAGCGCGCGCGCGGCGCCGGCGGTGTCGCCGACCGCCTCGGTGCTCACGCCGAGCTTCTTCAGCGACTTGCGGCACTGGTGCAGGGCGATGGCCATGCTGCTGACGGTCTTGATGTCGGCGAGCCTGGCGCCCTTGTTGGCCATCAGCTGGAAGCGGATCGGCTTGAAGCGCTCGCCGACGATCTTCAGGCCCGAGTTGGGCAGCAGGTGGTGGACGTCGGAGACCCGCCCGGCGATCGAGTTCTCGACCGGGATCATGCCGAGCGCGCAGGCGCCCGACTTCACCGCCTCGAAGGCTTCCTCGAAGGTCGGGAAAGGCGCGGCTTCATAGCCGGGGAAATAGTCGCGACAGGCTTCGTGGCTGTTGGCGCCGGGTTCGCCCTGGAAGGCGATCTTGGGCAGGGTGCTCATGGGTGGGCCTTCGCGTAGGCTCTGGCCTTTTCGAGGTCAGACGGGTTGTCCACCGAGATGGGGGCGGCCTCGGCGATGGCGGCCCAGTAGCTAAGGCCAAGCTCCAGCCCGCGCAACTGCTCCAGCTTCTCGCGCTGCTCCAGCGGTGAGGGCGGAGCGGCGTTGAAGGCCTCCAGCGCCGCGCGGCGGTAGCCGTAGATGCCAACGTGGCGCCACACCGGCTGGTCGCCATAAAGCGTCGAGCGGGTGAAGTAGAGCGCCCGGCCCGCCTGGTCGCTATCACCTAGCGACAGCACCGCCTTGACCACGTCCGGGTTCGACCGGTCGGCGGGGGAGGCCTCGGGCGCGACGACGGTGGCGATGTCGCAGGATGGCTGGTTCGCCAGCAGCGCGGCGCAGGCGACCAGGATGCGCTCCTCGACGAACGGCATGTCGCCCTGCAGGTTGATGACCACGTCATGGCCGCCGCCCATTTCGGCCAGCGCCGCAAGGATGCGGTCGGAGCCCGAAGGCAGCGCCGGATCGGTAAGGATCGCCCTGCCGCCGACGGCCTCGACGGCGTCGACGATCTCGCGGTCGCCGGCCGCCACGGCCACCGGTCCGACGCCCGCCCGCTCGGCCTGTTTCAGCACGCGAACGATCATCGGCACGCCGCCAATATCGGCCAGCGGCTTGCCCGGAAGCCGGGTCGCGGCCATGCGCGCGGGGATCAGGACGACCGGGTTCATGGGGCCTGCGGAAGCTCGGGCGGACTGCCCGGTTGCGCGTGCGGCGGTAGCGTGTAAGAGACGCCAGCGCAACACGGGGCGGGATTCCCGTCTGTAAACAGGGCTCGCCGGGCGGGCCGGCTAGAGGGCCTTCAAGAGTGAGCGACCTCACGTTCAACAAGATCGCCGGCGCGGTTCTGGCGACCGGTCTGGCCGTCTTCCTGCTGCGGGAAGTCTCGGACATCGTCTTTGAAAAAGAGCCGCCGGAGAAGCCGGGCTACGCCATCACCGTGGCCGAGACCACCGAGGGCGGCGCGGCCGCCGCCGAGGCGCCGATCGACTGGGGCACGGTGCTGCCGGTGGCCAACATCGAGACGGGCAAGGGCGTGGCGGCCAAGTGCGCCTCCTGCCACAACTTCGATCCCGCCGGCACGAACGGTACGGGCCCGGGCCTCTACGGCGTCGTCGGCCGCAAGCCGGCGAGCCATGCGGGCTACGCCTACTCGCCAGCGATGACCGCCTACGCCGGCGAGCACGCACAATGGGGCTACGAGAACCTCAACGCCTTCCTGACCGCGCCGCAAAAGCACATCCCCGGCACCAAGATGACCTTCGTCGGCCTGAAGAAGCCGGACGACCGGGTGGCGATCATCGCCTACCTGCACAGCCTGGGCTCCTCGCTGCCGATCCCGGCTCCGAACCCGGCGGCCGCCGCCGCTCCCGCAGCCGACGCCGCGACCCCGGTTGCGGGCGGCCAGCAAGGCTCTCCGGCGGGCGGCTCCACCAACGCCTCGGCCGCCGGCCAGGCCCTCCCCGGCGGCCCCACCGGCACGCCGACGAGCGGCGCCGCGATGGCTCCGACCCAGACCCAGCCGCAGACCGCGGCCAAGCCGCAAAAGCCTACGGGGTAGCGGTCCCTTCTCCCCTCGCGGGAGAAGGTGGCAGCCGAAGGCTGACGGATGAGGGGGCGCACCGCCCTCTCCGTCTGCCTCGTTGCAGCAGCTGAGGTTTCTGAGAGCCCCCCTCATCCGACCTGCTTCGCAGGCCACCTTCTCCCGCGAGGGGAGAAGGGTCAGATGCGGTTGAACACCGGCTCGCCGCCTCCGGCCGCGCGGATACGCTCCACCGCCTGATCGAGCGGCTCATAGGCCACCATCATGTGGTGGGCGTTGGCGTGGATGATGGTGTTGTCGCCGGTGAGGATGGCGACGTGGCCTTTCCAGAAGACGAGGTCGCCGCGTTGCGGGGGACCTTCGACGGGAGCGCCCAAGGCCTGCTGCATGTCGGTATCGCGGGGGCAGGCTTTGGCGCAGGCGTAGAGGGCCTGCTGCACCAACCCCGAGCAGTCAAGGCCAAGGCTCTCGCGACCGCCCCACTGGTAGGGGGCGCCGAGGAAGCGTTCGGCGACGGCGGCGTGGTCGGTTTCGCCAAAGCCGATCGGCGCCAGATGCGCCTCGATGAACCAGCCGGTCCCGGCACCCTTGGCGAAGCGGCCCTCGCGGGCTTCGACGCCGACTAGGGCGTTCATTGAGTAGAGGCCCACAGGCGCGGATTTGATGTTCGGCTCTGAGAAGGCGTAGGTACGCAAGGCGCTGATCCAGTGGGTCGTGTCCGCCGCTCCGCCGAGAGCGGAGGCCTCCACGAACCCCACATAGCCGTCGCGCCGCGCCTGGCCGAAAGCCCAGCCGCCGGTTTCCTCCAGCACGTCGAACAGTTCACCGAACAGCAGCTGGTCCATCTGCTCGGCATCCCCGCGACGCTCGCGGCGGATGGCGGCGGAGGGGGCGGTGAGCTGGCGCGTCTTCGGCTCGACATAGGAGGCGGCGGGGACGATCCCCTCCAGGCCGGTGGAGGCAAGGTCGGCGCGGGCCAGCGTCAGGCGGGGGTCGAAGCTCACGCGTACCTCGCCTTGAGCATGGCGTAGAGGGCGCGGATTCCTTGAGCCTCCGCGCCCGCGGCGTGGCCTGGGCGGGCTTTCGGGTTCCAGGCGAAGATGTCGAAGTGCGCCCACGGCCCTTTCGGCGCGAACCGTTGCAGGAAGAGAGCGGCGGTGACCGAGCCCGCCTGCGCCCAGGCGTCGGGGTCGTTCTTGACGTCGGCGATGTCGCCCTCGAGCGCCTCTTCGTAACCGGCCCACAGCGGCATGCGCCACAGGGGGTCGGCGACGGCGCGGGAGGCGGCCTCGATCTGCCCGGCCAGCTCGTCATCGGCGGTGTAGAAGGGGATCACCTGCGGGCCGAGCGCCACGCGGGCGGCGCCGGTCAGGGTGGCGAGGTCGATGGTCAGCGCCGGCTCCAGCTCGGCCGCCCGGGCCAGGGCGTCGGCGAGTATCAGACGGCCTTCGGCGTCGGTGTTGGACCTCGATGGTCAGGCCTTTGCGCGAGGCCAGCACGTCGCCCGGGCGCATGGCGTCGCCGCTGATGGCGTTCTCGACCACCGGGACCAGCACCGACAGGCGGATCGGCAGGCTGGCAGCCATGACCATCCGCCCGAGCGCCAGGGCGTGGGCGGCGCCGCCCATGTCCTTTTTCATCAGCCGCATGCCGGACGAGGGCTTGATGTCGAGGCCGCCGGTGTCGAACACCACGCCCTTGCCGACGATGGCGACCAGCGGGCCGGAGCTGCCCCAGCTGATCTCGATCATGCGGGGCGCGCGGTCCGGGTGTGCGGCCCGGCCGACGGCGTGGACGGCGGGGTAGTTCTCGGTCAGCAAGGCGTCGCCGGTAACGACAGAGATTTGCGCGCCGTACTGCTCGGCGATCTCGCGGGCGATGGTCTCGATCTGGAGCGGGCCGAGGTCGTTGGCGGGGGTGTTGACCATGTCCCTCGCCAGCGCGCAGGCGTGGGCGATGGCGTGGGTCTCTGCATGCTCGCCGTCGGCCACCAGCCGGGGGTAGGCGTTGCGCTTTTGCTTGTAGCGGTCGAAGCGGTAGCTCCCCAGCGCGAAGGCGAGCGCGACCTGGTCGGCGGCGAGGCCCTCCGGCACCGCTGCGATGCGGTAGTCGCCAGCAGGGAGCTTGCCCGGCAGCGCGCGGAAGCTCATCGCCTCGGGCTTCTCACCAAGCCCGAACAGCACTGCGGCGATGCGGCCGTCCTGGCCGGGGACGACCAGCGTCTGGCCTGACCTGGCCTTGAACTCGGATAGTTCGGCGAAACCGCGCACAAACTCAGGGGCCCCGTCGAGGACGGCCCGCAGGCTGTCCGGGGTCACCGCGTCGATGCGGATGACGGGGTTTTCGGAGGCGGAAACGACGGGCTCGGTCATGTTCCCATCTGCGCCACGCGACCGCCGGGGCGCAAGCCTCAGCCGCCCGCCACCGCCGCCAGCAGCGGACTTCTTGGCAGGATGATCAGCGCGCCGATGGCGATGGCGACGCCGTAGGGCGCATCGCCGCCGTCCTTGGCCAGCCGCGCGATCCAGGCAGGGCCGGTCTCCAGCAGCGGGCGCAGCAGGGCCGAGCGCATCTGCAGCAGGATGAGGGCCAGCGCGCCGCCGGCTAGCGCCGTGACCAGCAGGAACGGCAGCACCGCCGGCCAGCCGATCCACAGGGCCGTGGCGGCCAGCAGCTTGGCGTCTCCCCCGCCGATCCAGCCCACCGCAAACATCGCCATCCCCGCCACGAGAGCGCAGGCTCCGACCGCCGTGCACACCCCGATGACGCCCAGCGGCACGCCCGCCGCCAGCGCCGCCGGGTAGAAGGCGAGCACCAGGCTGACGGAGATCCAGTTGGGGATGGTGAAGGTGGTGACGTCCTTCAGTGCGGCGACGATAACCAGCAGCGCGAAGACGGCGAGCAGGGCGGAGACGAGGAGATGTTGGACCATGCGCCGAATCTGCCAGCGCCGGATGAACCAATCGTTGCGCCAAAGAAGAAGGGCCGCGGGTTGCCCCGCGGCCCTTCGACTTAAGCTGACCGATCGCTGCTTAGAGCGAGTTGTTCACGGTCTTGAAGCTGGTGTTCAGCTTCGTGCCGATCGCCGTAACGGCGGCGATGATGACAACCGCGATGAGGGCGACGATCAGGCCATATTCGATGGCCGTGGCGCCGGACTCGTCGTTCATGAAGCGCGTGACGAACTTGGACATGGGTATCTCCTAGGTTTATCTGCAAGCAGGCGGTTGCGGGATCAAGCCGTACAAATGGCCTACTCGCTCCCAATCACACGCAGACTATCGCTCATCCCGCTTAATACGCAGTAAACAGCAAAACACCGCTGTGAGTTCTTCAGTTTAGCTTATCTTTACTATTATACTTCGTTAACCATACGGGCCGGAACCGCTTAAAAGTGGCGCTCCAGTCTATCCGAAAGCTGCCGAAAGCCCTTCTGCGTAGGCTGCTGAACGCCGTTCAGCGTGCCGACCGCCCTCAGGCCGATCAGGCTGCTGGTCAGGAAAATGGCGTCCGCGTCGCTTGCCGAGAGGCGGGAGACGCGAACCACAGCGACGGACAGCCCCAGCGAGGCGGCCGCGGCCAGCACCTGCGCGCGCATGATGCCGTCCAGGGCTCCGCATTCCAGCGCCGGCGTGAACAGCCGTCCTTCCTTCAGCCAGAAGATGTTGGCGGCCGCCGCGCAGGCGATCTCTCCGGCGTTGTTGAGCATCAGCGCCTCGTCGGCGCCCGCCGCCCGCGCCTCCTCGCGCGCCAGGACATTGTCGAGATAGCTGAGCGTCTTCAGCCGCGAGCCGGGCGAGCCTTCGTTGCGGCGGACTGTCGAGGTGACCAGCACAGCAGGCGCGGAAGGCTTGGGCGCTGGGGCGGCGGCGGCGAACAGGCGCGGGGCGGGCCGCGCGGGCCTCCCCAGCCCCCTGCCCCCGGAACCGGCGGTCAGCGTCAGCCGTACGGCGGCGCGGCCACTCACGGTCCGGGCCGCCGCCTTGCACAGACGCCGTGCTTCTTCAACGTCCGGCCCGGGCAGGCCAAGCGCCACGCAGCCGCGCGCCAGCCTCTCAAGATGTTCGTCGAGCAGCACCAGCGCGCCGTTCCTGGCCAGGATGGTCTCGAACAGCCCGTCGCCGAGCGTCAGGCCGCGATCGTCGATCGGGATCATGCCAAAGCCTCCGTCAACGCCCGGCGCAGGGCGGATATCTTGGCCTCCGTCTCCTCGCGCTCCAGCACCGGATCGCTGTCGGCGACAATGCCGGCCCCGGCGGGCGCCTCGAACCGCCAGCCGCCCGCGTCCTCCACCAACGTCATGGTGCGAATCAGCACGCTGGAGTCGAACGCTCCGTCCACCCCGGCCCAGAACATCGAGCCGCAGTAGGGGCCGCGCGGCGGCTCCAGCTGGGCGATCACCTTCATGGCCTGCACCTTGGGCGCGCCGGTGATCGAGCCCGGCGGGAAGGCGGCCCGCAGCAGGTCGACGGTGGTCATGCCGGGCGTCAGCCTGCCGGTCACCGTCGAAACCAGGTGGTGAACGTTGGGAAAGGTCTCGACCTTGAACAGCTCCGGTGCGGCCACCGCGCCCGCTGGGCAGACGCGCGACAGGTCGTTCCTCATCAAGTCGACGATCATCAGGTTCTCGGCCCGGTCCTTGGCGCTGGCCTGAAGCTCGGCGATGAGCGCGGCGTCCTCGGCGGCGTAACGGCCGCGCGGGCGGGTGCCCTTGATGGGGCGCGTCTCGACGGTGAGTTCGTCCCCCGCCCCGATGCTGAGGAACCGCTCCGGCGAGTTGGACACCACCGCCCTGCCCGGCAGCGACAGGTATGCCGCGAACGGCGCCGGGCTCGATCCCACCAGCCGCGCCAGCACGTCGAAAGGCGCCGAGCCCGGCGTCAGCCGCCCTGACCAGCGGCGGGCGATGTTCGCCTGGAATATCTCCCCCGCCTCTATGCGCCCGACGACCTCGGCCACGGCAGCTTCGTAGTCCGCGCCCGGCGTGGTGGGTTCGAAGCTGTCAGAGAGGCGGCCAGGGTTCGCCGCGCGCTCCGGCTCGTTCAGCCAACCGCGAGCCTCCTCGGCCCTAGCCAGCGCCTGTGCGCCATCGTCGCCCCGCCCCAGCGCCAGAACCTCGCGCCGCTCATGGTCGAAAGCGAGCAGCGCTGGGTATCGCGCCGCATAGAGGTCGGCCCAGTCAGCATGGCGCTCAAGGCCCAGCGCCTCGACGTGATCGCCCAGTTCGTACGAGGCCAGCCCCGCCACGCCGCCCTGGAATGGCGGACCGTCGGGGTGGCTCTCCAGCCTTGGCCCGATCAACTGGGCGAGCGCTCCGAATGGGTCATCACCGACCGCCGGCGCCTTGTCCGGTGACCGCAGCACATATGACCACCGCGCCCGCGGCCCCTGCCCGCCCGAGAGGAAGGCGCAGGCCCACGGCTCGCCCGCGAAGGCCGACAGCACCGCGGCCGGCTCCCGCCATGGCCTCTTGAGGATGACGACCTCGCGCATGCCACGCGAGATAGCACCGTTAGTGCCGCGCGTCAGACACCCGCCCGCCGCCCTTGACGAAGAACATCCCAAGGAAGCCGAGGAACAGCAGCCCGGCGATGGGGGCGAACCCGGCCTGCTGGGTCTTGAAGGTCTCGGTGGATATCCGCACCAGCAGGGAGCCGAGCCACATGGTCACGGTGCCCGACAGCGCATAGAGGCCGAAGAACGAGGCGCTCTTGCCCTCGGGCGTCAGGCGCGTCAGCAGGGTGCGGCTGGAGGCGTAGTGGGCGGTCACGAAGATCGCCGTGCCAAAGCCGATGACCAGGTACATCACCTCCGGCAGGGTGCGGAACATCGGCCCGTTCCACAGCGGGGCGTGGGCGGCCGGGTCGAAGGCCCACAGGAAGAGGATCTTCTCGCGCCCCATGCCCAGCGAAGCGAACAGGGTGCAGATGGCGCCGCCGACCTCGATCTGCACGGCACGCTTGGGCCCGACGGCGGCGTCGAGCGCAGCCCCGATGAAGCCGCCCAGCACCGCAAAGATGCTGAGCAGGATGCCGTAGGCCAGCATCTCCAGCACGCCCCAGCGCATCACCCCGGCCGCATACACCCCGCCGAACATGAGCAGCGCCGTCATCCCGTCGGTGAACAGCATCCGCGAGCCCAGATAGATCGACATGTCGCGGTGGCCGCGCAGGCTGGAGATCGTCTCTTTCAGTCCCGCCCAGCCCTGCTTGAGGCCGGTCAGGACCTTGACGCCCGTCGGCTCGGCGTCGGGCGTGAACAGGAAGAAGGGGACCGACAGCGTCACCAGCAGCAGGGCGGCGATGGGACCGACGATGCGCGACGGCTCGGCCGTCGTCGGGTCGAGGCCGAACAGCGGCGTCCTAGGAATAAAGCCCCAGTCGACCGCGCCGGGCAGGGCGAAGGCCCACAGCACGAACGTCAGCGTCAGCACCGAGAAGAAGTTGCCCAGCGACAGCGCCAACCCCGAGGCGTGCGGCGCCTGACCGGGGGTCGCGGCCTTGGTCAGCAAGGAGTTGTGCAGCACCTCGCTGTAGGCGAACAGCGCCCCGATGACGCCCAGGATGATGGAGATGGTCATCACCGACAGGCCTGTCCCGCCGGGCGCTGCGTACCACAGTGACCACATCAGCGGCGCCATGACGGCGGTGAGCAGCAGCAGCGCCGGCTTCCTGCGCCCGAACTTGTCGATCGAGGCGCCCAGCAGCGGGCCGGTAAAGGCCACGAACAGTCCGTAGATCATGCCGATGTTGGCCAGGATGGCCTGGCCGCGCACCGGATCGCCCACGAAGCCGGTCGCGAAATAGGGGCCGAAAATATAGATGGTGACGAGGATGACGTAGGGATCCCGGCCGCCTTCCAGCAGCGACCAGCTGAGCGCGCCGCGCGGCAGCTTGCCGACCCCTTCCTTGAACACCGCGCCCGGCGCCGCCTCGACCTGGGCCACGGGGTCCAGGCTGCCCGGCAGCCTGTCGCCCAGCGCTGCGGTGCGCGCCCGTGGCGCACGGCGTTTCTCAGTCATACAACCTCCCGGCGGCCGTCACGAAGGCCGCGGCCGCTTGGGAACAGCGTAGCGTCAAACAAGCGTTTGCCTAGAGCCTTAAGCCGAGGCGCGGGCCCGCCCACACCATCAGCGCATAAAGAGCGATGGTCAGTGCGCAGCCCGCCGCCAGCGCCGGCCAGAAACCGGCGCCTCGCTTCAGCATCGCGGGAATGAGCAGGAACATCGGCAGCGACGGCAGCACGAACCAGAAGGTCGCCGCCGCGTGCTGGCCCATGCGGACCGGATCGTGGGTATCGCGCCACAGCCAGATCATGCCGAGCACCGAGATCAGCGGCAACGAGGCGATCATGCCGCCAAACCCCGGATAGCGCCGCGCCACCTCCGACACCGCCGCCACGATAAGGCCGGACAGCAGCGCCTTGAGCAGCAGATAGCCCATCAGTCCAGGATCCGGTCGTGGATCGCCTGGCGTGCCGCCTCGTCCACCCCCAAATCCCGCTCGAGGTAGGCGTCGATCGAGCCGTGGCGTTCATGGATGGCGGCGAAGGCGGTCTCCAGGTAGTGCGCCTCAACGCCGAGCGCGGTGCGGACGGCGCCTTCCGTCGGGGTGCGGCCGGTGAGGTCCTTCATGTGCTGCATCATTACCGGCACGCGGCGCTCGAAGCGGCCGGGGTCGTTGGTGAGCAGGAAGTCGGCGATCAGGTCGTCTTCGCCGACGCCGGCCAGATGATGGGTCAGCGCTGCCAGGATGCCGGTCCGATCCTTGCCCGCCGCACAGTGGATCAGCACCGGACCATCGGTCTTCGCCAACGCCTGGAAATAGCGGGAATAGAGGTCGAGGTGCCGCTCCACGAACGGGGCCTCGCGGTAGTAGTCGACCATGTACTGGCGGAAGGCCTCTTCGGAGAGGTCGGAGTTCTTGATGAACAGGCGCCAGGGGTCGTCGTGCTCCTCGCCGATGTCGTTCTCGATGACCGTGGCGGCGAAGCCCTCCCAGCGACGGCAGGGATCGCGGCGGCGCTCGTTGGGGCGGCGTAGGTCGACGATGACGGCCAGGCTTAAGTCCCGCATGGCGGCGAGGTCGGCCTCGGTGGCATTGCCGTGGTGGGCGGAGCGGTAGAGCAGGCCAGGCCTCAGGCGCCCGCCCCGGGCGTCATAGCCGCCGAAATCGCGGAAGTTCTCGACGGCTTCAAAGGGGAGGATGCGGGGGATACTGGTCATGGCCGTCCTGTTATCGCCCCGCCGCGGCGAAAGCGAGACGGCTGGACGGACAGAGCGACGCACGGCAGGGTCGCGCTTGATGTCGGACCCTCACAAGTCGGTGCTGATCGCCTACGAGGCGATGGGCTTTTGCAACCCGCTCTCGCGCGAGACGCTGGACCGCACTCTGGCCTGGGCGGGGCTGAAGCCGGGGATGCGGACCCTCGACCTCGGCTGCGGTAACGCCGAGATGTCGATCCACATGGCCGAAAAGTACGGCCTGAACATCGACGCCATCGAGCGCTCCGAAGCGGTGTCTGACATCGCCCGGGGGCGGCTGGCAGGCCGCGGCGCGCCAGGTAGCGTCGCCCTGCACACCATCGACTCCGCCGCCTTCCTGAAGGACGCCGATCCCTACGACGTCATCGTCTCGGTCGGCGCGAGCGGCATCGTTCCCGGCCCGCCTGAGCCGCAGGCCATCATGGAAACACTGAAGCCGCACCTTAAGCGTGGCGGCATGCTGCTGTGGTCCGATCCCTACTGGAAGGCCGACCCGGACCCGAACTTCGTCGCCATGCTCGGCCCCTACGCCGCCTACAAGACCCACGCCGGCAACATCGAGGCGGGCGAGGCGGCGGGGCTGGAGCTGTGGTACGCCGGCGCCAGCCCGGCCCATGAATGGGACGACTGCGCCTTCTCGATGTACGCCGCCGCCCAAGCTTGGTTGGCCGAGCGCCCCGATGACCCCGAGGCCGCCGATGTCCGCGTGCGCGTCCAGATGCAGCGGATGGCCTACATGACCTTCGGCCGCGACACCCTCGGCTTTGGCCTCTACCTGTTCCGCAAGCCGTAAGCTCCGCTAAAGGCGGCGAGTGGATTTCTTTTCAAAATGCACTTGCCTTCCGCAGCGTCGCGAACCCAGGTTGGCGAGGTAAGGAGCCTTGCCATGACCGACGCGTCCGCCCAGTTCACCGAACGCCAGAAGGGCCACCTGCCAGACCTTCTCGGCCTGACCTGGGACGCAGTAGGTCACGGCCTCGTGCGCGGCCGCTTCAAGGTCGAGAAGCATCACATGGCCCCCAACGGCTTCCTGCACGCGGCCAGCGTCATCGCCCTCGTCGACAGCGCCTGCGGCTACGGCTGCGTGATGTCGCTGCCGGCTGGCGCCAGCGGCTTCACCACCATAGAACTGAAAGCAAACTTCCTCGGCACCGCCCGCGAGGGGGTGGTCAGCACCGAGGCCCGGCTGGTCCACGCCGGGCGCACCACACAGCTCTGGGACGCGGAGGCCAGGTCCGAAGAAACCGGCAAGGTCATCGCCCTCTTCCGCTGCACCCAGATGGTGCTCTACCCGAAGCCCTGATCGAACCCTCGGGGCGCCTTGCGCGCGCGAGGCCGCGTCGCTAGGTTCCGCGCCTTCGCTCAGGGGGCCGGTTCTGGAGCCCCAATTCGCTTCCGGAGAGGTGGCTGAGTGGTCGAAAGCACCGCACTCGAAATGCGGCGTACCCGAGAGGGTACCGTGGGTTCGAATCCCACCCTCTCCGCCACCGCAAGTGAACGCCAGCCCGACAGCTGAAGCTGTTCCTTCAGATCAGCAGCGTGTGGCGCAGGAGGGCGGCGGCGTCTTGGAAGAGGGCGTCGCGGGCGATGCGGTCTTCTTCGTTCAGCATCTCATCGACGGCGAAGCCGAACTCGACGGAGATGCGCAGGCGCCGCCAGAGGACCTCGCGGTCCATGTCGGGGAGCAGCGCGCCGTAGACCTCGACCATACGGTCAGTGACGAGGCGGTGGGATTCGATGCGCACATGCGCTAGCTGCGGCACGGCCCGCAGTGCGCGCAGCGTCCAGATGGCCCCGGGCTCCGAGGCGGTGACCTTGGCCGTGGCGCGCAGCAGCTCCTCAAGGTTGTCGCCGAGCGCCTGCAGGCCATTCGGCGCGTGGCGGTCCAGCCAGGCGAGAAGTTCGGCGTTCTGGCGATCCATGAGCCGGCGGCCCAGCGCCTCTAGCACGGCGTACTTGTCGCTGAAGTAGCGGTAGAGGGCCGGCGGGGTCATGCCGGCGCGCTCGCAGATCAGGTTGGTGGAGATCCGCTCGATCCCGACCTCGCCGAGGAGTTCGCCGGCCACATCCAGCAGCCGCTCATAGGTCTGCAGGGCGCGGCCCTGGCGCGGGGCGAGCCGGTCTGGACGGGAGGGCTTGGCGGCGGCGCTGGCCATAAGCTGGTGAACCTCAGGACTCCGCCGCGGTCAATCTCGCGTGGCGGCTCGTCAGGTGGAGCGCGGTGATGATCGCCATGGCGGCGGCAAGACAGACGGCGCCGAAGGCCAGCGCGCCGCGCGCGTCGGCTTCCGTCACTACCGCGGACGCCATTAGCGGGCCGAGGCTGCCGCCCGCCAGCTGCGCCCCGCCCATCAGCACCGCCGCGCGGCGGGAGGGGTCGGCCTCGATGACCACCGGCACGAGGAAGGGTGTGAGGAACAGCCAGACGAAGCCGAACAGGCCCGAGGCGGCGATGAAGAGGCCGGGTCCGGGAAGGCTGGCGAAGACGGCGAGGAGGGCCGCCTCCGCCACCGCACAGACCACCAGCGTCCAGAACCAGGAGATGCGGCTCGCCAGCACCGTCGCCGCCGCGCCGCCCAGAACCTGGCAGGCGAGCGACACCGAGACCGCCGTCCCGACCACCGACGGCGCGTGGCCGGCCTGCTTCGACAGCGGCTCAGCGTAAACCCAGACCCCGATGATGAAGGCCAGCATCAGGAAGGCCGCGCCGAGGGCGACAAGGCCTCGCGCCGGCGGCAGTCCGCCCGGGCCATGCGCATGCTCCAACCGCGCCAGGCGCGCCGGACAGCCGAACGCCGCCAGCGCCGCCGAGACCGACAGCGCCGCCAGTGTCAGCCAGCCGCCGTTGGCGCCGGACTTGCCCATCACCCAGGCGGTGAGCGCCGTCGCCACCATGAACTGCACCAGAGTCTGGACCGTCAGATAGACGCCGGACCATCGCTCGGGCCGGGGCGAGCGGGCGATGAGGCTGAGGGTGATCCACATCAGCACGCCGCTCGGCGCGCCGGCGAGCCCCCTAGCTAGCGTGATCGCCTCGCCCGTCAGGCGCGTGGTGGCGACATCGATGGCGGCCAGCGCCAGCCCGGCAATGAGCCCGATCCAGCGCAGGCGCTCAGGCTTCAGCCACACGCCCGCCGCGGCCGCCGCCAGCCCCATGCCGAGCAGCTCGGCGGTCGAGGCGTGGCCGATCTGGGAGGGGGTCAGGCGCCCCTCGAGCTCCAGCGCGCCGAGCAGCTGCGGCTGCAGGCCGGCGATCATGATGGCGACGATCCCGACCCACAGAACCGCGACGCTCTGACTGGTGGTCGGGGCCGTTCCAATCCAGCCCGGGCGCGAGGTCTCCATCAGTAGTTGAAGCGCAGATAGACGCCGTAGGTCTTCGGCCGGCCCATGGCGAACAGGTCAAAGCCCAGCCCCTCGATGGGAATGATGTCGCCGATGTTGGTCTCCTCGAAGACATTGCGGCCCCAGATCCCAACCTCATAACGCTCGTCGCTCGGCTGCCAGCCGAGGCGGGCGTTGACGAAGGTCCGCGACTTGTCGGACAGCCGCTCCAGGTTGCGCGTGTCGAAGTAGATTTTGCTGCGGTAGGTCGCGTCGGCCTGCGCGCGCATGGCGCCGCCGAACATCGGCCACTTGTATTCCGCCATGCCGTTTAGGCTGACCTTCGGCGCGTTCGGCAGGGTGTTGCCGGAGAAGTCGCCGGACAGCGACTGGAAGTCTTCGTAGTTGGCGTGCAGCAGCGAGGCGCCGAGCTGCAGTGTCAAGCCTTCCATCGGCAGGCGGTGATTTCGGCTTCGGCGCCGTAGATCTTCGCGTTCGAGGCGTTGGTGAATATCTGCTCGGTAATCGCGCCGACCAGCATCAAGTCGTAAACCTGCAGGTCGGTGTAGTCGTAGTAGAAGGTCGAGACGTTGGCGCGCACGCGGCGGTCGAACCACTCACTCTTGAAGCCGGCCTCGTAGGCGTTCACCTTCTCGTCGGCGTAGGGCTGAAGCAGCACCGGATCGACGGCCTGGCCGCCGAAGAAACCGCCGCTCTTGTAGCCGCGGTTATAGGTGACATAGACGTTCGCCCGCTCCGTCAGCCGGTATTGCAGCCCGAGCTTGCCCGACAGGTCTGGACCTCCTGCGCCCGCGCCAGACCGGCGAGGCTCAGGGCCGACAAGGCCGTGGCCCCAAGCAGTGTGAGTCGCATGTGAAACCGCCCTCCGATTTCGGAGAACGGTAGTTGTAACTATGCGATAAGCAAGGCCCTTGTCGCCCGCCTCCCGTTACCTTCGCTAGGCTCTTCGATGCAGGTAATCCGAGGGCAAACCCAGCCTCCGGCAGGCCGCTGATGAGGGGCTGGCTTCGACGACCACGGTATCCGCTAGGCGGCCCAGGGTGCGGATCAGTGCGGCTTCCCACGGCTTCAGCCGGTCTTCGAGACCGAGAGTCTCGCGGGCCCAGGCCGGGGTGATCTCCACCGCGGCGCGGATCATCATCCGCTGCAGGGGCGCGGGGAACACGGGGGTGCGGCGCATGATGCCGAGGAACTCGAGGACGATGTCGGAGCGCTCCAGCTTCGGGCGCATGGCCGCGAACTGCGCCTCCAGGTCCGCCACCGACTTCGGCGCGATGGCTCCATAGAGCGCCGCGGCCGGGCCGCCCTCGGCGTAGTAGCGGTCCTTGTCGGCGGGGCTGACCGGCCGCACGAAGGTGCTGTAGGCCTCCAGGAAGCCGAACGCGGCGGTCGCCTGCACCCAGTTCAGCAGCTCAGGATCGTCCGCGCGGTAGGGCTCCCCGGCAGGGGTCACGCCGCTGACCCGGGCATGCATGCGCCCTACTCCACCGATCATGGTCTCGGCCACGCTGCGCGCGCCATAGACGGTGACCATCGCCGCCAGCCCGGTGCGGCGCATGCGCGGCAGGGGGTCGGAGCGGAAGGTGGTGTAGTCCCAGACGCCGTGGCGCACGCGCGGCTCGGCCAGCTCCAGGATCACCGCCGTGATCCCGCCGATGAAGAGGGCCACCGGGTTCCTGAACACCTGCCAGGACACCGAGTCAGGGCCGACCAGCGCGGGCTCGCCCGGCGGGCTCTCGAAGTCCACGCGCGGCCCGCGCGCGCCGGCCAGCGCCCGGGCGTCAGCCTCGACGGCGGCGCGCAATGGCCAGGGGATGCGGAGGGCGGCGCCCATCAGTCGTCTCCGAGCAACGCGCGGATAATGCACGCCTAGCCGGATCGCCCGCTAGAACTTGCGTTCGTACTCGATGACGAAGCGGAACTGGCCGTCGGCGGCCTCCTCGGCGGCGTCGCTGACCGGCAGCAGGTAGGCGGCCTGGAACTCCAGCTCGCCCGGCATCGGCAGGTGCTCCAGCTCGAACTCCGCCATCGGCCCGACCCAGTGCTCCTCAGCGCTGGCCCCGAAGTCGCGGTTGGAGCCGAGGCCGCCGATCGCCTGCACGCCGAGCTCGACGTCGTCCATCGCCTCGACCGAGGCCTGGGCGGCATAGCCGAACTCCATGTCGCCCTCGCCGTCCTTGTCGGTCAGCGGCTGTTCGGCGATCAGGTTGAGGATGCCCTCGACCGGGCCGAAGCGGCGGGCCAGCAGCAGCTTGGCCTCGACGACGCCGGACTCGGCGTGCAGCCGCTGCTCGTATTCCAGGTAGGCGCCCGCATCGACGCCGATGCCGGGGATCTGGCCGAGGTACATGATGGCTTCAAGGCCTACCGCCTCGGCCTGGCGTTCCTCGCCGGGCTCGTCCTCGACCTCGGCCATCACGCCGAGATGCAGCCGGTCGGTGAAGCCGTAGCCCAGCTCGAGCAGCGCCTCGGACGCGCCGTCCTCATCGCCGCCGACCAGCCGCTCGCCATTGACCTCGGCCTCGAACACCCCCTGCTCGACATAGGGCGCATAGATGCTGTGAGCCGAAGCCGCCCCCGCCCATCCCAGCGCCGCCACCGCGGCCGCCGTCATCATCGTCTTGCGCATGTGTGCCCCCTTTTGTGTGGGCGCTGCATCGGCCAGTTGCGAACGATTGTCAATTGCACAGCAAAGAAAAGGCGGCGGGGTTGCGCCCGCCGCCTCAGTTGATCCGGGTTCAGAGGGGACCGAAGCCGGAGTCGGTTAGCCGCCGAAGCCGACGGCGATCTTGAAGTAGGGGCCATCCATGGTGCGGTCGCCGTCCTCGTGCTGGCCGCGCCCCACGTCGAGAACATCATAGAACCTGTCGATCCGGTAGCCGCCGGAAACCTTCATTCGTCCGATCTCGTACGAAAGGCCCAGATTGGCGCCAAGGTCGTATACTGTTGTAGACTGGCTTCGTGCGACGGCGCTCATGGTGGTAACTACCGGTTCCTCGTCGACCTGCAAGAACACGTTGTTGTACTTCGCCGGCGTATCGTCCGATCTGACCACGACGTCGGTTTTCTGCTTTCCAAACAGGACCGCCGCACCAACTCCGAAATCGACCGTGAGGTATCCAGCGTCGGCGCCGCCGAAGAGAACTTTGGAGCCGTCCCATGACACGGCCGGCCCGAACCCCTTGAACTCCCGCTCCGCCAGCGACGAGATGTCGTACCGATGAATCATCGTCGCCGGGCTCAGGAAGGCTACGTTCAAATCCGGAAAATCTTCGTGATCGGCCGTTCCGGCAACCTTGACGAGGCTGATGGAGCTGAGTTCGGCATAGCGAAGTCCGACGTTGATGGACGATTTGTCCAGGAGGCCAAGACCAACGTCTCGTCCAACCATAAAGTCAGCCAGCTGAGCTTCCTCGCGATCACGCGCCTCTCCGATCACGTAATTCGTCGCTTGAACATACTTGTCGAGCTCCGCCGCCTGAGGGTAAGCGGCAATAACCTCGGGCGAAAACAGCCGGCCCCCCTTGTTCTTTTGGGTGGCCAATTTGGAAGCAGTGCCGTTGGTTTCGTCTCGCCTCAGCCCAGCCGACACCCGCCAGTGTGAACCTGGGCGCCCGTAAGTGAGCTTTATCTCACGGCTGTCGCCCCAATCCAGGTCTTCCTCCTGCACGTCCAGGGCTGACTGTAGGATGGGCGACCCCGAGGCCTCGACGAACGCCGGAGTAAACCTTGTGTTGTCGGCGTCAAAACGCGCCGCGCCGCCCCCGAGCTCAAGCGTCAGCGCGTAGGGCTGGCCCGCCTCGTGGGGGGATGAGGAGCCCCAGAGCGAGCCTCCCGACCAATTCTTGGTTACACGGATACCGTAGAGGCGAGGCTCCGTCAGAAATACGTTTGTGGTCAGACCGGTGTCATCTGAGTTCAGAAACGCTCCGGTGATGCTGTCCGTGTCGAGGACGTTCTTGACGTAAGCCATCACCTTCCAGCCGGCGTCTTCGTTTGTAAAAATCGCGGCCAGATTTATATTGTTGTAGGCCTTGAGCTTATCGTAGCCATCCATGTTGATGATCCGCGTCCACGCCTCCGACTGATAGTAGAGGTCGGTGTGGAGCGTCGCCAACCAATTGTTCGGCAGAGGAACGGTGTAATCGGCGGACAGCGTGGCCGTAACGTGAGGTGCGTTGGGTAGTTCGTTGCCGCTGAGATCCTTGAATATGCCTTCGCCGTTATTGGGCACGGTCGCGGGGTCTAATCCATCCAGCGTTTCCCCGCCATAGAACAGCCGCACACAGGTGCCGCCCACGATGCCGTCACCCGCAGGCTGGATGAACCCGTTCCTGACAACCCAAGCAACTGGTACGATGCAATTTGACGGCACTGTAGGGAATGGCTTTAGGACCATATAGTCAGGATTGCCCGCCGTTCGATCGATCGTATCGATGGCTCTCGATCCGTCCGCAACGCGCGTGGCTTCGTACCCGAGCTTCAGTCCGAACTTGAGGTTCTCCATGGGACGCCAATCCGCCTCGAGTTCCGCTCCCCAGACTTCAGCGTCGAAATTGTGGCTGACCGCCGAGCGGTTAATGATTTGTGAAATCTGGTACCCACGGTAGTCGTAATAGAATATGTTGCCATTTAAGGCAATTCGACCATCGAGTAATGTATTCTTAGCGCCTAGTTCAAACGCATCTACAAACTCGGCATCGAAAGTTCTTGGGCTTAGCAGTGAGCTATCAACAACCGCTTGTGGGTTATTGCCGAGGAAGCTAATTCCAAAGCTCGCGATCGTGGTTGGCGGCGGGTTGGCGCCACCCGCCTTGTAGCCACGGGCGTAAGATGCATAGAGAAGGGTGTCGTCAGTAAGCGCCAGATCCGGCTTCCAATCAATGACCAGCCGGCCGGTGGGCTTCGCCCATTCGAGTTCGATGACCTCGGAGACGGGATATCCGAACGTGTTCGCCACAAGCAACCAGCTGGGGGCCCGCGGAGCTCGCTTTTTATCCACAGTATATCGCAGCCCGCCCGTGACCTTCAATGTCGGCGTGAGCTGGTAATAGATCTCGCCAAAGGCCGCATATGAGATCAGACGGTATGGATTTTTGCTCAGAAAGTAGTTGTGGCCGAGATCGTTCAAGCTGCCAATTGGATTGGGGTCGATGTACGTGCATCCACTGATATCTTGCAGCACATTGGGATCGCCGGGCAGTCGGTTTGGCATGCAGGCCAGGTTATCTGTGACACCTGATACATACGTAGAGTCGTCGTCTGAAAGATTCGCGGAAAGCATCGTTAACGTGTTCGCGAAGACGTAATACTTCTCTTCGGTGTCATATCGAACAAAGTTCAAGCCGGCGCTAAAATTCATGGGGCCGGCGTAATTTGAAGACACCCTGATTTCCTGGCCGAATTGCTTCGAAACCGCGGTTGAGAGGTCGCCGAGCAACAAGCGGTCCGAGCATCCCAGTTGTGGATCACAGAAAATACCATCGGGCGTTAGCACGCCCGGTCTGAGCGTAAGTGAAGCGACATCGAACGCTTTGGCGGCAGTGGTGAATCGGTTGAAGTCCTGGGTGGAAAATACATTGTCAACCGAATACAGCGTTTCGGAAGTGAGTGATACGTCGTCGCTCAGATCGAAATTAAGCTGCAGCTGGACGACATCTGCGCGGGCCCGGTAACCAGGTTCAAAGGATGATTCGATGACTCGCAAGTCGCGGGACTGGACGGTGCTAACGTAAGCGTCCCTGTCCGGGAAAACCGGATTGCCCACGCTCGATGTCGCGCCGTAGTAAGGTAATGCGTACCCGTTCGGTGTCTGGAATGAATCTTCCGCGTACATAGACGCCGCAAGGCATCCCTGGCTCAGGTACGAATATGAGCCGTATGCGTTGGCCGGCGCCCCGGGACCCGGCGGAGGAAGGGGCACGCCTCCGATCGTTGCGGGAAATTCAGCCTTCTTACAAAGCTGCTTGCCCGACCGAAGCCGATCGTCGTCCTCTTCGAAGTGTTCCCAGGTAGAATAGGCGCTGATCGCATCGGTTGGCTCAAAGCCGAGCGTCAGGCGTGTCGACCATAGGTCACGGCCATCGACCTGTTTACCCGTCATCTGATTGGTGACGAAGCCTTCACGCTTCGTCCAGGCGCCGGCAAGGCGCAGGGCCAGCTTGTCGTCGACGATGGGGATGTTGAGCATCCCCTCAAGCCGAGTGCTGCTGTAGTTGGCTACATCGGCCGAGAGCTTGGCCTCGAACCGATGCGTGGGCCGGGCCGTCAACAGGTTCACGACCCCGGCGGTTGCGTTACGGCCGTACAGCGTGCCCTGCGGACCCCGCAGCACCTCGACGCGGTTGAGATCGTAGAATTCCTGCTCGAAAAATCGGTTACGGATCATCGGGCTGTTGTTGAACCCGACGGCGACGGCAGGATCGGTCGTCGCTGAGATGGCTTGGGTGCCGATGCCGCGGATCTGGATTGAGTAGCCGCTAAAATTCGTTTTCGTGAACGTCATGTTCGGGACCTGGGTCATCAGGTCCGGACCGCCGGCGATCTGCGCGGTTTCCAAGGCTTCCTGCGTAAACGCCGACATCGCGATCGGCACGTCCTGGATATCTTCTTCCCGCTTCTGGGCGGTGACGATCAGGGCTTCGACCTCAGCGCCGCCCCCCGCGGCGCTTCCGGACTGGGGGTCGGCGTCTGCCTTCATGACCAGGAAGGTGTCGCCCTGACGTTTCCAGGTCAGGCCCGTGCCGGCCAGCAGGCTGGAGAGGGCGTCGGCGACTTCGACTTCGCCGCTGACGCCGGGCGACACCCGCGATTGGGCCAGATCGGTGGTGAAGAGGACCGATTGGCGGCTCTGGATGCTGAATTCATTGAGGGCCGAGGCCAGCGGCTGGGGCGCTATGCTGAATTGTGCATCTTCCGCCGCCGCGGCGCTGCCCGCCGTCAGCGCCAATGCCGCCGCGCCGCCCAGCAACCACGCCTGATATGACCTGCCCCGATACCCCATCGTCTCCCCCTTATGGATCGGAGGACCTGACGCCCTCCCTGTCCAGCTAGAGGGGGCTTTCCCGCAAAAACCCCAGACGCCGATCTACAGATTTGTGAGCCGCCTACGGGGCGGTCAGTTCGATCCTGTCTTGCGTCTCCTGGTCCACCCGCGCCAAGCCATAGCCTTCGACGGCGCGGACGAAGCCTTCGACGTCGCCGCTGTCGAAACTGCCGCTGATGACGGCGCGGCCGACCGAGGCGTCGGCGATGACAACCTTCTTGTCCGAGTGGCGGTTGAGTTCCTCGGCCACCTCTTCCAGCGAGCGGCCTGTGAAGACCATCTGGCCGGCGGCCCAGCTGACCTCCTGGCTGGCGTCGATCTTCGCCACCCGCCAGGAGCCGTTGTCGGGCGCCAGCAACTGCGAGCCCGCCGTCATCTCCGTCGATTGAAGGTGGCGCGGCGCCAGCGCGGTCGGGCCGGCGACCGGCGCGTCGACCTTCACCTTGCCCTCGAGCAGCGTGACCTTGACCCCGGCGCCCTGCAGGTTGACGTCGAAGGCGGTGCCGACGGCGGTCACCGTCCGTCCCCGCGCCGCCACCACGAACGGCCGCGACGGATCTTTGGCGACGCGGAAGAAGGCGCGGCCCCTGACCAGTTCCAGGTTGCGGCGGTGAGCGCTCTCGCTGGCCCGCAGCACGGAGCCCTCGTCCAGCGTCACCTTCGAGCCGTCCGGCAGGGTGAAGGTCGAAGTCTGGCCGGCGCTGGTCGAGAAGGTGCGCGGGCCAGTGTTGAGGTCGGGCCGGGCGGTGACCACCGCGCCGGTCACCACCAGCGCCGCGAGGCCGGCCGCGATGGCCCCGGTCAGCGGCGTGCGCCAGCGCGGGCGGGACTTCAGCGCCTCCTCGCGGATGCCCAGCACCGCCGGCTCGCTGCGGATCGCCCCGGAGGCCGCCCACATCAGCTCCACCGACTCCAGCGCCATGCGGTGTTCGGCATCGACTGTCAGCCAAGCCTCCAGCTCGGCGGCCTCAGTGACCGTCATCGCGCCGGAGCGCTTGCGGGCGAACCAGTCGGCGGCGGTCCTGTGGATGTCGGGCGCCGGGCTCACGCGCGCTCCTCCATCGCCGCGGTCAGCCGCTCGGAGGCGCGGGAGATCAGCTGCTCAATGGCGCTAACCGAGACGCCCATGTGGGAGGCGATGGCGGCATAGGTCATCTCCTCGAACCGGTGCAGGGTGAAGGCCTGGCGCGCGCGCGGCGGCAGGCCTTCGAGCGCGGTCATCAGCCGCGACAGCGCCTCGCGCCCCAGCAGTCGCCGCTCGGGCGACAGCTCATCGGCCAGCGAGAAGCTCTCCGGGATCGGCTCGCCCGTGGCGGTGCGGCCGCCGCGTTTGCTCAACACCCCGGCAGCGACGCGGAACAGGTAGCCCTGCACGTTCTCGATCGGGCTCGCGTCCACCCGCCGGTGCATGGCCAGGAACACCTCCTGCACCAGGTCGTCGGCCTCGGCCGGATCGGCCCGGCGCTGGAAATAGCGGCGCAGGCCCGGCCCGTACTGCGCCATCCAGGCGCGGAACTCCGCCTCCGGAGGAGCGGAATTGTCGGCCGGCGAAGGTTCGGACGGCGCGGCCATCGGCGGCTATCGGCTCTCCCGTGCGCTCCAAAAGCGGACGCGCCCAAACCCTTAGAGGGGTCGCAAGCGATGATACCCCAGATCGCCGGGAAGTTTTATTCAGCCCAGTTAGAGCCGCTCATCGACCCGGTCGCGGGGCAGCAGCGATTTGACGTCATAGACAATGGCCCCCGGCTTGCCGAACGCCCTGACGCCGTCCGCGCCCATCTTCACGAACTGATGATGCCCGACTGCCAGCACCACGACATCGTAGTCTCCCGCCTTAGGTTCAGTGGTCAGCTGAACGCCGTGCTCGTGCATCGCATGTTCCGGCCCCACCCAGGGGTCGTGGACATCCACCTCGAGGTTCGACTGGTTCAGCCGGCGGATGATGTCGATGACCTTGCTGTTGCGCAGGTCCGGGCAGTTCTCCTTGAACGCCAGCCCCAGCACCAGCGCCCGCGCCCCCACCGGATTGACCCCCCGGCGCAGCAGCAACTGCACGATCCGGCCGGCGACATAGCCGCCCATGCCGTCGTTGATCCGCCGGCCGGCGAGGATGACCTCTGGATGGTAGCCGACCTCCTGCGCCTTGTGTGTCAGGTAGTAGGGATCGACGCCGATGCAGTGGCCGCCGACCAGCCCCGGCCTGAACGGCAGGAAGTTCCACTTCGTCCCGGCCGCCTCCAGCACCTCGGCGGTGTCGATGCCGAGCTGATGGAAGAGGATGGCGATCTCGTTGATGAGGGCGATGTTGACGTCGCGCTGGGTGTTCTCAATGACCTTGGCGGCCTCCGCCACCCGGATCGAGCTGGTCTTGTGGGTCCCCGCCGTAATGATCGAGGCGTAGAGCCGGTCGACGAAATCGGCGGCCTCCGGCGTCGAGCCGGCGGTCACCTTGACGATGTCGGTGAGGCGGTGGTTCCGGTCGCCCGGGTTGGCGCGCTCGGGGCTGTAGCCGCAGAAGAAATCGACGTTCAGCTTGAGGCCCGATTCCTGCTCCAGCACCGGCACGCAGACCTCCTCAGTGCAGCCCGGATAGACGGTCGATTCATAGACCACCACGCCGCCTGGCTTGAGCACCTTGCCGATCGTCCGGCTTGCGGCACACAGGGCCCTCAGGTCCGGCCGCCGGGCAGAGTCCACCGGCGTCGGCACGGTGACGATGAAGGTGTCGCAGTCCGCCAGCGCGGCCTCGTCGGCGCTGAAGGTGAGCCGCGAGGACTGCGCGATCTCGTCCGTGCCGAGTTCGAGCGTGCGGTCGAAACCGTCGCGGAGCTGCTGGATCCGCTGGGTGTCGAGGTCAAAGCCGACCGTGTCGTAGAGCCGCCCAAACGCAGCCGCCAAAGGAAGGCCAACGTAACCAAGGCCGATAACCCCGATCCTGACGTTGTGCAGTTCGCGCATGTCGACCTCGCTTGATAACTGCACCTGGCGGCCCGGGAGGGACTCGAACCCCCGACCTTGGCTTTAGGAAAGCCCTGCTCTATCCGGCTGAGCTACCGGGCCGCGCGGAGGC